>WNFR01014553.1_pt1 | contig 14424 bp, 9 predicted proteins | sample 5400221 | NCBI WGS metagenome assembly WNFR01 (sample SAMN13153357, study PRJNA577476) | soil metagenome | isolation source: 40 cm soil under Madrone tree | place: USA:California | collected 2016-06-14 | reverse complement strand
ACGCCAGCCGCCTCACCTCAATCCCACGTCCCATGATGCCCCCTTGCGAATCACGCCGCTCGCAACAGGCAATCGCAAATCAGGACAAACGGAAATCCCCAATCTCGCCGCGAGTCAGGAATTTCGGCGGTTGGTATAAGTAGTGATTGGACAGCAGTCCCCCTCATGGCCAATCGTTAACTTGTCGCTGATCAGGGAGAGGTAGACAGTCGCGGGTGTCGGGCTAGGTGGCGACTCGACACCCTCCTCGGTTCTGACAAGCCACCGCACCAGATACTCAAAGGCCCCCTGACACCACGCGGGGGGCCTTTCTCATTCCCCTCCGGTGTTTCTCGACGGTCAGTGATTCGCAGTCTCTCCACCGTCGAGTGGTGGGGCCTTGGGATTGATCCTGAGGCCGCTTCCTTTTGGTGAAGGCGCCGATCTTGAAATCCGGATCGGTGACGAGTTGAAGATGCGTCTCGCCGTGACGCCAAAACTCTCGCACAAATCAAAGATTTGCAGATCGTCCCGGCAGCCCCCGACTTTTTTGCGGACGCCGCGGGGGCGCCACGCGAGCCGTCAGATACTTCCTGGTGTGCTCGAGAATGGCGGCGGACAATTCAAGGTCCGGTCCGTCACGATTCGTGACAGAGTGATGGCCCCGATCATCGCGGACAGCGCGACCAGCGCCCGCGCTTTCGCGGTTTCGGGCTTCGTCCGGCTATATTCCCTGGCGATGGCATCCGCGAGCTTGAGAATTCCGGCGGTTGCCATGGCCCGCGTCTTGTCACTGCTTCGCGCGAGCTCGCTTCCCAGCCCGGCCAGCAGACAGCCTTCCGACGGATTGTCCCTATGCGCCGTCGAAAGATAGCTTGCCGCGATTTCCTTCAGCCCGCCCTTCCCAAGGCCAGGGCAAGCGGCGGCCCCGCCCACCGCAGCTTGCATGCCGGCGGCGCAGGCTTCGGCAACCAGCTGGTCCTTCGAATCGAAGTGCCGGTAGAACCCGCCATGGGTAAGCCCCGCCGCCGCCATCAACTCGCATAGGCCGGTGGCGTGGATTCCGTTCCGGCGAAATTCCGCCGCCGCAGCCTTGACGATCCGACGCCGCGTTTCGGCGGTTTCAATTTTCGATTTCTTCATCCGGTGCCCCTCCCACGGGGCCTTTGGCGGCTCTCGTCGGGCCGCCGTCATTGTCTCTCGATTATATTAGACATCTAAACCTGTGTCGAATGCCGGACCTCGCCAAGCCGCCTTCGCCATCGCACCATCCTCATGAAGCCGGATGATCTGCCGGCGTCATGGGAATCACATCCTCGATGGGCGCGCGAACCCCGCCGCCGATCCGGCGGACGACGGTGTAGAAAACGGGGGTGAACAGCAGGCCGAACCCGGTCACGCCCAGCATGCCCGAGAACACCGCCGTGCCGAGGGATTGGCGCATCTCGGATCCCGCACCGGTCGCGATCACCAGCGGGGCGACGCCGAGGATGAAGGCGAAGGACGTCATCAGGATCGGACGAAGCCGTGTCCGCGCCGCGCGCACCGCGGCTTCAGCCGCGGTTGCGCCCGCCTCCTCCGCCTGGCGGGCGAATTCGACGATCAGGATCGCGTTCTTGGCGGCCAGGCCCACGAGAACGACGAAGCCGATCTGCGCCAGGACGTCGATGGACATCCCGCGCGCGAGCAGGCCGGTCACGGAAGCCAGAAGACACATCGGCACGATCAGCACGACGGCCAGCGGCAGTTTCCAACTCTCGTATTGGGCGGCGAGCACCAGGAATACGAGGAGAGCGGCGGCACCGAAGACGAGCAGCGTCGGCGTGCCGCGCTGCTGCTGCTGAAAGGCAAGCTCCGTCCATTCGAAACCGATGCCGGGCGGAAGAACCTGATGGGCCAGTTCCTCCATCCGGTGCAGCGCCGTCCCGGTCGCGACGCCGGGGGCGGCGACGCCCATGACTTCGGCCGCCGGGAAGAGATCGTAGCGCGGCACGCGGTAGGGTGCGGTCTCGTTCCTCAGCCGGGCCACCGTGCCGATCGGCACCATCTCGCCCGAGGTGTTGCGGACCTTGAGGCGCTGGATATCGTTGGCGTCCCGTCTGAAGCTGCCGTCGGCCTGTGCGATGACCTCGTAGATTCTGCCGAGATAATTGAAGTCGTTCACGTATTGCGAGCCCAGATAGACCTGCAAGGTGGAAAACACGTCCGTCGGCGTGAGTCCGACTTTTTCGGCCTTCTCGCGATCGATGTCGGTATAGACGCTGGGCGAGCCGGTGCTGAACAACGTAAAGACGCCGGCGAAGTCCGGGTCCCTGTTGGCGGCGCCGACCAGCGTCTGCGCGGCGCGGGCGAGCGCTTCGGAGCCGAGCCCCCCACGGTCCTGCAGCATCATCTTGAAGCCGCCCGCGCTGCCGAGACCCTGAACCGGTGGCGGCGGAATGGTCAGCACATAGGCGTCCTGGATCACCGAAAGACGCCTGCGCAGATCGGCGAGCACCGTTGTCGCCGTTACGCCGTCGATCGAATGATTGTAAAGCGAGGGCAGGCCCGAGAATATCGTCCCGTCGTTGGACGCCACCGTGAAGGTGGTCGCATCCAGACCGGCAAAGGGCGCGACATGCTCGACGCCCGGCGTCGTGAGGATGATGTCGGTCGCTCTTTTGACAACGGCCTCCGTCCTGTCGAGGGTGGCGCCCGGCGGCAGTTGCAGCACGGTGATGAGGTAACCCTGGTCCTGCTCCGGGATGAAGCCTGTCGGGGTGCGGGAGAACTGGACGCCCGCCAAACCGATCAGCAGCGCGTAGATCACGAGCACGACGCCTGCCACTTGCACAAGACGGCGCGTCAGCCGGCCATAGGTGTTCGACAGCGATTCGAAGCCGCGGTTGAAGCCGTTGAAGCCCGCCCGAAGCAGGCGACCGAGCCCCTTGGCCCGCGCCCGACCGGTCGGCTCATGCGCCTTGAAAAGCACCGCACAGAGGGCGGGGCTGAGTGTCAGCGAAACAAAGCAGGAGATCACGGTCGAGGCCGCGATCGTGACCGCGAACTGGCGAAAGAATTGGCCCGTGATGCCCGAGAGGAACGCGGACGGGACGAATACCGCGCAGAGCGTCAGTGCAATGGAGATCAGCGCGCCGCCGACCTCGTCCATCGTCTTGTGCGCCGCCATCGCAGGCGTCATCCCGAGCCGTAGATTGCGCTCGACGTTCTCGACCACGACGATCGCGTCATCCACGACAATTCCCACGGCAAGCACCAGCCCGAACAACGACAGGTTGTTCAGCGATATCCCGAGAGCGTAGAGAACGGAAAACGTGCCGATAAGCGAAACCGGAATCGCAATGACCGGGATCATCGAGGCGCGCCAGCTTTGCAGGAACAGGATCACGACGCCGACCACGAGCAAGATCGCGACAAAAATCGTGATGATGACCTCATGGACGGATTTGCCGACAAAGATCGTCGGATCGTAGATGATCTTGTAGTCGAGACCGGGCGGGAAATCCTTCGCCAAGCTCTCCATGGTCGACTGGACCTCGTGCTCCACCGCCAGCGAGTTTGCCCCGGGTTGGGCGAAGATCAGCAGCGGGATGCCGGGACCGCGATCCATGAAGGCGGTCGACCCGTAATCCGCGGCGCCGATCTCGACGCGTCCCACGTCGCTGAGGCGCGTCACCCGCCCCTCTGCGTCGGATTTGAGGACGATATTGACGAATTGCTCCGGCGTTGACAGCCGACCGAGCGTCTGCACGTTGAGCTGATAAGCCTCGTGGGAGGGCACCGGCGGCTGGTTCAGGACGCCGGCCGAGACTTGGACGTTCTGGGCGCGCAGCGCGGACAGCACTTCGCCGGCATTGAGATTATGGGCGGCAACCTTGTCCGGATCGAGCCAGATGCGCATGGCATAGTCGCGGGCGCCGAACAGCTGGACATCGCCCACCCCGGGCAGGCGCGCGAGCGCGTCCTTCACATGCAGTGTCGCGTAGTTCGACATGTAGAGGTCGTCGCGCGAGCTGTCAGGCGACATGAGGTGAACGGCGAGCAGGATGTTGGGCGTCGATTTCCTGACTAGGACGCCCAGGCGCTGGACGTCTTCGGGCAGCCGGGGCAAGGCGTCCTGGACGCGGTTCTGCGTCAGCATCTGCGCGACGTTCAGGTCGGTTCCGATCTGGAAGGTTACGGTGATCGTCAGCTTGCCGTCGCCGGTGGACTGGCTGCTCATGTAGAGCATGTTCTCGACGCCGTTGATCTCCTGCTCGAGCGGCGTTGCGACGGTTCGAGATACAATTTCCGCGGATGCACCGGGATACGTCGTGGTGACCTGAACCGTCGGCGGCACGATTTCCGGATATTGCGCGACCGGCAGGATGGCGAGCGCGCCCAGCCCCACCAAAGTCACGAAGACGCTGAGAACCGTGGCGAGGATGGGCCGGTCGATGAAGATGTGAGCGAGGCGCATGGCGAAGCTCCCGGCCTAGCCTTGGCCGTCGGTGGCAGCGTCATAACGGATCGTGCCGTCCTGCGGGGCGACCTTGGTCCCCGGGATGGCGTGCATCAGCCCGTCGATGATCACGCGGTCGCCCGGCGCGAGACCCGATCGGATGACCCGCAACCCGCCGCGGAGGTCGCCGATCTCGACCGGCTTGGGCACGACCGTGCCATTGGGGGAGACCGTCATGACCATTTGCTGTGACTGGTCGAGCATGACGGCGGAGTCCGGCAGCATGAGGGCGGGGGCGGGCGGGACGACCGCCAGGCGAATCCGCGCGAACTCGCCGGGCACGAGGAAGAAATCCGGATTGGGTACCGTGGCGCGGGCATGGATCGTGCCGCTCGAACGATCGAGGGCATTGTCGACGAAATCGAGCGAGCCCAGCCGCGCGTACCGGTTCTCGTCGCTCAGGCAGATCGCAACCTCGTCGGCGACCGCGCCCGAGAGACGCGCGCGTTGGCGCGAAAAGGTCAGATAGTCGGATTCGCTCATGTCGAAATCGAGATAGATCGGATCCAGCGAGACGAGTGTCGTCAGCAGGGTCGTCGGGCTGGTGGCGGCCCGGCTGCCGGCGATCAGGCTCCCGATCGAGACGAGCCGTGCGCCGATGCGACCGGTGAAGGGCGCGGTGATGTGACAATATTCGATGTCGAGCTGGGCGTCGCGAATCTGGGCTTTGGCGTCGTCGATCGCGGCTTGCGCGGCGAGCTGCTCGGACATGCGCTGGTCGACCGCCTCGGCGGTTCCGAAATTGCTTCGCTTCAGCGCCTGGGCGCGAATGAGCTCGCTGTTGGCGAGAGCGAAGCGCGAAGATGCGGTCCGGAGCTGGGCGGTCGCCTCGGCGAGCTTGATCTCGTAGGGGCGCGGATCGATGACGAAAAGCAGGTCGCCCTTGTGGACGATCTGCCCATCCTTGAAATGGATCTCGGTGAGCGTGCCGCCGACCTGCGCCCGCAGCTCGACGCGATCGACCGGCGAAAATTGGCCGAGGAAGCCTATCCGCGTGTCAACCTCACGCAGGAGCGGCGTGCTCACCGTCACGGTCGCTGGTGGCATTGGCACCGCCGCAGCTTGGCCGCCCTCGCGGTAGGAGAAGCCGACCCAGAGGAGTGCCGCGAGCGCGAGCGCCGCCGGCCCCACTACCCAGGCCCACGTCTTGGATCGCGTAGCGGCAGAGCGCTTTAGCCCTTCGGCGTCCGACCAATTGCTGATTTCATTCATCTGGCTACCCCGCTGAGCCCCAAAAGCCCGTTCGCCGCCTGCGCCGAGGGGACGGCCTGCGTCCCTGTCGTCAGCTCCGAATCGGCCGATAACTCTGTTCTGCATCGTCGCCGCCTATGACATCCGGTGTGAAAATCAGATGAAGGTCGACATCTATCGTCGAAGATAGATGATGATCGACATATGAGCCGTCAAGGGGCTTTGTGCGTGAGAGGCTGGATGAAGGTCGGTCGGCAAGGGTCAGCCACGAGCGAGTTCTCAATGCACCCGCGCCGCGGCCGGACCGGCTGCCGCCGATCTGGATGCACCTGCTCAGCCGTTGAACTCGCAGCCGATTCGCTTTACTGCTGCGCCATGGCCGCCCCCGAAAAGGACGATATCCTCGTCAAGCGACCGCTGGAGCCGGGGGCGAAGCGCGACTTCGAGCCCGAGGGCCGCCGCCAGACCTACAGCGACTTCCTGCAGCTCGACACACTCCTGTCGCTCCAGGCACCGATCCAGGATCCGCCCCAGCGCGACGAGCTGCTCTTCGTCATCATCCATCAGGTTTCCGAGCTCTGGCTGAAGCTGCTCCATTTCGAGCTCGTCGAGGCGCGCCGCTCGATCCGCGAGCAAGGCCATCCTGGAGCAGCTCATCAGCGCCTGGAAGGTGCTGCTAACCATGACCACGGCGGACTACATGACCTTCCGCGGCGGCCTTGGCCAGTCCTCCGGATTCCAGAGCAGCGGCTACCGCCAGGTGGAGTTCATCCTCGGCAACAAGGATGCGGCACATCTGCAGCTCTACCGCCACGACACCGCCGCACTCGCTCGGCTGAGCCAGGCGCTGGCGGAGCCCGCCCTCTATGACGAGGTGCTGGCCTGCCTGGCGCGGCGGGGATTTCCGGTGCCGGATCTACCGCGCGCCTGATTCCCATTGGGAGCTCTACGACCTCGCGGAGAAGCTGATGGACATCGAGGGGCTGTTTCAGCGCTGGCGCTTCGACCATATGACCGCGGTCGAGCGCATCATCGGCCAGCAGCCCGGCACAGGCGGCTCCTCGGGGGTCGGCTACCTGAAGGCCGCGCTCAATCTGCGCTTCTTCCACGACCTCTACGAGCTGCGCAACTACCTGTACGGCTCGCGCTAACTCGATGCGTCGATGGATGATGACGGCGGCGCTGCTATTGGCAATGGGCACGCCACTTCCGGCGTGGGCGGACGACACGGCGGATTGCCTTGATCCTGGTGATGCGCTGATTAAGACCGAACCGGCCAGGGTGGTGTCCGCCTGCCGTCGCCTGGCCGACCAGGGCAATGCCGTCGGCCAGTACAACCTCGGGTGGATGTACTACAAAGGCCAGGGCGTGCCTCAGAATTACGCCGAGGCGATTAAGTGGTTTCGCAAGTCCGCTGACCAGGGCTCTGCCTCCGCCCAATTTAATCTCGGGCTTCTGTACGAGCGCGGCCTGGGTGTCCCGCAAGACTATGCCGAGGCGGTTAAGTGGATTCGCAAGGCTGCCAACCAAGGCTACGCCCACGCTCAGACTAACCTCGGGTGGACGTATGAGACCGGCCATGGCGTGCCAGCGGACTACGCCGGGGCGGTGAAGTGGTATCGCAAGTCCGCTGACCAGGGCGATGCCTATGGCCAGAGCAATCTCGGGGTCATGTACGCCAACGGACAGGGCGTACCGCAGGACTATGTGCAGGCGGAGATGTGGTTCAACCTAGCTGCGAATCAAGGGAACACCGACGCCGCCAAGAACCGCGACAAGGCGGCTGCGAGGATGACACCGGCGCAGATCGAGAAAGCGCAGGCCCTCGCCGCCGTGTGGAAGCCGACGACCGGGCAGTGACACGGCGGCTGGCGGGGCTGCCACTATCACCCCAAACTGTTACACCAGCGGCGTGACCGGGTCGCGAGAAATCCAGGTTTTATGCAGGTTTGTGAGATAGATCGCCTTTTCTCACTCCATCCGCCAGAAGTGCCATATTTCCTTTACATTGCAATGACTTATATTAACGACGCCGTTTTACCCACGCCCCTACCCACAATCATAATCGCTCCCCAGCCTTCGCCCCGTCCGCCGATCGGCAAGCGCCGATCAACCCCGCGGCTCGATCTCCAGCCGACGCCATGCGGCAGAGCGTGCGTCAACGCAGCGGGCTTGCCGCCCTCTCTTTCTTCTCGTTGGCGTACGGCTATCCATCGGCGAGTTTCGGGCTACGCGTCGCCTGGCTAGCCTGGGACTTACCGATTCGCTGGGCCAAGCAGGCACTCGACTGATCCCCCCCGGGGAGGGGGCGACACGGATCCGCGAAGTCGTATCTCACGCTCATAGAAAATTTTCGAGGTTCAAAATGTTGTGGGAGGCCCTGCACGCGCCGCGGTCAGATTTCCTATCCCGGCGCGCCGCCCTGTGCCATAAAGGCTGCGCACGAATGATCTAACTTTCCCAAATGCAACTCGGCCCCGCTCCGGCGGGGCTTTTCTTTAGGGCGGTGGATTAGCGAGCGGGTCGCGCGCCGTGTCTAGATCGGGTGCGAATGCCGGCTCAAAGCGAAGTGGAGGCACTTTCGTAGGCTGCTTCCGTGCACTCAGAGCACATGATTTGCATTGAATTGTCAGGCGTTAGCCTGACATGAAAACCCGCTGGCGCGCTCACGGCCCGGAGGCCGCCCGGACCCGCCGAAGTAATGGTCGCAATCCCCGTCTTTCCACAAGTTAGGCATTTCAGGCCGATCGGTGTGTTTACAACGATTTGCACGGCGAAATTTTCTCACGCCTGGTTCTATGCAACCATAAAATGCCATAGCTGATGCCGGGAGCAAGTTACCCAAAAGGAGATCATTGTCGGGGGCGATTTCTGACTGAGAGAGGAACGGCGCGCAGCCGACACGGCACGCTGAGGTGCGGGGCGAGCTATCTGGCGCTGAGGAGGAGAGGTCAAGGTGAGGCAGGGCGGTAGTGCATCACTTTGAAATTTCAGCGGCCGTCTTTTTATAGGGGCCGCGCTTTTTCGGAGTTTCGGCCGCGTCGATCATCGCGACGATATCCGCCATATCCAAAACCCGATCACGTCGGCCGGCCGCTTCTCGCCTTTAGGTCCCTTGGGGATCGTCGGCATCCGTGATCAAAGTTCCAATCAGGCGCAATAGCTCAGTATGCTCGGGGCCTTGCCGGCTCCCAATGAGGAAAGCCCCAATTTCAATATCGGTTATCCGGCCTCCCGCCGCGATGTTCGATTCATGCTTGATGAACACTCGCCCTGATCCGGGGTCACGGGCCAGTAGCCATCGCTCACCGTTGGGGCCGTGATAGAGTTCTCTGGCCGCGCTATAGCACCTCGATCGCTTTCAAGATTTGGCGCCCAGATGGCAGTTAGTCCAGTGCCCGACTTCCCGCTATCCGCGGCCCCCAAAAGCCCTTGCTCGTCCCCAGAATAAAGTCTCCTGTGGACCGTTATCTCCATATGTCAATAGTCGCGGTCATACCCGTAAATCTCCCGTGTCCTGACTGCGGGAAGACGGGCCACGGCATGATCTCCCAAAGATCGCCAGAGCCCTCTACGGCCGTAGTATCCGGTGACTTTAATGTGCGGGTCGGCGCCAAACCATTTCTCCGGATCGAATGCAAGACCTGCGGCAAGCCCAGATGCGGCCTTGTGTGAAGCAGGACGCCACGAGACGTTGATCGTGCATGCGGCGGCGCAGTGAGCCCGGACCCTCAGTTTCTTCGGATATTTCTCCGGCCATGAACAGAGATCGACTTCCGCGGGCTGAAAACAGGTGTGCGCCGTGATGGCAGGAGAGGACTTGCCCGGCAGGGTCTTCCTCGGCGCGGCGGCGGAGGTTCGGGATATCGCGCGCCCGGCCGGCGCGTCGGATGCGGCGTCGCGTACGCCCGAGCTGACTGTTGTGGTGCCGACCCTGAACGAGCGCGACAACATCGTCCCGCTGGTCGAGCTGCTGGACACGGCGCTCGCCGGCATCGCCTGGGAGGTGATATTCGTCGACGACGATTCCCGGGATGACACCGCCGCGGCGGTGCGGGCCATGGCGCGGCGGGACGGCCGGGTGCGTTGCCTCCAGCGGATCGGCCGCCGCGGCTTGTCGACCGCCTGCATCGAAGGCGCGCTGGCCTCGGCCGCCCCCTATTGCGCCGTCATTGATGCGGACCTGCAGCACGACGAGACGGTGCTACCGCGCATGCTCGAGGCGCTGCGCACCGGCTCCTACGACCTCGCGATCGGAAGCCGGTACTCGGCGGGCGGCGATCTCGGCGAGCTGAGCGGCCGGCGGGTCGGCATCAGCAAGCTCGCCACCCGCGTCAGCCGCGTCATCTGCAAGGCCGACATCGCCGACCCCATGAGCGGCTTCTTCATGGTCCGCCGCGAGGCATTCGAGGCGGCGATGCGGCGGCTGTCGGGGCAGGGCTTCAAGATTCTGCTTGATCTTCTCGCGTCGTCGCCGCGGCCCTTGCGCGTGGTGGAGCTAGGCTATCGCTTTCGGCAGCGGCGCCACGGCGAGAGCAAGCTGGATACGCTGGTGGCCTGGGAGTTCGGGATGCTACTGGCCGACAAGCTCGTCGGGCATGCCATTCCGGTCCGTTTCGTGCTGTTCGCCACGATCGGCGCCATCGGCCTAGTCGTCCATCTGGTGGTACTGCGCCTGGCGCTGACTCTGCTGGCGCTTGATTTCACCCCCGCGCAGACCTCGGCCGCCCTGGTGGCGATGACCTCCAATTTCTTCCTCAACAACCTCTTCACCTATCGCGACCAGCGCCTGATGGGCTGGCGGCTGCTGCGAGGGCTGGCGTCCTTCTATCTGATCTGCGGCCTGGGGCTGATCGCCAACGTCGGAGTCGCTGCCTATACCTTCGCCCAGCACGAGAGATGGTGGATCGCCGGCGTTGCCGGCGTCGTGGTGGGGTCGGTCTGGAACTACGCCATTTCCTCAGTCTTCACCTGGAAGCCGCCTCGGTAGCTGGCAAGCCCTGACTGAGCATCATTCGGCGCGGCGCCCCATTTTCGCCATGAAAGGGATTGATGCCGTCGAGGATTCCAGGAGCGATCATAGCCCTCGCTGACCGGCCCCACTCCTCGGCGGGCTATAGGCGCATGGCTCATCCCGCCGCCCGACCCCCGCTCCGCTTCGCCATGGCTACACGGGCGCCCGGCTGGACCAAAACCCAATTCCGCTGTTACATAAAACCCGGCTGCGCAATCGGGGGCCAGTCACTTTTTTGGTGCAACTGCTTGGTTTCCGTCTGATAGAACTGCGAGCGGCTGTAGAAGATTGGGCTTTGAGTAGCCGGGCGATGCGCTTCGATCTCAGCTTCCTCAACAGCGGAGATTACTCGTGGTCTCCAAAATTGCGGATCCTACTCATTGCGATAGGGCCGATGTCACAGCTGATCACGTCCTCCTGCCTATCGACCTGGAAAGTTGCTGCCGAGATGGCGTTTAAGCGTTGTATGTCGCTGAAGTCGTACAGATAGAGAGAAGCTGGCGATCCGAGGCCGTTTATCGTTCTGGATGGGGCGGCAAAATAGTCGAGTTGTCGGCCAATAGTGTCGCTATAGCGGAGAATGTTGCCGTGTAACCGTGCCCCCGTATGGGCCGCCAGAATTAGCACCCATACCCGGCGCTGTCCGCGAAGCCTATCGAGCTCGATCAGATAGGAACGTGTCTCGCCGCGATGACATCCACCGGCTGTATAATCCTTTGTTTCAAATCCGAATTTAGGCGCGTAGAAGCTCATGGCCGGCACTGCATTGTAGAAGACATAGATGCCGTCCCCCGCCAGGTGATGCTTCTGCAGGTAGGAAAGAGCCGGCTTCACGTCGTCGATGCGATAGGGTGGCGGCTGCCTGATTACAGGAAATACCGCTGGAATTGTGAGCAGAAGAGCAGTTGCAAAGCCAGCGTAGAAAGATTGGCGGGAAACGTGCACTCGAACCAAATCAATGGTAGCGGCCGTTCCCAAGAAAATGCCAGGCAGCAAAAACAGAATTAGTCGATCACTGAACGGATAGAGCCGCACAACGGCCACTGCCAGGGCCGCGAAGAATGGGGCGAAGATGAGGAGCCCTACCGGCCAGTTGCGGCGGAAGAGAATGCAACCTCCGCATACAGCGAGGAGTAGATATAGAGGCGCAAGTGGATAGGCGAGGCTCGACTGGCCTCCCCGTGCGAGAAGGGCCGTCAGCCGGTGAAGGGGCCAAAGGCTTTGAATGGCTTGTGTCAGCGAGTCGGGCGGCACTCCCAGTTTCCAGAGATCGTAGGTAGTTAGGAGCGACTGCCGAGTCCCCGCACTGACGCTGGCGAAACTTGCCGCCGAGGCGATCGCCGCCGATGCGCCCCACCACAGCAACAGTGGCCAGATCCAAGATTTGCTTCCGCCATCACGGTTGCGCCAAGCGATAACAAGGAGCGCTGACCCTAGTCCCGCAAGCACTAATATGGCCGATTGCGAAAACCACACTGCAATCGCACCGATAATCCCGGCCACGTGCACCTCTCGCCTCAACTTCTTGCGCCTCAGTACCTCCAAGGCCACCCAAAGCAGCAGCACAGCCGCGGCTACGTCGGTCGAATACTGTTTGACACGAGCCGCGTAGTCGATAAGCGGTCCGGCTGTCGCAAACATGGCGACTGCAATTGGCGCAGCACGCCCAAGCACTCGCTCAGCGACCGGGACAAAGAGAATGAGGGCCGCGACGGAGCACAGAAACGGGAAGAAGCGCAGGCCCCACTCATTCGCCCCCAACAGGAGAACCGCAGCCTTCTCCGCGAGCAGGAATCCCTTGGGAGCGACCTGATCCCAGGCCAGGGGGCTCGACAGAAGCTCCCCGAGAGGACGAGAGACGACATTCTGCGCGACTGCCAATTCGTCAAGCCATAAGGACGTCCCCGCCGAGTACTGCCACACTCGCAGGCCCACGCCAATTAAAATGATTGCCCACGTTGTATATTGGACCCAGGCAGCGCCAAGCCGTGGCGCAAAACGATCGGCAGTATCTGGATACAACTTAAGTCCCCTCCTAGACTGTGCTGAGACGCCCGCAGTGAGAATGCGCCACAGATCTATGCGACTAAGTATCCGACGCCGTGCGGGGCAAGAACCGCGGCTTTAAATCGGAGATGCCGGGAGCCGGAATTGCCAGATAGTGCATGCGCTTGATCTCTCGACGGCCGAGGGTGACGGTATCCAAAATTAGCCCGCAAGTTAGCGACAAGAAGGCCAAGAGCATTGCCCCAGTGGATAGCACCGCCGTCGGGAGGCGAGGTACCAGACCGGTCTTAAGATATTCCGACAAAATTGGCAGAGCGAGCGCAATAGAAAGCAAAGCAAGGAATACAAATATACAGCAGAAAAATTGCAACGGACGCTCTTCCCTTATGAGGAACAGGATCGTCCTGAGAATGCGGAATCCGTCGCGATACGTCCGTAATTTGCTCGCCGACCCGTTCGGACGAGCCTTGTACGGAAGAAACACCTCAGCCGTCGGCATACGCAACTGTAATGCATGCACGGTAAGTTCAGTTTCAATCTCGAAGCCCGTGGTAAGCGCAGGAAAGGATTTGACGAAGCGTCGGGAGAAAACCCGGTAACCGGAGAGCATGTCGCGAAAGTAGTTGCCAAAAATGCGAGCTACAATCCCCGTGAGCAATTGATTGCCAAAACGGTGACCTCGGCGATATGCCTTCTGCACCTCTGTAGAGCGCGCCGCGTTGACCATATCGAGTTGATGGTCGACCAGCATCTTGACTAGTGTTGTAACGGATGCCGCATGATAGGTGCCATCGCCGTCAACGAGTACATAGACGTCGGCGTCGATATCAGCAAACATCCGTCGAACTACGTTGCCTTTGCCTTGCAGTGATTCCATACGGACGATAGCACCGGCGGAAGTCGCCACTTCTACGGTGTGGTCCGATGAGTTATTGTCATAGACATAGATCTGGGCCGCGGGAAGAGCGGCGCGGAAGTCATGTACAACGGCCTGAATGGCGATTTCTTCATTATAGCAGGGGATAAGTACTGCGATTGCGACGCCCAATAAATTCTCCGCAGTTTGGGGGAGCGGGGCGGGTTCGGGGCTTCCCTCCGTGGACGTTTGCGTTAAGCCGACGCCATTCGACACAACGTTGCTCCCTAGATTTGTATTTGCCTGTCGCGTGCAAGGCGGATTTCTGCGAATTCTCGCCCTCCCGGCTCCAGCAACACAGCAGCCCGCGCCAATGCACTGGTGGCTGCCGCTTCGTAGTGATTATTGCACCGATGAACCACGAGTTTCCGCCGCTTGCACGCAACCAGCGCTCAAGTTACATGTCCCCTGCAAACGATAGATACCGAGGGTTCCAAACTTCGCGGCGGAAGGCTCCCTTACCCCAAGCTCGTTAAGAACATAATTGGCGTAGGAGTCGTAATAGTGCTCCCCGATAACCAGATTAATGCTCTCCCGCAACACAAGATAGACAACATGGCCGGTCTGAGCTAACGCGCGCAACGCGTCGGCGCGTACAGTTGGTGCGCCATAAGTGACCAGAGCCTGCGAAGTTGTGCCTTCGCTGAGCTTGAAATAGGGAAAGGTTGGCGCAGTCCGATGGCGGTAATAGATCACTCCGTCGGTTCCTGCGGCCGTGTCGCCTGGTTTCATGACAGAAGCGAGGTACCTCGCGACCTCGTCATATGGCTCAGAAACAACGTGGCGTCTGGAGATATTTGCCGCCGAAATCGCGGC
>WNFR01004420.1_pt1 | contig 14426 bp, 9 predicted proteins | sample 5400221 | NCBI WGS metagenome assembly WNFR01 (sample SAMN13153357, study PRJNA577476) | soil metagenome | isolation source: 40 cm soil under Madrone tree | place: USA:California | collected 2016-06-14 | reverse complement strand
GGAAACCGTTTGCGCATTACGGCTCAGCTCGTCGAGAGCTCCACCCGGCATTCCGTCTGGGCCGAACGCTACGATCGCCAGCTCGAGGACGTCTTCGCCATCCAGGACGAAATCGCCAGGAGCATCGCTCAGGCCCTGCGCATCACGCTCACTCCTCAGGAAGAAAAAATCATTGGCATTAAACCCACTGAAAACACACAGGCCTACGACTTCTATCTGCGCGGTCGAAGCTATACCCGCCGGGAAAATATGGACTACGCCTTGCAGATGTTCGAACAGGCTATCCAACTCGACGGAAATTTTGCTCTGGCCTATGCTGGCATCGCACACCTTTGCGGACTCATCTATGAGATACGCGAGCAGAATCCCGACTGGATTTCGCGGGGACTCGCCGCCTGCGACCGAGCCATGGCGCTGGCTCCGGAACTGCCCGAGGTGATGGTCGCCCGGGCCCGGCTCTTCTACGCACAGAAGAAATATCTGGAATCAGAACTGATGGCCCGCCGGGCCATCGAACGCAAGCGTGATTGCGATGGTTCCTGGAATATCCTCGGCCGAGCACTTCTCTCTAACGGCAAGTATGAGGACGCCGCCAAGTTCTCCGAACAGGCGCTCGAGGCGAATGGCGACGACTACAACACGTACGTCCCGTTCAGTGTGTGCTTGGAGCGACTGGGACGTAAGAAGGAATCGGAGCAAATCCGCGAGCGCATGAACGTTGTCTTGCGAAAACAGCTGGAAGTGGTTCCCGAAGATGTACGTGCCCGCATCCTTTTGGCCACCAACTTGGCCTATTTCGGCGAAGCGGAGGAAAGCAACCGACATCTGCAAACTGCCGTCGCGCTTCGTCCCAACGACGGCAACACACTTTACAATGCCGCTTGCACCTACGGTGTTCTCGCGAGGAAAGCCGAGGCGCTCGAGACGCTGAAAAAGGCGATCGCTGCCGGCTATGGCAACTTGAATTGGGCCGCTAGGGACTCCGATCTCGATTGCCTGCATGACGACCCTGAATTCCGAAAGCTCATCGGCCTCGGCGAGGCCGATGCGCCGTAAGCCTTTCGGCCATTGCCCGGCAAAAGTCTATCGATTCGGCTCGTTCCGAAGTAAGTTCTGATTAATGGCCCGCTGTTCGGAACTTATTCGGTGGGAAACTAATGCCCCAACTGGATTCGAACCTGCAACGCTTCGGCTGGGCAACACCGTGCAGAGTGGGGTTGGAAGTATTGAGAGTGCATTGGGATTTCGGGCGGTTACGGGGTGACAGAGCCGGAACGGATTGTTCTGATCCGCAAGCGACAATCACTGCGACTGGCATGATGGGCCATGCCTCGCTCTTCTTTCAGGAGGCGCTGAAGCGCTCGATAAAGCGATCCTTCTTCAATCTGCAGCAAGTAGTTGGATGTTCGTTCAATGTGCTGCTCAAGAGCGTAGCCGTGCAGAGGTTGTCGCTTTAGCGTCCGAAGAGTCTCGTTGTCCGCGGGGTTTCATCACCGGAATAATTCCTCTCACTTGAGCTTAAGCCCCGGCGTAGGCTGTGTGTGCCTAGGCCTAGACAAAAGTATAGGAGTGACTTTGGGTCAAGGGAATCATGCCCAATGAAGGGAATGCCGCTATTCATCCCGCAGTCCTTACGGTCAAAAGCTTTTCGGCGCCCAAGAAAATGCGACAGAAAGGAGAAACAACTCGTCTATATGTTGAGTGGAATAGCTGGGCAAGAGATGTTCTGCGTTCGATCCAATCGGTCATGCAACCATGACGCGATCTCGACCTTCCTCTTTAGCGCGGTAGAGCGCCGCATCAGCTGCCCGCAATACCGCGTCCCCCGTCGCGCCGTTCGCGGGGAAACTCGATACACCGATCGACAGGCTTACGGGTTCCAGTGATTGACCACGAAGCTGGGCGACGTCCCGCTTGGCTGCTTCCCGTAATAGTTCTGCGCGTTGGTGAGTTAATGCGAGAGACGCTTCTGGAAGAATTATGGTAAATTCCTCGCCGCCATAGCGGCATACCACGTCCTCACCCCTGAATTGCGTTCTAAAGAGATTTCCCAACATTCGTAAAACGGAGTCGCCTGCCTCGTGGCCGAATGTATCGTTAAAGCGTTTAAAATGATCCACATCCAGCATCATCAGCCCTATTGTGGAATTCTTCCTGCTCGCTCGGCGGAGCTCGCGTTCCAGTGATTCCTCCATGTAGCGCCGGTTGTAAAGACCGGTAAGAGGATCTCTGACAGACTGCATTTTTAGAATTTCCCTCATATTCAAGTTCGCTAGGGCCATGGCGGTCTGTTCGGCAAACGTTCGGGCAAGTCGCTGTTCGGATTCGGACAACTGAGCGGAAGATTGCTCCATTTGTTTTTTTTCGTTCCGCCCTGTGTCCAGGTACAGGAGCCCAAGAGCTTCGCCATGGGCCATCATTGGCATGCACATGGCGCGGTGGGGACGAATCTTCCCTAGGTGGGCACAACTCAAGACAGTATGGTCGTCCGCGAGTATGTGGACGCGCCCACGCCGCAGTGCCCAACAATCCATCGGCGCAAAGTATCGTTCAGCAAGAGCCGGCTCTCCCCACGTAGCAACAACCTCGACGAGATCCCTGGAGCTGGCAGTCACGCAAAGTGCGCCTGATGAACCTGGAAATAGGATTTGGGCTCTGTCGGTGATCAGGTGATGAGCTTCATCGGAAGAGAGACACGATTGCAGCAATTCGCTCAATTCGCCGAGTAGAGCAGATTCTCGGCTGAGCTTACTCGTCTTTCGATATAGTTCTTCGTACTTTATTACCTGCTCAGATAGTTCCAGCCACCGGCGCACGGAAAAAAAACACAAACCAACCAACAGTATGATGCTGACGACGATAACCTCGTCAACTTTGGTCTCTTTGTGTTTGCCAATCCATTCGGCGAGCGATCCAGTATCGAATAAAAAGACCAAAACGACCGCAATCACGAGCGCGCAAAACAACGCGATAAGATCCCGGTGTTGCACTTTCTTCAACCGGTCTATGTCGGAAAGGTGCTCGTGATCTTTCGATTCTTCGTATTTTATAAGCCGACTGGATAGCGCCAGCCACCGGCGAATAAAGAAAAAACTCAAAGCAGCCAGGAGTATGACGGTGGCAACAATAACCTCGTCAACTTTGGTCTCCTTGCGCTGGGCGATCCACTCGGTGAGCGAACCAGTATCCAAGAGAAAAATCAATATGCCCGCAATGACTAAGGCCAAAAGCAATGCGGCGAAATCCCATCGCAGCTCGTGCTTAACCCCGCTTGCTCCGGTAACTTCTTTGTACTGTCTGCTCTTCATCTCATCTCCCGGACCGTGCAAGCTCTGCGGTCAGCCATGCAGTGCGCAGAAGCCCCTTGCAGTAAAAAATCGGTAAACAGTTCCGCACTCCTCTATTATGCACGCGCAAATTCCTGGGAGCCCCTGGTTGCCAAGGCAGTTTCCCTAACAAGCAATTCGCCATGTAGGTCACCTGCCAAGCTAAAGGGCCTATATCGGGCGCGACCATACCTGAATTCGCAAGAGGCTACGCACCATGTCGGGACCTCCTCCTGAAACGCCTCCGGGCGGGACGTGGCTCAGTAAATCGAACGCACGCGAACGTAGCTCAATGGCTGAACGCAGTGACGCAGCTCCGTAGCTTTGGACTCCGTAACTTTAGGTTCTAGCGATATCGCCGATCAATAGCGTTGGCGAGATGTTGACCGCAAATGAAAAAATCTGTGGCTCGGCAGAAAGCCGCACACTCGCAATAATCGCAAATTTAAATGTGGCAACTGGCCATGCCGCGCTTTTCCAGGTAGCGCTGATGATATTCCTCGGCGCGATAGAATTTTCCGGCTGGCGTAATTTCCGTGGCGATGGGGCGACTAAACTTTTTGCTGGCTTCTAACGCTGCTTTGGATTTTTTTGCGATGGCTTCCTGTTCCGGCGAATGGGTGAAAATCGCGGAGCGGTATTGTTTGCCGAAGTCGGGGCCCTGACGATTTACCTGTGTCGGATCGTGCAGGTGCCAGAAGGCGTCGATGAGAGTTTCGTACTTCACTTTTTCCGGATCGAATTCGACCTGGACTACTTCGGCATGACCGGTTTCGTCGGTGCAGACATCTTTATAAGTGGGATTTTCGGTGTGGCCGTTGCTGTAGCCTACCAGCGCGTCCACAACTCCGGGAATCATGCGGAACTTTACCTCAACTCCCCAAAAGCAGCCGGCGGCGAATGTAGCGAGTTCAGTCATTGCGATCGGTTCCTTCCTGTTCGATATCCTTACTTAACTTATTCTAGATTATTCTGGCGCGTCTCGTGTCCGAGAATCGGATGCTCGGCATGTGGCAAAGTTTCCAACGCGGAGTCTCGGAAGGGGAAAGGATGCCACCGACATGCCCCGACCAAGAGTGGCAAATAAAGGACTTATTTCTGCAAGAGCGAAAAAGGAGCGCGAAAGAGTCAGAAGACCTTATTGAAAACACTGGGGTTAGCGGTTCGATCTTTTTTGGAATTTGGAATATGGTAAGAAGCACGAAATGATCGGAATGCTCAACGCTGCAATCAGATCGGGACAGGCTCCAAGTAAAGCGGAGCGAGCTCATTCGCGACGCCAGCCTGGGGTACCGATAATCAAAGCGTTAAGCAGTGAACGGCGGAAAAATCGAGTTTGAACGGTCGCATCGCCCCGGCCCCACCGTTGCACAACCCGCAAAGATGCGCCACATCAAAAACAAAATCAAAAGCCTGGCCCACCCGCCGGGCGATCCGCCCCGTCCTTGATACTTCACAGTTCCGGCGGCAATTCCTTCCTGAGAGGCTAACTTCGAAGGAATCACTTCCTGCAGTCGAAAGCGGTGGTACCTTGAGGTTGTGCGGATGCATCCATAGGGCGTGGAGGCGGTTATGTCGATACGGCCGGTGAAGAGACTGATTAAGGCAAAGCCTACGATGGAAGGCGCGGGAGTACATTTGCGGCGTGCGTTTGGATTTGGGAATACGACGGAGTTTGATCCGTTTTTGCTGCTGGACGATTTTCGCAATGATGTGCCAGAGGATTATCTGGCGGGATTTCCGTGGCATCCGCATCGCGGGATCGAAACGATTACGTATGTGTTGGCGGGAACGGTGGATCATGCTGACAGCATCGGGAACAAAGGCGCGATTTCGCCTGGCGATGTGCAGTGGATGACGGCGGGGAGCGGCATTATTCATCAGGAGATGCCGAAGGGCGATGCGGCCGGGCGCATGCACGGATTTCAGTTGTGGGCGAATCTACCGGCTTCGCTCAAAATGACGGAGCCGCGGTATCAGGAGGTGAAGGCGCTGGAAATTCCGGTGGTTACGGACGATGACGGAACGCACGTACGCGTGATCTGCGGAAATTTTTGGGGCAAGAGCGGGCCGGTGGATGGGATTGCGGCTGATCCGGTGTACCTGGATGTTTCTGTGGCGCCGGGGCGCAGGAAATCGCTGCCGGTGGGGACTACGCGGCATGCATTTGCGTACGTGTTTGCCGGCGGCGGAAAATTTTGCAATGCGTCGGATCCGCTAACGGTGCCTACGGAACCGGTTGGATGGCTCGATACTACGCCGCCATTGGAAGCGGATAACCGTTCGCTGGTTTTGTTTGATCGCGGCGATGAAGTTGTGGTGCAGGCGGGTGACGAGGGGGTTCGATTTTTGTTGGTGTCGGGTAAACCGCTGGAAGAACCTGTTGCGTGGTATGGGCCGATTGTTATGAATACGCAGGAGCAGCTGCAGCAGGCGTTTCGGGAGTTGGACAAAGGGACGTTTTTGAAGAGCGGGAAGAAGTAAGAAAAAACAGCGGTCTGAAGACCGACCACTACAAGAGCGAAGCGAAGGACGATTAGAGTTTGAGTGAGCGGAGGCGGAGGGCGTTGGCGATTACCGACACGGAGCTGAAGCTCATGGCAGCGCTGGCGAGCATGGGGCTGAGTAGCCAGCCGAGGAACGGATACAGAATACCCGCGGCGATGGGAATGCCTAGCGCGTTGTACAGAAAAGCGAACAGCAAATTTTGTTTGATGTTGCGGATGGTGGCGCGGCTGAGTTTTCTTGCGCGCAAGATGCCGCGCAGATCGCCTTTGAGGAGAGTGATGCCGGCGCTTTCGATGGCCACATCGGTGCCAGTGCCCATGGCGATGCCTACATCGGCGGCGGCGAGAGCGGGAGCGTCGTTAATTCCATCGCCGGCCATGGCGACCTTTCTTCCCTGTTTTTGCAGTTCGGTGATGTAAGCAGCCTTGTCTTGCGGCTGTGCGCCAGCACGAAATTCGCGAATCCCAAGCTGTTGCGCGATGGAGCGCGCGGCTTCCTCGCGGTCGCCAGTCAGCATCACCAGGCGAGCGCCTTCTTGCTGCAGGCTACGAAGCATATCCGCGGAATCTTTTTTCAGTTTGTCGTTGAGCCAAAACCCAGCAGCGGTCATTCCATCTACACTGACGCAGACGAGCGTGCTGCCAGGCGCCTCCGGATGGCCTTTCGAAAGATCGCGATTTGCCGGGGCCGCGCCTCGACTACGCAAAAAATGCAGCGTGCCTACGAGAACGTACTTTCCTGTGACCTTGCCTTCAACTCCGCCACCTGGAGTGGCGCGAAAATTCTCAACAGGCTGAAGCGACTGGCGGCGTTCGGCAGCGAACTGGACGATCGCACGCGCCAGGGGATGTTCGCTGTTTTGCTCGACGCTGGCAGCGAGGCGGAGAGGTTCGTCGATTGAACTGTACTTACCCACAATTTCATAGGTGTCCACACTCGGCTTGCCTTCGGTGAGCGTGCCGGTTTTGTCCACGACCAGCGTGTCGATGGCGGCGAGTTTCTCCAATGCTTCGGCATTGCGGATTAGGACGCCGACGCCAGCACCTTTGCCGACGGCGACCATGATGGACATTGGAGTTGCGAGACCGAGAGCGCATGGGCACGCAATGATGAGGACCGCGACGGCGCTGACGAGAGCGTGTGCGAGGCGCGGCTCAGGTCCAATGAGGGACCAAGCGATAAACGTGAGAATTGCTGCGGCTACGACTGCGGGGACGAAAATGGCGGCGACTTTGTCGGCCAGACGTTGCATTGGCGCGCGGCTGCGTTGCGCTTCGCTGACCAGTTTTACGATTTGCGCGAGCTTGGTATCGCCGCCGACGCGTTCGGTGCGCATCACAAAGGTGCCGCTGGTGTTGAGCGTGCCGCCGGTGAGTTGGTCGCCGACGGATTTCTCCACTGGCATGGGCTCGCCGGTGACCATGGATTCGTCCACGGCGCTTGCGCCTTCGAGTAGAGTGCCATCTACAGGGATGCGTTCGCCGGGGCGAACGCGCAGGCGATCACCCTTTTGAACAAGATCGAGCGTAATGTCCTGTTGGGTATCGCCGCTGCCAAGCCGATGCGCGGTTTGTGGCGCGAGTTTCAGGAGCGCGCGGATCGCGGAGGAGGTTCTTGCGCGTGCGCGAAGCTCCAGAACTTGGCCGAGTAGAACCAATGTGGTGATGACAGCCGCGGCTTCGAAATAAACCGGAACGGCGCCATCCATTTCTCGGAAGGATGCTGGGAAGAGTTGCGGAAAGATTGTGGCGACAACGCTATCGAGGAACGCGGCACCGCTGCCAAGGCCGATGAGCGTGAACATATTCGGGCTGCGATTGACGAGCGATGACCAGAAGCGTTCGAAGAACGGCCAGCCTCCCCAGAGAACAACCGGAGTGGCGAGCGACAATTCGATCCAGTTGCGCGCCTCGCCGGACAAATGCAGTCCCAGTTTTTCGCCAAACATTCCGAGCGCAAGAACAGGAACGGTCAAGATCGCGCTGAAGAAAAAACGCCTGCGCATCGAAATGTATTCGGCGTCGGGAGTTTCTTCGGCGGCGATGTCCATTGGCTCGAGCGCCATTCCGCACTTTGGACACGCGCCGGGACCGAGCTGAATAATTTCGGGATGCATTGGGCAGGTGTAGCGGATTTGCTTTTGCTCTGGCGTCGGCACGGGAGATGCCGCGGCAGGCTCTATCGCAGTTAGCTTCGCAGCGGCGCTGGCTGGCGCGGCGGCTGGCAAACGGTTCAGATAGCGTTTCGGATTGGCGGAGAATTTCTGCGCGCAGCCCTTCGCGCAGAAAAAGTAAGTTTCGCCGTGGTGCTCGAAATGAGCTGCGGCTTTCGCCGGATCGACGGTCATTCCACAAACTGGGTCACGTGCCATTCATTCCTCACAAATCTTTGGCCGGCCAAAAAAATAGCGCAAGCGCGCTTAACGCAGATGGGTATAAATCAAACCAAGCAGTTCGTCATACATAGCGTTGGCTTCTTCTTTTTTGCCGGAGCGCAGCGCTTTGGCGGCGCAATGATGAAGGTGATTCTTCATGAGATTGCGGGCCACTCCGCGCAGCGCTTCCTGCACGGACGCAATTTGCACGATGATGTCCGCGCAGTAGCGGTCGTCCGCCACCATTTTTTGCAGGCCGCGTACCTGACCTTCAATGCGGCGGAGACGTTTCTGATTGCTTTCTTTGAGCGCTGGGTCGACCGCCACGGCCTTCTGGCCAGGGCCGACGAGGCATGCGCATTCCGCGGAGTGTGCGTGGGCGGTTGCTTTGGACGGCATATTCCGATACCCCCTAGGGCTATTTATACCCCTGCCCCCTATATTATGTCAAGTTGGTCTTTCTGGCGGGCAGACTGGGAACACATCGGAACTGGACCAGGCTGGTATACTACCGGACATGACACTCATGGAAATTAGATATGCGTTGGCTTCACCGCTGTCGCTTGAACAATTGAGCCAGTTGGGCGAATTTGCAAATACCTATGGATTGCGGAAATTCCATCTGAACGATGCCAAGACCGAATTGTCGTTTGAGTATGACGCTTCGCGGTTGCGGGAGACGCAGGTGGAGCATGTGCTGGGTCAGGCGAAGATTGCGGTGGCGAAGAAGTTGAATTGAGTTGCGAAAAACCTGGGGCGAAGGTCGCTTGTGCCTGCGGTCGGACCTAACGGAAGAATCGCGCAGCAGATTCCTCGACTACGGGAATGGCAATTTTAAAGGGCGGGCATCAAGTTGATTGAGGCGGCATTCGAGTTGACCAGTGTGGCGCCCTGCGCTGGTCGTACGATCGAGCACGTCAAAAAAATGGGGCTCAGCTTGGGACCGGGAGTCCCGGAAAGACATTTACCCGGCGTTGTTTTCATACCGGATACGTTGGGGTCATCCATCCTAGTTTCCCTCTCAGAGGCAGGTGGCAACGGCCCTTGAATTTCGCCAAGCAAGCCCCTTCCCCCTCACTTGGCGTCGTCCTTAGACCGTGATCTGAAACATGCCCGTTCTGTTGGTAATGCAATGGCGTAACCAATCGGCCTGGATCCAACGATTGCCTGTAACTCATTGCATTAAATAGACTTGATTATCGTCCATTGGCGAACTGGAACGGCTATCTACACCGCTCCGGGAATGTGCGCTGTTTCTGTCCGAGTGAGCTAGTTCTAGCACTCTGGTAACAAAATTATTTAGCTTGGTGATCCATCGGTTTTTTTCTGAGTTGAGATGAAAATGCCTTCATGTTCGGCAAAGTCAGGATGGCTGGAGCATCTCCCTTTTCGCTGCGCTGCGTACTGGCGCTGGGACTGGCGTTGACCGCAGCGGTTGGGTCGGTGGCGGATACGCCGGGGATGCTGCGGCGCGCAGCTCCCGCGGGGTGCCAGTGTGGCTGCAGCCAATCGCGCGCTCATGCCGGATGCACAAAAATGTGTGAGACCTCGCGTCGTGCATCGCGCTGGGCGGCAGTGACGTGTATAAAGCCGCGGATCAAGATACCAGCGGAAACACCGGACGCCGGACCGCGTTTTGCGCGTTCGGACCGGGCTGAACGCGCCAGCCGCTAAGTCCGTTGGCAAACTTATCTGGCGGCTCTGCGCAAACTTGGCGACGCGATTTGTGATTCGGGATTTTTCCCCAGCTGGGTGGACAGAAAATCTGCAATTTCAAAGACCGCGCGATTTTGCAGTGATTTGACGTTGCTTTGCAGAGCAGGCAGTTTTCCTGGCTCGAGCAGCGAACGCACCGCTGGTACCGCGTTTTTCAGGGTCTTAACTACAACTCCCACCTGCGTTTCTACGACCCATTCCGTGTTGTAGCGCTCCTGCGGCAAGGTACTGGAATTACGCTCTACCAGCACCGGGAGTCCGGAAATCATGGCTTCGGCGATGCTTCCGGGACCGGGCTTGCCGATCAGGAAATCCGCAGCGTGCATCAGGCGATTAACCTCACGCGTAAATCCGACAATATGCAGCGGCAAATTCCATTTTGCTGCGCGGAGACGAGCAGCCAATTTTTCATTTTTCCCGCAGACCAGAATCATCTGCAGCGGCAGCCGCGCTGTATGGATCTGCTGAACGATGTCGTAAATTACGTTCGAACCGTAGCCGCCGAAAAGAACAATCGCTGTGGGCAAATTGGCGTCGAGGCCGAGCGAACGGCGAATCGCGACCGGCGATTCTTTCTGCTCGGCGTAGAACTCCGGTCGAAGAATCATTCCTGAGGCGCGGAATAAATTTTTTTCGGTCTTGCCAAAATCGCGGGCTTGCTGCTCGGCGCGTCCGGACCCAACCACCACGATCTGTTCCGGGATTGGTTCTATCCAGAAGCGTGGCGGGAAGTCGGCTAAGTCGGTAATGATAGCGACGAAAGGGCGGCCCGGGTAAACCGATTGCCAGCTTTCTGCGATTTCGCGGTTGAAATGAGGAATGACGGATACCAACAAATCGGCGGGGTGTTCACGCCAGTAATTCGCCAACCGCTTCACCAAGGGTTTATGGAAGATGCGGATGGTAAGTTGAAGAATCCGCAAAAGATAAACACTGCCCCAAGTCCAGCCGTTGCGCAGCAGGATGTTGTATTGCTCCTGAATACGAATCCCGGTAAGGCGGCGAAGAACGTCCAAATGGTCGGTAAGTTCCTGGAATTGAACAAGATTGACTTCCCATGGCCGGGATTGTTGTTCGCAAACGGCTTTTAGCGCTACCGCGGCATTGCGGTGGCCACCACCGGCGTCATGGAATAAAACGTGAATTTTCTTGTTTGCGGCCATGACAGGAGTGTTACACGAGAAGCATGAGTTGAAGCAAGAGCACGGACCATGCCATGTGGATAACTCAGGAAGTCATTTGTGCTCAATAGTTTCCAAGAGCACATTCACCTAGTTTTCTTTACCTCTTTATAGGCTGTTCATATCCGCAGCTTAAAAAGAGAGCATGCGATGCGACCTTCACATCCACACGACCGCTTCAGGAATGTGCAACACTCCTTTGCTCGAGCGTCTCTGTAAGGAGTCCTACAATCGTCCGGACGAGGTCTATGCCCGCTGCAAGGAACGGGGCATGTCCATTGTCACTTTGACGGACCATGACTCGATTGACGCGGCCGAAGAGCTGCGGAGTTATCCCGACTTTTTTGTCAGCGAGGAAGTGACCGGCCGGATGCCCAGCGGCTCGGAAGTGCATATCGGTGTTTACAACCTGAGCGAGCGCGACCACGGGGAGATCCAGCGTCGTCGCACAGACTTCGTCTCACTGATGATGTATCTGACCGAACAAAAGCTCTTCTTCAGCGTGAATCACGTTTTTTCCGGACTGACCGGCAGGCGCAATGAAGATGATTTTCACTGGTTTGCGTCCTACGTTCCGGCGTTCGAAATACGTAACGGGCAAATGTGGCAGAAAGCGAACCGACACGCGCAAGCGTTGGCAAGAAGATTGGGAAAGATCGCCATTGGCGGCAGTGATTCGCACGCCATGCGGGGAGTCGGACTGACGTATACGGAAGTGCCTGGGGCGAAAACAGTGGCGGAATTTTTCGCCGGATTGCGTGCCGGACGCGGCAAAGTGCGGGGAGCGGACGGAAGTTTGGCCGGGTTGACGGCGGATGTTCTTTCGATCAGCAAAGCATTGTTTCAGGAACGGCCGGCGACGCTGGCGCTGTTTCCTCTGGCGATCCTTATTCCGGCGATTACCGCGGGGCATTGGATGAATGAGATTTTTTTTTGCCGCAGGTGGGCGACACATTTTCAGGAACAAGCAAAAACGCCGCGAATGCTTTGGGATTTGAGTGCGGGGACTGAGCAGGTTTGAATTTGCGGTAAGCAACGGGTGAGCGAGATGACCGTCGCACGCCAAGTATGGGGATTCATTGAACGGCGCGACCACCGCTTAATGCGGCGGCTGAATCGCTGGCGCGCACCGCGATGGATTCGCTACTGGATGATTGCGGCAACGCGGTTGGGCGACGGATGGCTGTGGTATTCGCTGGCGGCGATTTTGCTGCTGTTCGGCGGGCCGCAGCGGTTTGCAGCGGTGAGCGCGGCAACATTGGCTGCAACCGTTGGCGTCGGGGTCTTCAAGCTGCTGAAGAAACTGAGTCACCGACAGCGCCCTTGCCAACTGGAACCGCATTGCTGGTCCAAAGTCCTGCCGCCTGACAAGTTTTCCTTTCCCTCCGGGCATACGATGACGGCGTTTTCTATCGCGCTGGTGATCAGTTATTTTTATCGCGGTGTGGAAGTGCCGGTTTATTTTTTTGCCTGCAGCATTGCGGTGTCACGGATTGTGCTGGGCATGCACTTCTTGAGTGATGTGCTGGCCGGAGCGATTCTCGGGGTTGGACTGGGCTGTGGAGCGCTGACTGCGTTTGCTGCGATGGGATTGATTTAAGACAGGCAATCTGGCGCTAGTTGCCTTGGCTCGTGCTTAGTGCTGCCAAGAGGGCGCTGCTGCGGCGGCGGCACTGCACTTGAGTTGAATTTACCTGCAAAAAAACTTGCAATTAATGCTCTATAGCACTATTCTCTCGCATCCGGACGAGACAGAAGATTGAATCTGTCCCGGTCCATCGATTCAACGAGAGGGCTATGCCGCTTACCACAACCGATTGGGTGGTCATCGTTGGATACCTGCTGATTAATCTTCTGATCGGAATTTATTACCGGCGACGAGCCAGTGGAAATACCGCGGAATTTTTTATTTCCGGGCGGGATGTGTCGTGGTGGCTGGCCGGAACGAGTATGGTGGCGACGACTTTTGCCGCCGACACGCCACTTCTGGTCACAGGGTTGGTTGCCACGCAAGGCATTGCAGGAAACTGGCTGTGGTGGAACCAGTGTTTGACGGGAATGCTGACGGTATTTTTCTTCGCGCGGTATTGGCGACGCGCAGAAATCATGACCGACGTGGAGTTGACGGAACTGCGTTATTCCGGGAAGCCTGCAGCGTTTTTGCGCGGATTGAAATCCATCTATCTCGGATTGCTGATGAACTGCTTCATCCTGGGCTGGGTGACGCGCGCGATGGTGGACATCATCGCAGTGCTGCTGGGTCCGGCAATCGCGGCTGGAAAAGTGTGGCAGATTGCGCTGGGCAATCATGTGCTTGTGCATTACACCCTGGGCGAGCCGCGACATACGGCATTGATGATCTGCGTGTTTGTCCTGATTCCCTTCACCGGAATTTATACGTTTATTGGCGGGCTTTGGGGCGTGCTGGTCACAGACCTGTTTCAGTTCATATTGAAGATGAGTATGGTGACGGTGCTGGCCTGGGTCGCAGTCAGCAAGCTGGGCGGGATTAATGTGCTGACTTTGCGTTTGCAGATTGTTAGCGACGCGGTGGCCAAAACCGGGGTGCAGACGGCAAATCCACTGAAATTTTTCCCTGATTTTGGTTTGGGGATGACCACGAACGCGATGTGGACGATTCCGCTGGTGTCGTTTGTTCTATTTCTAGGCGTGCAATGGTGGAGTTCGTGGTATCCCGGAGCGGAGCCGGGCGGCGGCGGATATGTTGCGCAGAGAATGTTCAGCGCAAAGGATGAAAAGAATTCGCTGGGCGCGACGCTATGGTTCAACCTGGCGAATTATGCGCTGCGGCCGTGGCCATGGATTGTGACCGGCCTGGTGGCGCTGGCGCTGTATTCGCCGAACGGCGGACTGACGCCGAGCGCGGATTTTGCGGCGAGCCCACAGCAAGGCTACGTGATGGTGCTGCGCGATTTTCTGCCGCCGGCACTGCGTGGGCTGATGGTCGCGGCATTTCTTGCCGCGTTTATGTCCACGATCGGCACGCAACTGAACTGGGGCACGTCCTATCTGGTGAACGATTTTTACCGGCGATTTTTGGTGCGCGATAGAAGTGAACGGCACTATGTGAACATCGGAAAAGTATTCACGGTGCTGCTGGTGCTGGCTGGTGGCTACGTTGCGAGCCAACTGGCGTCGATTTCTGAAGGCTGGCAAATCGTATTGGGAATCGGCGCGGGCACCGGCGCAGTTTTGATTTTGCGCTGGTACTGGTGGCGCATCAATGCGTGGAGCGAAATCAGCGCAACAGTTACCGCCGCGGTGCTGACCTTTGCGCTGGCCAAGCTCAAGTTTGCGGGC
>WNFR01004419.1_pt1 | contig 14426 bp, 13 predicted proteins | sample 5400221 | NCBI WGS metagenome assembly WNFR01 (sample SAMN13153357, study PRJNA577476) | soil metagenome | isolation source: 40 cm soil under Madrone tree | place: USA:California | collected 2016-06-14 | reverse complement strand
GACAAGGCGCTGTCGAAGGACGCGATCCTGGTGAGCGACATCGGCATCCACCACAACTGGCTGATCCAGTTCTGCAAGCCCAAGCGGCCGGACTCGCTGATCGGCTCGATGGGATTCGGCCCCATGGGGTTCGGTGTCGCCGGCGTGCTCGGCGCCAAGCTGGCGGCGCCCGACAGGCCCTGCGTGGCGGTGGTCGGCGACGGCGCTTTTTTCATGCATGCGAGCGTGCTCGGCACCGCGGTGGAATACGACATCCCGGTGGTCTGGGTGGTGTGGAACAACTACGCCTACGCGTCGATCCGCGGATTGCAGCGCGGCTATCTGGGCGGGCGCGAGCTCGCCACCGACTTCAAGCATCCGGCGACCGGCGAGCCCTATAATCCCGACTTCGTCGCCATGGCGCGCTCGGCCGGCGTCGACGGCGTGACCATCGACCGCGCCGCCGATCTCGGCGCGGCGGTGCGCGCCGGCATCGCGACCGGCAAGCCCTATCTGATCGACGCGAAGATTTCGGCCGACAAGAATCCGGGCGGCGCCGGCGTGTGGGATCTGCCCGGCACCGGCCGCAGCCAGCCCGCCTTCGGGGGACGGCATCAGGTGAATTGACTTCCTTTTCCCTCCCCCGCTTGCGGGGGAGGGTAGGGAGGGGGAAGCCGCTTGCTCATGAGCGTGTGACTTCCCCCTCCCCGCCCTCCCCCGCAAGCGGGGGAGGGGGAAGAAAGAGAGATGAGAGGAGACGATCATGGCGGAACGCTACCCCGAGGAGATCAAGGGCTTTCGCGTGCTGGGGCACGATCCCTCCGCGGCCTGGGGCTGCGGCAGCCTGGTGCAGGTGCACAAGGGTTATGCCTATGTGGGCTCGGTCGGCACCTCGAGCGGGCACGCGCCCGAGGGTTTCACCGCGCATGACGTGCGCGATCCGACAAATCCCAAGAAGGTGTTCGAGTTCAGGGCGCCGCCCGGCGTGCACTGCCACAAGCTGCGCGTGGTGGGCGACCATATCCTGTGGGTCAACTCGGAACGGCTCGCCGGCGACCGCGGCCGCAATGCGCGCGCGGGAATTTTCATCTTCGACATCAGCAAGCCCGACGCGCCCAAGGAGGTCGGCTTCTACGACACGCCGGGCTCCGGCCCGCATCGCTTCGGCGTCGACAACAAGCGCCAGCTCGCCTTCCTGCCCAACGACGCGCCGGGCTGGAACAAGCGGGTGATCTGGACGCTCGACGTCAAAAATCCGCTCAAGCCCGACGTCGTCGGCATCTGGGGCCTGCCGTGGCAGAAGGCCGAGGGCGAAGGCCAGGGCGGCGATCCGATGCCGCACGAAGACGCGATCACGCTGCACGGCCCGCCGATGATCCGCGGCAACCGCATGTACGCGGCCTTCTGGGGCGGCGGCATCGCCATTATAGATTGCAGCGATCTCGCCAGGATGGAGCTGGTCGGCCATCTGCAATGGTCGCCGCCGTTTCCCGGCTCGACCCACACGGCCTGGCCGGTCGGCGACCGGCCCTATCTGATCTGCACCGACGAGGCGCGCGCCAAGCAGAAATACTGGGACGCCCAGTTCATGTGGGTGGTCGACATCCGCAAGGAGACCAACCCTATACCGGTGGCGACCTTCTTCCCGGAGCGCGAGAAATATTTCGACCGCCCCGGCCGTTTCGGGGCCCACAACATCCTCGAGGACATCCGCAGCGAAGAGCCGTGGGCCAACCTCGTGTTCCTCACCTATTTCAATGCCGGCCTGCGCGCGGTCGACGTCAGCGATCCGCTGCGCCCGAAGGAAGTCGGCTGCTTCGTGCCGGCGATCCCAGAAGGCGCCGACGCCATCCAGTCGAACGACATCGGCTCCGACGAGCACGGCCGGCTCTATCTCATCGATCGCGCCGGCTCGGGGATGCATATCCTGGAATATACGGGCTGAACTAAACCTGACCCGTCATCCTGAGGTGCGAGCGAAGCGAGCCTCGAAGCATGCACGGCCGATATGGTGCCGCAAGCGCGGCAAGCGGCAGGGTGACGGAGCAAACATTTGCAAGGAATTGATCCATGGACCTCGGCCTCACCGGACGCGTGGCGATCGTCACCGGCGCCAGCCGTGGCATCGGCCGCGCCTGCGCGGCGGAATTGCTGGCGGAGGGCGCCAACGTGGTGGTGGCGAGCCTCGATCCCAAGCGCAATGCCGCGGCCTGCCGGGAATTAAGTGGCAGGCCCGGGCGCGTGCTCGGCATCCCGATCGACATCGAGAGCGACGAGTCGATCCGCCTGATGGTGGAGCGCACGCTCGCCGAGTTCGGCCGGCTCGACATCCTGGTCAACAACGCGGCGCTGGTCAGCCCGGGCGATCTCTATACCCTGAGCGACGAGCAGTGGGGCCGGAATTTCGAGAAGAAGCTCAACGGATTTGCCCGCTGCATGCGCCACGCGATTCCGCCCATGCGGGCGCGCCAATGGGGCCGGCTCATCAACATCACCGGGCTTGCCGGCCGCCAGCCGCAGCCCAACGCGGTCGCCACCGGCATGAACAACGCCGCGATCCTGAACCTCACCAAGGCGATGGCGAATGATCTCGCCCGCGACGGCATCCTGCTCAACGCGGTGGTGCCGACCGCCACCCTGACGGAGCGGCTCGAGGAGCAGATCCGCAAGACGGCGGCGCAGACCGGCAAATCCGAGGCCGACATCCTCAAGGAGCGCGGCGCGAAATTCGCGCTCGGGCGGCTCGCGAAGCCCGAGGAGGTCGCCGCCGTGGTGGCGTTTCTGGCGTCCGAGCGCGCGAGCTACGTCATCGGTTGCGCCTGGCCGGTCGACGGCGGCGCCAGCGCCTGGATCTGATCACGCGGCTTCCAAGAGCCGCTCGCCGCGGCGCAGGTCGGCGACGAAGCGCTTGTATTCCCGCTCCTTGGATTCGTCGTCCCGCAGCCGCAGCAGATAGGACGGATGGATGGTGACGATGATGCCGGCGCCGGCCTCGTCGCGCAGGACCTCATCCCTCACTTTGGCGATCGTGACGGTGCGTCCGAGCACGCCGCGCGCCGCGGTCGCCCCCATCGCCACGATCACGCGCGGCTTCACGATGGCGCGCTCGCGCTCCAGCCACCAGCGGCAGGCCTCGATCTCGGACGCGTTCGGCCGCTTGTGCAGCCGCCGCTTGCCGCGCGGCTCGAATTTGAAATGCTTGACCGCGTTGGTGACGAAGACCTGTTTGCGGTCGATGCCGGCGTCCACGATCGCGCGGTCGAGGATGCGGCCGGCGGGCCCGACGAAGGGCCGGCCCTGCCGGTCCTCCTGGTCGCCCGGCTGCTCGCCGACCAGCATGACCCGCGCCCGCGCCGGGCCTTCGCCCGGCACCACCTGGGTGGCGTTGCGATAGAGCGGGCAGCGCCGGCAGGCGGCCTCGGCCGCGCGCAACGCCGACAAGCTTCGGATGTCCGGGCGGTCGTCCATGATCATGCAATGGCGCGCCGGCCGGATTGTTCCGGGGGCGGCGCGACGCCACCATGCTATGCTGGCCGACATGAAACGATGGGAGGAACGATGACTTTCGGACACGGCTTGAAACTGTCCCTCGGTGCCCTTGGGTGGCTGGCCATGACCCTGGCGGGGCCGGCGGCCGCCCAGGCGCCCGAGACGCCCAAGGCTTTCGCGCCGGCCGGCACGCTGCGCGTCGGCGTCCTCATGGTCACCTATTTCGCACTGCCCGATAAGGCGTCGGGCGACCTGACCGGCGTGGTGCCGGATCTCGGCCGCGAGCTGGCGCGCCGCCTGGGCGTGCCGGCGCAACTGATCAGATACGAGAATCCCGTCGCCGTGATCGAGGCCTTCCGCAAGGGCGAGCTCGACGCGACCTTCATCGGCATCACGGCGGACCGCGCCGCCGCCTTCGATTTCGGGCCGGTGGTGCTCGATCTGCAGACCACCTATCTGGTGCCGGCCGCGTCCCCCATCAAAGGCATCGACGAGATCGACCGGCCGGACGTGCGGCTGCTGGTGCCGGCGCGCAGCGCCCAGGAGGCGTTTTTGAAAAAGACCATCGCCAAGGCGACGATGATCAGCGTCGCGGTGGAGAATCCCAAGCAGGCGGTGGAAAAGCTCGCTGCCGGCGAGGCCGACGCCTTCAGCCACGTGGTGCCGATGCTGGTCTCGGCCCAGGCCGCGCTGCCGGGCTCGCGCATCCTGCCCGGCAGCTACTACAACGTGCCGATCGCCATCGGCTACGCCAAGGAAAGGCCTTCCGCTGTCGCGGCTTACGCCAAGGAGTTCGCCGAGGACGTGAAGAAGTCCGGCTTCGTGCGGCAATCACTCGAGCGGGCCGGCGACAGCGTCAAGGGCGTCGTCGTCGCCACCCCATAGGAGCGCATCGTGGACATGCGAGTGTTAGCGACGATCCTCACCGCCGTGCTTGCGATGGTCGGCCGCGCGCCGGCCGCCGAGCTCAAGGTCCTGAGCTCGAATGGCACCAGCGCGATCGTGCGCGCCATCGGCGCGGACTTCGAGCGGCGGACCGGCCACGTCCTGACCCTCAAGATCGATGTCGCGGCGCTGCTGCACAAGGAGATCGAGGGCGGCGAGACCTTCGATGTGGCGGTCCTCACGCGCTCGGTCGTCGACGAGCTGATCGCGCAAGGCAGGATCGCCGCGGGCACGCGGGCCGACATTGCGCGCTCCGGCATCGGTGTGGCGGTGCGCGCGGGCGCGGCCAAGCCCGACATCGGCACCTCCGAGGCATTCCGGCGCACGATGCTCGCCGCCGGATCGGTCGCCTATACGACGGTCGGCGGCAGCGGGATTCATTTCATGAAGATGGCGGAACGGCTCGGTATCGCCGACGCCGTGAAGGCGAAATCGCGCACCCAGACGGGCGGCATGGTGGCCGAGCTTGTCGCCAGGGGCGAGGCCGAGCTCGCGGTGCAACAGGTCAGCGAGTTGCTGCCGGTCGCCGGCGTCGAGCTGGTCGGTCCGTTTCCGCCGGACTTGCAATTGATCACGCCGTTTTCGGCCGGCATGAGCGCGACGTCCAAGAATCCGGAGGCCGCGCAGGCGCTGATCCGCTTCTTCGCCGAGCCGGACGCGCGCCGCGCCATCAAGGCCGCCGGCATGGACCCCGGCTGAGCCATGGCGGCGACCCGGATCCTCGCCATTCAGGCGCGCGCAGCCGTCATTGCGGCTGTCCTGCTGACGGCGAGTTGCGCCGATGCCGCCGACATCAAGGTGCTGGCGACGACCGCGATGAAAGCGGCGCTCGACGCGCTGGCGCCGCAATTTGCCGCCGCCACCGCGCATACGGCGCGCATCGCCTATGGGCCCTCGGGCGCGCTGGCGAAGCGCGTCGCCGATGGCGAGGCCGGCGATCTCGTCATTCTGGCGGGCGGCATCGACGACCTGATCCGGCAGGGCAGGGTCCTGCCGGCGAGCCGGACGGATATCGCCCGCGCGCGGATCGGGGTCGCGGTGCGCAAAGGCGCGCCCAAGCCGGACATTTCGTCGCCCGAGGCATTCCGGCGCACGTTGCTGGCCGCGCGCAGCGTCGCCTTCGCGGGGCCGGCGAGCGGTGGCGCAAGCGGCGTCCATCTCGTCGGGATGCTGGAGCGGCTGGGCATCGCGGCGGAGGTCAACGCCAAGGCCAGGTTCGCCCGCGGCGGCCCCGACGGCATGGTGAGCGCGCTGGTGGCCGCGGGCGAGGCCGAGATCGGGCTGCAGCAGATCTCCGAGATCCTGTCGGTCGACGGCGTCGAGCTGGTCGGTCCGCTGCCGGACGATCTGCAGACGGTGACGGTCTACGCGGCCGGCATTCTGGTCAAAGCCGAGCAGCCCGACGCCGCCGGGGCGCTGGTCGCGTTTCTGCGCACGCCCGCCGCCGCCGCGGTGTTTCGCGCCAGAGGTTTGGAGGCGTCGCCGTAGGCTCAACGGTGCTTTCGCCGTCATGCCCCGCGCAAGCGGGGCATCCAGTAAACACCAGCAGTGCGGTGTTTACTGGATCGCCCGCTTGCGCGGGCGATGACGTCATCAATTTAGGTCAAAGCCGTTAGCCCTACAGCTTTGCCAGGATGCTCGCGAATTTCTCGCTCACCTTCTTGACCAGCTCCGGGCTGGCCTTGGCGACCGGCGGGAAATCCTTCAGCCGCTCGAACGGCCGGCAGGCGTCGATCACGGCGCGCGAATTGGTCGACGACGCCTTGTCGACGATGGGGTCGAGCGGGCCGCTCCAGGCGCGCCGGATGAAGTCGATGTCCTGCGCCGGGTCGCAGCGCGTGCACATCGCCCACATCACGTCGAACAGGTCGGTCGGATCGACGTCGTCGTCGACCACCATGACGAAGCGGCCCAGATAGGAGCCCGACTGGCAGCTCGCCGCCATCATGCCGGCCTGGCGCGCATGGCCCGGATAGGCCTGCTTGATCGCGATGACGTTGAACATGCGCGCGCCGCCGAACTCGTGCACCCACACGCCCTTGACGCCCGACAGTCCGGCGCGCTCGACCTCGTCCCAGATCATGCCGGCCTTCATCACGCATTTGCTGAAGGAAAAATCCGACGGCGGGCGCATCGGCGAGGCGATCGAGAGGATCGGGTCGTTGCGGTAATAGACCCGGCGCACCCGCACCACCGGCTGCTCGCTCGGGCTCGACGCGTAATAGCCGGTGAACTCGCCGAACGGGCCTTCCTTGGCGGTCTCGCCTTCCACCATGTCGCCTTCGATGACGATCTCGGCATGCGCCGGCATCGGCAGGCCGTGCACCTCGCTCAGCACCACGTCATAGGGCGCGCCGCGGTGGCCGGCCGCGTAGTCAAATTCGGACAACCCGAACTTGAGCTCGTTGCCGCCGGCGAGAAAGAGCAGCGGATCGTGCCCGCAGCTGATCAGCACCGGGCAGGGCTTGCCGGCGCGGAAATATTTCTCGCGGATCTGACGTCCGTGCTTGCCGGGCGAGATCCACAGCGAGACGTGGTTCTTGTCCTGCACCATGCTGCGGTAGGTCGCGGCATTGACCCAGTTCTCGTCGGGGTCGCGCATGATGACGAGATCGTCGGTGCCGATGTAGCGCCCGCCGTCGCGCTCGTGCAGCTTGGGGACGGGGAATTTCCACAGATCGACCTTGTCGTCGCGATCCACATTCTCCAGCACCGCGCCCTTGGGGACGACGCGCGGCGGGATCGGCTGGTGGACCTTCATGCGGTCGCGATAGGCGCGCACCACGTCGAGCGGCCGCTCGGGCACCGGCAACCCAAGCGTGATCGCGAGCCGCTTCGAGGAGTTGGTGGCCCCCGACAACAGCCGCATGCCTTTCGGATAGCCCGGCACGTCCTCGAACAAGAGCGCCGGCGGCTCGGGGCGCGCATGGTTCACGATCTCGCCGAGCGTCCCGATCTCGAGGTCCCAGTCGGCGCCCTTGATGCGGAGGAGCTCGCCCTGCTGCTCGGCGCGCTCGACGAATTCGCGCACGTCCGCGTGCGGCCGCTCATAGGCGTTGTAGCGTTGCGGCTTGGTGGTATCGAGCATGGGCTGGTTCCAGGTGGGGCGGATGGGCGCGGGCCGCGACCTTAACCCAGATGGCGCGGGATTTCGAGGCCGCCGCGCGCACGAAACCCCGAAGGTCAGCGCGCCGGCCGCGGCAGGGTGGATGCAAGCCCGATCATCAGGCAGGCGAACAATCCGATCGGCGCAAAGGCGGTCGCCGGGATGCCGCTCGCGTCCCAGGCGAGGCCGCTGATGATCGGCGCGATCACGGCGCAGGAATAGCTGATGGTGAACATCGCGGCGGTGGTGCGATGGATGTCCTCGGGCGGGCTCAGGAGCGGCGGCAGCGCCAGCAACAGGGTCAGCGTGGCGGCGCCCGAGAAGCCGAGCGCGGCGGCGGCTGCGACGATGATCCAGCCGGTGCCCGACAGGATGCCGATCACGCTGAAAAGCGACAGCAATCCGCAGCCCACATAGGGCCAGGCGCGGCCGGCGAGCCGCCCCGCGCAGGCGAGCAGGATCAGCGAGGCCGGAAGCTGGCCGATGTTGAGCGCGCTCAGCGTGTCGACGATCAGGTCCGGCCGCCCGACATGATGGAGATAGTCGGGGATGAAGGCGTTGGCGGAAAAATAGGTCGCGTTGTTGGCGCCGAACATCAGGCCGAGGCGCCAGATCAGGCCGTTGCGCCAGTCCGGCCACCAGCGCCGCGGCGTCGCCGGCCCTGTGGGCACGGGTGCCCGCGGCGCGAGCCCCAGGATCAGCAATGCGATCACGGCGCAGGGGACAGCCCAGACCACGAAAGCGAGCCGCCAGCTTCCGCCGAGCCAGAACCACACCAGCGGCAGTGTCACGGTGATCGGCAGAATCTCGCCGACCAGGAGCCCGTTGGTGTAGACCGCGGTGCCGAAGCCGATGCGGTCGGGCAGCCAGGCGCGCACCAGCGGCGGCAGCGCGGGCTGCATGACCGCCACGCCCAGGCCGGTGACGACGGTCGCGGCGCACAGCAGCGCGAAATTGGGCGCGACGCCGCGCAGCGCGCAGCCGAGCGCCGTGACCAGCAACCCCGCCACCAGGGTCGTGGTGGCGCCGAGGCGCGCGATCAGCAGCGATCCCGGCACGGCGGCTAGCACGAACAGCACGATCGGCAGGCCGGACAGGATGCCGACCTCGGTTTCCGACATGTGCAGGTCGTCGTGGATCAGGCGGATCAGCGGCGGAACCGCCAGGATGGTGACGCGCAGCCCGATGCCGGCGATCCAGAGGAGCCCGATGCAGGTGAGCAGGCGGCCGAGCGGTGTCGCTCCGCGCGTCGTCGTCGCAATCATGATCGGGTCCCGGCCGGTCGTCGGGCCGTGCTACACGACCGCGGCGATCGGCTCCAGCCCCTTCGTGCGCATGACTGCCGTGACGTCCGCGGACGCAAGCGCCGCGATCAGGGCGGCGGCCTGCGCCGGCTGCGGGCTTGCCGCGAAGACGCCGGCCGAGAACACCGTGAGCTTCTGCAGCTCGTCCGGCAGCGAGCCCACGATGTCGATGCCCTCGACCAGCTTGAGCTCGCTGATCTGCTGCACCGCGATCTCGACCTCGCCCGTGGCGGCGAACTCGCCCACCACGCCATCCTGCACCTTGGCCTTGCGGTTGACTTCGTCCGCGATGCCGAGCCGCCCGATCAGCTGCGCGAAGTGAAGCCCGCTCGCCCCGCTTTTCGAATAGCCGATCGCGCGTGCCGCCAGCATGGCGCGCCGGAACGCATCGACCGTGCCGATATCGGGACGGGCCGCGCCGGCCGCGACCGCGATGCCGATGCCCGAGCGGGCGAGGTCGCGCCGCGAGCCGGCGGCGATCGTGCCTTGGCGCATGAGCGTCTCGATCGCCGCGTCCACCAGGATCGCGACGTCGGCGCTTTCGCCCGCCGCCATGCGGCCGAGCAGCATGTTGGTCGCCCCATAGGTGGCCGCGAAAGCGAGGCCGCGGCCCGCCAGCAGCAGCGCGATCTCGGTCATCACGCCGCGCAGGCCGAGGGTGCAGAGAATGCGGACCGCGTCACCTTGGTTTTTCATCTTGTGGTCGCCCGGTCACTCGGCCTTGGCGCCGGAGACGCGCACGACCTCGCCCCATTTCCTGGCTTCGGCCTCCATGAAGATGGCGAAATCCTTGCCGAAGGCGGTGCCCGGCTCGGCGCCGAGATCGTGGAGGCGCGCCGCGATGTCGGGCGACTTGAGCGCCTTGGCGACCGCGTCGATCAGCCGGCTCTTCGTGGCGTCCGGAATATGCGACGGCGCCACCAGGCCGAACCAGGACGTGGCCTCGAAGCCCGGCAGGCCCTGCTCGGCAACGGTCGGGAGGTCGGGCAGGCTGCGCGGCCGCGTGGCTCCCGCATTGGCCAGCGCCCGTACCTTGCCGGCCTCGATCTGCGGCAGGCTCGAGGGAAGCAGGTCGAACATGATCTGGATATGGCCGCCGAGCAGGTCGTTCATCGCGGGGCCGGTGCCGCGATAGGCCACGTGAACGATATCGATGCCGGCCATGCTCTTGAACAGCTCACCCGACAGATGCGGCGTCGAGCCGATGCCGGCGGACGCGAAATTGATCTGGCCGGGCTTTTGCTTGGCGAGCGCGATCAGCTCCTGGACGCTTTTTGCCGGCACCTGGTTGCTGACCATCAGCACCAGCGGCGTGGTGGCGAAGAGCGCGATCGGCGCGAAATCCTTGGCGGGGTCGAAGCCCAGGCCCTTGGCGTAGAGCGTCGGATTGACAACCAGCGGCCCCGGTGCGGTGAACAGCAGCGTGTAGCCGTCGGGCTCGGATTTGGCGACCGATTCCGCTCCGGTATTGCCGCCGGCGCCGGCGCGGTTCTCGACGATGAATTGCTGGCCGAGATCGTCGGTCAGCTTTTGCGCCAGCAGCCGCGCCATCACGTCGACCGAGCCCCCGGGCGGAAACGGATTGACGATGCGCACCACGCGGTCGGGAAAGGTCTGCCCGCTGCTCGCAGCGGTGAACGCGAAAAGAGACAGCAACGCCAGCACATTCGCGCACAAAATACGGGCCGCCATCGGCGCTCCTTCAAGTCATTACGCCGCATGATTGCGGATAACAGTTGATAACAATTATTGTGTTTCCGGCCACTGCGCCAGCCAGCCTCGACTCCGGCATTCGTGCAACGACTTGATAACCAAGCGGCCCGGTAATAGGGCCTCCACCGCTTCAGGCTTGCGCCGAGGCCACTCGGCAATGGCGCAAGCCCCGGCGTTGTATTATCAACTTCTTTTGTTTGGCGGCTTGCTGAAATTCTTTATTTTGTGGGGCGAGTCGTCGGGTAAGTTCCCGTTCCGGGCCGCGGGGCGCGCGGCCCATCGAAGCATTCGAGGTTCTGGCTGTGGGAAAGATTTCAACTTCGCTCGTCGGGGCTGCGATGGCGGCGGTTATTTCGACCGCTGCCGGCGCGCAGGTGGTGTTGAAAGCCTCGCATCAATTCCCCGGCGGCAGGGGCGATGCGCGCGACGAGATGATCCAGATCATCGCGCGCGACGTGAAAGCGGCGAATGTCGGCCTCGGGATCGAGGTCCATCCCGGCGCCACGCTGTTCAAGCCGAACGACCAGTGGGCCGCGATGGTCGATGGCCGTCTCGATATCTCGTCCTTCCCGCTCGATTACGCCAGCGGCAAGGTGCCGGTCTTCGGCGCCACCTTGATGCCCGGGCTGGTGCGCAATCACGACCGCGCGCTGCGCCTGAACAAATCGCCGTTCATGCAGGCGATCAAGGCCAGGATCGAGCGGGCGGGCGTCGTCGTCCTGGCCGATGCGTGGCTCGCGGGCGCGGTCGCATCGAAGAAGAGCTGCATTCGCCGGCCGGAGGACATGAAGGGCGTGAAGATCCGCTCGGCCGGTCCGACCTTTGCCGCCATGTGGCAACAGGCCGGAGCATCGATCGTGTCGGCTCCGAGCAACGAGGTCTACAATGCGTTGAAGACCGGCGTCGCGGATGCAACCGACACCAGCTCGGGAAGCTTCGTCTCGTTCCGCATCCAAGAGCAGGTGAAGTGCCTCACCGCGCCGGGCGACAACGCCTTGTGGTTCATGTACGAGCCGGTGCTGATGTCGAAGAAGCGTTTCGATGCGCTCAATCGCGCCCAACAGGAAGCATTGCGCGCTGCGGGAAGGAAATCGGAGGCCTTCTTCAATACCGCCAGCAAGGGCCTCGACGACGAGATGGTGAATGTCTTCATGAAGAGCAATGTCGAGATCATCACCCTGACGGCCGCGGAATTCGACGCCTGGATCAAGGTGGCGCAGCAGAGCTCGTACAAGGAATTCGCCGACGAGGTGCCCGAAGGCCGGCAGTTGATCGAGCAGGCTCTCTCCGTCAAATAAGCATCGAACCAGGCGGCGGGCCGATCCGATCGCGGCGCGCTCGGGCGGGTCCGGCTTGTCCCCGGCGGGTTCCGCGCCATGGTGCCGCGCCTGCCATCTTGTCTTTGACAATACAGGGCATTTGCCGTTGTATGACGGCAACGCTGGCAACCAGAAATATCAGGGAGAACACCATGACGCTCAACCGCCGCCACGTTCTCATGGGCGCCATGGCGGCGCCTGCCGTGCTTTCGATGTCCCGTCTGGGGTCGGCGGCGCCAGCGCAGACCTTGAAGATCTCCCACCAGTTCCCCGGCGGCACCATCGACGAAGGCGATTTCCGCGACCGTCTGTGCCGCAAATTCGCCGCCGAGCTCGAAAAGCGCACCAACGGCGAGATCGCGGCGCAGGTCTATCCCAACGCGTCGCTGATGAAGACGGTCGCGCAATTCTCGGCCCTGCGAAAGGGCGCGCTCGACCTGAGCTTCTATCCCATCTCCTATGCGGGCGGCGAGGTTCCGGAAACCAATATCGGTCTGATGCCCGGCCTGGTGAGCTCCTACAAGCAGGGCGCCGCCTGGAAGACATCGCCGGTCGGCCAGAAGTTCAGCGCCTTCCTGGCCGAGAAGGGCATCGTGATCGTGTCGTGGGTCTGGCAGGCCGGCGGGGTCGCCAGCCGCGCGACGCCGATCGTCAGCCCGCAGGACGCCAAGGGCCTCAAGGTGCGCGGCGGCAGCCGCGAGATGGACATGGTGCTGCAGGCGGCGGGCGCCACCACCCTCAACACGCCGTCGAACGAGCTCTATGCCGCCATGCAGACCGGCGCCTGCGACGCCTGCATCACGTCGTCGACCAGCCTGATCTCCTTCCGGCTCGAGGAGGTCGCCCGGACCCTCACCACCGGCCGCGGCAAGTCCTACTGGTTCATGCTGGAGCCGCTGCTGATGTCGAAGCAGATCTTCGACGCGCTCAAGAAGAACCAGCAGGAAGCCATCATGGCGATCGGCCTCGAGTTGGAGGCCTTCGGCACCAAGGAGGCGATGGCGGACGATCAGAAGGTCGCCGAGGTCTATGCCAAGAAGGGCGCCAAGGTCTCCGATCTCGACGAGGCCACCGTCGACAAGTGGCGCGCCATCGCGCGCGAGACGGCATGGAAGGACTATGCGGCGCGCTCGCCGCTCGCCGCGGAACTGCTCAAGCTCGCCGAAAGCATCCACGTTTCCTGAAAGCCGGGCAGGGGGGCTTGATGGCTCACGGCCTCGACCCGGTCGAGACCGGACAAGGCGGGGCGTCCGTGTCGGACGCCCCCGCGGATCGCGTCCTCGCGGCGGTCAACCGCGTCATCGTGATCCTGTCCTCGATCGCCCTGGTGCTCGCGGCCTGTGTTCTGACCTACAGCGTCGTCGTGCGTTATTTCCTCAAATATTCGACCGACTGGCAGGACGAGATGTCGGTCTTCCTGATCGTCGGCGCCGTGTTCATGTCGGCGGCCGCGATCCAGGCGCAGCGCGGTCACATCGGGATCGAGGCGATCGTCGGCCTGCTGCCCAAGCGGGTCAATCACGTCCGTATCCTGCTGGTCGATGCCGCGAGCCTGGCCTTCTGCGGATATTTCGCGTGGAAATCCATCACGCTGCTGCATGAGGCGATCGTCGACGACTACCATTCGAGCTCGACCTGGGCGCCGCCGCTCTGGATCCCCTATTCGCTGATGACCGCCGGCATGATCCTGTTGAGCGTCCAGTTGCTGATGCAGATCGTCGCCGGCCTGCGCGCTCCGGATCCCGCCGCATGACCACGCTGTCGATCGGCCTCCTTTACGGAGCCGCCACCCTGCTCGTGATGTTCGCCGGCATGCCGATCGCGTTTGCGCTCGGCGCGGTCGCCACCTTGTTCATGATCGCCTTCATGCCGAACGGCTCGGTCGATACCATCACCCAGAATGTCTACGAGGAGATGGCGTCGATCACGCTGCTGTCGATCCCGCTGTTCATCCTGAAGGGCTCGGCGATCGGCCGGTCGCGCGCGGGGCAGGATCTTTACGGCGCGCTGCATGCCTGGATGCACAAGATTCCGGGCGGCCTCGGCATCGCCAACGTGTTCGCCTGCGCGCTGTTCGCCGCCATGGCGGGCTCGTCGCCCGCGACCTGCTCGGCGATCGGCTCGGCCGGCATCCCGCAAATGCGCAAGCACGGCTATTCGGGCGGCTTCGCGGCCGGCATCATCGCGGCCGGCGGCACGCTCGGCATCCTGCTGCCGCCGTCGATCACCATGATCCTCTACGCGGTCGCGGCCGAGCAGTCGCTCGGCCGACTTTTTCTCGCCGCCATCGGGCCGTCGCTGCTGCTGGTCACCCTCTTCGCCGGCTATGCGATGTGGAAATTTCGCCGCGAATACCAGGCCGCCAAACTGCAATATGAGCGCAGCGGCCAGGAGTCCGAGCTGCTGCGCATCGACACCATGACGACGCGCGACCGCTTCGCGCTGCTGCCGCGCGTGCTCCCTTTCGTGATCCTGCTGACCGGCGTGATGATCGCGCTCTATGGCGGCTTCGCCACGCCGTCGGAGACCGCCGGCCTCGGCGCCGTGCTGGCGCTGATCCTGATCGCCGTC
>WNFR01004418.1_pt1 | contig 14430 bp, 17 predicted proteins | sample 5400221 | NCBI WGS metagenome assembly WNFR01 (sample SAMN13153357, study PRJNA577476) | soil metagenome | isolation source: 40 cm soil under Madrone tree | place: USA:California | collected 2016-06-14 | reverse complement strand
GATTCGCGGGAAGAGCGAAGTTGGTCGGAAGGCTATCAAAATTTACCGTAACCGGTCTTGCCGTCCCATCAGGCGAAACCGATCCGCCGTCTGCAAGCGCGCGCTGCAATGCTCCTTGAATCAGTAGCGCGAATAACAGAAGCACGATCGGCAATATGTATTTGTCGCGTTGGGCTCTCGAAAAGGACTCCATGGGACCACCTCTCTCTGAAAGCAAACGTCGCACGAAGCAGCGAAGCTTCTGCCGCGCTCAGCTTTAGTCGGGATTCAACTTTTCGGCGATTTCAATCTTCAGGACTGAAAAGTGAGAAGACAATACGCCTTGGGAATTTTGCTGTCAATATGAAATTTTTCCAACCTTGTGGAAAATGTTGCAGCAGACTTCTCTAAAACCCTCGTCCGCTGCACATCGCGCAATGATCGCAGGGCTTGCCGCTGGGATCGACGGAACATTTCTTTTCATTTTCGAAGAACTCGACTAATTCAGAGACGGCTGCTTCATCGACATCGAAGCGCTCCTGGCTGGGATGCGAGACGAATTGCGGATTGCGGATTGCGGATTGCGGATTTAGTTCTTCGCTTCGGTGAGAAGGTCGATCATACATGTTCGACATCGGAGCGAGCCAAGGCGATTGAGTTGCAGGAACAAAGTTGCGCGGCTCGGAATTCTCTGCCCACGAGGCACTCGATTGCGGAGACGCGCCGATTGATGGGGACGCGGCAACCGGCGGTTCAGCAGAAAGAAAATCAATCATGCGGGCTCGAGGTGGTTCGACAGGTTGCGTGGGCGAATGCGACAGGGCTGATTCGATGCGATCGAGTTTGCTTTCGAGATCTTGTAACCCGGCGCGAATGGCCGATAATTCTTCACCGACAGGCGCGGCGTTCGTGGCAGCGGTCGAAGAGCTTTGGTCTTTGGTCTTTGGTCTTTGGTCTTTGCCTGAGTTTGAGATGACCTGAGCGCTGCCTTCATTCACTCGCCGGACGATCCGTTCGGCTATCAGTCTTGCTTGATCTCGATCCGTGCTCATCATCGATCCACGATCATCCGGTGATTAAGTAACTCGCGTTTAGACGCGGGACTTGTCCCGCTCCGCGGCAGTGCCAACTCTAAACGGACGGTTGTTTACTATGTCGGGCTTTCCAGTAAATCGATCCGATCGACAACGCCAACGATGGCCGAGTCGATTGCTGCGCCAGGCTTGCCGGTCGCCACCGTCGACGCGCTCCAACCCTCCTGAACGACTAAAACTGTATCGCCAACTCCGGCGTCAACGGCATCCAGCGCCAGAATGGTATGCCCGGTCGCCTCGCCTTCTGGGGTGATTTGTTCGCAGAGCATCACCCGCGCGTTTTCGTAACGCACATTCTTCTGGGTGGCGACGATGTTGCCTACGACTTTGGCGAGAATCATTTCAAAAGAAAGCGTTCTTTGTGCTTTGTGCTTTGTACTTTGTGTCAGTACTTTGTGCTTTGCTTCCGATAATATGGCTCAAGCGATTAACAAACAAACCAAGTTCAAAGAACAAAGTACAAAGCACTAGGTACTAAGTACTAAGAACGTGCTTCTCCGAATCGACAATTCCGACGATAGTGCAATCGGTAGGCGTGTCGTCACGTTTGAAAGGGAAACTCGCTTCCTTTCCCCGGCACCAGAAAACCAATTCGCCAACGCCGGCGCCGACTGAGTCTACCGCAACCATGGGCTTTCCCTGCGCGTCAAGATTCTTGTTCAGCGATTGGATGATCAGCAGCTTGCGACCTTTGAGCGAGTCGTTCTTGACGGTTGCTACGACCGTTCCGATGACACGAGCCAGTTGCATATCAGTGCGTCACATCCACAGTATCGATCACGCCGACAATTGCCGCGTCCACGGGCGTGTCCTTCATGCCTTGTGCCAGGCGCGCGCTGGAGCCGGCGACCACCAGCACGCGTTCATGAAAGCCTGCGCCGACCGTATCAACGGCAACGACATAGCCGCTCGTGTCCGTCCCATCGACATTGATCGGACGGACGATGAGCAGTTTTTTCCCTTGCAGCCGCTCGTCTTTTTGCGTCGCTACGACCGTGCCCAGAATGCGTGCGATGATCATGCTCGCGACTGTGCACTGATAGGCATTGCGTCATCTACGCTGCCGTGCGGGCGCGGAATTACGTGAACGCTCACCAATTCGCCAACTCGCCGTGCGGCTGCTGCCCCGGCGTCGGTGGCCGCTTTCACCGCCGCAACGTCTCCACGCACGATGGCGGTGACAAATCCGGCGCCGATTTTTTCATACCCAACCAAAGTGACATTCGCGGCCTTGACCATTGCGTCAGCCGCTTCAATCATCGCCACCAGACCTTTGGTTTCCACCATTCCGAGTGCTTCTTGCATTCATTCTTCTCCTGTAAGAAATTCAAGTTAATACATCAGGAATCGTAAAATCGTGAATAGAATACCATGGACGCGCGATTCAGAATTCACTAATCATTCAAGCGGGCTGCCTGGCTCAACAACTCGACCAACTCTTCGCGCGTCAGCGAGACTTTTCCCGCTCCGTTAGCCGACGAATACGAGGAAGAACGCGAAGCCGGACGATCGCCGCTTGGACATGCCAAGTTTGTCTCGTGAAGATAGCCGCAGGCTTGACATCGCGCGCCCTCATCTAGATAGCCGGCGGCTTCACGTACATTGATTAATTTTTCGATCGCGTCCGGCGGTAGATTACGCGAGCCGCCCAGCACACGCGAAAGAATGGCTATCTTCGCTGTATGCTCCAGGGTTTCCAATCGATCAAATGCTTGCCAAAGATCTGACCCGTAGGCGACTGCGCCGTGATTCGCCATCAACAGCGCGTTGTGATGCTTGACCAGCGGGCGCATTACGTTGGTCAACTCTTCAGTCGAAGGTGTGCCGTATTCGGCAAGCGGCACACAGCCAAGCGTCAGAATGACTTCCGAGAGAATTGGTTGATCGATTGGTAACCCAGCGACGGCGAAGGCAGTCCCGTGCGGCGGATGAGCGTGACAGACGGCCCTCACGTCGGGCCGCTCGCGGTAAATCAAGAGGTGCATAGCGAGTTCGCTCGACGCGCGACGATCGTTCAAAGAGCGACCTTCAAGATCAGTGATGGCCAGCAAGTCTTCAGTAATTCGACCCTTGCAAGTCATCGTCGGCGTCGCCAGCACGCGACCGTCTTCGAGCAGCACACTAACGTTGCCGTCCGAGGAGACGACGTAGCTGCGCTCGTACATCAATTGGCAAATACGTACGAGATCGCGTCTGGCGGTTTGTTCGTCCATTTATGATCTACAATTGGCGACTTGTCCGCGTCTCGACGCGCTTACGGGCGGACCGGCTGCGTCGAGCGCTCATCACTTTCGTCGTTTGAGGTCGGGCCAGGAAGTACGATAAAGACTCAAGCGACGTCGTCAAATCCACGGTCTTAACTTTCACCCCAAGACGCGCTGTCAGCAATGCCGGCGCAAAGTTCAAAACAGCGTTCACCCCGGCGGCCATGACTTGATTCAGCACCCGCTGCGCGGCACGAGCGGGCACCGCAATAACCGCTACGTCGATGGCTTTTTCTCGCGTGACCTTTTCGATTTTCTTCACGTCCAGGATCGGTATGTGTGAAGGCCCGATGTGATCGCCGATCTTATCTCTGTCGTTATCGAACAGCGCCACCACGGTGAAGTTTGATTTCGAGAAGCCATGGTAGTTTGCCAACGCAGTTCCCAGCCGCCCCGCCCCCACGATACCGACGCGATGCGGTCGGTCGAGCCCGAGAATTTTTGTCAGATGCTCGCGCAGGTCGTCCACGAAATAACCTATGCCGCGCACCCCGAACTCGCCGAAGTAGCCGAGATCCTTGCGAATCTGCGCGGAGTTGAGATTGAACTGCTCGGCAAGTTCCTGTGACGAAACGGTCTTAATTCCCGCCGACGCCAGCTCGTGCAAGCAGCGGAGATAAACGCTCAAGCGATTCGTGGTCAGTTCAGAGATCTTTTCTCGCTTCATGACTTTCGCTCGACGAGCAGAGTATAACGCTGACGGGGCTTCAGCGGAAACTATCCATTTGCGAGGAAGGCTCGGCTTCTATCATAATCAGGCGCCGTAAGATCGGTCGCAAAATGCGAGCAGGATGCTCGCGAACCGCCGACAGGGATTTCGGCGCTCCAGCTCATGATTGCACATCTTTCAGGGAATTTGCTTTCGAAGCAGGCGACTTCGGCGATCGTCGATGTCGGCGGCGTTGGTTACGAAGTCGCGATTCCACTTTCGACGTTTTATGAATTGGGCGAAGCGGGCGAGCCGGTGCGGCTTCGCATCTACACGCACGTACGTGAAGACGCGATTCAGCTTTATGGGTTCAAAACAATTCGGGAGCGCGAGCTCTTCCTGCAACTGATTTCAGTCAATGGCGTTGGACCGGGGCTGGCTATTAAGTTGTTATCAGGAATGAATGCGGATGAAATGATCGCGTCGATTCGGACAAACAATTTGGTGCGACTGGTCGCAATCCCCGGAGTGGGCAGAAAAACAGCGGAGAGATTAGTAGTCGATCTACGCGACAAAATCGCAGCGTTGTCTTCGCCGGCTTTGGAAGAGGAATTCGCTGCGAAAACCACAGGTGCAGGAGCCCCAACGTCAGAGGATTCGATGCGCAACGACGCGATTTCCGCGTTGGTGAATCTCGGCTATCAAAAAGGCGCCGCCGAAAAGGCCGTGAAGTCTGCAATCGATGAAGGCGGAGAACTCTCGGTCGAGGTAATCTTGAGACGAAGTTTGCGATCGCTGGCCAAAGCATAAGTAACGCGACCGCCGTTTAGACGGCGGACTTGTCAGCCAACTGGTGCGGGACAAGTCCCGCGTCTAAACGAGTACGAAACAAGCGAAGACTGTAACCAGGATTTGACCAACGGGTAACACGCCTTCACAATTCAATTTCAAGATGCCTAAAGCAACCAGAGCAGCAGAAGCCCTAAGCGCGACCGTGACCGAAGAAGATCGCCAATACGATCTTTCCCTGCGTCCCACGCGCCTCGCCGAGTACATCGGCCAAACCAAGGCCAAAGAGAATCTCCGCATTTACGTCAAAGCCGCGCTCAAGCGGCGAGAGGCGCTCGATCATGTTTTGTTGACTGGGCCGCCAGGTTTGGGAAAAACAACGCTGGCGCACATCGTCGCAAACGAGATGGGCGCGCAGTTACGCTCGACATCAGGGCCGGCCATTGAAAAGACCGGAGACATCGCAGCGCTGCTCACGAATCTCCAGGAAGGCGATGTGCTTTTCATCGATGAAATCCATCGGCTGTTGCCTGCCCTCGAAGAAAAACTCTATCCGGCGATGGAAGACTTCAGTCTCGATCTTCTTATTGGCCAGGGACCGGGCGCACGCTCGATCAAACTGGAGTTGCCGAAATTCACTTTGGTGGGCGCGACCACTCGGGCCGGATTGATCACGGCGCCTCTGCGCGGACGGTTTGGAATCAACTTTCATTTGGACTTTTATCCGCATGAAGACTTGGAAACGATTTGCAACCGCTCGGCGGGAATTCTCGGTGTTGAAATAGACGAAGGCGGCGCCCGCGAAATCGCGCGACGTGCCCGTGGCACGCCGCGCATCGTCAACCGTTTGCTGCGGCGCGTTCGCGATTATGCCGAGGTCGATTATGATGGCCGAATTACGCACGAGGTGGCGAACGATGCGCTGAATCGCATGGAAGTCGACACCTACGGCCTCGACGAAATGGACCGGAAACTGCTTTCGACGATTATCGATAAGTTTGAAGGGGGCCCGGTTGGGGTCGGCACTTTATCGGCAGCGATTCATGAAGAGAAAGATTCAATCGAAGAAATTATCGAGCCATACCTGATTCAAATAGGCTTTCTCAATCGCACACCGCGCGGACGCATGGCCACCCAACTCGCGTATCAACACTTCGGAATCAAACCAGGACAGCAAAAGCCGAGCCTGTTTGACGCAGTATAGAAACCGTACTTTGTACTTTGAGCTTTGTACTTGGTACTTTGTTCTCGAACACGCTGCTCAGCGCAGGGATCCAAGTACAAAGATCAGAGCACGAAGAACAGCCTTTATTTATGGCACGACGCTTTTCACGTCAATCTTTCGGAGTTCGCAACCGCTCGCCGTGGCGGCGGATGCTCGCAGACGCGGTGCATCAGTTTCACGAAAACGATCTGTTTTCATCGGCGGCTGCGATGAGCTATTTCGGATTGATGACGCTGTTTCCCGCACTCCTCTTGCTTCTGGCGCTCAGTAATCGTATTGCCGCCGGCACGCAAATGATTCAGCATATCGTGCAAGTTTATCCCGGCTCGAGCAAGTTCCTCCACGAAACCATTCGATCGCTCTCAGGAATCAGCAAGACCGTGGTCATAAGCTGCGCTCTGGTTGTGTTGTGGGCCGGATCATGGGTCTTTGCGATCGCGGAGCGAGCACTGAATCGCATTTGGGGTACAACTCATCGAACGTTTCTTCATGGCCGCGTGATAACTCTGGGAATGATCGGAATTGTCGGGTTGTTGCTCTCGGTTTCCGTGCTGCTCACTTCAGTACTGCTGGCGTTGCAGGAGATTGCCGGCAATCTCTCGCCCAGGCAACTGGAGAATTACCGACTGCTCGCGTCGGTAGGCAGTCTGTTTTGGGAGATCGTGTTCGCACTGGCTAGCCTGCTTTTGACCTTCACTCTTTTTGCGGTCGTTTACAAGTTCCTGCCGAATGCTCACGTGAGCGTCCGCGACACCATCCCGGGCGCTGTAATCGGTGGCCTGCTTTGGGAAGCGGCGAAATATATTTTCGCGTGGAGCTTAAATTATCTTGATTACGATCAGATTTACGGCCCAGTGGGCGCGGTCGTGACCGTGCTGATCTGGGGATACGTATCCAGCCTCGTTCTCCTCTTCGGGGCTCAGTTGAGCAGCGTCTTCCATCGAGAGCATATGGAACATCCCATCGCGGCGCCGCACGTTAATGTTCCCTCGGCTTCGTTCTCCTGATTTCCGGCAGTTTAAAAGCCCGCATGCATATCTCGGACTTTGACTACGAACTCCCGGAAGAGCTAATCGCGCAACAGCCGTTGGCTGAGCGGGACGCTTCGCGCCTGCTCGTGTTGGATCGTTCCACACGGAGTTGGGTGGACACGAACTTCGTTTCGATTCTGGAATATCTGCGACCTCATGACGTGCTCGTCCTCAATGATACTCGAGTTTTCCCGGCGCGATTGAAGGGCAAACGCGTGCCCTCCGGTGGCGCCGTTGAACTATTGCTGCTGCGCGAAATCGAACCTTACCTGTGGGAATGTCTGACTCGGCCGGCGCGCCGCCTCGCGACAGGCGCTCGCGTTGTGCTTGGCGACGCTAATCTTTACGGAGAGGTGATGGAATCGCGCGACAACGGTTTGCGCCTGGTCAGGTTCGAATCTAAAGAACCCTTGGACCGTATCATCGATAGAGTCGGCCGCACACCTCTGCCTCCATACATCAAGCGTGCTGTAGATTCCGTCGAAGATCGCGAGCGGTATCAGACCGTTTTTGCCCGCAGCCGAGGCGCGATCGCGGCGCCCACGGCCGGCCTCCATTTCACTGCTCGCCTATTGCAAACCATTCAAGATCGAGGAGTTCGCGTAGCAAGAATCACCTTGCACGTTGGTTACGGCACGTTTGCGCCCGTCCGCGTAAGTGACGTGAAGCGGCATCGCGTCGCGCCCGAGCCGTTCTCGATTTCTGAAGAAGCGGCGCAAAACATTAATCAGGCACGCAACGACGGAGGGCGTATCGTCGCGGTGGGCACGACCACGACGCGCGCACTCGAGTCCTCTGTCGCGTCAGATGGAAGAGCCCTCCCGCAGTCGGCCCTGGCGGACCTCACGATTATTCCTGGGTATACCTTTCGTGCTGTCGATGCGATGTTAACGAACTTTCATCTGCCGCACTCGTCTTTGTTGCTGCTGGTAAGCGCCTTCGCTGGTCGGGAGCTGACGCTCAACGCTTATCGCCACGCAGTCATGGAGCGTTATCGCTTTTACAGCTATGGTGACTGCATGCTGATACTGTGATTTTCCGGCGGCCCATACTTGTAAACCGTCGGTGGTAACAGGCTATAATCTCCGCCACGCTCTTTCGGTTTGCGGCTGAACTAGCAATCAGGTATGGCAGTTCTCAAAAAGTTTCGCCCGCGATGGTGGCTGAGCAATCGTCAAGCGCCAGCGCAACCTATCCACCCGAACATCGCGCTGGTGCCACCTATTAATGCGCGTTACGATCTCCGACCGCTCACAGTCGCACAACTCGACGAATGTTGGCATCTCGATCAGAGATGCTTCGTGGATGGTGAAGCATACAGCCGCGACACCTTCGAATATCTTCTGACCGCGCCTGAATCGATTTCATATCGAGTCGTCAGTCAGAACAGCGCGATGGCCGGTTTTGTGATTGGCCTGCTGGAACCAGATCATACGGGGCACATAACTACAGTCGGAATTGCGCCGGAACATCGGCGACGGCGACTGGCAAGCTGTCTGATAGAAAGAGTCGAGGACGCTTTCCGGCGCCGCGACGTGCGCCTGGCGCGGCTTGAGGTGCGCTCTACCAACCTCTCCGCCCAGAAGCTCTATCAGAGCCTTGGCTACTCGGTCACGCAACGTCTTCCGAAATATTATTCAAATGGCGGCGACGGGCTGCTGATGGTCAAAGCAATTTGATTAGAAACCTGCGCGATGTTGACTAACTTTTGCGCAATTCGGTTAGTACTTGCTTTGCGATTGCCTTGAGCGTGTCAAAGACTCCCTGTCCGCTTGAAGCGATCGCTTCAATGACGGGTTCTCCTTTTCGCTGGAGCTCAACTGTAAGGTCGCGCGTGGGTATCACGTTGGGCAGATCTCGCTTGTTAAGTTGAAGCACGTAAGGTACCTTCAACAGGTCATAGCCAAATGAGCGCAGGTTCTCTTCGAGGTTGTAAAGAGACTCGAGGTTCGCATCCATTCGTTCCTCTTGCGAATCCGCCACGAAAACCACGCCGTCAACGCCTTTCAGAATCAGCTTGCGCGAGGCCTCATAGAATACCTGGCCAGGTACGGTATAGAGATGAAAGCGCGTCTTGAAGCCGCGAACTGTTCCCAACTCGAGCGGCATGAAATCAAAGAACAGAGTGCGATCGCTCTCAGTCGCCAGACTGATCAGTTTTCCCTTCGCTTGGGTAGCTGTTGAGTCATAGATGTATTGCAGGTTCGTCGTCTTGCCGCAGAGGCCCGGACCGTAGTAGACGATCTTGCAGTTGATCTCTCGCGATGCGTAGTTAATAAACGTCATAGGGGCTTACCTGAAGCTGGAGCGGGATGCTCCGTTCACGTTTGGGAAAAAAGACTGTCAATTTCCTCGTCAGTGATCTCGTCGAATGGGAGCGCGTCGGCCCCGCTTGAAAACTCGGATTCGCGTTCAATTTCGGCAAACGCAGCCGCTAACTCCTGAGATATCTGTTTTGAGCGGAGCTTGACCAAACCCAAACTCGATCTATCGTCAAAAACAACCACCAGAAGTATGCGGCCAATAACGCTTATGTGGATACTCTCGCGTTCGCCTTCATGCGAGAGGGTTGGAAATTCTCTTTCACCGATTAGCTTGGCCATGCCTCCCGTCGCCGCAACATTTCCCGCCACGAGCGATGCGAGACTGGTCGTATCCAACTCTCCTAATTCTCCATGAACCGCAATCTGTTGGCCGTCCTTGTCGACCAGGACAACCAGCCGCGCTGATGCGTCCAAGCGAAGGCGAGCCATCACCGCCTTAATCTGGTGATAGCGCTGTTCGCGCATCAGGATGGTACTATTCGCCACTTAGGAATTTCGACGAGCTTCGCCTGCAGGAAGCGAGGAGGCAGGTTTAATAATTTTGTTACGCGCTTTGAGTTGTTGGAAGCCTATAGCGTCTCATTCTCTATAGTTCCAACTCCAACAACAGAGTTTCGGCGAGCCAAAATAGCGGCCGACACCGAACCTTCCGAGTCACATTAACATGTCGCCTGACCACGCATCAAGTGTTTTCCATTGCTTGTCGATGCTCATAATCGTTCAACGTAGGCCCAATATATAGCCGCAAACCCTATTCTTTCGTTGAATTACGGCAAGAGCTATGCTAAGCTTCGCCGATAATTCTATGGCGATTTTGGTGACTGATCGTCTTTGAAACCCCGGGGGCGTTGCGCATGAGCAGTCCTACCACCAAGAGCGTGAAGAAACTGGCATCACGCTCTAACTCGCGTCAGTCGACGACATCATCGGCCCGCAAGCGTGTTGCGCCGAGTAAGTCAAGCCGACTCAAGCCGGCCACCAAACGTTCACTTGCGGGAAAGGCACCCGCCCGGAAAGCTACGAAGAGTCGAACTCCGAAGGCAAAGAATAGTCCTCGCCCAACTTCGTTGAAGGACCGCGGTACCGGAGCTAAAGCTAAGAAGGCCGCGAACCGACGCCCCGTGTCAAAAACGACGAAGCCTAAGAAGTCTTCGGCGCATATTTCGCCGCGGCCAGTGCCTGATGTTCCGCACCCTCAGCCAACACACGATGAGGCGGCGGCTTTGAAAGCTTTCGAATCGGCGCATAGGGAGTTTACCCGCGGCCACTTTTCTGAAGCGCGACTCAAATTTCGCGCGCTCCTGGACAAATACGCTAACGTTTCTGAGGTGGCCGCGCGCGCGCGCACTTACCTGGCCGTCGCAGAGGCTCGCCTGCGAGGTGACCTAGCGCTGCCGCGCGACGCCGACTCCCTTTACGATCGAGGCGTGATTGAATTGAATCGGGGGGAATATGTTGCGGCGCAGGAACTCTTCGAGCGTGCCCTAAGGCGAGAGCCGGAGGCTGCGCATATTCATTACGGTTTGGCGGCTACGAGAGCACGCCTGGGCGCAATCGATACAGCGCTGGAATCACTGCGCCGAGCCCTCGATCTTCAACCCAAGCTGAGGATTCGCGCTCAACGGGATCAGGATCTGAATCCGCTGCGGAGCGATCCGGAATTCGATCTATTGGTATTTGCCGGACGCGAGTAGAGCAGCGCTCCACCTTCCATCATCAGCCGGCGACTGTCCTTCTTAACTGTTTTGAAACACCCACGCCTTCGGGTATCATTCGCCGTTAGCCATTTGTCGTAGAAGCCTCGGAGCAAATTAATTGCAGAGTTCGAACGGGAATCACAGCCTGAAGCTGGTCGCTATCGGTGGGGGTACCGGTCTCTCGACTCTGCTGTCAGGACTAAAGCATTTCGTCGCAGCGCAAGAAAACCAGGCATCGCTCGAATCCTTGTCGGCGATCGTAACCGTCTCAGACGATGGTGGCAGTTCCGGCCGCCTTCGCGAAGAGTTGCAGATGCTGCCTCCGGGCGATATTCGAAACTGCATGATCGCGTTATCCGAGGATTCAAACCTTCTCTCGCGATTGTTTCGCTATCGCTTTCGAGGGTCCGGCGACTTGGGAGGTCATAGCTTCGGAAATCTTTTTCTCGCAGCCCTCGCCGACGTTACCGGCGATTTTGTCGAAGCCGTGCGTTTGTCTTCAGAAGTTCTCGCCAGCAAAGGCCACATTTATCCCGCGACAGTCAGTGACGTACGATTGGTTGCCGAGTTGGATGACGGACGCCGAGTTCACGGCGAGACTCAGATCACCGCGGCTCGATCGGCAATACGCAGTCTCTGGCTTGAACCCCAGCATTGCCTGCCTTTGCCGGCGGCTATGGCCGCGATTCACTCCGCCGATGTAATCACGGTTGGACCGGGCTCGCTATTCACGAGCATTGTTCCGAATTTGCTCGTAGCTCAGGTTGCGGATGCCATTGGCGAGGCCCGCGCAATAAAGATCTTCGTAAGCAATTTGATGACACAACCAGGAGAAACCGACGGTTACGACTTGGGCCGACACCTTGAAACTGTGAGGGACTACGCGCCGCAAATTCACTTTGATTACGTTGTAATCAATGATCGGAACATCAGCAAAAACCAGGCCGAGCTGTACCGCGCAGATGGCGCCGATCAAGTCTGCGTCGAAGATCACATCGCTGATCTTCTGCTCGCTCGCGGAACCGAAGTGGTGCGCGCCGACTTGCTGGACGAAGGCGAGATGGTTCGCCACAATTCCGAACGCCTGGCTCAGGTGGTAATCGAATGTGCCGCGAAAGTGCGAACTCAACCCGCATTGGTGCTTCAATCCTAGTCATTGACCGCCCCCGTGAAGGCTTTCCTCAATGGAACACCACTATCACTCTGAAAAACCTTTGGACGTAGTAATACTTGCCGCGGGCCTCGGCACGCGTATGAAATCTCGCCAGGCAAAAGTCCTGCACAAGCTTGGCGGCCGGCCTCTTATCGCGCACGTTTGTCGAACTGCCGCAAACTTAAACCCGCATAAGGTTTACGTCGTCATTGGTAATCAGGCCGAGGAGGTTCAGAAGGCTGCAGCAGAAGCGTTAAGCAATGATGAAGCCGTTTTCGTTAAGCAATCGGAACAGCGCGGCACCGGTGATGCAGTAATGTCGGCGCGCGGTCACTTGCACGATGCCACTTCGATGGTGTTGATTCTTTCGGGCGACGTGCCTTTGGTCCGAGTTGAGACGCTGGAAGCGCTGATATCAAAACACGAGACTGAAAAAGCGTCTTGCACGATTCTTTCCGTCCGCCTCGAGAATCCAACTGGCTATGGGCGGATCGTGCGCGATGAGGACGGTAGCTTTGTGAAAATCATCGAGCAAAAGGATGCTACTGACGAGCAAAGACAGATTAGGGAAGTGAACGCTGGAATTTATTGCTTCGAAGCCCAACAACTCTTCGCGGCGCTCGATCGGGTGCAGCCTGCAAATAGTCAGGGGGAATATTACTTGACCGACGTCGCTGAAATACTGCGTACTGAGAAACAAGAAGTTGCTGTCTACCATCATCACGACGCGCGCGAGGTATTGGGTGTCAATACCCGCGCCGAACTGGCCGAATTCGAGAATCTGTTACGGCGCGGCACAATCCGACGCCTGATGCTTGATGAAGGTGTAACTTTCATCGATCCTTCCCACTCATACGTGAGCGGCGAAGCGCAAGTTGGTCGCGACTGCGTGATTCATCCTAACGTGCACATCGAAGGCAAGTCTATAATCGGTGAAGCCTGCGAGATTCATCAGGGCTCACGCATTTCCAATTCGCGCCTTGGCAATCGCGTCACCGTTAAAGACCACTGCGTCATCTTTGATTCCGAGATTGCCGATGATTGCGCCGTCGGACCTTTCGCCCACCTACGAATGAACGCGCAGATGGAAGAGCGCGCGGTCATAGGCAACTTTGTTGAAGTCAAGAAGTCGCGCATCGGACGCGGAACAAAGTCGATGCATTTAACTTATCTTGGCGATGCAACTATCGGCGAAGAGACAAACATCGGCGCAGGAACAGTCACGTGCAATTACGATGGGAAGCAAAAGCATCAGACCGTAATCGAAGACCACGTTAAGATCGGTTCGGACACCATGCTGATCGCGCCAGTGCGCGTTGGCCGCGGCGCGGTGACGGGCGCCGGCTCAGTAGTCACCGAAGACGTGCCGCACAACACCTTGGTCGCCGGCGTACCGGCAAAGGTCAAAAAGAAACTGACCGAGTTATGATCATGGCAAGAACAGCCGAGCGTTTTGGCCGCGTCTCCTGCCGACTGCTTCCTGCTTACTGCCTACTGATTCTATGTGTGGAATAGTCGGATACGTCGGAAACAAACAGGTCGTGCCCTTGATCATCGAGGGTCTGCGTAAGCTTGAATATCGCGGCTATGATTCCGCCGGCATTGCCGCTGTTGACGAGAATCGCAAGCTGCAAATTCGCAGGGCCGAAGGCAAGCTCCGCAATCTCGAAGACGTCTTACGAAAAGATCCTATCGATGGCTCTTACGGCGTTGGCCACACGCGTTGGGCCACTCACGGCCGTCCTACCGAAGAAAATGCCCACCCTCATCGCGATTGCACTGGCAGGGTGGTCGTCGTCCATAACGGCATCATCGAAAACTATCTGGAACTGAAGAACGACCTGCGGAAGAAAGATCATCGATTCGTCACTGAAACCGATACTGAAATTATCGCTCATCTGATCGAAGAGCATTTAAAAGACGGCGACAATTTTGAAAGCGCAGTACGCAAGATGGTTCGCGAACTGCGCGGTATTTTCGCCTTATCGATGTTGTCGGCTGATGAGCCTGACACGATCATTTCCGCCAGACAGGGCCCGCCCGTGGTGATCGGCGTTGGCGAGGGCGAATATTTTGTCGCATCCGACATTCCGGCAATCCTCGAACACACGCGCGATGTTTTCTTTCTCGGCGACGGCGAGATAGCCGTCATGACCAAAGACTCAGTGCGCGTCACTGACTTCTCCGGCAATCAGATTGAACCTGAAAAACAACGCATCACCTGG
>WNFR01004416.1_pt1 | contig 14432 bp, 15 predicted proteins | sample 5400221 | NCBI WGS metagenome assembly WNFR01 (sample SAMN13153357, study PRJNA577476) | soil metagenome | isolation source: 40 cm soil under Madrone tree | place: USA:California | collected 2016-06-14 | reverse complement strand
CCCGTCCGACCACATGAGGGGCAGTTGAGATCAACCTTGAATTTCTCGGTGCGAGGCATGGCCAACTCTTCATGACTGCTGCTGGACGGGTGAATCCTACCGCTTGGCAAACGGCTGCGACTGTCCAAGGTTAGACGGGTGCCTGCCGGGTAGCCTTGAGGGCACAGTGGCGCCGCATCCACGCCATCGCTTTGGGCCAAGCCGAAGCGGGCCACCTCGATTCACAGCAAAGCCCCTTGAGGCGATTTGTCTGGCTGACGGACAAGAGCTTCGCGTAAGACGCAAGTAGTAGTTGCGACTGTCAGGACCCAGGGATAAAATTCGGGCATCGTCGAGAGCCTATAGTGCGAGCGTCCCATGCGTCAGTCGTCGCCATCTAATGCTCCCTCCTACGAATGCCGTATTCTGGACCGCAATCTAAAGACGGTCCGAACCACTACCTTCCATAGTCCAGATGATGCAAAGGCGATTGAGATTGCCGCCGACTTCCTGAGACAGGAAGGCAACGGTGTAGCCCTCGCTGGCTTCGAGGTTTGGAAGGATAACACCCGCCTTTTGGTCCGGCTGGAACCCAGGGAGACAGAACTACCCGAGAGCCTTTGGTTGTCGGCCACCCGGCCTCAGGCGGATTAGTCACGCGGCCACCGATCTTCCTCAATCGCCACCGTGAACTGATCCCGCGCTCTGCACTTCGCGCACCTGAGCCGATACCGAAGATCGTACACCAGCGTATCGCTAGGCAGCTCGTGGGGCCGCTGGAGAACACCGGCGGAGGCTGGCCCGTTCCTGGGCACTTTCCGGAACCTTCCGGAATATGGTGCGTTAGTCAATTGTGGTGGTCGTTGTTCTTGTCCTCGCGGGCGCCATCCAAAGGCAATTACCCGCGCAGACGAGGCGGCTCCGGCATTGCACCGGGCTTCCAATGTTGGGAAAGGACCCGCGCCTCATATGGTATCTCAAAATCGCCTCCTAGCCTCGCTCTCAGAAGGAGATCACGAGCGATTGCAGGCTAATCTTGAGCCCGTACAGCTTCCCTACAGACGCTCGCTTTATCAGGCCGGCAGGGCAATCGAATTCGTCTATTTCATAGAAGCCGGTGTCGGCTCCCTCGTCAGTACAATGAAAAATGGAGACGCGTCCGAGGTCGGAACAATTGGGAATGAAGGCCTCGTAGGCTTGCCGGTCGTCTTCGGTGATAAACAAGCGCCGACCAGCGTCTATATGCAGGTTGCCGGCGTGGGTCGGCGAATGAAGGCAAGTGTGTTTCGGGCAACACTCGAAGAGAATCTGTCGATATCTACAATCATGCTCCACTATGCTCACGCATTCTTCAATCAAGTCGCACAAACCGCTGCCTGCGCTCATCATCATTCGCTGGAGCAGCGTTGTTGTCGTTGGCTTTTGATGACACGTGACCGCATGGAGTCCGACGAGTTTATTCTGACTCAGGAGTTTCTCGCCATGATGCTCGGTGTAAAGCGACCGGGCGTTACGATTGCTGCCGGCGCTCTGCAACGAGCCGGCCTGATCCGGTATCGGCGTGGGCACATCACTATTCTGGATGGCGCAGGCTTAGAGAAATGGTCATGCGAATGCTACAAAATCACCAGAAGAGAGTTTGATCGCCTGCTGGGCGTTCCAAAAGGGTGATGCAGCGTTCCGTGATACGGATATGCCGCCCGCTTAGAGCCTTGAGTCGGTCGCCTATAGCCTCCCGTAGCTCAACTTTTGAATTGCAGCCTGCTTGACCTTCAACGAATTGCCCGCCCGAATAGAGCCCATACGTCATCGTAGGCTTGTCATGCCCGATGATGTCTGCCGCCTAAGCGGTTGTTGCAACCTCCAGCCACTCCACCTTTGCAATGGCATCGCGCAGCACCGCCAGCGGAAACCCCTTGTTGTAGACCGTTCGGCTCGTACCCGTTCCCTCGTGGCCCGTGAGTTTATCAACCACTGCTTCAGATGGGTCGGCCCTAAAGAGCTTCGTCGTGACCCCGTCTCGGAATGAGTGGCACCGAAAACTACTGATTACCGTATGCCTTGGGTCGCGGCTTGGCCCCTGCGTAAACATTGGGTTTGCCAAGTGTGTTTTATGAGGGGTTTTCGGTATGCCCTGACAGGCGGCAGGGTCACAACTAGGTCACTGGTCGAATAGAGGCTGCGAACTAAGCTGATTATCAACCGTGCGCTCGTTTCCCCGAAGGACGACACACGGCGGGCCGGAAGCCACAAGGTGTGGGGGCCACAGTGCATCGGGTGGCTTCCGGTCCTCCCTCGCCAACCACTCGACAGCCGATGCCATACGCCAGGGCCAGCAATAACGAAAGGTTCACTTGCCGTTGCCGATACGGAGGCCATGATGGCTCTGGGCAAACCGTGCGGTGCAGTGATCCCCCGATATCACCCGCCGCTCTGGCTCTCGGAAGGCTGCAAGCGTAATAGCCGCGCTCCCCTAGTCCGTCGGCTGTTCCTGGCCTTCCGGCCCTCACCATCCCACCATCGAGGCGACCGCCCCGCGTTAGAATACGAGCCTTGCCCGAGGCGTTCTGAGCGTGGCGTGAGCCGGTTATTCGGAGCGACTGGCGACCGGCATGGGGGGAACCCTCCACCGCTCGATGTCGTATGACCCAACGATTTTTTGTGGTGAATTTTACAGAATGAGCCCCATGGTGCTTGGGTATCGGCAGGGGAACTATGAAGCGAATAGGGATGCGGGGGCGTCGGTGAGACTGCTTTACACATTTCTCGTTGGGCTTGGCGCGGCTCTGACAGCGTTTGCCGTCATATGGTGGGCCGTGTTCTACCAGTCGATTATCCAGGGCACGCCCTATCGTCTACAAGACGCGCTGCCCTGTCTCTATTCCTCGGCTGGAGTTTGCTCATCAATCATCGCGATTTCGCAACTGGCTGGTAGGTCGCCCTATACACCAGAAGTGCTGTGGTTCGGCATCGGCCTGATTTTTGCCAGCGTCCTAGTGTCGGCAATGCGACCGCGCCGCGACTAGATGCGATCAGTCCGCCATGTGTAATCACTACAGCATGACAACGAACCTAGAGGCTTAAGCTATAAGGGATTCATTTTGAAGAGGCATCCCATGCTCGGGCGACATTTGGCTTGCGTAATAGCGGGAGTTGATCTGGTGCTGATCCTAGCGGGATGTGCCCCATCCCAGACCGCCGATGAATCCACGGTAAGTCCTATTACGTATCAGCCCGGTCAATCTGCGATTTCTCCAACGGCACCTGCTCCGACCGTCAGCACGAGTACCGGCGCTAGTTCCGTAACCTCGGCGCCAATTTCGACGCAGGTTGCGTTCTCCCAATCCCCGCAAGGCGGATGTATTGGTCAAGCCATCGATACCTGTTTGGCAAATCTTCAAACCTCATTCCAAGTGTCGCCAACCGAGAATATCCAACGCCAAATGGCCGACAACGCAGCCGTTGACGTGAACGGAAAGCGTATCCGGACCAGAAGCATCCTGACGATTGCGGGAAATCTGAGCCGATGGGAAGGGATCGATAATTTAGAAATGATAGACCTCGAATACACGCAAACTCGCTTGGTCAACTATATCGGTATATCTCTGCCCGGTGACCCCGAACTAGCCAACACGACCGAGGAATATCAGAAGACCGCGATCTATGAGAGTATCGCCCTACTGATTGGATCGAGTTGCCCCGATCTGAGCGCGGATTACGTCTACAAGTTTTTCCAAAACACCGTGAAGCCGAAGATCATCCGCGAGGATAAGACCACCACCATCGACGAAACCCACGCTGACACGTCGTATTTTCATAAGGCCCTGGATATCCCATTTTGCGGGCACAAACTCTCCTATACTCGCCTTTTTGGGTACAGCACAGACGATATTAGCTTGGACAATCCGAAGGGGGTTTATTCGCGAGTGTCGGTTTCGTTCAAGTAGGCTGTCGGCGCATAACCGTCGCTGACCAAGAGGCAAGCGGGGCTCAATAGTAGGGCGCGGGCAGCGAGTCAGCGGCAGGACATAGAACGCCCCGAACAAATGGACTTAGTCACGCGGCCACTTATCCTCCTCAACAGTCACCGTGAACTGATCCCGCGATCTTCAAGAATGCAGCGGGATGGTGGGAGTGTCCCAGTTTGAGGTTAGTCGCTGCCCCGTTTCCGCTCGGCGTTATCAGCCAGCAACTCATACTGGCGGGCAATTTCTTCAGCTTGTAGGCGGAGATCGGGCCAGCGAATTTCCAGGGCTTGCTCGCGCAGCCGTTTCGCTTCGGCTCGGCAGCCCTCTGCGCGGGCGACGCTGGGCGAGTCCGACATAGTGCGGACCTTTTTGAGTGTGCCTCTGTACGTACAACTTGGGGCTGATAATAGCCCAAGGCAATGGGCGGTGAGGCCAGGGCGGCATGACGGTACAACACCCAATTTGCCACTGGCAGTCACCAGCTACCCGACCATGCTTAGGCTATGACTTGGGACCCCAAGGCTGCCGGTGCAGTTCAGCTTATTGACTCGCTCCTCGCGGCGCTCAACGTTGGGGACTGTGCTACCGCTGGCTACGGCTACTTGGCAGCGGCCCTTCTGTTCTTGTCCGTCTGCCTTGTCGTGATGGGCGCTTGGAACTTGGCCACTCGGTGAGAACCGCTCGCCGCTTGACCCTGTGCAACACTCCTGTGTAACATCCGCCCCGAGCCGTAGCAGAAAGTCCTTATTTATCAATGGTCTCTAGGTTTGGACCGCCAGTCTTCTCCTGGGCACCATCGGCAGAAAGACGCGATGAATATTAGATTGCATCGCGGCGATCTTCCCTCCGATCTTTCTTTGGGGCCGATCGTTGCCGTCGACACGGAGACGATGGGGCTGAATCCGCTCCGCGACCGGCTATGCCTGGTCCAATTGTCCTCGGGCGATGGCAATTGCGAACTGGTGCAGATCCCGCTGGGCGCCCGCCAGGCGCCAAACCTGCAGCGCCTGCTGGAAGATGCGAAGGTCCTGAAAATCTTTCATTTCGCCCGTTTTGACATCGCGGCCCTGAAACAGAGCCTGGGCACCGACTGTAAGCCGCTTTATTGTACCAAAATAGCCTCCAGACTGGTGCGAACCTTCACCGATCGCCATGGTTTGAAGGATCTCTGCCGGGATCTGCTGGGGGTGGAACTCTCCAAGCAGCAGCAGTCCTCGGATTGGGGCGCGCCGGAACTGACCCAGGAGCAGCAGCGCTATGCCGCCTCCGATGTCCTTTATCTTCACGCTCTCAAGGGCAAATTGGACGAGATGCTGGCCCGGGAGGGGCGCAGAGCCTTGGCCGAGGCCTGTTTTGCCTTCCTGCCCGCCCGCGGCGCCCTGGACCTGGGCGGCTGGGCCGAACCCGACATTTTTGCCCACTAAGCAACGATCTGCCCCTAAAATGGCGAGTGATCCGGCGAGGGGAGGGCAACAACGGCCATGACAGCGGTCCGTTCGATCCGTGATGCCACCGCCGATCTTGCAGTGGCACAACGAGTGTTGCGTCTGGAGGCCGAGGGGCTGAACGCCCTTGCGGCGAGCCTGGATTCGCGCCTTGGCCGGTCGCTGGATCTTCTGGGTGCGGTCAAGGGCCGGGTCGTGGTCACTGGCATGGGCAAGAGCGGTCATATCGCCCGCAAGATTGCTGCCACGCTGGCTTCAACCGGCACGCCCGCGCTTTTCGTCCATCCCGCCGAGGCGAGCCACGGCGATCTCGGCATGATCGCGCCGGAGGATGGATTGATCGCCCTTTCCAATTCGGGCAGCACGGCGGAGCTCGCCCATGTGGTGGCCTACGCCAAACGCCTGCGCATTCCCCTGGTCGCCATCACCAGCGGCGCCGATAGCGCGCTTGCGGAATCCGCCGACGCCCTGATCCAGCTGCCCAAGGGCGAAGAAGCCTGTCCGCTGGGCCTGGCGCCCACCACCTCGACAACGATGATGCTGGCGCTGGGCGATGCGCTGGCCGTGGCCTTGCTCGAGCGGCGTGGCTTTACCGCCAATGATTTCCATGCGCTGCATCCCAGCGGCCACCTAGGCCAGCAGTTGCGGCGCGTCGATCAGCTGATGCATGGCGGCCAGGAATTGCCGCTGGTCGCCTTCGGCACCGCGATGAGCCAGGCCATTCTGGAAATGACCGCCAAGCGCCTGGGCTGCGTGGGCGTCGTCGATCATGCGGGGCAGTTGCAGGGCGTGATCACCGACGGCGACCTGCGCCGCCATATGGCGCCCGATCTGCTGGATCGTCCGGTCGAGGAGATCATGACCCGGAGTCCGCGCACGATCCGGCCCCAGGCAACCGTCGCCGAAGCCGTGGGCCTGATGACCATGACGGACCGACGCATTACCAGCCTGTTCGTCATCGAGGAAGACCGGCCCGTCGGCCTGCTGCATATCCACGACTGCCTGCGCGTGGGTGCGCGATGAGCGCGGTTAACGGGACTTCTGCCCGCCAGGCACCGGCCCGCGACATCCCGGCCCCGCCGACCGACTCGCCGCGCCGCCCCCGGCCCCCGCAACTGGAGCGGCGAACGCGCGTGGTTGCCGCCATGCGGCTGATCCTGCCGGCCACGGCGGCCATTTTGTTGGCAGCCTTGGCGCTGTGGTCGCGCTTCGGTTTTGACACCGACAGCTTTCGCCTGGCCATGGGCTCCCTGGGGTTGACCTCCATCGACACCCTCTCCATGAGCAATCCGCATTTCGAGGGGATGGACAACAAGAATCGCCCCTTCAATCTGACCGCCTCGAAGGCGACACAAGCCGATGCCGAGGCCGATGTTATCAACCTTAACGCTCCGCAAGCCGATATCACCCTGGAGGACGGCGCCTGGCTGACGGTGACCGCCGAGAGCGGGAAATACAAGCGAAGCGCCCAACTCCTCGACCTCAACGGGCAGGTCAATCTGTTTCACGACCAGGGTTACGAGCTCCATACCCGCGACGTGCATATCGATCTGGGCCAGGGAAGCGCGGTCAGCAACGACACGGTGGACGGCCAAGGTCCTTCGGGCGCCTTGATCGCCCAGGGCATGCAGGTGGCCAACGGCGGCCAGCGCATCCTGTTCAGGGGCCACGCCCACATGACGTTCTTCGAGGAAGGTCAATTGAGCGCGGCGGTACCCAAACCGTGAGAGCAATCGGTTTCGCTGCCGCCTTGTTTGCCATGCTGCTGGCCGGCGCTGCTTCATCGCAGCAGTCCGGTGACCCCAAGCCGGCAACAACCCCAGCAGCAGCAACCCCGCCCGCGACCACCCCGTCAACGGGGGGCGCCGGCGGGGGGAATCTCGTTCCCGATTTGGGCGGTGGCAATCTGGGCAGCGCCGGCGGGCCGGTGGAAATCGATGCTAGCGAGGGCATCGAATGGCGGCGCGACGAGAACGTCTATATCGCGCGGGGCAATGCGCGGGCCGCCCGCGGCGATACCTCGATCTCGGCCGACAGCCTGATCGCCCATTATCGCGAGGACGGCACGGGCAAGACGGCGATCTACATGGTGGAAGCCTTAGGCCATGTGGTGGTGATGTCCAAAGACACGCGGATCGTCGGCGACAGGGCCGTCTACAATCTGGACAAAGGCAGCGCCATCATCACCGGCGGCAACCTGCGCGCCTCCTCGAAGGATCAATATGTGACCGCGCGCGATAGCCTGGAATATTGGGAAAAGGAGGGCGCCATCGTGGCCCGCGGCAAGGCGGTGGCGGCGAGCGCGCAGCAGGAGGTGAAGGCCGATCTGCTGACCGGGTATCTGCACCTCGACAAAACCGGCGCCAAGAAGCTCTATCAGGTCGAAGCCACCGGGAACGTCCTCCTCAGCGGCAAAGGCAGCGTCGCCCGTGCCACCAAGGCGATCTATAATATGGACAGCGATATCGCCACCCTTGACGGGGGCGTGAAGATCACCCGTGGCAAGAACCAGATCAACGGCGAGCATGCGATCTACAACCTCAAGACGGGCCAAGCGAAGATCACCGGCGGCGGCAGCCAGGTGAAGACCCTGCTCGTGCCCGGCAGCGACAGCGGCGGGCCGCTGGCCCCGTGAACGATATCGCGCCCAATCAGGCAAAGGCGGCGGGATTGAAGGTGGTCGCCGTTCCCGACCATGTGCCATCCCCCGGTTCGGACGGCAGCGGGCTGACGGCGCGCAACCTGATCAAGCGTTTCAAGAAGCGCCCGGTGCTGCGTGGTGTCTCGCTGTCGCTCAGCCGTGGCGAAGCGGTGGGCCTGCTGGGCCCCAACGGAGCGGGCAAAACCACCTGCTTCTATATTTTGACCGGGCTGATCCGGCCCGACGCCGGCAGCATCGAACTCGACGGCTATGACATCACCGAATTGCCCATGTATCGGCGGGCCCGCATGGGAATCGGCTATCTGCCGCAGGAAGCCTCCATTTTCCGCGGGCTGAGCGTGGAGCAGAACATCCGCGCCGTACTGGAAGTGGTGGAGCCCGATCGCGCCCGCCGCGAAGCGCAGCTCGACGAGCTGCTGGCGGAATTCTCCATCGCCCATCTGCGCCAAGCCCCGGCCTTGGCGCTTTCGGGCGGCGAGCGGCGGCGTTGCGAGATCGCGCGCGCGCTGGCCACCAGGCCAGCCTTCATGCTGTTGGACGAGCCTTTGGCCGGCATCGATCCGATCGCCGTCGCCGATATCCGCGATCTGGTATCCCATCTCAAGGACCGCGGCATCGGCGTGCTGATTACCGACCACAATGTGCGCGAGACCCTGGAAATCGTCGATCGCGCCTATATTCTGCATGAGGGGCAGGTGTTGCGCGAAGGCACGCCCAACGAGATCGTGTTGGACGAGGATGTGCGGCGCGTCTATCTGGGCGAGCGCTTCAGCCTCTAAAGCCTAAGGGGCCAGATCATGGGCGCGATTGCCTCCCGCCTCGGCCAGCAAGCGACGGTGCGACAAGGAATCGGCCTGACGCCGGCCCTGCAGCAATCTATCAAGCTGCTGGAACTCTCCAATCTGGCACTGGCCGAACTGGTGGCCGAGGCGCTGGCCGAAAATCCCCTGCTGGAATTGGCCGAGGCGCCGGCGCCGGGCAAGCCCCGGCTCTTGCGCCGGCCGCTACGCGGCGCATCACCGCCGCGCCCCCTGCCGCCGGGTTTGGCCCGACTTTTCGCCGGCACGCCGCGGCAGCGTCCGGCGGCGGGCGGCAGCGACAACGCGGTTAGCGACGTCGCCGCAGCCGGCCCCAGCCTGCAGGAACATCTTCTGCAGCAGCTGGGCGCCGATATCGCCGATCCCGTCGATCGCGCCATCGGGCGGGCGTTGATCGAGGCGGTGGACGATGCCGGTTATTTGACAAGCGAGGCCGATGGCTTGGCCCAGCGGCTGGGACACGACCCGGCCCGGATCTCCTCTCTGCTGGCGCGTCTTCGCCAGTTCGACCCGCCGGGCGTTTTCGCGCGCAGCCTCGCCGAATGCCTCGCCCTGCAACTTGTCGATCGTGGCCAGTTCGACGAGGCGATGGGCCGTCTGATCGAAAATCTCGACCTTCTGGCGACCGGCGACCGGGCTGGTCTGATGCAACGCTGCGGCGTCAATGCGGCACGACTCTCGGGGATGATCGGCGAACTTCGCCGCCTCGATCCGCGACCCGGCCTTGCCTTCGATCGCAGCACGGTGATCGCGGTGATCCCCGATCTCACCATCGAGCGCAGCCCCGGCGGCGGCTGGCAGATCGAGCTCAACGACGAGACCATGCCGCGGCTCGCCATTAACGAAAGCTATCCTCTGCCGCCCGCGGCCGATGTCACAGCACAGCGCTATTTGAAGGAGCGGCGCACGACCGCGCATTGGTTGCTGCGCGCCCTTGACCGGCGCGCGGAAACTCTGCTGCGGGTGGCCGGTGAAATCGTCGCCCGTCAAGGTGCGTTTCTGGAGGGCGGTGCCGCGGCGCTGAAGCCCCTGTCGCGGCGTCAGGTGGCTGCGGTTTTGGGCCTGCACGAGAGCACCGTGGGCCGGGCGACGGTCAATAAGTACGCGGCCACGCCGCGGGGCGTGTTGGCGCTGGTGGATTTTTTCGGCGGGCGGCTCTCCGCCAAGGGCGAGCCCGCCGGCCATGCGCCGGCGGCGGTGCGGGTCCGGCTTAAAGGCTTGATCGAGGCCGAGCCGACCGATCGTCCCATCAGCGACGATCGCTTGGCGGCGCTGCTGCGCGATGAGGGCATCGCGATTGCCCGGCGCACAGTGGCGAAGTACCGGGAAATGCTTCGTATTCCCCCTTCGTTCCAGCGCGGGGCGAAGAAACCCTTGCAAGCAACAGGGTAACGTCCAACATGGAAAAGGTAACGTAATCAAGGGTCTGGTCCGTCTCTTGACAGCCCATGCCGGCGCCCCTATGGTCTGCCGCCTTCGCGCCGGCTAGCGATCCGTTGTCGAGTGCGGGCACTGCCCGGAAACCGGGATCCCATCAGATGAAATTGATCGTCAAAGGCCAGCAGATCGACGTCGGCGATGCATTGCGCGAGCATGTGCGCTTGAGCCTGGATGGCGTCTTCGACAAGTATTTCGGGGATGCCATCGATGCCACCGTGACCTTCTCGCGCGATGCCCATTTCTATCGCGCCTCGGTCAGCGCCCATGTCGGGCGCGGCATCATGGCCCAGAGCGAGGCCACGGCCGACCAGCCCTATGCCGCCTTCGATCAGGCGGGTGAGCGCCTGGCCAAGCGCTTGCGCCGACACAAGCGGCGCTTACGCGACCATCACAAGATGCCGGTCGAGACGTTGAACGCCGGAGTCTATGTGCTGGCGGCGGATGCGCCGGACGGCGAATCGGCGGACGAGCGCACCAATGGTCGCCCGCCGGTGATCGCCGAGATGAAGACGGAGATCGAAACGCTGACGGTGAGCGAGGCGGTAATGCGCCTGGATCTCGCCGATGGGGGCGCGATGATGTTCGTCAATCGCGCCCATGGGGGATTGAACATGGTCTATCGCCGCCCCGACGGCAACGTCGGCTGGGTCGATCCCCAAGGCAATCGCGGCACTTAGATTCGCAATAGTGGGGCTCAGACTCGCAACAGCGGCGCCTAGATTCAAGGACGAGGGACGTCATGGATATTGTTGATTTGATCACCCCGGCAGCCGTCGTCGCGCGGTTGCGCGTGAGCAGCAAGAAGCAACTGCTCCAGGAACTGGCCAAGCGCGCGGCGGAGCTTTCCGGCTGCGGCGAGCGGCAGATTTTCGACGTTCTATTAGAGCGCGAGCGCCTGGGCTCCACGGGGGTGGGCAATGGGATTGCCATTCCCCATGGCCGCCTGCCGGGTCTGCCGCGCCTTCACGGTCTGTTCGTGCGCGTCGATCCTTCGGTCGATTTCGACGCGGTGGACGAGCAGCCGGTCGACCTCGTGTTCCTTCTGTTGGCGCCGGAGGCGGCGGGGGCCGATCATCTGAAGGCCCTGGCGCGCGTTTCCCGCCTGCTGCGCGATCGCCAGGTCTGCGAGAAGCTGCGCGGCGCGGAGAATCCCGATGCGCTCTATGCGCTGCTCACGGAAGCCCAGGCGAGCCACCACGCCGCCTAACCGTCACGGGCCAGCAGGGATTTGAGAAAGGCTGCAACGGCGCCTATGGCGCGCCGGGGCTAAGTTTCGGAGTTTGTTCGGCCAACCCTGTCTGCTCGATTCCAAACCGAATCAAGATTTGACGAAACCCGCATGCAGTTTAATGTTGGATTACGCTACACGCGTTACGTTTGGCCGATGCTTATTCCGGGAGAGGGGTCATGCTCGGGGTGCTCCTGGCTCCGAAATTCATTGTTTTGTATGTTTTCATCGCATCGGCCATCTACACCCACTACCGGGGCCGGGTAAGGCTGTCGTTCCTGCGGCAGCTCACGGACCATTCCACTTTCGTCGCGCCCCATCAATTGCTTCATGTACGCCTTTTCCGCCGTACCCAATCGGCCGGTGCTGGATTTGGCCGATTCTCCCGACCTCAAGGCACTGCAGGATAATTGGCAGATCATCCGGGACGAGGCGTTGAGCCTCTATCACAAGGGCGAGGTGAAGGCCTCGGACAAGTATGACGACTTGAGATTCAATTCCTTCTTCCGCACCGGCTGGAAGCGATTCTATCTGAAGTGGTACGACGAACCGCTGCCCTCCGCGCGAGCGCTTTGCCCTCATACGGTTGCCTTGGTGAACAGTGTAGCCTCGATCAATGGCGCCATGTTCGCCTTGCTGCCACCCGGGGCGCAGCTGGTGGCCCACCGAGATCCCTACGCGGGATCGCTGCGCTGCCATCTCGGTCTCGTTACGCCGAACGACGACAAATGCCGAATCTACATTGATGGCCATCCCTATAGTTGGCGCGATGGCGAGGCCATCGTGTTCGACGAGACCTATATTCACAAGGCGATGAACGAATCCGACAAGGATCGAATCATCCTGTTCTGCGATGTGACTCGTCCGCTGCGTGGTCGCTTCGCGACGGCGATAAACCATTACATCTCACGCCGCGTGCTGCGCGAAACGGCGACGAGCAATCAGGCCGCCGACCCCGTCGGTGTTTTCAACCGGATGTTCAAATATGCCTATCAGGTCCGGATCGCCGGCAAGGCGCTCAAGCGCAGGAACCGCGCCGCCTATTACACGCTGAAATACATACTCCTTGGTGGAATCCTGGCCCTGATACTGATTTGAGAGCTTCTCGGCACCGGTCCCGCCCGGCGAACGCGGGGGCCCGGCTTCAGTGGACGCTTACCGGCTCCAGATTGTGCTCGCGCACGGCGGCCACAGCCATCGCGCGCGTGGGCGCGAAGGCGAGCTTGGTTCCGTCGGCGGCGAATATGCCGAAGCCGGGCGTGCCCTCCAGGGTAACGGCCCGAAGATAGGCCATACTCTGCATGCCCAGGAGGGCCAGATCCTGCGGAGTGATCGTCCGAATGCCATGCAGGGCGTTCACTTGCCGTACTCCTTTCGGGTGTGGTTGCTGGCGGCGCGCGATGCAACCTCGATCCGGCTGTCGCCGCCGGCGGCATTGCGAATGGGAATCTCGCGCAGCTGCGGCTCTATTACCGGTCGCACGATTTCGATCTCGAGCAACCCGTTGGTGAGCTCGGCGCCTGCGACCTCCAGCCCATCGGCCAGCACGAAGCTACGCTGAAACTGGCGGGCAGCGATGCCGCGATGGAGAAAGGCGCGCTCGGGCTGTTCGGCTTGCTTGCCGCGAATGGTGAGCTGGTTGGCCTCCAGCGATATCTCGAGATCTTCGCGCGCGAATCCGGCAACCGCCAGGGTGATGCGCAGACGATTTTCAGCCAGCTGCTCGATGTTATAGGGCGGATAGCCTTCGCCAGTGCGCCCGATGCGATCGAGGGTGCGCTCGAAGCGGTCGAAGCCCAGGACAAGCGGGCTGTTGAACAGCGACATGCGGGTCATGGCCGATGCCCCTCCTCGCGAGCGGGCCTGGGGAGCACCGGGATGGAGCTCCGAACGGCCCCAAACGGGCACCGTCGATAGTGACATAAGGGCTGGGGCGGCGGTTTCAAGGCATAGGGCGACCGGGCCTGGCATAATTTGGCAGCCTCATCATTCGACAATGGGTTCGTCGAACCATGATAGCGATCAGCCTTCGGCGATCTTGCGCAACGCCTGGCGGTCGATCTTACCGGTGGCAAGAAGGGGAAATTGGGCGAGCGTCACGATCCGGGCGGGACGGCCATAGTGCGGCAGCCGCCGGTGGCAAAGAAGGCTGAGTTCAGCCAGCAGGCTCGGCCCTTCCTCGCTCAGCACCACGGCCCTGATTTCCATATCGGGCGCGCCGTGCGCCACCGCCAACGCATCGCGTACCTGGGGATGGAGCCGCAAGACGGCTTCGACCTCGCCCAGGTCCAAGCGCTGGCCCCGGATCTTCACCATCTGATCCTTGCGGCCGATGGAATGAAGAAGGCCATCCTTGCCTCGGAAGGCGAAATCTCCCGTACGGTAGGAATCGGCCAATCCCGCCAGCCGCTTTGATGCGGTGAGGGCGGGATCGCCCCAATAGCCGGCGGTAGTGCCGGCGCTGACCACGCAGATCTCGCCCATATCGCCCTCGGCGACTTCGCGACCCGCTTCGTCGCGCAGCGTCACCTCGCAATAGTCCGGGGGCAGCCCGAGCGGAAGCCTCGGCAAATCCTCGGGCAGGGGTCGCGGCACAATGTAATTGGCGATGTTGTCGATCTCGGTGGCGCCGTAGTGATTGACGAACTCCACCCTCGGCAATGTCGCCATGACCTGGCGCAGCGCCGAAATCGTCATGGGTTCGCCATAGAAGGAGATGCGGCGCATCGCCGATAGATCGCGCCGGTCGAGCTGACCCCGCTCCAGCAGCAGGCGCAGCGCCGTGGCACTGCACGACAAAATAGTCGATCGCTGGCTTTCCAACACCTCGGCCAGGCGTTCCGGGAACATGGCCTCGCGCTCGGGCAGCAGGAAGACGCGGACGCCGGAGAC
>WNFR01020900.1_pt1 | contig 14434 bp, 21 predicted proteins | sample 5400221 | NCBI WGS metagenome assembly WNFR01 (sample SAMN13153357, study PRJNA577476) | soil metagenome | isolation source: 40 cm soil under Madrone tree | place: USA:California | collected 2016-06-14 | reverse complement strand
TTTAATTAAATGGCGGATGTAACCGCGACTGAATTCGCGGCAGCTCGTGCAGTCGCAATTGTCTTCGATCGGCCGTTTGTCCCTCGCGTACTCCGCGTTTTTCAAGTTGAGCGTGCCGCCTGAAGTAAACGCGGTTCCGTTCCGCGCGAGTCGTGTTGGCAATACGCAATCGAACATGTCCGTTCCGCGCGCGATCATCTCCAGCAATTGCGGCGGCGTGCCGAGTCCCATCGCGTAACGGGGTTTGTCTTTTGGCAGAAACGGCTCGCTCGATTCCACCGCGCGCATCATTTCTTCTTCCGGCTCGCCGACACTGACGCCGCCAATCGCGTACCCATCAAAACCTATCCGAACAACCGCCTCCGCGGCTTCGCGGCGCAGATCGTCAAACGTCGCGCCTTGCACGATACCGAAAAGTAACTGGCGCGTTGTAGCTGCCGGTCCGAGCCGGACTGGCATTGTCTCTGGCGGCAGGGGTGTTAGAGTTCTGCCGCTGGGGACAGCGGCAGCTACAACTTCTTTGCACCTCTTCGCCCAGCGCGCTGTCATTTCCGCGCTCCGCGCTGCGTAGTCGCGTTCGCACGGATAAGGCGCGCATTCGTCCAGCACCATTGCGATGTCGCTTCCGAGCGCGGCCTGAATTTCCATCGCGATCTCCGGCGAAATAAACGCCGGCGTTCCGTCGACATGATTTTGAAAATGCACGCCCTCCTCGGAAATCTTGCGCAACTTCGCCAAGGAAAAAATCTGGTAACCGCCGCTGTCGGTCAGAATCGGGCCGTTCCAACTCATGAACCGATGCAATCCGCCAAAATGTTTAATCACCTGAATTCCCGGCCTAACGAATAAATGATAAGTGTTCCCGAGAATAATTTGTGCGTTCAACTCGCGCAATTCGCGCGGACTGACTGCTTTCACTGATCCCTGTGTCCCCACCGGCATGAACGCCGGCGTCTCGATCACGCCATGCGCCGTCGTTAACCGGCCGCGCCGCGCTTTTCCGCCTGAGGCGGATCGATCTTGCCCAAGCAGTTCGAACGTTTTCTGCATCCGAATGAGAGATTCCGCGCAATCGCGCGCTCTGACAAATTCAGACGCAAAATATTCTTTGCGACCGGCGTTTTTCCCTCTATATTCGCGCTTCACCGCATCAGGCGCGTGACGAGTTTGTTACGTGGCTTGGGCGGGTTTTTTGTCGCCTCGCAACAACCTTGTTCGCGTGGCGGCTTTTATTTAACGAACATGCCCACGATTAATCAGTTGATTCGGAAAGGACGCCGAAAGGTGTCGGTGAAATCGAAGTCACCGGCCCTGACCGATTGTCCGCAGCGTCGCGGTGTGTGCGTGCAGGTGATGACGCGGACGCCGAAGAAGCCGAATTCTGCCCTGCGCAAAGTGGCCAAGGTGCGCTTGACGAACGGCCAGGAAGTGATTGCCTACATACCGGGGGAAGGCCACAACTTGCAGGAGCACTCCATCGTGCTCGTGCGCGGCGGGAGAGTGAAAGATTTGCCAGGCGTGCGCTACCACATTGTGCGCGGCACGCTCGATTCGTTAGGCGTTGATGGACGCCGGCGAAGTCGTTCCAAATACGGAGCGAAGCGTCCGAAAGGTGGTGCGGGGGGTGGCGGCGCGAAAGGGGCCGCGCCCGCCAAGGAAGCTGCAGCGCCGAAGGAAGCGGCCGAAAAGAAATAATTTTTGAAAGAGAAGATCGACAATGTCGCGACGGAGGAAAGTTTACAAAAAGGAAGAGCGCGTCGATTCCCGCTACGGGAGTCCGGCGGTCGCGCGCCTCATTGCTACCGTCATGAAGCGCGGCAAGAAATCGCTCGCGGAACGGATTGTCTACACTGCGATCGACAAGTCGCGTGAAGGTTCGGACTCTGTCGATCCGCTCGAAGTTTTAAACAAGGCGCTCGAAAACGTCCGGCCGCGCTTGGAAGTGAAATCTCGTCGCGTCGGTTGCCGATGGCGGTCGCGCTCGCGCACGAAATCAAGGACGCCGCGACCGGTCAGGGTAACGCAATCAAGAAACGCGAAGACACGCATAAAATGGCGCAAGCCAACCGCGCGTTTGCGCATTTCCGTTGGTAACGATTATGCCCGCGACGCTCGAGAAAAAACAAACCGCGGCGAAGAATCCAAATTCGCCCGATCGCAAGTTCCCGCTCGAGCGAACACGGAACATCGGCATCGCTGCACACATCGATGCCGGGAAGACAACGCTGACCGAGCGCGTTTTGTTTTACACCGGCATGATCCACAAAATCGGCGAAGTGCACGAAGGCACGACCGTGACCGACTGGATGGAACAGGAACGCGAGCGCGGCATTACGATTACTTCGGCCGCGACGACCTGCGCCTGGACGCAACGCAAAGAAGAAGGCGTTTACAAAATTTTCGAAGGAATCACGCAGCGAATCAACATTATCGACACGCCGGGTCACGTGGATTTCACGGCCGAAGTGGAGCGCTCATTGCGCGTGCTCGACGGCGCGATTGCGGTTTTCGATGCAGTCGCGGGCGTCCAGCCGCAATCGGAAACAGTTTGGCGGCAGGCGAATAAATACAACGTGCCGTGCATAGCGTTCATCAACAAGATGGACCGCGTAGGCGCCGACTTTAAAATGTCGATCGACAGCATGCGCAAGAAACTCGGCGCGAACGCCTGGCCGGTTCTGCTCCCGCTTGGCAAAGAAGATCAGCTCAAAGGCCAAATCGATGTTATTAACAAGAGAGCGATCCTTTATTCCGACAGCGACCAGATCGGATCGACATATGAACTGACGGACGTTCCAAAGGAGTATGTCGATGCTGTCGAGAAAGCTTACAAAGATCTCGTCGAGCAAATCTCAAATCTCGACGATCAAGTCGCGGAAACTGTTCTCGAAGAAAAACCAGTCACGCCGGAGCTGCTCAAAGCCGGTATTCGCCGCCAAACGATTGCCAACAAATTCGTGCCGGTCGTGGGCGGTTCGGCATTAAAAAACAAAGGCGTGCAGTACTTGGTCGACGCGGTCGTCGATTATTTGCCCAGCCCGCTCGACATTCCGCCGGCCAAGGGCATGGATCCCGACTCGCACGAGCCAAGAGAAGTGCCAACCGACGACAACGCGCCGTTCTGTTCGCTCGCGTTCAAATTGTGGAGCGATCCGTTCGTCGGGAAATTGATTTTCTTCCGCGTTTACTCGGGCACGCTGAGCAAAGGCGACACGGTTTACAATCCGCGGACGAACAAGCGCGAACGCATTTCGCGTTTGATTCAAATTCAAGCCGACAAGCGCGAAGACATCGAGACATGTTACTCGGGCGACATTGCCGCGATCGTCGGCATTAAAAATATCACGACGGGCGACACGTTGTGCGACGAGGACCATCCGGTCCTTCTCGAGCCGCCGACGTTTCCCGAGCCGGTCATCTCCATGGCGATCGAGCCGAAGACGAAACAAGATCAGGAAAAAATGGGGATAGCGCTGCAGCGTCTCTCAGAAGAAGATCCGACCTTCTGGGTTTACACGCATGAGGACACCGGACAGACGATCATCGCCGGCATGGGCGAGCTGCATTTGGAAATCATTCGCGACCGGATGTTTCGTGAATTCAAAGTCGACGCGAATGCGGGCAAGCCGCAGATCGCATATCGCGAAACAATCACCGGCAACGCGCACGGCGTCGGCAAACTGATTAAGCAGTCCGGTGGCCGCGGTCAGTACGGCCACGTTGAAGTCGATGTACGTCCGGGCGAGCGCGGCAAAGGATTGATCGTCGAGAATAAAATCGTCGGCGGAATTATTCCGCGCGAATACATCCCGGCAGTCAAGAAAGGCATAGACGAAGCGGTGCTCGACGGTGTGCTCGGCGGCTATCCGGTTGTCGATGTTGAAGTGGACATTGTTTACGGAAGCTTCCATGAAGTCGATTCCAGCGAGATCGCGTTCAAAATGGCGGCCATCTTCGCGATGAAAGACGGCTTCCGGCAGGGCAAACCGATTTTGCTCGAGCCGATCATGAAAGTGGAGAACATCACGCCGGAAGAATATCAGGGCGACATTATTGGCGACTTGAACCGGCGTCGTGGCCAAGTAAACAGCATCGAGTCACGTGGAAACCTGACAATCATTCACGCCGAAGTTCCGCTGGCGGAGCTTTTCGGTTACGCGACCGCGATCCGTTCGCTTTCGAAGGGACGCTCCAGTTACTCCATGGAGCCGTCGCATTTCGAACAGGTGCCGGCGAATTTGGTTGCGGCAATTCTTGATCAAAAGGAGACCAAATGACGAACGGCCAGCGCATTCGCATTCGCTTGAAGGCTTTCGATCATCGAATGCTCGATCAGTCCGCTATCGAGATCGTCGAGACGGCGAAACGCACGGGCGCGCGTGTGGCCGGGCCGATCCCGCTGCCCACGTTGATTGAGAAGTTCACGGTGAACCGCTCGCCGCACGTCGATAAAAAATCGATGGAACAATTTGAAATCCGCACGCACAAACGGTTGCTCGATATCATCGAGCCAACTTCGAAGACGGTGGACGAGCTGAAGAAACTGAATTTGCCTGCGGGCGTTGATATTACGATTAAGATTTAGCGCTTGAGAATTTTGCCACGCCGCCAACATGAGCATCGGGTTACTAGGACAGAAAATCGGCATGACCAGCGTCTACGACGCCAACGGCAGGCTGCATCCAGTGACCGTGATTGCGGCCGGCGATAACGTTCTTTTGCGTCGCCTAACCAACGACAACGACGGCTATTCGGCCGTGCAAGTTGGCTTCGGATCGCAGAAGGAATCGCGCGTTACCAAGCAGTTGCTCGGAGAATTCAAAAAAGCGGGCTCGGAGCCGAAGAGATTTATCCGCCAGTTTCGCCTGACGGCTGATCTTCCCGAAGGCGAGATCAATTTGAGTGTTACGCAATTTCAGGCCGGCGATTATGTCGATGTTATCGGCCGCTCCAAAGGCAAAGGCTTCCAAGGCGTGATGAAGAAGCATAACTTCGATGGGCAAGGCGCGGCGCACGGATCGAAAACGCATCGGCGCAACGGCGCAGTCGGCTATCGTTCCACACCCGGTCGTATTTGGAAAAACATGGGCATGCCTGGGCACCTCGGCGACGAGCGCGTGACCGTGCAAAATCTGCAAGTGATGCAAGTGCGCGAAACCGAGAAAGTAATTTTGATTAGCGGCGCAGTGCCGGGTTGCAATGGGAGTTATGTGGTCGTTCGTCCCGCGATTAAAAATCCTGCAGCGCAAATAAAGCTACACGAAGCGCACGGCAAGAAAGCTCAGGCTGCGAAGAAACCTGCGGCTGAGAAGAAGCCTGAGAAGAAGCCAGAAGCTGAGAAGAAATCGGAAGCAGCGAAGGTTTCTGTGGCGGAGAAGAAATGAGCGTGAAAGTTTTAACCAAAGCCGCGGCCAAGGAAGCGAAGATCGACCTTATCGAAGACGGTCATGGTATGCAAGCTGTGCATGACGTGGTGGTGGCGAGCCGCGCAGCACGCCGATCAGGAACCGCCAACACGAAAACGAAAGCGGAAGTGGATATGTCCGGCGCGAAACCGTGGCGGCAAAAAGGAACGGGCCGCGCTCGTGCCGGTTACGTTTCTTCGCCGATCTGGCGTGGCGGCGGCGTCGTGTTTGGTCCCAAGCCGCGCGATTATTCCAAGAAAGTTTCGAAAAGCGTGCGGCGTCTCGCGTTTCAAAAAGCGTTGAGCGAACGGATCAAAGCCGGCGACGTCCTCACAATCGACAAGTTTGTTGTGCCGGAACTGAAGACGAAATCGTTCATGTCGATGTTAAGGAAAGCGACCGATGCCGAAAAAGTGTTGCTGATCTCCGAGTCTTTCGACGAAACGACGCGCAAATCGGCCCGTAACGTCAAGCCGGTGAAACTGACTACGGCATCGGACGTGAACACCGAGCAGTTGCTTCGGTTCCAGAAAATTTTAGTAACTCAGAAGGCGCTCGAACAATTAGCGGAAAGGACATCCGCCTCCGCCAAGGCTACGGCTCGATAAAAATGAACGAGGCCCACGATATCGTCCAAACCGCGTCGTTGACGGAGAAGTCGACGCTGCTCAGCGAAAAACTGAACAAGTATGTTTTTCGCGTCAGCCCGCGCGCCAACAAGATTCAGATCAAGCAGGCCGTCGAGCGCTTGTTTCAGAAAAAGGTTGTCGATGTGAACACCTGTAACTACACCGGGAAAATAAAAAGTGTGCGCGGTCCGCGCGGCCGCAAGGCGAATTGGAAAAAGGCGATCGTGACATTGAAGGAAGGCGAGAAAATCGATCTCGTTTAATTTTATGGCACTCAAAAGTTATCGTCCACTCACGCCGGTTCAGCGTTTCAAACAGACGCCTGCGTTTGACGAGATCACTAAGTGGAAACCGGCGAAAAGTCTGACTGAACCGAAGAAAAGAAGTGGCGGTCGCAATAATCGCGGCCGGCTGACATCGCGTCACATCGGCGGCGGGCACAAACAGAATTATCGGAAGGTAGATTTCAATCGGCGCAAGCACGGCGTTGCCGCGGAGGTCGTCGGCATTGAGTACGATCCAAATCGCTCGGCCAGGATCGCTCTTATTAAATATACGGACGGCGAGCTCAGTTACATTCTTGCGCCGGAAGGGCTGCGGGTCGGATCGAAAGTCACCGCGGGTAATGACGTAGCACCTGATCTTGGAAATGCGTTGCCCCTGCGTGCAATTCCGCTCGGAGCAAACATTCACAACATCGAGCTGGCTCCAGGACGCGGTGGAAAGGTTGCGCGGAGCGCCGGACAGCAGGCGACGTTGAGCAACCTCGAAGGCGGCTACGCGCTGGTAAAAATGCCCTCAGGCGAAATTCGCCGGATTCACGAGAACTGTTTCGCGACAATCGGCCAGGTTGGAAATGTCGATCACATGAACGTGGCGAGCGGCAAGGCTGGACGAACCCGTTGGAAAGGTCGCCGCTCGCATGTGCGCGGCATGGCGATGAACCCGATCGACCACCCGATGGGCGGCGGTCAGGGAAAATCGAAGGGCGGCGGCGGGCGACATCATCCGGTCAGTCCGTGGGGACAACTGTCCAAAGGATTTAAGACGCGCAGCAAACATAAGCCGAGCGATCGTTTCATTATGGAGCGTCGCCGGTCGAAGAAGAAAACTTAAAATTTGATTTTATGGGAAGATCGTTGAAAAAGGGACCCTTCGTCGAGTCGCACCTTCTGGAGAAGATCGACAAGATGAACGCCTCGGGCGGGAAGAAAGCGATTAAAACCTGGTCGCGGCGCTCGATGGTGACGCCGGATTTTGTCGGGCACACGTTTTTGGTGCACAACGGGAAGATATTTCATTCCGTTTTCATCACTGAGAACATGGTCGGGCATAAACTGGGCGAGTTTTCACCGACGCGCGTGTTCAAGAAACACGGTTCGCACACGGCGAAGGTGACCAAGTAATTTGAGAATTTTTTTGGCAGTGTTGGGCTGCGTAACGCTGGCTCGAGGGCTGGCGGCAGAGGGAAATAGTTCTTTGACAGAATCCAAAATTGAAAACGCGGAGCAAAAGGTGACCGCGACGGCGTTGCTGGCGCAGAACGAAGATTTGCGAAAGCAATTGTCTATTCAACAGGAGTCGCTCAAGACGTTGACGACCAGCCTGGCGGAATCGAACGCCGAAGCGGAAGTGTTTCGGCGCAAATATTCCGACCTTCAATTGCACATGGAAGCGCTGGGGCTTGCGTCGGCGAACAAAGATCGAGCGAAACTCGAGCAACGGTTGCTCGCGGCGGTGAGCGATCTTCAGCTCGCGCAAAAGGAGCGCGATGAATATCGCGACCAGGTGCTGCGGTTGAGTGAATCGATGTTGCGATATTTGAAAACGTCTCAAGGCGGTGACGCTCAGGCGCGGATGGACGTGGAGACGCAATTGCGCAGCACGAACGACCTGGCGACAAGATCGACAGCAACGCAGTCCGCGCGGCCGAGTTTGATGGACGGCAGCGTGATCAGCGTGAAGGACGAATGGTCGTTTGTGGTTGGCAATATCGGCGAGCAGCACGGCGTGAAAATCGGAATGCCGATGCGCGTGATGCGGGGCGAGCAAAAGATTGCAACGGCACGAGTGGTCGATGTCCGGCAGCGAATTTGCGGCGCGGTGGTTGAGGATTCTGGAAAAGAAAAAATAAAAGTGGGCGACCGCCTCCAGGTGGATGCCCGCGCGAATGTGACTTTAAAATAAATGGAAGTTAGATCGATATATAAGTATGCGCGGATTTCGCCATTCAAAGTGCGCGAAGTGACGCGTGAGATCCAAGGCCTGCCGGTTTCGGCTGCGCTGGATGTTCTCGCTTTTACGCCGAAGAAAGCGGCGTTCCTCATCAACAAGACGTTGAAAAGCGCGATCGCCAATGCGGAGAACAACGCGAACCTGAAAGCCGACGGGCTGGTGGTGAAGGAAGCCGTCGTCGGCGAAGGCCCGACCTTCAAACGGATGATGGCGCGCGCGCGGGGCAGCGGCAGCCGGATTTTGAAGCGGACAAGCCACATTCGCATTGTTCTGTCGGACGAAATTGAAATCGAAACGCGCCAAACGAGGAAAGCGAAAAAAGAAAAGAAGGAATCGAAGACCGGCGAAGGACAGGAACGATCGACAACTACAACGCACAAGCGCGGCGCGAAGTCGAAAAAGGCCGGGAAAGCGAAATCGAGAAAATAATTTATGGGACAAAAAGTTAATCCGATCGGATTTAGATTGGGCGTGAATCGCGACTGGCGTTCGCGTTGGTACGCGTCGCCCCAAGAGTTGCCCGCGTTTCTGCACAACGATCTGGCGATTCGCGATTACGTGAAGAAGAAGCTGCAATTTGCGGCGGTCTCGAAAATCGTGATCGAACGCGCGTGGAACTCGATTCGCGTGACCATTCACACGGCGCGGCCCGGCATTGTGATTGGACGCAAAGGCGCCGAAATCGAAAAGATGACGGAAGAAATTTCGAAGATGGCGCAGGGCAAACAAATCAAGATCGACATCCAGGAGATCAAGTCACCGGAGCTGGACGCGCAATTGGTCGCCGAAAACGTTGCGTTGCAAATCGAGCGCCGAATCGCTTATCGCCGCGCCATGAAAAAAGCGGTGCAGGTGGCGATGGATTTTGGCGCGGAAGGAATTCGCTTACGCTGCTCAGGCCGATTGAACGGCGCTGAAATTTCGCGCTCGGAATGGTATCGCGAAGGAAAAGTTCCGCTGCACACATTGCGCACGGCGATTGATTACGGCTTCGCCGAGGCCAACACGGTTTACGGCAAGATTGGCGTGAAGTGCTGGATGTGTAAGAAAGAAGAAGCACCAACGGAAGCGCCGGTCGCACTACCGCCGCCACCTCCGCCGCCGGAGCCGGTTGAAGTTTAAGGAGAAGATTTATGCCGTTGATGCCTAAACGCGTGAAGTATCGCAAGTCCCAGCGGGGAAGCCGCAAGGGAACTGCTTCGCGCAATCTCCGAATCAATTTTGGTGAGTTCGGTCTGCAAACGCTCGAGCGCGCCTGGATCACGAATATCCAGATCGAAGCCGCGCGTGTGGCGTTGACCCGCAACATGAAACGCAAAGGCAAACTTTGGATCCGAATTTTTCCGGACAAGTCGGTTACGGGGCGCCCACCGGAAACGCGGATGGGCAAAGGCAAAGGCCAGCCGGAATACTGGGTCGCAACCGTGCGGCCAGGAAATATTTTATTCGAGCTCGACGGTCTCACCGAAACGGTCGCCCGGGAGTCACTCCGACTGGCGGCGGACAAGTTGCCGGTGCGAACAAAATTTATCAGTCGCCACCATGTGGCCACCGCCTAACGAACATGAAAATCAAAGAAATTATAGAGATGAGCACGGACGAGCTGCTGACGAAGCGGCGCGATCTGCATCAGGAGACTTTGCATTTGCGTTTACAACAGCAAAGCGGGCAACTCGAACAGCCGAGCCGTTTGCGTTTGTTACGCCGGGACGCCGCGCGCATCGAGACCGTGCTCTCGCAGCGCAGCAAAGAAGCAGCGACGAAATAATTTATGGCCGAGCAAACATCACAGGATCGACAATCGACGGCAAAGCCGCCGCCGCTGCCGGCGATTTACACCCGCGCGCCGCGCAAGACCCGCGTGGGCGAAGTGGTCTCGAGCGGCATGAACAAGACGATCGTGGTGCGCACGATCACGCGAGTTCCGCATCCGAAGTTCGGCAAGATCGTAAAGCAAATGCGAAAGTTTTATGCGCACGACGAGGAAAACAAAGCGAAGGCCGGTGACACCGTGCGCATCATGGAGACGCGTCCGCTCAGCAAGTTGAAGCGCTGGCGGCTGGTGGAAGTCCTGCAAAAGTAGTTGTCGATTTTATGGTGCAACTTCGATCCAGATTAGATGTGGCAGATAACACCGGCGCGCGCATGGCGACGATGATCGGCGTGATCGGCAAGTCGACGCTGTACGCGGGGATTGGCGATGTAATCACAGCAAACGTGAAGGAAGCGAGCGCCACCGGCACCGTGAAAAAAGGCGAAGTGGTGCGCGCAGTTCTCGTGCGCACACGGCAGCCGATTCGCCGCGAGGATGGTTCGTTTCTGCGCTTCGACAACAACGCGATCGTCATCATCGACAAAGATTTGAACCCGCGCGGCACGCGTATTTTCGGACCGGTCGCGCGCGAACTGCGCGAGCGCAATTTCATGAAAATTGTTTCGCTCGCTCCGGAAGTTTTATGAACCGATTAAAGTTTCACGTCAAAAAGGGCGACCAGGTCGAGGTCATTTCCGGGAACTTTAGAGGTTCAAGCGGAAAAATTCTCGAAGTGATCCCGAGCAAGCAGCGAGTGCTGATCGAGGGCGTTCGGATTATCAAAAAGCACCTGCGAAAATCGCAGGACAATCCCAGTGGGAAAATCGCCGAGCGGGAAGGTCCGATTCACATTTCAAATGTGAAATTGATCGAACGCGAGAAGAAGGCCGAAAAGAAAACCAAAAAGGAAAAGAAGCCGAAAAAAGCGGCTGAGAAGAAAGCGGCGTGATGGAGAACGAATTTTATCGCGATTACAAAGAGCGGGTGATGCCGGCGTTACAGCAGCGGCACAAGTACAAGAACGTACATCAAGTGCCGCGGGTCGAGAAAGTCGTGGTCAATACTTCGGTTGGCTCGCAAGCGGACTTGAAACAGGCGATGGAGGAAGCGAAAATGGAACTTGCTCTCATTACCGGCCAGCAACCGGCGGAAACGCGGGCAAAGAAGAGCATCGCCAATTTCAAATTGCGCAAGGACCAGGTGATCGGCGCGAAAGTGACTTTGCGCGGCGATCGTATGTACGAATTCCTCGAGCGCTTGATCAAAGCTGCGCTACCGCGCATTCGCGATTTCCGCGGAGTATCGCCGCGCTCCTTCGACGGGCATGGCAACTACACGCTTGGGGTCTCGGATCAGTCGATCTTTCCAGAGGTCGAGCTCGATAAAATCAAGCGCAACATCGGATTTGATGTTACAATCGTTACCACCGCGCGGACGGATGACGAGGCCAAGTCGCTCTTGAGCGAAATGGGAATGCCTTTCACCGACCGCGCGAAAAAGCCGGCTCCGCAAGCCGCCTGAATTTCATGACGCGTATTCGCAACGCCGCGCAAGCGGAGAAGATCGACATGTTCGTTCCGTACTCGAAGATCAAAGCGGAAGTCGTTCGCATTTTAAAAGATGAGGGTTACATCGCCGATTACTCGGTCGACACGAGCGCGGCGCATCCACGGATCAAGATTACGAACAAGCTGGTCGATCACACATGCGCTATTACGGGATTGCGCCGGGTGAGCCGTCCAGGTTTGCGCCGATACGTTGGGGCAGGAGAGATTCCGCGTGTGCTCGCCGGGATGGGCACCGCGATTTTATCGACCTCGCGTGGAGTAATGTCCGGCCGCGAGGCCAAGAAACAAAAAGTGGGCGGCGAACTGCTCGCCTACGTTTGGTAAATTGTTATGTCCCGAATTGGAAACAAACCCGTCGAAATTCCCGACAAAGTCAAAGTCAACATCGACAATGACGGCGCTGTGTCCGTGGAAGGACCAAAAGGAAAGCTGAACTGGAAATTGCCGCGTCAGATCAAAGGAAGCGTGAAGGACAATCGCGTCTCGATTGTGCGCGGAGCGGAAACGCGCAGCGTAAAAGCGCTGCACGGACTTTCCCGCGCGCTCGTTCACAACATGGTGCAGGGCGTCAGCGAAGGTTTCACCAAGCAACTTGAGATAGAGGGCGTGGGTTTCAAAGCCGCGGTGCAAGGATCGAATCTGAATCTCAGTCTTGGTTTTTCGCATCCGATTGTGTTTTCGATTCCGAAAGACATCAAGATCACGGTCACCGACCAGACAAAAATCGCGATTCAAGGCGCCGACAAAAAGGTAGTCGGCCAGGTGGCGGCGGATATCCGTCGGTTTTATCCACCGGAACCTTACAAGGGCAAGGGCGTGCGCTACGCGGGTGAGCAGATTCGTCGGAAAGAAGGCAAGACGGTTCAATAATATGGCGATTTTTAACCGAAGAGCAGCGCGCCACCGTCTCCATCGGCGAATCAGGAAAAAAATTTCCGGCACAGCCGAGCGGCCACGTCTGGCTATTTATTTTTCCGGCAAACATGTTTACGCGCAGGTCGTTGATGATGACGCCGGGCGCACATTGATCGCGGCGGGGACTACGGAGAAGGCGGTCCTTGGCAAAAACAAAGCCGCAGCCAATCGCGCCAGCGCGGAAGCAGTTGGCAAGCTCATCGCCGAGCGCGCATTGGGAAAGAAGATCGACAAGGTGGTTTTCGATCGCGGCGGGTTTCAGTATCAGGGGAAGGTCAAAGCTCTCGCGGACGCAGCGCGCGAAGGCGGTTTGAAATTTTAGGTCATGGCAGAACCAAACAGAGGCAGACGACAAGATTCGCGCAACGTCGACAAGACGCCGGCGAAAAAGGGGGACACGACCGAGAAAGTCGTTTTCATCAATCGCTGCGCCAAAGTCGTGAAAGGCGGGCGGCGTTTCAGTTTCAGTGCGCTAATTGTGGCTGGCGATCACGACGGAAGCGTCGGCGTCGGTTTTGGCAAGGCTAACGAAGTTTCGGAAGCAATCCGCAAAGCTTCGGAAGCGGCGCGCAAATCGATGCAAAAAGTTTCACTCCACGAAAACACAATTCCGCATGAGACGATCGGCGAGTACGGCGGTGGCCGAGTGTTGTTGCGGCCGGCGTCGCCTGGAACGGGCGTGATCGCGGGCGGCGGAGTGCGCGCGGTTGTCGAAGCTGTGGGAATTCGCGACGTGCTCGCGAAATCGCTTGGTTCGAGTAATCACGCCAACGTGGTGAAGGCGACTGTCGCGGCGCTGAAATCGTTGCGCCGAAAAGATGAGATTTTCAAGGTGCGCGGAATCAAAAGCGGCGACGGAAGGGCGGCGGCACAGACATGATGCGATTACATAATTTGCGGCCGCGTCCCGGTTCGCGGCACCGCGTTAAGCGACTTGGTTGCGGCGAGAGCTCCGGACACGGCAAGACCAGCGGCAAAGGTCACAAAGGCCAGAAGGCGCGCTCAGGCGGCAGCATTCGTCTAGGTTTTGAAGGCGGGCAAATGCCGCTGATCCGGCGGTTGCCGAAGCGCGGTTTTAATAACGCGGCCTTTCACAAGACTTACGCCATTGTGAATCTGAGCGATCTCAACGAATTCAAGAGCGGCACATTGGTGAACGAGCAGTTATTGCGCGAATCGAACCTGGTGCGAGGCCATGTCGCGGGAATAAAAATTCTGGGCGACGGCGAATTAAAGCACCCGCTAAAAATCGAAGTCGACAAAATCAGCGGATCAGCGCGGGAGAAAATCGACAAAGTGGGCGGGACGATCACGCTGCGCGAGAGGGCACAGAGACCCGCGACGCGGGAAGATGCCGATGCAGCGGCGAAAGAAATGCCCGCGGAAACAGCGGCCAAGGCGACGGCAAAGAAAAGATCGACAAACGGATCTCGCGCGAAGCCGAAAAAGAAAACTTCTCGGAAGCGCTAGCATGCGCGACTCGATCTCTTAGTTTACCGGGATGGTTTCGGCGTTTCTAAACACCGTCAAGATACCGGAATTACGCCGGCGCATCTTGTTCACGCTCGCAGTCATCGTGATCGTCCGTCTTGGCGCGGCGATTACAACGCCGGGAGTCAATCAGGCGGTGCTGCAGGAGTGGTTTCGGAGCGCGCTCACGGACAAATCCGGTGGCGGCGTCGCAGCGCTTTTCAATTTGTTTAGCGGCGGCGCGTTGGAAAACTGCGCGATCTTCTCGCTCGGTATCATGCCCTACATCAGCGCATCGATCATGATGAAGTTGCTGACCGCGGTCATCCCGCAACTGGGGCGGTTGGCGCGGGAAGATGGTGGCCGGCAAAAAATCATGCAACTGACGCGTTACGCGAC
>WNFR01006301.1_pt1 | contig 14435 bp, 12 predicted proteins | sample 5400221 | NCBI WGS metagenome assembly WNFR01 (sample SAMN13153357, study PRJNA577476) | soil metagenome | isolation source: 40 cm soil under Madrone tree | place: USA:California | collected 2016-06-14 | reverse complement strand
CGCCGAGGCCGCTCGCGGCGGCGACGTCCGGGGCTGGCTCCGTCTCCGGCTGCCACTCGTCACTCGATGTGGACGCGGTCTGGCCGTCGACGCTCGGCACCTCGGTCTCGAGCTTCGGCTCCTCGACGGACTCGTTCGCCTCCTCGAGCACGGGGTTCTGCGCCATCTCGTCGACGATCATCGCCTCCAGCTCCATGCGGCCGACTTGGAGGATTTTGATCGCCATCCGCAGCTGGGGCGTCATCACCAGCTGCTGCGTCAACTTCTGATAGAGCTTGGTTTCGAGCGCCATGGTCAGAGCCGGAACTGCTCGCCGAGGTAGAGCGTCCGCGCCTGGCGGCTCGCGGCAATGTGGGCGGGCACGCCTTCTTCGAGGATCGCGCCTTCGTTCAAGATGTAGGCGCGATCGCAGATGCCGAGCGTCTCGCGCACGTTGTGGTCGGTGATGAGCACGCCGATGCCTCGCTCCTTCAGTTGCTGGACGATGTTTTGGATGTCGAGTACCGCGATCGGATCGATGCCCGCGAACGGCTCGTCGAGGAGCATGAACGCGGGCGAGATCACGAGCGCACGCGTGATCTCCAGACGGCGCCGCTCGCCGCCGGACAGCGAGTACGCCTTGCTCTTGGCCAGGTGCGCGATGCTAAGCTCCTCGAGTAGCCCACTGAGTCGTACCTGACGTTCTTCGGCAGAAATCGGCAACGTCTCAAGGATCGCCAGAATGTTCTCCTCGACCGTGAGCTTGCGAAACACGGACGGCTCCTGAGGGAGATAGCTGATGCCGGCGCGCGCGCGCTGATACATCGGCAGCTCCGTGAGATCCTTGCCGTTCAGGGACACCCGCCCCGAGTCGGGACGCAGCAGACCGACGATGATGTAGAAGGTCGTCGTCTTGCCGGCGCCGTTGGGGCCGAGGAGCCCGACGACCTCGCCGCCCGCGATCGAAACCGACACGTCGCTGAGGACGCGCCGACCTCCGAACGCCTTGTCGAGCCGCTCCGCCACGAGAACGCTCTGCCCCGCCACTCAGCGCCCCCCCGCCGCCCCGTCCGCGGCCTCACCGACCTGCCCGTTTGTCGCGCTCGGGCTCGCGCTCGCTGCGACCGCTCCGGGGCTCACGCCGGCAGCACGCGGCGTCGGCGCCGGCGTCGTACCGCTCGCATTTGCGTTCGGGTAGAACACCGCGCTGACGCGCGAGCTCGCGCCGCTCTCGACGACGCTCCGCTGCTCCTGCAGGTAGACGATGATCCGCTCGCCGGCGACCTGATTGGCGCCTTCGTGGAGGACGGCACCGTCGCTGAGCGTGATCGTCTGCTTCGCCTGGTCGAAGACCGCGCGCTTTCCCTCGGCGATGCGGTCGCCGCGCTGGATGCGGACGTGGCCTTCGGCGATGACCTCCTTGATTTTATCGGCGCCGCCGCCGAGCGCACGCGGGCTTGGCGCCGGCGAAGGCGCCGTGGCGACGGTGGAGGCGGTTGCGACCGTCGCCGGGCGCGGCGTCAGGCTCGTCGACGGCGAGCGTTGCACCGCTTGGCGATCGTAGGTGATCGCCAGTCGATCGCTCGTGAGCGTGACGTCGCCCTGCGTCACCTTCACGTTCCCCGAATACGTCAACACGCTGCCTTTGTAGTCGAGCTCGAGCGCGTCCGAGTTGATGTGAATCGGCTCCTTGTTCGACCCGAGCGATAGTCCCTGGAAGAAATCCAGCTGGTTGGGCGGCGTACCGGAGGACGCATCTGCGGAACCGGCCGCGGTGCCTGCGCGCGTAGCGCCGGCGCCCGTGGCGCTTGCACCCGCGGCGTGCTGTTTCTTCGATTCCGCGATCGCCGGCAGACCGAGCAGCGCGACGATGCAACTCGCGACCACGACGCGCTCACAGCTCCCCCGCACCAGCGGCCTCCCCCACCTTCAGCACCGTCTCGACCGCGCCCTCGAGATGCAGCCGCTGCGCCTCCATCTCGACGGTCATCCGCTTGCCATTCACCACGAGCCCGTCGCCGGTTATGGAAACCGGGTCCGGGGCGACCACCGTATCCGCCGCGCGCTCGTACACCGCGCGATCGGTCTTCACGACGTAGTCCTTGAACCGGACCTCGATCGCCCCCTGCAGCTCGGCACGATCCATGTCGCGGCCGTTGAGGAAGAGCTTGCCCTGATCCCCCCGCACCGACACCACTCCCTGGTCGCCTTTCAAGAACAAGCTCACGTCCGGGCCCTCGACCTTCACCTGCTGGTCGTCCTCGAAGTACTGGGCTTCGCGCGCTGCGACCTCCCACGCCTTTCGGTCCCCATCCATCTTCACGCGGCGGAAGTTCTGGATGCGTTGCGCCGCCTCCGGGAGAAATCCGAGCTGGGCGCTGCGCAGGCCGCGGAGATGCTGTTGCCATTGGGAGCGCACCAGCTGGACGCCAACGCTGCCGAGCAGGACGATCAGCGCCAGCCCGAGCCCCCACCGGGCGCGGCGGCGGGCAGAAGCGGGACGCCGGCGCTCAAACGACATGCAAGAAAAATACCATCGCAAATCCGAGTAGTAAAGCTATGAAATCGGTGAGGTCGCGGGTGACACGACAGGCTGCCGACGCCATCGCCGATGCCACCACACCCACTCCTCGGGGCAGGCGCGGATCTCGGCCTCGATCGCGGCCGTATACGCGCTCGTAAGCGTCTCGACGTCGTCGCGGCCGGCGTCGGCCGGAGGAAACGCCGGCTGGAAGCGGATGACATGCCCGCCTTCGGTGCGGCGATGGATGAAGACCGCAATCACCGGTGCCTGCGTCCGCAGCGCGAGCGTCGCGACGCCGCTCGGGGTCGCCGCCGGGCGGCCGAAGAACGGCACGAACACGCGCGGCCCGCGGGTATCCTGATCGATCAGCAGGGCGAGAATACGGTTCGCCCGCAGCGTTCGCAGAATCGCGCGCCCCGCCTGCGGACGGTCGCGCTCGATCGTGGTCACGCCGCTGCGCGCACGCATGGCGATCAAGATCCGGCTGAGGAGCGCGTTGTGCGGCCGCCGACCGATGACGTCGACGGGGAGGCCGATCGTCGCGCACGACGCCGCGAGCAGCTCCCAATTTCCGACGTGGCCGGTGATCGCGAGGACGCCGTGTCCCTGCGCGAGCGCCGCCCGCATGTGCTCGAGCCCCTCGAACGTCACGTAGCGCTCGAGCTCGCGTCGCAGCGTCGCGAGCTTCGCGATCTCGGCGAACGAGCGGCCGACGTTCGCGAAGGCCGCGCGGGCGATCGCCAGCCGACGGTCGCGTGCCAACGCAGGAAATGCCAGCTCGAGGTGGACTATCGCGAGACGCCACGGCTTCCGCACGTACGGCGCCGCGCCGCCGACGACTGCGCCCGCAACGGCGACTGCCGCACGGAGAGGCAGCAGGCGAAAGACGCAGAACAACACGACGACCGCGACCGCGAGCAGCGTGTCGCGAATCTGCCGCAGCGCGCGCCGCAGCCGGCGGACGATGAGCGGACGGTGGCGACGCGGGAGCGACGCGGTCTCGGCGCGCACGGCCGCCGAGCGTGTCATCGCATGCGCTCCCCGACGACGCTCGCCCATTTGCCTTGCGCTTGCAGCACCAGCTCGGCGACGTCGCGGATCGCACCCCCGCCCCCCGCCGCGCCGGTCGTCCAGTGCACGTAACGGCGCACGCCGCGAGCGCCGTCGGCGACGGTGACGGCGAGGCCCGAGAGCGCAAAGAGCGGCTGATCGAGGAGATCGTCGCCGACGTACGCCATCTCCGCGGGCGCGATCTGCCAGCGGCGACACAAGCGCCGTGCGGCGACGACGCCGGTCCCCACGCGTTCCACGACCGCATCGACGGCGACGGAGCGAGCGAGGCGCGTGACGCGCGCGCGGCGGTCGGCGAGGAGCGCGACGCGCACGCCGCCGTCGATCAGAAGTCGGATCGCCACGAGGTCGCGGTGCGAGACGGCGCGCAGCTCGCGGCCCGCGGCATCGACGAGAACGCGATCCGCGGTGAGCACGCCGTCGACGTCGAGCAGCACGAGACGGACCCGCCGCGCGCGCGCGACGACGTCGGCGGGCGCGCGCGCGCCGCGCCTAGGAGCCTGGCTCGCCGCCATTACTCGGACGTAGTGTCCCGTCCCGGAACACTAGACGACCCTCGCACGCAGCAGATCGTGGAGGTGCACGACCCCGGTCGGCCGCCCGTCGCCGTCGACGACGAACAGCGCCGTGATCGCGTGTTGCTCCATCACGGCAAGCGCCTTTGCGGCGAGCGCCTCGGCATCGATCGTCTTCGGCGGACCCGTCATCGTCTCCCGTCGCGCGTGCGTCATGAGATCGCGGGCCGTCGCGCGGTGGACGTCGGGAAGTCGCTCGAAGGCGCGCCGGATATTGCCGTCGGTGATCACGCCGATCAGCACGCCCTTCGCGTCGACGACGCCGGTCAAGCCGAGCCGTTTCGACGTCATCTCGACGATCGTATCTTTGAATGGTGTGTTGTCGCGCACGCGCGGCAGCTCGGCGCCGCGATGCATCACGTCCGCGACCTTCAGCAGCTTACGGCCGAGCGTGCCCGCGGGATGCAAGGCGGCGAAATCCTCGGCACGAAAGCCGCGATGCTGGAGCAGCGCGACCGCGAGCGCATCGCCCATCGCGAGCGTCGCTGTCGTGCTCGCCGTCGGCGCGAGGCCGAGCGGACACGCCTCCTCGCCGACGGCGACGTCGAGCACCACGTCGGCGGCACGCGCCAGCGTCGAGTCGAGGCCGCCCGTCATCGCGACGACCGGCAGACCGAGACGTTTCAAGATGGGCAGCAGGTCGAGGATCTCCTGCGTCTCGCCGCTGTTCGAGATCGCCAAGACGAGATCGGTGCGCTCGAGCATGCCGAGGTCGCCGTGCAGCGCCTCGCCCGCGTGCAGGAAGAACGCCGGCGTGCCGGTCGAGGCGAGCGTCGCCGCGATCTTCCGGCAGACGTGTCCGGACTTCCCCATGCCGGTGACGACGACCTTGCCGCCACAGCGCGCCATCAGCTCGATCGCGGCGGCGAAGGCGTCGCCAAGCCGCGCGGCGAGCGCGGCGATCGCGGCGGCTTCGATACCGAGAACGCGCCGTGCGTGTGCGATGCTGGAATGCTCCTGCGCGGCAGCGGTGCTCGGCTTGGCGCGCTCGGTGCCGCGCGACTTGACCGCTCGGATTCGGCCGCGCATCAGCCGTGTCGCTCCTTCACGACGCGGTCGAGCGCGACGAGCGTCGCGAGCAGACCCGGCAAATCCGCGAGCCGGAGCGAGTTCGGTCCGTCGCTCCGTGCGTGATCGGGATCCTCGTGCACCTCCATGAAGATTCCCGCGACACCCGCGGCGACCGCCGCGCGCGCCAGCACGGGCACGAATTCGCGCTGCCCGCCCGACGCCCCTCCGGCGCCGCCGGGGAGCTGCGCGCTGTGCGTGGCGTCGAACACGACCGGGTAGCCGAAGCGCGCAAGGATGGCGAGCGCGCGCATGTCGGAAACGAGGTTGTGGTAGCCGAACGTCGCGCCGCGCTCGGTGACCAGCAGCTGGTGATTGCCGGTCGCCGTCGCTTTCGCGATCACGTGCTCCATCTCGTCGGGGGCGAGGAACTGCCCCTTCTTCACGTTGATCGGCTTGCCCGCCGCCGCGACCGCGGCGATGAAATCGCTCTGCCGGCAGAGAAAGGCCGGCGTCTGCAGCACGTCGGCGACTGCGGCGACGGCCGCGACCTGCCCCGCGTCGTGCACGTCCGTCAGCACCGGCACGCCGACCTCGCGCCGCACCTCGGCGAGAATGGCGAGACCCGCGTCGAGCCCCGGACCGCGAAAGCCCGCGCGCGACGTACGGTTCGCCTTGTCGAAGGACGACTTGAAGACGAACGGCACATCGAGGTCGCTCGCCATGTCGCGCAGGCGCTCCGCGTGCCGCAACGTCGAATCGCGGCTCTCGATCACGCACGGCCCCGCGATGAGCGCCAACCGCCGCGTCGCGGAGAACGTGACCGCCCCGACCGCGACCGAGCGCGCCTCACGCGCACCGTCGTCACCGCCCTGTGATGTCATCGTCACGCGTCCTCGGCGTACGGATGACGCCGCGCGCCGGGCGACGGGACTCGCCTCGCAGGCGAATAGGTCGAAGACCTGCTGAGCCAGCGAGGCGAGTCCCGTCGCCCGGCAGACGACATCATCTCCGCGCCGCGCGCATCCCGCGGAGCGGCAAGGTCTCGTGCGCGCGCAGCTTGTGCTGCAGTGCCGCGCGGATGAAGCCGCGGAACAGCGGGTGGCACTCGAGCGGCCGCGATTTGAACTCGGGATGGAACTGACAGCCGACGAACCACGGATGCTCGGCGATCTCGACCACCTCGACGAGCGTCCCATCCGGCGAAAGTCCGGAGAGCCGCATCCCGTGCTGCTCGATGCGCTCGCGGTACGCGTTGTTGAACTCGTAGCGGTGACGGTGGCGCTCGCTGATCTTCTTCTTGCCGTACATCTTGGCCGCGACCGAGCCGTCCCCGAGGACGCACGGGTACGCGCCGAGGCGCATCGTGCCGCCCTTCTGCGTGAGGCCCTTCTGCGTCGTCATGAGATCGATCACGGGATGCGGCGTGTCGGTATCGACCTCGCTCGAGTTCGCGTCCTTCAGACCGCAGACGTGGCGCGCGAACTCGATCACCGCCATCTGCATGCCGAAGCAGATGCCGAAGAACGGCACGCGCTCCTCGCGCGCATAGCGCACCGCCGCGATCTTGCCCTCGGTGCCGCGCGGGCCGAAGCCCATCGGCACCAGCACGCCGTCGGCGCCGCGGATCGCGCCCAGGCCGTCCTTCTCGACGACCTCGGAATCGACGTACTCGAGATCGACGGCGCACTCGTTGGCGAGCCCGCCGTGCGCCAGCGCCTCGTTCAAGCTCTTGTAGGAGTCGACGACGTCGACGTACTTGCCGACGACCGCGATGCGGACGCGCTCCTTCGGGTTCTTGGCGACGTTGGCGATCTTCTTCCAGCGCCCGAGGTTCGGCGCGCCGGTCCAGATGTTGAGGCGCTCGGCGATGCGCTCGTCGAAGCCTTCATCGTGGAAGACCATCGGCAGCTCGTAGATGCAACTCACGTCCTTCGCCGTCACGACTGCGTTGTCCTCGACGTTGCAGAAGAGGGCGATCTTGGCCTTCAGCTTCTTGTCGAGCAGGCGATCGGTGCGGCAGAGGAGCACGTCGGGCTGGATGCCGAGGCCGGTCAGCTCCTTCACGCTGTGCTGCGTCGGCTTCGTCTTCAGCTCGTGCGCCGTCGAAATGTAGGGCACCAGCGTGAGATGCACGTAGGCGACGTGCTCGCGGCCGCGGTCGGCGCGGAACTGGCGCACCGCCTCGAGGAACGGCAGGCTCTCGATGTCGCCGACCGTGCCGCCGATCTCGCCGATCACGACGTCGAAGCCTTCCGCGGCGGCGAGGACGCGCGCTTTGATCTCATCGGTGATGTGCGGGATCACCTGCACGGTCGCGCCGAGATAATCGCCGCGGCGCTCCTTCTCGATGACGGTCTGGTAGACGCGGCCGGTCGTGATGTTGTTCTTGCGCCCCATCGGCGTCGACACGTAGCGCTCGTAATGCCCGAGATCGAGATCGGTCTCGGCGCCGTCGTCGGTGACGAACACCTCGCCGTGCTGGAACGGGTTCATCGTCCCCGGGTCGACGTTGATGTACGGGTCCATCTTGACGAGCGTGACCTTCAGGCCGCGGCTCTCGAGCAGGGCGCCGAGCGACGCCGATGCGAGACCCTTGCCGAGCGAGGAGACGACCCCTCCGGTCACGAAGATGAATTTGGTCTTGGCGGTCTTTCCACTCATCCCGCTCACCTTGCGCCCTCCACCAAGTGCCGGACGCGCTCGAGATCCTCCGCTGTATCCACTTCCGGACCGGCACTGTCAACGAAAACCATCTTGATGCGCACGCCGTGCTCGAGCGCGCGCAGCTGCTCGAGCTCCTCGGCGCATTCGAGCCGCGAGCGCGGCGCCGCGGCGAGCGCGAGCAGCGTCGCGCGACGCCACGCGTAGAGCCCGAGATGCCGATAGCCGAGCGCCGCCCCGTCGCGCGCGCCGCGCCAGTACGGAATCGGACTGCGCGAGAAATACAGCGCGTAGCCGTCGTCATCCGTCACGACTTTGACGACGTGCGGGCTGCGCCACTCGTCCTCGTCGCGGAGTGGCGTCATCAGGCTCGCCATCTCGACGGCCGGGTCGGCGAACACGGCGACGCACGCCGCCAGCGCTTCGGGATCGACGCGCGGCAGATCACCCTGCACGTCGAGGATCACGTCCGCGTCGAGCTCGACGGCGACGGCGGCGACGCGATCCGTGCCGGTCGCGTGCATGCCCGTCGTCATCACCTCGCCGCCGAAGGCGCGCACCGCGTCGGCGATGCGCGCGTCGTCGGTCGCGACCAGCGTCCGCCCGACGCCGCGCGCGCGGCGCGTGCGCTCGTAGACGTGCTGGATCATCGGCGTACCCGCGATCGGCGCGAGCGCCTTCCCCGGCAGGCGTGTGGAGTCGTAGCGCGCCGGAATGACGGCGACGACGCGTGGACGGTCGTTGGGCACGATGAGAGCACTCGCAAAAAAAACCGCGGTCGCGCGTCCGACCATCCGGAAACGCGACCACGGGGTTCTCTTATAGGAAGGGTCGTCGGATGCTGTCAAAAGCGCGGTGCCGGTCGAGGCTCTCGGGGCGCGCCCACGAGAAGTGTACGCACGCGTATGTGCGTGATCGGCCACGTGCAATCGCGCGGACCATTGGATAGATCTGTATGCGCCGGAGGTAGGCGATGGCCGACGAGACCCGGATCGAGCGCGACTCGATGGGCGAGATGCGCGTTCCGCAGCACGCACTCTGGGGCGCCTCGACGCAGCGCGCGGTCGAGAACTTCCCGATCAGCGGCTACCGCTTTCCACGCCGCTTCCTCCACGCGCTCGGGCTCGTCAAAGAGGCGGCGGCGATCGCGAACTTGGAGCTCGGCCTTCTCGATGCCGGGGTCGCGGGCGCGATCCGCGCCGCCGCCGGCGAGGTCGCGAGCGGCACGCTCGACGACCACTTCGTCGTCGACGTCTTCCAAACAGGGTCCGGCACCTCGACGAACATGAACGCCAACGAGGTGATCGCCGCGCGCGCGACGGCGCGTCTCCGCATCGCCGTACACCCGAACGACCACGTGAACATGTGCCAATCGTCGAACGACGTCATCCCGACGGCGATGCACGTCGCCGCGCGCACCGCGGTCGAGGAGGATCTCGTGCCTGCGCTCGGCATCTTGCGCGACGCGCTGACGCGCAAGGCGCTCGAGTTCGATGCCGTCGTGAAGGTCGGCCGGACGCACCTCCAAGATGCCACGCCCGTCCGCCTCGGACAGGAGCTCGGTGGCCACGCGCGACAGATCGAGCTCGCGATCGAGCGCCTGCGTGCGGCAGCGCATGGGGTCGAGGAGCTCGCGCTCGGTGGCACCGCCGTCGGCACCGGCATCAACGCCCACCCGTCATTCGCCGCGCGCGCAATCGCGGTCCTCGCCGAGCGCACGGGCTTTCCGTTCCGCGAAGCGGCGAACCACTTCGAGGCGCAGGCGGCGAAGGACGCGATCGTGCAGCTGTCGGGCACCGTCAAGACGATCGCGGTCAGCTGCACGAAGATCGCGAACGACGCCCGGTGGCTCGCGTCGGGACCGCGCTGCGGCCTCGGCGAGATCAATCTGCCCGCGACGCAACCGGGGTCGTCGATCATGCCCGGCAAGGTGAACCCGGTCATGGCGGAGGCGCTCCTCCAAGCCGCGGCGTTCGTCATCGGCGCCGACGCGACGATCACGATCTGCGGTCAAGGCGGCAACTTCGAGCTGAACGTGATGATGCCGGTCATGGCGCACCAGCTCCTCGAGAGCATGCGCGTGCTCGCCAACGCGATTCGCGCCTTCGCAGAGCGCTGCGTCGCCGGGATCTCGGCCAACCGCGAGCGCTGCGCGGCGACGATCGAGCAAAGCCTCGCCATGTGCACCGCGCTCGCGCCGGTGATCGGCTACGACGCTGCGGCGGCGATCGCGAAGGAGTCGTTCGCTACGGGAAAGACCGTCCGCGAGATCGCGCGCGCCCGCGGCGTGCTGCCGGACGACGCGCTCGAACGCATTCTCGACCCGTGGCGGATGACGATGCCCGGCATCCCCGAATAGCGTCCCGATCAGGGCGGCGTCAGCCGGCAGTCTCGGGAGAGGCGCCGGCGGCGTGGCGGCGGCCACCGCGACGGCGGCCGCCGCGCCGGCGCGAGCGGCGCTTCGCGGTGCTTTTTCCCCCGGGCGCAGCGGCCGGAGCTTCGTCGCTCGACGCGGCGATTTCCTCGCCGCCCGTGTCGTCCGCTGCCCCGCCCTGCTCATCATCGTACGTGCCTTCGACAGCGGCGGAGACGATCTCGGCGGTCTCGCCAACGAGACGGACGCGGCCGTTCGGCAGCATCTCGACGTCTTTGATGCGCCTCAGGCGCGTGACCAGGCGCGGCGACCCGGGCGGGCGCTGAAAGCCTTCGGCCTTCAAGGTGAGCGTCAGCGTATCGAGGCTCACGCCGTGCGCCGGATCGGCGGCGGTGAGGCGGGCGATCGCGGCGCGAATCTGCTCGAGCGATGCGGCGTGCCGCTCGTCCTCGGTCGTCGTCGCCGCCGCCGCCGGGGCGTGATGCGCGTGTCTCGCCGGCGCATGCGACGCCGGCGCGGCGCTCTCGCCACGACGCCGCCGGCGGCGTCGCCGTCCGCCGGCGCTCTTCTCCTCGGCAGCAGCCGCGGCGCGCTCGGCAACCGCCGCCGTCGTGCGGTAGGTGATGCGCCGGAACTTCACGCCGAGGCGCGCCGCCGCGTCGCCCACGGCGTCGAAGGCGCGGTCGTCGGAGAGGATGTCGAGCGCGTCACCGGGCGCGGCGCGGCCCAGCCACATGCCCGCCGTGACGGCGATCCACAGATCGCTCCAATCGGGGACGCGCGGCGCCGGCGCGCTGTGGACGAGGTGCGCGCCGCGCTGCGCCAGCATGCGCCCGAGCTGCTGGCCGACGACGCGCCAGTTGCCGACCGCCGTCAGATCGGTCTTCGCACGATCGATGTGCAGGTCTTCCAGGACGCGTACGAGATCGATCTCGCTGCTGGTGTTCTCGACGTCGATGAAGACCGCGTGGCGCGGCCCCGAGCGCGGCGCCGCCGACGGGCGCGCGGGAAGAAAATCGAGCGCGGCGTCCTCACGCCCGGCGCCGCCGCCCGACGCCGCTTGGACGATGTGCGCGGCGCCACCAGGCGCTTCTCGTGGAGCGCGATCGCTTCCGGCGGAGCGCTTCTTGGTCGCGCTTTTCGCGCCGCCGCTCGATACCGCTGCCGCGGCGGCTTTCGCCGCGCGCGCGTGTGTCGATGTCGCCGCAGAGCGCTTCGCAGTCGGCTTCTTCGATCGCGAGGAAGGCAAGTTGATCAGGCTTATGCCGCGCTTCTCGCGAATAGTCGAGGACCGCCGCGGCGCCGCGTCAGTAGCGCTTCTTCCAATAGACGTCGAGGCCGCTCTCACCGAGCGTGTCGCTCGAGGTTTCGATGCTCCAGTGCGGGCGGAACCTGTACTCGATGCGGAGCTCCTGGACCCCTTGGCGTGCGAAGCGATGTGCCAGCGTCACGAACACGTCCGGGGCGACGTACTTGCCCATCGACACCGAGGAGCCCTCCACCCCCTGCCCGCCGGTCTGAAATTGCAGGATGTCGACGCCGAGCGCGTTCGCCACCGACTCCCGCAGCCCGGAGGCGACATAGCTGCTGGCGACGCCGATCGCCTGCTCGCGCAAGCCCGCCGACTCGCCGCGACTGAGGTCGCTCGCCGGCTTGCCGAACAGCAGCACCGACAAGATGTCCGCCTGCTCGAGCGCGGGCTCACTCTCGAGCGTCAGGGTCGGCTTCGTGAGCGTCCCGCCGATCTTGATGCGGACCGTGTAGTCCCCGGCGGTGTAGCGCGCGGTGAGCTCCAGGACGGGATTCAAATCCTGTCCGGTGAAGGAGACGCGGCCCTCCTCGAGGGTGAACGTCTTCCCCTGGAAGGTGTACCACCCGCGCACGGTGTCGGTGTCGGAGCGCCGGATCCACGCGTCGCGCGGAATGTCGATCTGGACCGTGATCGCGGCGCGATCGTAGATGCCGGGCGTCGGCGGGCGCGCCGCCGTTGGCAGCTCCGGTGGAGCGGGCTCGGCAGCCGCGACGGGTCGCGGCACCGGCGCCGCCGCGCCGGCGACGACGGTGATCGTGGGATCCGGCGGCCGAACGGATCCCGGCAGCTGCTCGGGGACGAGGAGCACGAAACGGTTCGTGGTGAGCGATCCCTCGACGACGGGTGCCGCCGTCGTACCCGCGAGCCACATCCAGCCGCTCACGACGCCCTCCCCGTATTCGTTCGCGAAGAGCGGAAAGCGGTCGAGCTCGAAGCGCGCGTCCATCGCCGCACCCTCGCTGCCGAGGCGGGCGTTGCCGCCGCCGCGGAGCGTACCCTTGCGGCTGGTGATGCTGAGCGTGTCGATCGAGACCGCCGTACCCTCGAGGGTCATCCGCAGCTCGACCGGATCGTACGTCAGACCCGCGGGGACGACGTACGCCCGCCCGCCGGTGATCGCGAGCGGACCCCGCGCCTCGGGCGCGGCGACGCTGCCGCCGAGCGCGAGGTCGGCGTTCAGGACACCGGCGAGCTTCGAGACCTGCGGAATGAACGGATCGAGGAACGTGAGGTCGATGGCGCTCGCCTGCATCGTGCCGGAGAGGGAGCCGGAGGCGACGTACGTGAACGGTGACAACGAAAGACGCAGCGGCGACGCCGCGTCGAGCGCGAGCTGGCGCGGCCCGTTCTGCACGACGCGCGCTCGCACTGCCGCGCGCCCGCCGCCGATCGTAGCGTCGACCGCAGCGGACTCGTAGCGCACTTGCTCGATCGTCGGCGCCGCGATCGTGACGTGCGCCTGCACGTCGGGGGCCGCGGCGGAGCCGCCGAGGTGCGCGGTCGCCGAGAGGCGTCCGCTCACCTTCGCTTGCAGGTTCTTCTCGAAGGTCGCGAGATCGAAATCCTCGATGTGGAGATCGAGGTTCTGGGCGCCGGTCGTCCCGGCCTCGCCGTCGATGCGCACGAGACCGCGCGCCGAGCGCAGCGCCAGGCGGTCGACGCCGATGCGCGATCCCCGCTGCGTCACGACCGGCGTCCCTTCCGCGCGCCACGTGTCGTCGCCGAGGTCGAGGCGCAGCGCGGAGATCGTCACCCGCCGCTCCGCCGGCTCGAGCGCCGCGCTGAGATCGAGCTCATGGCGATGGCGCGCGTCTTCCTGCGCCCGTACCGTCGCGGTCGCGGTCGCGCGCGCCGCGCCGTGTTGCTCCCAATGTGCGCGCGCGTCGAGGGCCGCGAAGTGACGCCCGATGGCCTGCAGATCCTCGGTGTGCGCATCGACGTCGGCCCGCGCGCGCGCGCCGCCGATCCCGTCCCCCGCCACGTGTGCCGTCACCGTCCCGACGACCGCGCCGCCGGCCGCGAGTTGGCGTCCGGTCACGGTAGCGCGTACGCCGAGGTTGGCGAGGCCGCCGTTCGCGGTGCCCTCGACGGCGAGGCTGCCCGCGAGCGGCCCGGCGCCGGCGATCCGCGCGACCGGCGCGAGATCGGATGCGCGGACGTGGTATTGCACGGCACCGGTGGTGGCGCTCGGCTGCGATCCGACGGCGAGCGTACCCGTCGACACGCAGCTGGTCGATCGTCAGCGTGCCGTTCGCCGCGCGCAGATCCGCTTTCGCGCTCGCGACGTCCACCTGTTCGATCTTGCTCGGGGTCATGGCGAGGTGCGCCGCGGCACGCGCGGTCTCCAGCCGGAAGCCGGTGCCGGCGAGCGTCACGGTCGCACTCAGCTGCGCGTGCAGATCGGGACGGCCGACCAGCGGCGCCGGATCGAGCGCACGCGTCGTGAGATGCACGTCGTACCGTTCGTCGGCGAGACTGACTGTGCCGCCCGCCTCCGCGTCGCCGCCGCCGACGCCGGCCGTCGCCGTGAAGGTGACCTGCCGCTCGGCGACGTCGCCATCGAACGAGAGATGCGAGATGACGCGGTCGCTGATCGTCGAATCCTGGAGGGCGACGGCGGCGCTCACTGCCGCGTCCTGCAGCGTCACGCCCTTCCCTTTCAGCGTCACCGTGCCGTTCAGGCTCGTCACCGGACGTGAAGGGCCGAGGAGGCCGGCGACGTTCAACGCGGTGAGGCGTGTCTGGAGGTCGTAGCTCGGCGGCTCGCCGAGGCCGGCGTTGCCGTCGAGCGCGATCTCGCCGGCGTCGCTCGTGATCGCGGCGTCGATGCTCGCCCACTCTTTAGGTCCGCGGACGTGCGCGCGCAGGGCGACATCGGTCGCCGGCAACGTGCCGCGGACGAGCCGGTGGACCTCGGCGGCCGCGAGG
>WNFR01010171.1_pt1 | contig 14439 bp, 15 predicted proteins | sample 5400221 | NCBI WGS metagenome assembly WNFR01 (sample SAMN13153357, study PRJNA577476) | soil metagenome | isolation source: 40 cm soil under Madrone tree | place: USA:California | collected 2016-06-14 | reverse complement strand
ATTAGCTGAGTGTCCAGTTCAGCTGCTGAGCCTTCCGCATGCGAGATGAACTGAATGAATTCGCCGGTTGTGTGTCGCGCTTGGCCTTCGGGAATGTTCGGCGGAATGGAAACCGCTGCTCGGCGCATCTGAGCAACTAGTCCGAACTTTTCCTCAGATGGGAAACATTTTGTGAGTTGATAGACGAGTTTTGCCAGCGCAATCCCCTTCTGCCAAACAACAAGATCTTTGTAGCTGCGAGTGGTGTTCGTATTCATGGTGAGAGTTCTACCTGAACGCTCGTCACTCGTCACCTGTCACCCGTCACTTCATTCCTTCTTTGTCGAGAGTTACCTTGGCGCCGTCCTTCAACTTTCGGCTGATCGCGCTATAACTCCCCGAGATCACTTCATCGCCGGGCTGAATGCCGCTTTTGACTTCCGTGTACGTATCGTCGGAAATCCCGGTTGTGACTTTCACCATCTGCGCCTTGCTGCCTTTTTTTAGGAACACAACCTTGGCCAGTTTCTCGCGCTCTTCTTTCTGCGCCGCTTTCTCCGCGCGCTCATTGACGAACTCCGCGTTGTTATCGTCCTTGTCGCGCTGCGCCAGCTTCTTCTTATTCTTTTCGATTTCTTCCGGACTCAAATTGCTGTCACCGGTGCGAATGGTCACGGCCTGCATCGGCACGGCCACGACGTCCTTTACCTGGTTCGTTTGGATTTCCGCTGTGCAGCTGAGTGCCGGCTTCAGAACCACTTCGTGGTCTTGGATTCGAATTTTCACCTCGAAGTTGGTAACCTCTTCCTGCGTGCCGGCACCGGTTGTCTTTCCGGTGTTGGCGATTTGGTAAACGTTGCCGTGAAATTTGCGATCGCCGTACGCGTCAATTTTCACTTCGGCCTTGTCGCCGATTTTCACGTTTACGACGTCGTTTTCGTTCACATCGACACGCGCTTCCATGTGGCTGAGGTCAGCCACACGCATCACTTCTGTGCCGACAAATTGCCCTGTGGCTACCAGACGTTCGCCCAATTTGCTGTTGAGAACTGTGACCGTGCCATCAATAGGCGAGTAAATTGTTGTCTTCGATAATTGGTCGCGAGCCTGACTCGAGCCGGCCTGCGCCCGCTCAATTTCGTGCAGGGAACTTTCGAAGGTGTTCTTCGCAACATCATACGCGGCTTGCGCAGCATTAAATTCCTGCTCTGAAATCAGCTTCTTGTTGAAGAGGTCCTCTGCCCTTTTGAAGTCATGTTCCGCTTTCAACATCGTCGCCTTCTGTTGAAGGTTGGTCGCTTTCGCTGAGCTGATCGCAGCTTCCTGCTGTTCCAACAGGGCCTTGTAAGAGTCTGGTTTAACCTTTACCAGCAGATCGCCTTTCATAACGGCTTTTCCGTCTTCCACCGGCAGCTCGATGATCTCGCCCGCAACCTCGGGAGAAATTTTTACTTCTGTTTCCGGCTGTACTTTTCCTGTCGCCGAGACCATTTGCATGATCGTTTTGCGAATCGCCCTTTCCGTTGTAACCGGAATCGGTTTCTCGCGCTTGCTCCAGATGATCGACACCGCGATCCAGAGCACGACCAGGCCAATCGATCCGAAGATGATTTGCTTTTTGCGCCGAGCCCGACGCTGCTTCGCAGTCAAAGGGGCGGGCGCAGGCGTGCTTACAGTTTGGTGCATTGGAGGGGTTGTTGGGATGAAAGCGTCAGCGTTAGTTGGTTGTTTGACTCTTGCAAACGAAATCCCGTTCATGACAACCTTGAGATGCGGGCAGGCGTGCCTTTGGATTCAATTAATTACGGCTTCTGTGCAGGATGCCGAGCTTTGCTCCGAATGGCGCAGACTAGTTCCCCGGCGAGATTGAATTTGGTGAATCGCCCATTCCGCGTGCTCTGCGATTAGTGGCTCTTCATCGGCTGAAGCGCGTTCGAGCGCCGGAATGTCGGATACGTCGCCTGCATTACCCAAGGCGACACACACATTGCGCAGAAACCCGCGACGCTTGATCCGTTTGATTGGTGAATTTTTGAAAATCGCGCGGAACTCTGCGTCAGTTAGTTCCAGATATTCCCGTAACGACATGCCGATGGTCGAATGGCGCGCTGCGAACGCTGTTTCGTGGGAAACTTGGGCGAACCGGTTCCACGGGCACGCGTCCAGACAGTCATCGCACCCGAAGATGCGATCTCCGACGAGCGGCCGAAGCTCCAGCGGGATGGAACCCTTCAGTTCAATTGTCAGGTAAGAAATACAACGTCGCGCATCGAGTCGATGCGGGGCTGTAATCGCACCAGTCGGGCACGCTTTGATGCAACGTTCACATGTTCCACAGCGATCGGCGACGGGTTGATCCGGTGGCAATTCGAGCGTCGTCAAAATCTCCGCGAGAAAGAACCATGTCCCAAGGCGTTCATCGATTAACATCGTGTTTTTGCCATGCCAGCCGATACCAGCTTGCGCTGCGTGATCGCGTTCCAAGATCGGCCCGGTATCCACGTAACATTTTTGCTGTCCGCCGAAGTCGCGAAGAAACGTGTCGATCTTGTCGAGCTTGCTTTCGACAACTTGGTGGTAATCGTCACCCCACGCATACCGCGCGATCTTTCCCTTAGCGGCGGCCTCAGATGCCTGAACTTGTTCGGTCTGAAAATAATTCAGCGCCAATACAACGATCGATCGTGCGCCGGGCAGAACTTTCTGCGGATCGCAACGCTTCTCTTCGCCGCGCTCCATGTAATTCATTTCGCCGTGTGCGCCCTCGCGCAACCATGCGCGAAATTCAGTTCCGTACGTAGGCGCAGCGCAAGCCGCTATGCGACACGAATCGAAACCAATTTGTTGCGCATACGATATGAGACGCTCCTTCAATTCCCCTTTCGAAATCTGAGTCATGACGCTTTAGCGGGGATCGCTGATCCCGGTTCCGAAGTGAGGATTACAAGCTTACTCAAAATTGCCAGCGCAACTTCTTCGTGTGTAAATACGGACGTATCGAGGCGGAGATGTGCAATGTTCGCGTAGAGCGGCCGCCGCGCCCGTAGAATTTGCGCGAACGCTTTTCTTGGATTCTCACTTTGCAGCAACGGTCGATTACCCGATCTCGACGCGCGTTCAAAAAGCGTTTTTTCATCACCATCGAGCCAGACCACCACGCCGAGCCGTTTCAAAAGATCGATATTCTCTTCGCTCATCACGATGCCGCCACCTGTAACAATGATCGCTTGTTCCGTCGTTCCCAGGCTGCGAAGTGCTTCAGCTTCCGCTGTACGGAATTTGTCCTCGCCATGTTTGACAAAGATTTCTGGAATCGACATTCCGAATTTCGAGGCAACGATCTCGTCGGTATCAAGCAACGCGAGCCTCGTTCGCCGCTGCAGGCAACGTCCGACGGAAGACTTCCCTGCGCCCATCATCCCGATCAGAACGATCGATTTGCCGCCACTGTTCACTGGCCAAATATCTCATTAACACCTGGGTTCAGCCAGGTGCATTAGGCCGGCAGCGAAGAAGCTGTTTAAACGGCTTGGCTCTAGGCATGCATAGCACACCGTGCTGAAGCACGGTATTGATGGGACATTTTACCTATGTTTGACGTTTCACAGAATGGAGCCTGCGTGCGCCGGGCGACATAGACGGGAAGCCCGAAGGGTGAGTTTGCTGGCGCAAACGAATCAAACGCCCTACAATTGCCCATGCCTGAATCGAAACCTGTCGTCGCCATTATCATGGGTAGCAAATCGGACTGGGAAACGATGCGGCACGCTGTGGAAACGCTCGATGATCTTGGTGTGCAGAATGAAGCGCGTGTTCTATCCGCCCATCGCACCCCGGATGCGACCGCAGAGTTTGCGCGAAAAGCGGCGGATCACGGATTGCGAGTTATCATCGCCGGCGCCGGCGGCGCGGCGCATTTGGCGGGAGTCATTGCTGCTCACACGTGGCTGCCCGTTCTCGGGGTTCCGATTCAATCGAAGCTCCAGGGACTCGACTCTCTGTTATCCACCGCGCAAATGCCGGGCGCGCGCTTCTCGCGGCGGCGATTCTCGCCACGTCCGATAAGACGATTCGCCAGAAATTGGAAGCATTCCGCAAAACCCAATCCGAAGCCGTACTCTCCGCGAAATTGCCAAAATGACGACGGTGATTTCAACCGACCGCGGTGCGGCGGTTGAACTGCTTCGCAAAGGCGAAATCGTCGCGTTGCCCACCGAAACAGTTTACGGGCTCGCTGCTGACGCATTGAATCCGATCGCGGTCGCAAAGATCTTTGAAGCGAAAGAGCGACCGCGCTTCGATCCACTGATCGTTCATCTTCCGTCCCGCGACTGGTTGGCAAAAATCGCCAATGTTCCGGAACAAAATGGACAACTGATCTCAAAATTAGTCGACAAGTTCTGGCCGGGCCCCTTCACGATAGTTTTACCGAAGCGCCAAATTGTTCCTGAAATCGTGACTGCTGGTCTTGACACGGTCGCAGTGCGAATCAGCGGGCATCCAGTCTTTTCCCAAATCATTCAGCTGTTTGGAAAACCACTTGCCGCACCAAGTGCAAATCGTTTTGGCAGAGTCAGTCCAACCACGGCGCACCACGTGCTCGATGAACTCGATGCACGAATCCCGCTGATCATCGACGCAGGGCCAACCGAGCATGGAATTGAATCGACAATCATCAGCGTGCGCGAAAACAGCATCGACCTCCTGCGCCGTGGGCCGGTTACAGCAGAGCAATTATCTGAATTTGCCAAGATCAAGCTCGCCGCATCAACTGCGCGGAAAATTTCAGCGCCGGGACAACTGCCGTCGCATTACGCGCCGAGAACGCCGTTGCGTGTAGTCGAGAATGCCGAATCATTTTCGCCGCCCAAAAACCAGCGCGTCGCCTTGCTGGCATGGTATCCCGTATCAGGAAAGAAAGATCTGCACAGCGCCCACCGGCGCACTGGAGACGGCCGCTTGTTGAAATTTGTCGCGGTTCGAAATCTGAGCGCGCATCAGGATTTGCAGGAGGCCGCAGCAAATTTCTTTCGCTACTTGCGCGAGCTCGATGTGCTCGGTCTCGATCTTATCGTTGCGGAACGAGTTCCCTCTCAGGGACTCGGCGCGGCGATTCTTGATCGGCTCGAGCGTGCGTCGCACGACTAGTCTGTTGGCCCAGACATGCCTGAATGAATCCCTTGAACAGCGGATGTGGTTTGTTCGGTTTGCTTTGGAATTCAGGATGATATTGGCAGCCAACAAAATAGGGGTGATCGCGAAGCTCGATCAATTCAGCGAGAGTGCCATCAGGTGATGTTCCTGAAATCACAAAGCCTTTGGCGTTCATTCGGTCGCGATATTTCATGTTGAACTCGTAACGATGCCGGTGCCGCTCCGTGACCTCGGTGTCGCCGTAGATTCTTTCCGCGAGCGTGCCCTCAACAATTTTGGTCGGCCACGTGCCTAGCCGCATGCTTGCCCCTTTGTTGCGAACACCACGCTGCTCTTCCAGTAACGAGATTACCGGCTCTGAGGTGTTCTTGTCGAACTCCGTGCTGTTTGCGTTTTTGATGACACAGACGTTCCTCGCAAATTCAATCGTCGCGACCTGCATGCCGAGACAAAGACCCAGAAACGGAACCTTGCGCTCGCGTGCGAAACGCGCGGCGTTGATTTTTCCTTCAACGCCGCGAACGCCAAACCCGCCGGGAATCAGGACGCCGGCAACATCTTTCAATTGGGCATCGACGCCATGCTCCAGCGATTCGGCATCAATAAGTTTCAGGTCGATTCCACAGTCCTCGCTGGCAGCGGCGTGAGTGAGTGATTCGTAGATGCTCTTATAGGCGTCGCGGACGTCCATGTATTTGCCGACGACCGCGATCTTGACGCGTTTGCTTGGGCTGACGACACGGTCGACGAATTTTCGCCAGTCTGCCAGATCAGGCGTAGGCGTCTCCAGATGCAACAAGTCGCACACCAGTTGGTCGAGTCCTTCGGAATGTAGAGTCAGCGGCACTTCGTAAATCGTGTGCTCGACGTCGCGTTCCTCGATCACGGCTTTTTCAGAGACGCTGCAGAACATCGACAGTTTCCGACGCACATCACGGTCGAGCGGTTGCTCGGCGCGGCAAATTAGCACCTGCGGCTGCAAGCCGATTTCACGGAGCTTCGCCACGCTTTGCTGAGTTGGCTTTGTTTTTAATTCATGCGCCGCTTTTATGTACGGAACAAGCGTGACGTGCATGTTTATCACATTTTGCGGGCCAACCTCGAGAATGAACTGCCGGATCGCTTCCAGAAACGGGAGGCCTTCAATGTCGCCGGTCGTACCGCCGATCTCCGTGATCACGACGTCGTATTTGCTCTCGTCGGAGAGTTCGCGGATACGACCCTTAATCACATCAGTGACGTGCGGGATCACCTGCACCGTCTTTCCGAGATAATCGCCCCGCCGCTCCTTTAGAATCACTGTCTCGTAAACCTGACCACTGGTCAGGTTGTTATGTCGAGTAAGGACACAATTGGTGAAGCGCTCATAATGGCCAAGATCGAGATCCGTCTCCGCGCCGTCGTTGAGCACGTAAACTTCCCCGTGTTGAAACGGGTTCATCGTTCCGGGATCAACATTCAGATAAGGATCGAATTTTTGGAGAACAACGCGCAGACGACGCGCTTCAAGCAGTGTGCCAAGAGAGGCTGCGGTCAAGCCTTTGCCTAACGAACTCACGACGCCACCAGTAACGAAAATGTATTTCACCTGGAGAGAAACCTTTGTTGTGCGCGAGCGAGTTTTTGCTCCAGCGCTTTTGCGTCTGCCGGCGTATCCACGCCAGGTGAACCATCTCTAGTAACGAGCACATGAACTTTTACACCATTTTCTAATGCGCGCAATTGCTCCAACGACTCGGCCTGTTCCAGCGGGCTCGGTTTCCATTTCACAAACTGGAGAAGCGCGTCGCGACGAAAACCGTAAATGCCTTGATGGCGCAGATAGCGAAAACCGGAAGGTTTGGCAGGGTAGGGGATAACGCTTCGCGAGAAGTAAAGAGCGCAATTATTCCGATCTAGGACGACTTTGTTTTGGTGCCGTGATTCTGCTTCCGCAGGATTCTGGAACGGATGCGCGGCAGTGACAATGTCGATCTTGCGACTCGACTGCAGTTTTTCGACAAGGTTGTCGATTAAACGGGGATCGATCAGCGGCTCATCGCCTTGGATGTTAATCACGAACTCGAAGTTTTTCGCATTGCGCGCTACCTCGGCTACCCGATCGGTCCCGCTGCGGTGTTTCGGCGAAGTCACGGCGACCTCGGCGCCCCAATCGAAAGCGGCTTTGGCGACGCGCATGTCGTCGGTTGCAACGATGAGAGCGTCGAGTTTTTTGGTATGCTGGCAGCGTTCCCACACGTGGCGCAAAAGGGGTTTACCAGCAATGGAATGCAATGGTTTTCCCGGAAAACGTGTAGAACCCCAGCGAGCTGGAATAATGCCGAGTACCTTACCCATTGGACCGGACAGCAAATTGACCTGCATTGAAATGCGCGGTCATCGTGATCATCAGTGCTGGGCTAAAATGATTTGCGCTGCGGTGGACAAGTCCTTAGCAATCCAATCTGCCTTGCTGTCGCCCGTGTCACGGTGAGGTCCCGTTTTGACCCGGATCGCCCGCACAGCCGCGTTGTGTCCACATTCGACGTCGGTCTCCTTATCGCCAATCAAGAAAGAATGAGAAAGACTAAGTTGATGTTCTCGCGCGGCCGCGACGATCATTCCAGTCGCAGGCTTCCGACAATTACACTGCTGGCCGGGAGCGTCGGGACAAAAATAAGATGCATCGATCAAACCATCGCCCAGTTGCCGCGACACTTCTGCTTCGACAGCTCGATATTGTTCCAGCGTGAACAGACCGCGACCGATGCCGCTCTGATTTGTAATGATAATGAGTTTGAACCCGTTCGATTTCAAGCGCCGCAGCGCTTCCGTCGCGCCGGGAAAGATCTTCACGTCTTTCGGATCCGAACAATAGTCGCGATCCTCAATGATAGTTCCGTCGCGATCGACAAAAACCGCCGCGGACAGCGCATCAGTCATGCCCGCTGTCCTCTTGGAAACTGGCGATAAGTTCATCGCGCGTCACAGTGGCTGTTCCTAGTTTACTCACCACAACTGCACTCCCATGGTTGGCGATTTCCGCCGCCTCAATCGGAGTCGCTCCGCAAACAAGTCCAAGGGTGAAAAGAGCAATGGCAGTGTCGCCCGCGCCGGAGACATCGAAAACCTGCCGTGCCTTCGTGGGAATGTAATGCGGCGCTTCGTTCTGCTGGAAGAGCATCATCCCGTGTTCGCCAAGCGTGACCAGAACATATTTTGTTTCCCATTTCTTGAGAAGCGCTTCGCCTGCACGCCTGAGATCGCTATCCTGCGGCGGAACATTATCCGGGTCGCGACCGGGAATACCAGCGGCGAGCAGAGCCTCTGCGCGGTTTGGCTTAACTGCTGTGACACCGCGCCAGTCGACCAGATGACGAGGGTTCGGATCAGCAGCAACGATCTTTCCGGCCGAGCGCGCATTCTCTGTGATTTGCGAAACCATCTTTGTCGACAAGAAACCCTTGCCGTAATCTTCAAAAATGATCGCGTCGATGTCGGGAATATTCTTCTGGACTGCTGCCACGACTTGCTGAAGCTGCCGTGCCGATGGCCCGCTAAACTGTTCCCGATCGACACGGACAACTTGTTGGTGGCGCGCGATGATCCGCGTTTTCAGAATTGTCCGAAACGACTCGTCTTCAACCGCATTGGAGACGTCGATTCTTTGTCTCGTCAGCAGTTCCTTGAGTTGCTGCCCGCTGCGGTCCTTTCCGAGCAATCCGATGGTCGCGACGTGATCCACAAACTCGCGCAAGTTCCGCGCAACGTTGGCAGCGCCTCCCGGGTAGAACGATTCTTCGATCACCTCTACAACCGGGACCGGCGCCTCTGGTGATATGCGGCCGACCTTTCCCCACACAAATTCGTCGAGCATCAGATCGCCAATCACTGTTATTCGTTTTGAAGCTGCGCGATCGAGGATGTGCTCTAGTCGATTGAGATCCATAGGGCAGGCAGGCAGCGATGCGGCCGGAGCACCGGAGCCGTTCGATTAAGGTGAGTCAAATTCTTTTCAGCGTCGATTTGTGTACAGCAGCTGTTCCGGTTAAAGTTCGCTCTATTAAATCCTGAATACGAACCCGAAATCAACAGTCGAAAGTGCCAATGATCCCGTTTACCAGATGTTTTAAGCTAAGCGTATGCGTACTTTGTGGGGTTGCACTGTGTGCAAGTGCCACCCAAGCCCCACAGCACATCGATATTAAAAAACTATCGACTACTGTCGAAGACGTTGTCGTGCCGCTGCCGAACGAGATTTTCGGTGCGCTCAACAAGTTAGGCGGAGTGAACTGGAAACAACACGTCCGTAGCGACAAGGGACCGAATTTTACCGAGAGGCCGCGTATTGCTCTTTTACTTGGAGCAGTCATCGCGGACGGCTTTATAGCGGTGCAAGCGGAAGACGCGCCCACCGTCAAAGACATAGGGCAGCGCGTCCTCACCTTGGCCAAGGGAATCGGCGTGGGAAATTCAATCACCCCGCACGCAAAGGCGATTACTGAGGCCGCAGACAAGCGTAATTGGGAAAATGTGCGGCAGGAACTGGATCGCACGCAAAACAGCGTGCAACAGGCAATGAACGAGGTGCACGACGAAAAGCTGTCGCAGCTTGTTAGCTTGGGCGGGTGGCTGCGTGGCACCGAAGTCTTGACCTCAGTAGTGACGGAGCATTTTTCCAGCGATGGCGCCGAATTGCTGCATCAACCAGATCTGCTTTCTTATTTTCAAACAAGGCTCCAAGCCATGCCCGAGTTCAATCTCCCGATCATCCGCCAAATTCAAGATGCTCTGGTCGAGGTAAAACCTTTGATTGACGTCGGAGATCGGCGCATTCCTGCCGACTCAGTGAAAAAGGTCAATGAGATCACGACGCGGCTCGGCCACGGGATCGTGACGAGAGACTGAGGAACTTCGATGAAACGATTCGCGAAAGTAATCTTCCGGACGACCCCCGTGTTGCTAGGGCTCCTGGCGCTGCAGCCTGCGATTTTCGCCTCCGTCGATGACGCACAGTCCTTCGCTCTTCAGGCGGCCGAACCATATGTGAAGCAAGGCTTCCAGGTGCGTGAGGACTACTGGGGAGGCGACTTGGGCTCCGGAGAAAAAAAGGCAGTGCGGCAGCAATTGTTCAAGGGCAACGAATATTGGTTCTGGCTGGGAACAGAGGTAGATAAGGCAAAGGTCGCCGTTCACGTTTATGATTCGGATGGAAAGCTGGCGGAAGAATCAGACGGCTGGGAGAAGGGCCACTTCGCGGCTGCACACGTCATTCCAAAAGCTACCGGCAGCTACTTCATCATAGTTAGCGTTGAAGAGTCGCCGGAGGATCGCACTCATTGGGCGCTGGTATATGGTTTCCGGTAAGTTTAGACTCGTGTCGTCGGCATCGTGCTGATAGAGCATTGGCTGGAAGCCAGTGCCACGACGATGACTGAAACGCGCACTTTGCAGTTTGAGAACCCCCGCGCTTTGCAATCTCTCTACGCACATGACATTAAACTTTTGAAGAACCTCGAGGATTCCCTTGGTGTCAGAGTGACCACTCGTGAAGGCTGGGTCAAATTAGAGGGCGATCGAAACCGTGTCGATAAAGCGCAACAGGTGTTCGAACAGCTTGAAAAAGCCCGCCAGCAAGGCGTGGAGATTCAGAAACATGAATTTGATTATGCCCTCAAGGCGGTGACCGAAGAAAACGATCAAAACCTCGGGGAGATCGTTTCGACGAAAATCATTACGTCTTCACGCAAGCCGCCGATTGTGGCGCGAAGCGGGAATCAACGGGCGTACGTTGAGGCAATTCAAAAACACGACGTCGTTTTTGGGATTGGACCTGCGGGAACGGGCAAAACTTATCTCGCAGTCGCAATGGCGGTGGCGGCACTGAAGAAAGAGCAGGTGGCGCGGATAATCTTGACGCGCCCTGCCGTGGAGGCTGGTGAAGCGCTGGGTTTTCTCCCAGGTGACCTCGAACAAAAGATTACGCCGTATCTGCGTCCGCTCTACGATGCCTTACGTGAGATGCTAGAGCCGGAGGAAATGGAGCGGGCGATTGCGCGCCAGACCATTGAAGTTGCCCCGCTGGCATATATGCGCGGCCGCACTTTGAATAACGCCTTTGTTATCCTCGATGAAGCGCAAAACACAACTACCGAACAGATGTTCATGTTGTTGACGCGAATCGGCTTGCATTCCAAATGCGTGGTGACCGGCGACGTCACACAAATTGATTTGCCAGCCAACAAACGCTCCGGAGTCGTCGAAGCATTGCAGGCGTTGAAGACAGTGCCCGGAATCGCAACCGTGTATTTCTCAGAGCGTGATGTGGTGCGGCATGAACTGGTGCGCGCGATCATTGGCGCCTACCAGCAGCACCGCTCACCCGCGCCGGTACCGCGCAAATAAAGAGCCATATGTTCGATTTTCTGAAACGCGGGCGATTAGTCAGACGCGGCCTCGCTTCCCGGAAAACGCGGCGACGACGGACGCGAAACGATCTCATGCGCAATCTTGAGTACTCGTTATATGCGAAGCTTTTCATCTTCGCCGCGTTTGCTGGCGGCCTTGCTTTTCTTGTTTTTAGTGGCCAACAGCCGGAACCAACGAAGAATTTCATAATCGCTCTGCTCGTTTTGGCGACGGCACTTACGCAGCTTTGGATCAATCAGCCGAAGAGCTTTTCGCAAAACTCGCGAATTCTCCTTGTCTTTGGCGTTATGCTTGCGCAACTGGCCGTCACCAAACTGCTGCTGGTCATTTGTAACAGTGGTAGTTACCGATTCTTAAAGCCGGAAATGGCCGGCTTGATCACGCCATATGCGTTTGCACCGCTCGTGTTGAGTGTGCTGCTTGGTCGGCAGCACGGTCTCTATGCTGCATTCTTTGTGAGCTTATGGAGCAGCATGTTATTTGGTCCAATTGATGCCCCCCTTCTATTAACCAGCCTGATTAGCGGGTTCACGGCAGTCTCACTCACTTTACAGGTGCGACGCCGCAGCAAATTGATCCGCGCCGGCATCTATGTCGGGCTCGCGATCTGGCTGTTGTCACTGACGTTTGGTTTAATCGGGCCGATCAATTGGTTTTATCCAACAGCAAATGACTGGGGCATGCTCGGCCTGCAAAGCGCACTGGCTATCGGCAATGGAATCTTGACTGCGACCTTGGTAGGCGGCGTGCTACCGGTGCTGGAGAATCTTTTTGGGATCACGACGGATATCTCCTGGCTGGAGGCATCGGACTTAAACCATCCGTTGTTGCGACGCATGACCATCGAAGCGCCGGGCACTTATCATCATAGCCTCGTGGTGGCCAATCTCGCCGAAGCTGCCGCGGAAGCGATCGGCGCGAACGCGACGCTCTGCCGTGTCTGCGCTTATTTCCACGACGTCGGTAAACTGGTGAAACCGGATTACTTTACAGAGAACATGAGCTTTGAACGCAATCCGCACGATGACCTCGCGCCAACAATGAGCGCGTTGATCATCATCGCGCACGTGAAGGAGGGCGTCGATCTCGCGCTCAAGCACCGGCTAAACCAGCGCATGATCGATATTATCCAGGAGCATCACGGCACATCGGTCGTCCGTTATTTTTATCAACGCGCGCTTCAGCAGCATGAAGACGCGCGCGCGGGCGGCAAAATCATGAAGCTTCGCGAAGACGATATTCCAGAAGTCCGCGAAGAGAGTTTTCGCTACAGCGGACCGAAACCGCAGACAAAAGAAAGCGCAATTGTTAGCCTGGCTGACACCGTTGAGAGCGCGTCGCGCAGTCTGGAAAAACCAACTCCGCAGAAAATCGAATCGCTCGTGAACGAACTGATCGAGGAACGTATTAGCGACCGGCAATTGGACGACTGCGACCTGACGCTTGGCGAACTGAAAGTCATCGCCGACCGTTTTCGATTCACGCTCTTAATGATGTTGCATAGCCGGATCGCTTATCCGAAGCACGGCGCCAAAACGCACGTCGTGGCCCGCGATGAAACTGTGCGCCCAGACGTGATGGCTGCTTCGCGAAAGCCCGAAACCGCGCCGCCTGTCTCAGCGGCGTAGGCAAGGGGCCATTCTGAACCTCGTTTCGCGAGTCGAGCCGCTGGACGCGTTATCTTGAACTTACAATTCCGGTGGACGAGCCCGCGGTTCGCGGTCCTTTGAGCCCGGCAATCCTTCGAGAGGGAAGTCCTTTTGCAGCGGAAAATAGGGATACCCCTCCCACATGAGGATTCGTCTCAAATCGGGATGCCCGTTGAACTTGATTCCCATCATATCGTAGGCCTCGCGCTCGTGCCAGTTCGCTGTGGGCCAAATGTCAGAAATAGTATCAACTGCGTCGGCTTCTTCGGGAACCTTTAGCTTCACCCGCAGATGGACTGCATGTGGCATCGAGTAGAGATGATAAACGATTTCGAACCGCGGCTCCTCCCCGTAGTTGTCGATGCTGGTGATGTCGAGCAAATAATCGAACGAGAGTTCGTCGCGACAAAACTTGGCGATTTCACGCAGATCACCACTAGCAATCGTGTACGTCGTTTCGCCGCGAAATTCGGTTTTCGCCTGAATCTCCTCGGCGAATGTTTCGCCTAAGGCGTCGAACATTTCCTGGCCCGTCATAGTTCCAATGTCATTCTGAGCAGAGCCCATTCGACTCGCGAGGCTCGCTCAGGATAAACTCGGCGGACTAGAAGCTGCGACGCAGTCGACGCAGTGGGCGAGGCCAGGCTTTCAATCCCGCGATGACACCTACCGGAAATGTAACGGGATCCATCGGCTTCGGCTCTGGATGACAGCGTGCTCATCCGAACGCGTCCTCGAGTTTTTCTGCGAGTTCGAGGTTCTGGTTCCTGAATGACCGTTCGCGAGAGATTTTGTCTTGCAACTTCATCAAACCGGCGAGCAATGCTTCCGGACGCGGCGGACACCCGGAAATGTAAACATCAACCGGAATCAGTTGATCAATTCCCTGCAGAGTTGCATAGGAGCGATACATGCCGCCGGTGGAAGCGCAGGCGCCCATGGCGATCACCCACTTGGGCTCCGGCATCTGCTCGTAAATTCGTTTGACTGCCAGCGCCATTTTGTAGGTCACAGTGCCCGCCACGATCATGACATCGCATTGCCGCGGCGAGAAGCGCATTACTTCTGCGCCGAATCGCGCGATATCGAAGCGGGAGGCTGCGGTTGCCATCAACTCGATCGCGCAACAGGCAAGCCCCATCGGCATTGGCCAAAGCGAATTTTTGCGGACCCAATTGAGCGCGGCATCAAATCGCGTAAAAATCACGTTGCCTTCGATCTTAGAATCGTACGTTGTTAAGCGAGTTTC
>WNFR01004411.1_pt1 | contig 14440 bp, 13 predicted proteins | sample 5400221 | NCBI WGS metagenome assembly WNFR01 (sample SAMN13153357, study PRJNA577476) | soil metagenome | isolation source: 40 cm soil under Madrone tree | place: USA:California | collected 2016-06-14 | reverse complement strand
TCAAGTCGCAAAGAAAACAGATTTTATTGTTGGTTGGATGTCGCGCGGGTGGACCCGGTCGCTACCGCTCCTCGGTTCTGACATTGAGTGGCCTTCCCAGTTCACCCAACTACGCCAGTATTTGCCGGATTTTATCAGGCGCGAATGGGGTGATCCTTAGCGTAGGAGTAGGCGGTCCAGGCTGCGATAACGTGGCAAATCCAGCCGAGCGTGCCGCCGGTGCCGATCCAAAAGCCCGGGGTAATGATCAGCCAGAGAATGCCCGCAAGGATGCGGCCGTTATAGAGTTGACCTACTCCGGGAATAATAAGACTCAAAACACCCGCCAGAAATGGATCGCGCATCTGCTCGTTTACCTCCGTGGAAAAACTATACGACAGCAGTTCGCATTTAGTTCTTTCTAAGCTCTGATTTTGATTGGACTCCATTATTCTGCTTGAGCCCATACCGTCACTCAACATGCAAACAACCAACTCAACTCCAGCAACCTCACAGTAAGGAAGGCGGACCCTGTCCCCGGCCAAGTTTGAATGCCACTCACGGCAAATCAATCGATGCCAAGAAGTTCGATCGCGACTCTGCGTTGTCTAAATTGAGTATTTAGTCTTGCTGGTGAGTGGCATTCACACCTGGGCGGGGACAGGGTCCACCTTCCCTACCTGTGAGGTTACTGATGTTGAGTAATTCAGTTTGATGGTAGTCTCATTCGAACTGCCGCTGTTCACTGCTCGCCGTCGATCCGCCTTACATCAACTATCTCACCACGAAACGTCTTCAGCATCTGTTGCACGATGGGACTGTTTTCTGCGGTTTCGCGCAGTCGCTGTTTTTCCATTCGCTCTTCATCCTCTTTGGTCGAGGGTGGCGTTTCAGCTTCAGAATCTCTGACGACAATGCGAACGCCCATTTCCTTCCCGGTAACTTCCTGACAGGCATCGCGGAGAATTTTAATGTTTTCGGTTTTAGTCAAGGTGTCGCGAAAGTGGCGGGCATCGGTCGCAAACTCGATGTAGAGTTCACCGTCCTGGAACGCCGTTTGGCGTGCCGCTTCGAGAATAGTAACCAGAAACATTTTTCGTTTGCGTTCCAGAATTGTTTTCAGTTGCCCGATATCGGAAGAGGCCGGTGAAGACGTTGCCTGATTCCCTGCGGCCACATCGCCACTCAGGGATGGCTCAACGGCTTCCTTAGTCGCAGGCGGTTTCTCGAGTGCCGGCTGCGCAGCTGTGCCGGCAAAGGAACCCCCAGCCGCTCTCGAACCTGAACTTGTTTCGCCGCTCGAACGTCTTCCCGAACTCAATGCTGGACCACCCGCCGAGCCTGCCGGTGCTTTGGTTTGTGGAGAGCTGTGTTCTCCTGTAAGCCCAGCCTCGAGCGCCGAGAGACGTTCGAGTATCTCGCCGATAGTCTCGACGCGCCGCATTTCCATTAACTTCACGACGCCAATCTCCAACTGATAGCGAGGATGGGCAGCAGTTCTGAGTTTTGTTTCTGTTTCCGCAAGGGAATGAAAGAAACGAACCAGATCCGACTCGGAAAAAAGCGCGGCCTGACGCTTGAGTTCCTGTGGATCGCAGACTGCTGACTCGAGCAGCTCCTCGCTGGCCGAAACCTTTGTCACCAGAAGGTCGCGCAAGTGTGCGAGCAGATCGCGGCAAAAGTTTCGCAAATCATGACCCCGCATAACGATCTCATCGATCACCGCGAGAGCCTCAGCGGGTTGGGCTGCGGCGATGCCCTCGATGATCCGGGAGAGAATGTCGGCGCCCGCAACTCCAAGCGCCATCTCTACATCTTCTTTCTTGATCTTAGGTCCGGCGAAGCTGATCACCTGATCCAGCGCTGATTGCGCATCACGCATCGAACCCTCGCCGGCACGTGCAATCTCGCGCAACGCATCGTCAGGAACGGAGAGTTTCTCGGCCTGGGCAATCAACTTGAGACGCTCGAGGATCCTGGTTGTAGCAATCGTGCGAAACTCAAACTGCTGGCAGCGCGAAAGAATCGTTTCCGGAACCTTATGCCGCTCCGTTGTGGCCATTATGAAGACCACTCGCGCCGGTGGCTCTTCAATGGTCTTTAAGAGTGCATTGAAAGAATGGCCAGACAGCATGTGGACTTCATCGATAATGAAAATCTTGTAACGATCACGCGCCGGAGCAAAGCCGATGGATCCAATAATCGTCTCGCGAACGTTCTCCACCTGAGTATGGGAGGCCGCATCGATCTCCTGTACATCAATGGAGCGACTTTCGGTTATCTCGCTACATGAAGGGCAGGCGTTCGGGTCGTCAGTACGGCACGGCGTTGCTGTTGGTCCAGCGGCTTTATGGCAATTCAGAGCCTTGGCGAGAAGCCGCGCGGTAGTTGTTTTCCCCACGCCGCGCGCACCGGAAAAGAGATACGCATGATGTAGCCGCCCGTGCTCGATAGCGTTGCGCAGAGTGCGCGTGATTGGTTCCTGGCCGGTGACTTCGTCGAAGGTTTGCGGACGCCATTTGCGGGCGATTACTTGATAGGTCATGAGTTGTCTTTGATTGCGTTAATTTCTTTGTTGAAACTCTAGCAGAGGAACACTGTGCCAGCAAAGCAGAGGATTCGAGATAAAACAAGAAAAGAGCGACGCAGCCGGTTTGTATTTTGCGTCGCTCTTTCAGTTTGAATTGGCCAGACCCCGGACTTGCCCGCAACACACGCCGTCGTTGCTACCGTTGCTCCGTTCCCGGCCTGGCGGGGTTCACAAGACTAGCGTTGTGCGGAGCCCGGGATCTGATAAATCATTTCTGAATGTCCGATCTAATGTCCGATATGCTTTTTTAGCTTGTCGTAGTCGTCCCGAGAAGTCTTCTTTGGCAGCAAACGACAAGCTAAAGCATATCGGACATTAGAGCACATTAGATTGCTGTTTTTCGATGTGCCCCCAATCTCAGCAACCCGTTAATTGCGAGATGCAGCAAAATGTATGCGATTATCGCAACAATTATAGGAAGCAATAATGTATGTCCCTGGTTCGTTGTGGGACTGGCAACGATGCCTCTAAAGGGGGAGTAAAAAGGGTTCGTTACCGCCACAATGAATTGCACGAATCCGGCACTACTGCGTGCTGCGAGCAACGCCAGGAGAAAACGCATTCCCAATAACGCGTAGATTACAAAAAAGATGTAATCCACTACTTGAGAAACTCTAGCCAGGGTTCGAGAGCGTCCCACCTCGCGCTCCGTATCAACGACTTCGTCAACAGCTTTGGCGCGGAATTGGCTGGCCACCTGTTCAATCTTTCGCCCCTCGCCCGGTGGCGGCCCCTGACTCGCTCGATCGGCGATCTCAGCATTAACATCACCTTCAACTTGAGACTTTACAGACTCGTGCTGAACCGATCGCCTTGCTTCTTCAGACGCCAGTTTGTTGTCGTCCATAAGACCCCCACTCATTGCCGATTTCCAATTGCCGATTGCCGATTTTCCCTCGACCGTTTGACTTGTGTCTCTAAGATGCAACAGATAACGATGTATCAGTTAACTCATTACCCAAAGAGGCAATCGGCAATCAGCAATCGGCAATCGAAAATGTTTTGGCGGAGAGGGTGGGATTCGAACCCACGGAACGGTTTCCCGTTCACAGCATTTCCAGTGCTGCCAATTCAACCACTCTTGCACCTCTCCGGGATTGCCGATTGTCCGATATGCTTCAGCTTGTCGTAGTCGTCCGAAGAAGTCGTGTTAGGTAGCAAACGACAAGCTAAAGCATATCGGACAATCGGCAATCGAAAATGTTTTGGCGGAGAGGGTGGGATTCGAACCCACGGTGGGCTTTCACCCACTCCGGTTTTCGAGACCGGTGCACTAATCCACTATGCGACCTCTCCGGAAGATGAAGTATGAGGGATGAAGGATGAAAAGAAGCTCGTCGGAATGCCTATTTCATCCTTCCGCCTTCATCCTTCATCCTTTTGCTGTCGCCGTCCACGAAAAAATTCCTGCATCAGTGCGCGGCACTCTGCTTCCAAAACTCCGGACCTAATCTCTATGCGGTGATTCAAGAAATCCGTGTCGCAGATTCGGAATCGAGATTCCACGGCGCCGGCTCGTTCGTCTAGTGCGCCATATACCAAACGTCTGACTCGCGCCTGAATCAATGCTCCCGCACACATTGCACAGGGCTCGATCGTCGAATAGACAGCTACTTCAGTCAGCCGGTAATTACCCATCACTCGCCCGGCCTCCCGAAGAGCTACTATTTCCGCATGTGCCGTGGGATCACAATCCGTGCGCGTGCGATTGCCTGAAACGGAGACGAGAGCCGCGCCACTGACGACGCAGGTTCCCACGGGCACTTCGTCCCGTGTTTGCGCCTCACGTGCCGCGCTAAGCGCTTGCCGCATCCAGCTCTCATCAACCTCTATTTCTGCGGCAGTCTTCACGCTCGTCTTTTCCTTCAAATAGCCGGAAGGTCACTATAGGGTGCGCCCTGAAACACTGTCAAGCCACGCATATTTAGCGTTAGCTGGATAAGAAAGGGAAGATAGCCGGAGATCATGATTGGGATTGTAGGGCACCAGTCTAACTGTACTATCAGCTTTGCCGTTGCGATCCGCCGCATTAAATCGTACGTCAGCGCAGCGTGCGTGTTATTATCAAATTCCCGGAGGCACGCACTCCATTCTCCCTGTGCACTCCCCGGCGATACAGGTCCAATGACCACCGAAGCACAGCAAAGAGGAAGCGGTCCACTCCCAACGGAAAGAGCTACCGGCCGGCTTAGGCCCGCCTCTCCCATCGAGTCGTTGGTTGGCGATAGCGTACCGCAAACGGCCGCCGGGTTGATGCGCCGAATGGCGCCAGCCGAATTTAACACCGCGCTGATCCACTTCTATCGCGGGGAAGTACAACGATCAAATACCTGGAGGAACCGGCTCGACACGACGACGAACTGGGCCGTCATCACCGCGGGCGCAACGCTGTCATTTGTTTTCAGCTCGCCGAGCAATCCACATTTCGTCATTCCAATAAACTCGATTCTAGTCGCCATTTTTCTATTGATGGAAGCGCGGCGATATCGTTACTACGAAATCTGGTCGAGTCGCGTGCGAGTGCTTGAAACCGGATACTTCGCGAGTCTTTTGGACCCGGAGAATACTCCCATTGATGAAGCGTGGGCTCAACACCTGGCAGCCGATTTGATCACACCGCACTTTACGATTACTGAATGGGAAGCCATCGGCAGACGTTTGCGCCGCAACTATCTATGGATATTTGCGCTGCTCGCCATGAGTTGGAATTTAAAAGTTTACTTGCATCCGTTGCCGGCGCGCGATTTCAATGCCTTTATCGACAGAGCCACCGTTGGCGTTGTTCCTGGATGGATGGTGTTCGTCGTCGGTGTAGTCTTCAATGCAGCGATCGCAATCTTCGCTATTGGGACACTAAGACTTCGTGAGGCAACCGGAGAGGTCCTACCGAAACATGAGTTCTCTCTGCATCCGATCCGGAGGATGACCAGTTGGACTGCGGCCACGACGCGCCGCACCACTGTGAGGGCTAAACGCGCGCGACAACGCGTTCGCAGCGGCAGCGCTACCGGAGAGTTTAAAAAGATCGACATATCCGAAACGCCTGATAGAGACAAACCGGTCGAGATCATTGGCTGAGAATTCGCCAGTCTCATGATTCAGTTAAACGGCCAAAAACTTACCCTTAAACAAATCGCGGATGTAGCAAGTGGGCAGGAGCACGTTACCCTTGCTGCCGAAGCTCGAGAACGAGTCGAACGATCTCGCCGGATTGTAGAAAGAATAGTAGCGGAAGGCCGGACCGTCTACGGCGTCAACACTGGCTTCGGTAAGCTCTCGGACATCCGCATCGAACAATCACAATTGCGCGAGTGTCAGTTGAATCTGGTTCGAAGTCACTCCTGTGGTTTGGGCAAACCGCTATCTGACTCAGAAGCACGAGCGATGCTGCTGCTGCGAGCAAATGTTCTTGCCTGTGGCTATAGCGGCGCTCGCCCAGTGCTAGTCGATATTCTCGTTGCGATGCTCGAGCGAGGTGTGACACCAGTCATTCCGGAAAAGGGTTCCGTGGGAGCGAGCGGCGATCTGGCGCCCCTGGCTCATCTCGCACTTACTGCAATTGGGGAGGGTGAAGCTTTTTTCGGAGGCGAACGGCTGACCAGTGCCGTGGCCTTGAGTCGTGCGGAGATCGCACCCGTGCAACTCGAAGTAAAAGAGGGCCTGGCGTTGTTGAATGGAACGCAAGCTATGGGTGCCGTAGGTGCACTCGCGCTCTATCGTGCTGAACGCCTCACCCGCGTGGCGGATGTTGCGGGCGCCATGACGCTCGAGGCCTTGCGTGGCACACCGGTGGCTTTTGATGAACGCATTCACGCCGTCCGGGCACATCCGGGCCAGATCCTGGTCGCCACTCACCTGCGCGAGTTATTAAGCGAGAGTGAGATCCGGCGTTCGCACCTGGAAAACGACCCGCGCGTGCAAGATGCCTATAGCCTGCGTTGCATGCCTCAGGTACACGGTGCTGTGCGTGGCGCACTCACCCACGCGCGAGAAATCGTCGAAATCGAAACAGGAAGCGCGACGGATAATCCACTGGTCTTCTCCGATACCGGCGAGGTTCTTTCTGGCGGGAACTTTCATGGCGCACCTCTGGCCCTCGCTTTTGACTATGCCGCCATCGCTTTGACTGATCTGATTAGCATCACTGAGCGCCGAATAGACCGCCTTGTTAATCCCGATGCGAACGAAGATCTACCACCTTTCTTAACCCAACATGCCGGCACGTCATCAGGGTTCATGATGCTGCAGGTGACTGCGGCTGCGCTTTTGAATGAAGCGAGAATCCTGGCACACCCCGCGAGCATTGATAACGTACCCACAGATGGTGGTAAAGAGGACCATGTATCAATGGGAATGACTGCTGCGACGAAGCTGCGTTCAATTGTGGAGATTGCGGAACTATCGACGGCGATCGAACTCATAACCGCCGCTGAAGCTTTGGAAAATCGCGCTCCGCTCGTGCCCGGGCGTGGTGTTAAGCAGGCCTACGAAATTATTCGACAGTATGTGCCGCGCTTGACGAACGACCGCTCGATGTCTGCGGAAATTGAAAAGATTTCTGAAGTTATTAGCAGCGGCAGGTTTGATTCTTTGTAATATTCAAAAATTCCACCAACGGGAGTGGTGTAGGTTGGAAGAAATAGCTATCCACAGATTGCGCAGATTACACAGATTCGGAGAAAGAAACTACCTATATGGCTTTAAACATCAATCAGTTCGATGCAATGTTTTTGAATCGGTGTAATCTGCGTAATCTGCGGATAGCCTTGTTTACGGATCCGCGGATGACGGTCAATGAATATGGCGGCAGCGCAAAAACGCTCGGTGATTCGTTTTCCAGCGTGTGTTCTGGTGGTTCACTTCTGATTGGATGAGGCTCCCTCTTTTCTGCACTCAGCACGTACTGCTTCCTCGAATACTGGTACACGTCAACAGGACCTTGGAATTGCGAGTTAGAGCCCTTATACACATCGCGAAATCTAATTTGCACCTGATGTGTATTGCTTGGGTCTTTATTTATGAGCATGACAGACCACAAACCGTCGGGACGAAAGACAGCATACGACGTCACCGGTAAAGCGCTCCCTTCACCGCTTGCTGTCGTCTTGTAGATCTCATGGACACCGTTTCCGGGTTTTGCCCATTCTTGTGTTAATAGCCGAGCGCCATAGTACGTTGGCATTTGATAGCTGATATTGCCGTTCTTCCCGAGCATGAACAACATGTTATTGCCCCAGGAGCAACCAGTTTCGTCAATAGTTTCGTTTGGCTCATAGCCGTAGAGAAAAGTTTGCTCTCCTCCGAGACTGAGAAAATGCCCGACGATATCTGCATTGAGGAGGGCGCCTTCAATGTCAATCTCAGCTCGACCACCGAAAGCTGAGTAGCCATATTCTGTGATAATTGTCGGGATACCTCTCTGCAATCCACCCGCCTTCATCTGTGATAGAGATTCGGTGAGCATGTTAGTCGCTCGCGCCAGCTGCGGTGCTGTAGGTTGGCAAACGTCGTCGAAGGGATACCATTCGAACGAGAAGAAGGTGTAGTCGTTCAACCTACTCCGCTTATCAAGGTAGTTAAGAAAGCGTTTGAGCCAGGTTTGCTTACCGGTTACAAATGAGCCAATCGTTTCACCGGGCTCGATATCTTGAAAGCTTGGACCACCAAGATGAACGTTTTGGTCGACAGCATGTACGGCCTTCGCAAACTGGAGATAGAGCGCCGCGTAGTGTTCCGGGGAAACAAACTGCCCGTCTGGTTCTTCACCCATTTCTACACGCTCGACCGGATAGCCGCTGGCCCGCAGGTAGCGAAACTCCGCCGCAGCATTCTCTGGAGTATCATAGAGCACAGGGACGGGCGTAAGCATCGGCATACCGTTAGTGAGACCGCTTCGGAATACGCGGTCGAATCCCGGTTGCTCTATGAGTTGGTCCTTATCTACTTCACGGTGCCATGGATCGGTGGAGGATACGTAAACACGCGATTGCGCTGCATTGCTTGCTGCATGATGCATTTCATCGCGAAAGCGTCTATTTACAAACCAGCCAACATAGATTTCGTGGACTGCGTAGCCCAGTCGATCCCGCACATCCGTTGAGCCGGGAGCCGCAGTGCCTGAACTTTCCTCCAGCAGCACACGCACGAAACGCGTGGTCACGGGATTGTCTGATAAGCGCAACGTCACATCACCACTAATGGCTCTATGGATTCTCCCTCGTGGAAAAGTTCGCCACCTATCAGGCAATCGTTGGCCAAGGTCATCGATTCCTACAAATCGTCCATACTGAATTTCATATTTGGTTGCGAACGGAACGCCCCAAAGCAAGCGGATGGCGTCGACCGGCTTTTCGGTTCCCAGATCGACGAGGATCCATTGCGCGAGACGGGCATTAGGCTCGCCGGTAAACTGTTTGTCGAGATAGGGGTTACTTTTCCAAAAGCTGTCGACGTCGCCATCATCGAGACGCGAATATCCATCGTCGTTTGCCTGATCTGAGGTGTTGCCACGGCGCGGAAGACGGTAGCCGTAGCTAATAGAGATTGGTGCGGCAAGCCCGCTGTCTGAGATCCAATAGCCCTGCCTTTTCGCCGGATCACTCCATCGTCCGCTTGGATTCCAGTGCCATGCTTCGCCGGCCAATTCCGTGCGCAGCCGGTAGCTCAGGGGTTTGAGACCGGTTGAAAGCATCTCTTGGATGTTGGCCGGAGAGAGCATGGAATCGATTTCTCCCTGCTCATGACCATCAAGCGCGGCACCCAATGCATGCGCTGGAACAAAGCGACTCAGAGGGTGGCCGGGTCTTATTCGAACAGTGACGGTTATGTTGTTTCTATATTGAAATCGGTCGATAGCCAGGATCGGACTCGAGGAGTTTGTTAGAAGACAAAGTGAAATGAAAATGCAGACAAGATGCGTTAGCATTCCGGTGCTCCGAACAGTTTCTTCCAGACTTGGTGACAGGGAAATAGCGCACCTTATTATCACTTAATACCCAGGATTACCGATAAGTAAGGCGGACCCTGCATCCCTCAAGTTGGAAAGCCAATCAAGATCCAAACATGACACAAGGCCAACAACTTCTTAGTGTATTCTCCGTGTTCTCTGTGTTCTCCGTGGTGACAAAAGCCCGAAAACCATTTCACCACGGAGACACGGAGACAGGGAGAACACGGAGAATCCCGTGGGACGTGAAATTAGTACACTAAATGAATTTCTGTCGATTGATGAATGGCGTTCAATCTTGAGAGATAATTGGAGTCGGATCACATCGCAATGCGCTCGATTTTCTGATATTTAGTTACTCACGAATAAAAACCTTTGATTGAAGCCTGATGAATTCTAGAACCATACGAGCGCCACGCGGCGCAAAATTGAATTGCAAGAGCTGGCATCAAGAGGCCGCGTTGCGCTGTCTGATGAACAATCTCGACAGGGACGTAGCCGAAAAGCCGGATGAATTGATCGTCTATGGCGGCGCCGGGAAAGCCGCGCGCAACTGGGCTGCGTTTGATGCAATTGTTCGTGAGCTGCAAACACTGGAAAACGACGAAACATTACTGATCCAGTCAGGCAAGCCCGTCGGTGTCTTCCGCACGCATGAATACGCGCCCAGAGTTTTGATTGCCAACTCGAATCTCGTGGGCGCCTGGGCCACCTGGGAACATTTTCACGAGCTCGAACGACGCGGGCTAATGATGTATGGCCAGATGACTGCCGGTAGTTGGATCTACATCGGCACCCAGGGCATCGTTCAGGGAACATTCGAAACTTTCGCGGCCCTTGCAGACAGACATTTCTGCGGTGATCTTTCCGGCAGACTGGTTTTATCTGGCGGTATGGGTGGCATGGGTGGGGCACAACCTTTAGCGGCGACGTTGAATAACGCGATCTTTCTCGGCGTAGACGTGGATCCGGCGCGCATCGAACGACGAGTGCGCACGGGTTACTGTGATCGCCTCGCAATGACGCTCGACGAAGCGATCGATATATGCGAAGACGCGCGCGAACAAAAGCGTGCTGTTTCCGTGGGCCTCGTGGGTAACTGCGCGGAAGTGCTTCCCGAGATCGTGCGACGCGGAATCAAAGTCGACGTCGTGACGGACCAGACTAGCGCCCACGATCCGCTCAATGGATACGTGCCTGCGGAGTTGACGCTGGAACAAGCAGCCGAACTTCGACATACCGATCCGCAATCGTATGTTGAGCAGTCGACACAATCGATGGCCCGGCATGTCGAAGCGATGCTGGCTTTGAAACGCACCGGCGCCGTCGCCTTCGATTATGGCAACAACATACGTAAGCAAGCATTCGATGCCGGTTGTCTCGACGCGTTTGAGATCCCTGGATTTGTACCTGAGTACATTCGTCCGCTCTTCTGCGAAGGCAAGGGACCGTTTCGCTGGGTGGCGCTCTCGGGAGATCCGGATGATATTCGGAAGACTGATGACCTGGCACTGGAACTTTTCCCAGACGATCGAACGTTGAACCGTTGGTTGCGGCTCGCGCGCGATCGCATTCAGTTTCAGGGACTGCCTGCTCGCATATGCTGGCTTGGTTATGGCGAGCGCGCTGAGATGGGCGAAGCAATCAACGACATGGTGAAGCGTGGGGATCTCAAGGCGCCCGTCGCCATCGGACGCGATCACCTCGACACGGGTTCAGTCGCTTCGCCATTCCGCGAAACTGAAGGAATGAAAGACGGTTCGGATGCGGTAGCAGATTGGCCTGTTCTTAACGCGCTGCTCAACACGGCGAGCGGCGCGAGCTGGGTCTCGTTTCATCACGGCGGAGGCGTGGGCATCGGTTACTCGTTGCATGCGGGTCAGGTTTCGGTAGCTGATGGAACGGAAGAGGCTTCGAAACGATTAAACAGAGTGCTTACGAACGATCCGGGTATAGGAATCGCGCGGCATGTGGATGCAGGCTACGAAGAGGCCGAAACGACCGCGCGCGAGAAAGCGATCAAGATCCCGCTGCTGTCCGATAAGATTTAGCGTGTCGCTTGGTTGCCACTGGTGTCTTTGAAAATACGGTAGTGTCTTAGTTTGCTCCTATATCCTGAAGCTGATCTCAAATAATTTTTCGGGGAATCAATTTGCTTAACTTCGCTATTCAAGTTGCTCGCGAAGCCGGTGGCGTTCTTATCGATCGTCTGGGTTCTGCGCAAGTTTCCAACAAAGGTGATATCGATCTCGTTACCGAAGCCGATCTCGCCTCGGAAGAGTTGATCATTGAAAGGATTCGTTCTCACTATCCTCAGCATGGAATTCTTGCTGAGGAGTCGGGTGAAGCTGTCATAGTCGGCAGCGGACACAGTGATTGGAAGTGGATTATTGATCCACTCGATGGCACAACCAACTACGCGCACGGTTATCCTTGTTTTTGCGTCTCCATCGCCGTTGAACGAGCGGGCTCGATTGAAATTGGAGTCGTTTATGATCCGCTTCGAGACGAGATGTTCGCCGCAGAACGTGGACACGGCGCCACCTTGAATGAACGCCGCATTCGTGTTTCCACTGTTGAAGATCTTAACCGCGCGATGGTCTGTACCGGGTTTCCCTACAACGTGCGCGAACGTCCAGACTTCGCTCGAGAGTTTGCGAATTTCACCATGCAGGCACAGGCCGTGAGGCGCGATGGCTCGGCGGCACTCGATCTGGCGTACGTAGCTTGTGGCCGTTTCGATGGCTTTTGGGAGGATGGCTTGAATCCCTGGGATACGGCTGCCGGCCTGTTACTAATTGAAGAGGCAGGGGGACGCGTGACAGATTTTCATGACGAACCGTTGGATATCTACACAAAAAAAGTGCTGGCGAGCAACGGCCTCGTTCACGATGTGATGATGCGAGTGCTGAGGAGATGATCACAACGCAGAACCGATAATTCTCTCGAGGTGTTGACTCTCTCGTCGCGCGCATACGCGAGCATCTTCATCTGGTGATTGTTCTACTTGATAAAGAGGATGATAGACAATCACGACCTTTCCCGCGTGCGGCAAGCGCCAGCCTCTGGGCCAGATTTGATTCCCTCCGGAGACCGTAACTGGCAGAATAGGCACATTCGCTTCCAGCGCCAGGCGCACAGCACCCGCTTTAAACCGATCCATCGCGCCGTCTGCTGTGCTTCGACCACCTTCAGGAAAAATAACAACCGCTCCACCGTCACGCAGCCACTGCAGTGAGCGCCGAATCGCTGCCGGATCGCTACCCTCAACTTGCAGGGGCCACGCTCCAAACAGCGTAAGAAACTTGCCAACGAACGGCCACTTGAAAGCCGCGCTCCATGCCAGGTAGCGAGTGGGACGTTTGATGGCCAGCGAAATCCAAAAAGGATCGATATAGGTTTGGTGGTTTGCGGCAATGATCAAGCCGCCGCCTTCCTCTGGCACGTTCTCAACACCACGAAGTTCTATCTTCCAAAAGAGACGGCTGAAAAAACCGACTATCGGCCTGATGACGTCCAGCGCCCATTGAGGAAACATGATCCGACCGCCCGTCGGTCGCGTGACCTCCTTCTTCGTTAGAGATGTTTGAATTTTACTCAAGCAGTTTGTGCGAATGGCAGGTATGGATACCTCTACAGCTCCCATTCCTTATCGATAAACTCGATGTGGATTCTCGGAATGCCGTCTGCACCGGTATTTCTTGCCCGCACGGTCGCAAACGCCGTTATCTTGTACTGCTCACTCGTCACCCGAATAAAGCGGCCGACCGGGACGTGCAAAGTGGTAAATAGAGTCGCTCCCATTCGGCTGATGTTTTCAGTGACGGTTTGCTCACTATGAGCAACCGCACCTTTCTCGTCTAACACCTCGAGCAACATGTCCACTGCGATATTATGTCTGGTGTGAGTACGCTGGTCGGAGGTAGCACTAGACGCGACTATTTCCTCTGCTGTGGGCATCGACTCTAACGACGAGGTAGCAACGTCATATCGTTTCCAGGGCTCCGATTCGTGGCTGGTCGGCGGATGTTTGCCGATGAACGCTACCCCGATATCGAAGATTAGTTGACTAGCGTTTACCTCAGGCATGGCTTTGGCATATCTGACTATGGCCCAAACTTTGTATTGGTCCTCGAGATGATCGAAAACGCGCAACTGGCGTGGCATCGGAATGGTCATGTGCAGCAAGCGACCCTTTTCCGTCGGATGCTTTAGGGTGAAGCCTGCTCCGAAGGGAGTCACATCTATCAGTCTGGTCATTTCCGTCCATTCGAAATCCGGAGTCTCGCGGCAGTGAATACGCACCGGCAGTTTTAATTCCAGTCGCTCCCTAATACGCTTCTGGTTTCGCTTTTCACTCATCTGGGGTTGAGAGTCTGCAGCTCACCATTGTTCCGAGTCTAAACTCATCATGACCATTGTGGGAGTGCCCGCTTTGGCCACAGGAAAAAGCCGTGTGAAGCTATTGATTTTATTAGAGTTTTCCCCATCAGGGCCAGTTGCCAACAAGCCCGATAAAAGGCTAAAATGATGACTACTTTAACATCAATGCGCCGCCCGCTTCAGACCCTTAAAGACACTTTGCAAATCATTGTGAGCCCGCCCTGGGGGGGAAGCCGCATTGCACGAGAAGTGGGGACTGGAAGCGGAATGCGGCTGACTGAGAAAGAGGTATTCGAACATAAAATTACTCAGCCCGGCGGATTGTACTGGAAAGGTCTAATAGATGGAAACAACTTCTGAACGCAATCATATAAATATCGAAGACGAGATGCGCCGTTCGTATCTCGACTACGCGATGTCGGTAATCATAGGCCGAGCACTCCCCGACGTCCGGGATGGTCTAAAACCGGTCCACCGTCGCGTTCTCTGGGCCATGCACGAACTCGGCAACGCGTATAACAAGGCTTACAAGAAGAGTGCGC
>WNFR01008418.1_pt1 | contig 14441 bp, 10 predicted proteins | sample 5400221 | NCBI WGS metagenome assembly WNFR01 (sample SAMN13153357, study PRJNA577476) | soil metagenome | isolation source: 40 cm soil under Madrone tree | place: USA:California | collected 2016-06-14 | reverse complement strand
CTGCTCAACCATATCGCCGGGCACGTGCCCGCTCCTGGCGAACATTTGGATTACGGCGGACTGCGCTTTGAAATACTGGAAGCGAATCAGCGGAAAGTTCTTCGTCTGCGCGCCAGACGCCTTCCCGCTGCAGTTTCAGCGGACTGAGTCTGAAATCTCAAATCTGAAATTTCAAATGTGAAATTATGTGAAATCTCAAATCTGGAATTTCGAATCTGAAGTGTGAGATCTGAAATTTCAAATTTCAAATCTCAGATTTCCAATACCTTCGCGAATAGTGAGCATATTTTCTGGGCGCAACACTAGCTGATCAGTTTCGCAAGCAAGAACGCAGCGCCAGCGGCGAGTCCTCCAATCACAACAGTTTGCACGGCGCCCTTCATCGGATTAATTCCCGTAAAATGTCCCTTCACCCATCCAAAAACGGCGAGCGCCAGCAGCGTGACTCCGACCGACCACCAAAGCCCTGTTTGGACATTGGCAAGCAGCATGTATGGAGCGAGCGGGATCATTCCTCCGAAGATATACGACATGGCAATCGTCAGCGCGCTGATCCGCGCTCTGGTTGGCTCTGGCTCCTCAAGGCCCAGCTCAAAACGCATCATGAAATCCACCCAACTTTTTTGATTTCCCGTAATTGCAGTCACCACCGGGGCCATTTGCGCCTCGGTCAGCCCGTAATCGCGAAATACTTTCGCGACCTCCTCAATTTCTATATCGGGCAGTTCAACAGTTTCACGAATTTCACGATCGCGCTCGGACGCATAATGTTCCACGTCGGTTCTCGCGGCCAGGTAACCGCCCAAGCCCATGGCAATCGAGCCCGCCGCAATTTCCGCGAGCCCTGCAGTGACGACGAGCGTGGATGGATGAAGATTTGAAGCTACTGCGCTCGACATGCCAGCTATTCCCGATATGCCGGCGGCAAGAGCAAACGGCACGGTCAAGCCGTCGGACATTCCAATCACGACGTCGCGAACGGCCGCGGTGGCGGTAAAATGTTTTTCAATGTGAGGTGTTGCGGGCATCTATGCGTCTCCGAAAGTGAAATTGTTAACCCGACGATGAAGCGCTACGGAATCCGTCCAAGGTTTCGGAAGTGTAGCACGTCCAGCGGCACCAGTAGGACAGACACTCTTGTCTGTCCGGCCTGATGTCGCCGCAGCGCAAGAGGACAGACAAGAGTGCCCGTCCTACTAAAATTCACGATTCCGGTTATGATGGATGTCAAGTTTGGTGAGTGCGGATGTCTCCGCCGCCATTCGCACTGGAGAACAAGAAAAACACATCTTATGCCTGCAGAATTCAAATCCGGATTTGTCGCCGTCGTCGGCCGCCCCAACGCCGGGAAATCCACGTTGGTCAATAAACTGGTAGGACAGAAAGTGGCCATCGTAACCTCACGGCCCCAAACCACACGAAACCGGATTCAAGGGATTGTGAATCGGCCGAATGCGCAAGTTGTGCTGATCGATACGCCAGGTTTGCACCGTCCCGATTCCGCATTGGGCCGCCAGATGATGGGAGAAGTCAACGCCGCTCTTGATGGGGTCGACGTTCTTACCTTGATCCTGGATGTCAGCGAAAACATCGGCAAGGGAGATCAGCACGCGATCGACCGTGTGGCGCGTTTCGAAGGACCACGTTTCCTGCTTTTGAACAAAGTGGACCGCGTCACCAAAGACACCTTGCTTCCCATCATCGAAAGCCTCGGGAAAATGGCGGATTTCGCCGAAATAATTCCGATCTCGGCGCTGACCGGTGATGGCGTCGATCGAGTCCTGGAACAATTCATCGAGTACCTGCCCGCCGGCGAACCGAATTTTCCCGCGGACCAATATACCGATCAGCCCGAACGCTTTCTCGCGGCTGAGTTGATTCGCGAGAAAGCCATGGCGGGAACGTTTCATGAAGTTCCACACGCCGTCGCGGTCCTTGTGGATTCGTTCGAGGAATCCGAGAAGCTGATTCGCATCCGCGCGACGATCTATGTCGAGCGGGAAGGGCAGAAGGGAATTCTTATCGGCAGCAAGGGAGCTTCGCTGAAAAAAATTGGTACCGAAGCGCGCAAGGAACTCGAGGAAATTCTCGGAACGAAGATTTTCCTGGAGCTGTACGTGAAAGTTCTGCGCGATTGGCGCGACAATCCGCAAATCGTGCGCCAACTTGACTGGCACCTGCAACTGGAACGTCTAACCGGAGAGTAGATTCTGGATCATTCCTCCGCCGTTATCCCCAGCGAGCGCATGCGGCGGTACAAGTGGCTGCGCTCGAGCCCCAGCGTCTCGGCTGTGCGCGTCATGTGCCACTGATTTTCCTCGAGCTTCCGCAGAATAAATTCTCTTTCATACGCGTCGCGCGCCTCGTGCAGCGTTGCGTTGGGCTGTTGCGGCATGCGCGAGGTGCCACGAAAAAGTTCGCCGGGCAGGTGCAGCGGCTCGATCTTGTCCTGCGGCACCACAATCATCAGCCGTTCGATCAGGTTGCGCAATTCCCGCACATTCCCCGGCCATTGATAGCGCAGCATCACGCTGAGCGCGGACTCACCCAATTCTTTTGGCTTGCGTCCGTATGCGGCGGAAAATTCCGCCAGAAAATGACGCGCCAGGATGGGAATATCTTCGGGATGCTCCCGCAGCGGCGGCACATTGAAGGGAATCACATTCACACGATAGAAGAGATCCTCGCGAAATCTTCCGGCGCTGATTTCATCTTCGAGTTTCTTGTTGGTGGCGGCGATGACGCGAACATCGACACTCACCGTCTGGTTCGAGCCCACTGGTTCGAGGCGCTGTTCCTCGAGAACGCGCAGCACTTTGGACTGCGTGCGCAAACTCATGTCGCCGATTTCATCGAGGAAGAGCGTGCCGCCGTCAGCTTTCTCGAATTTTCCGACTTTATTCTCGCTCGCGCCGGTGAAGCTTCCTTTGATATGTCCGAACAATTCCGATTCGATCAGCTCTTCGGGAATGGCGGCGCAATTCACTTCCACAAACGCCTGGTCGCTGCGCAGGCTCGCGGCATGCAGCGCGCGAGCGACCAATTCTTTTCCAGTTCCGCTTTCTCCGTAGATCAAAACGCGCCCATTGGTGGGAGCCGTGAGCGCAATCTGCTGGCGCAGCGCGCGAATCGGCACGCTATCGCCGTACAGCTGCGTGCGGCCGCTGAGCTCCTCCCGAAGCCGGCGGTTCTCCTGTTCCAGCCGGTGGACTTCGAGAGCATTCTTGATGACCAGAATAACTTTTTCGAGAGAAAACGGCTTCTCAATGAAATCAAACGCGCCGAGTTTGGTGGCGCGCACCGCTGTTTCAATGTTGGCGTGCCCGGAAATCATCACCACCATCGGGCTCATTCCGCTTTGGCGCATACGTTCGAGCGTTTGGAGGCCATCGATTCCCTCAAGCCATACGTCGAGAAGAACCAGGTCGGGGGAACGCTTATCGAGCAGCTGGAGACACTCTTCGCCCGAAGACACCGACGCAGTTTCATACCCTTCGTCGGTGAGTATCGACGAGAGCGCCTCTCGAATACCTTGTTCGTCGTCCACAATGAGAATGGATTGAGCCATGAATTTCCGCTTCAGACCGTCCGGGGCGAAATCGGTGCCGGCGCCAGTTCCGTCACTGGCAGTTGCAAAATAAATTTCGCTCCGATGGGAGAATTGTCCTCGACGCGAATGGAGCCGTGATGTTCCGCCATAATTCTACTGGCAATGGCGAGGCCGAGCCCAGTGCCGCGGTCCTTGGTCGAGAAGTGTGGAAGGAAGAGCCTGTCCTTATCTTCGGGAGAAATTCCATGGCCGCTGTCCGCTACGATGATTTCAACCGTTTCCCGGTCGGCATTGAAACGTGTGCGCAGGAGCAACTCTTTTATCGACGAGCCTTCCATCGACTCGGCTGCATTGTCGATCAGGTTGACGACCACGCGCCGGAGAAGTTCTCCATCCGCGCGAATGGCGGGAAGATTGGGCGCAAGATCCTTCCGCACGCGAATTCCTTCCAGTCGGCCGTCGACCTTCCAGTCGGCCGTCGAACACTGCCAGAGCTTCACCGACAATCTCGTTCGGGAATGCGGAGGAAAGCCTGGCCGTTGGGAATCGTGCGAATTGCGAAAATTCGCTGACCAGGGACTCGAGCGTCGTGACTTCGCGTTCGATCAGACTGGAACACTCGCCAACGAGGCGCACTAGCTCAGGTGGGTCCGGAGTTGCCGACCGCGCAGGATTTGACTTGCTGCGATCGAGATAACGGGACAATCGTTGCGCGGAAAGTTGGATGGGCGTCAACGGATTTTTGATCTCATGCGCGATGCGTTGCGCGACTTCCTGCCAGGCCGCCGCCTTTTGAGCGCGCAAGAGGTCGGTTAAATCGTCCACCACGACAACATAGCCGCGATTAGTGCGCCGCGGGCCAAGCGAACTGACGGTCACGGCTGCGTGCAGCAGGCGCCCGGCCAGAGTAAATTCGAGTTCCTGCGATGCGGTGCCGAGGCGAAGCGAACGGCGCATCAGCAGAAGAACCGAGCGGGCCGCCTCCTCGCCCAGTAGCTGCGTGAAGTTGTCGGCCTGTTTTGCGCTTTCTCCAAACATTCTCACCGCGGCGGGATTTACACGTTTGATGGAATCAGTCTCGTCGACGGAAATCACGCCGGTGGGAATATTTTCCAGAATCGTTTCCATCAGTGTTCGCCGGCGTTCCAGTTCCTGGACGGCTTGTTGCAGGTTGTGGGTGAACACGTCGATTTGCCGCCGGCTATCGCCCAGTTGCTCGGTCATTCGGTTGAACGAGCGGACCAGCGTCCCCAGCTCATCCTGGGCCTGCACGTTTACCCGCGTCTCGAAGTTTCCAGCGATAATTTCCTGGGTCGCTTCGGCCAGCGCCTGGATGGGGACAGTGACCTGTTTGGAAAGGAACAGCGCGAACCAGGTGGCCGAGAACATCAGAAGGATGGTGAATAGCAGGAGCGTCAGCAGCATTTGAGATTTGTAAGTGCGCAATTGCTGCCGCTGCCGTCCATAGCTGAGCGTTTGCGTTTCAATTTCCTTGATGCGGCTCGGAAAATCACCCGGAACATTGCGTCCTACCAGCAGAAAATTACTTCCGGATTTTGCGCGGCCCGCCAGAAAATATTTTCCCCGGTATTGCCAGAGTTCCGCACCGCTGGGCATGGAACGAAAATAGACAGGAAGTTCGGCGATGGGAAGCGCAGCTGTAGCGGCCGGATTGGCGTCAAATTTGAAGTTTGAATTCGCCGCCACAGCCACAGGATTGCCTTGCTCGGTGGTTTCCCACGCCAGGTCCGCGCCGCGCGCAAAAGCCAAATCGAACGAATGGATTGTGTCCCTGGCGGTTGCCGGAACGGCGGCGCCCGCGACATCTTTGGCGATTTGCGCCATGCGGTCGTAATCGGACCGGACGATTTCATCGATCAGGTCCCTGCTGTCTTGCGTCGCCATTTCCAGCGGGCGGGGAAACCACAGCACCAGGGTGCGGTTCAACAATGCATAACTGACGAAAAACAAAAACACGACCGGCAAAAATGAAACCGCGAGCGCCCCTAAAACCATTTTCGTCTTGAAGCGCGAGCCGGGCTGGTGCGCGCGCCGCTCCGCCCAGAGCCGCAATATACTACGCGTCAGAATCAATCCGAAAACAAGCAGCGCCGCCACGATAAAAGTGGAAAGCGCATACAGAATCGGCCCCACAGGGACCCCGCCCGAATCTCGAGGTTCAAAAGGAAGTGTAAGAGAGCCGAGCGTAAATACGGCCCCGAGCAGCAAGGCGATCGCCACCCCGCCTAATCCGAGCAACAGATGAGATTTCCGCCCCTTGCTCATGAGGGCACCCCCTCGCCTAAGCTGGCGTCAGTTTTCGTCATCCGAATTTGAAAAAGTGGAGAGTTTTCCGGCAGCAGCGATCCCAGCGGGCATTCCGCGCAGCGCGGCTCTTTCTTGCGGCACCAGTTTTTCGCCGTATTCACAACCAATGCATGAAATTCATTGAAGAGTTGCGAATCGCGCGGAAGTGCTGCCTCGACCAGCGCTCGGACATTCTCATAGTCCGCTTTGCCGTTCGTGATTCCGTGACGCCCGAATATCCTGTGCGTATATGCGTCGACTACAAACACCGCGTGTTCTCCGGCATACAATAAAATGGAATCGGCCGTCTCAGGACCGATTCCGTGCACGGAAAGAAGCTTCTCTCGAAGCACTTCAGTCGGCGTAGCGAACATCCGTTTCAACGAGCCGCCATATTCGCGCTGTAGAAATCTCACAAAGGCCTTCAATTTTTTAGCCTTTTGCCGAAAATATCCCGATGGACGCACGAGAGCAGCAAGTCTCGCCATGCGAGCCGCCGAGATGGCTGAAGGCGTAAGCATTTGTGCTGACCGCAGGTTGGCGATGGCCCGTTCGACATTTCCCCACGAAGTGTTCTGGGTCAGGATGGCGCCTACAATGACTTCAAAGGGTGTCCTTGCCGGCCACCAGCTCATCGGTCCCAGGTTTTGAGACATGGCCGTGAAGTACCGCATGAGCAAAGGTCCGGTGTTCGAACCGGCAACTTCCGCGGTCAAGACAGACCCGTTGAGCCGCCGCGGACTTTCGTGACCATCTAAAATCAAAGCTTCCATTCCTTCGCAAGATAGCGGGCGCTGTACGTCTAGTCAAGGTAAGGTCTTGGTCCTGTATCGAATCCACCTGTACCAAGGTACAGGTACGCGCGCGTATTACCCTTTTCAGTACGACTCGCGAAAATGGAACGTTAGGCGCCCTAGTCTATCTGTTACTTTTGAGATTCCGGGAGTTTGCATGCCCCGGGGAGTTCTCTTCCGATGTCGTCCCGGTTAGGCGAAATACTGATAAAAGAAAGCCTGATCACGTCCGAGCAGCTTCGCCAGGCCCTGGAACACCAGAAGTCGAGTGGCGGACGGCTCGGAACGTGTCTGATGAAGCTTGGCTTCATCAGTGAAGACGAAATTACGGGTGTACTTTCCCGCCAGTATGGCGTTCCCTCCATTAACCTGAAGTTCTACGAGGTAGATGCCGCCGTAATCAAGCTGATACCCCAGGACACCGCCGTCCGCTATCAGATTGTCCCGCTTTCTCGTGTCGGTTCCACGCTTACGATCGCGATGACCGACCCCACTAACGTCTTTGCCATGGACGATATCAAGTTCATGACGGGCTTTAACGTGGAGCCGGTGGTCGCCTCGGAAACGGCCATTGCCGAGGCCATCGCGAAGTTCTACGGCGAAGCCGAGAGTGGTGAAGAGCTCGAAAAGGTGATGAAGGACCTCAGCGCCGAAGATGGGGCTGACCTTGAACTGGCCTCGGAAGAAGCGGAGACAAATCTCGCCGATCTGGAGCGCGCCGCCGAGGAAGCCCCCATCATCAAGCTGGTGAACCTGATTCTGACCGACGCGGTCAAGCGCGGTGCGAGCGACATTCACATCGAACCGTACGAGAAAGACGTGCGCGTCCGCCTCCGAATCGACGGCATCCTGCAAGCCGTGATGACTCCGCCATTGAAATTGCGTGACGCCATCACCAGCCGTATCAAGATCATGGCCAAACTCGATATCAGCGAGAAGCGGTTGCCGCAGGACGGCCGCATCATGATCAAGTATCGCAAGGACGGAAAAATCAAGGACCTCGACTTCCGTGTCTCAACCATCCCGACGCTTTACGGCGAAAAAATTGTAATGCGCTTGCTGGATAAAGAAAATCTGCGCCTGGACATGACCAAGCTTGGATTTGAGCAGGAGTCGTTGACCAAATTCGAACGCGCGATTTTGCGACCCTACGGAATGGTATTGGTGACTGGACCAACCGGGTCGGGCAAAACCAACACGCTGTACTCCTCGATTGCGCGCCTGAATACACAGGAAACCAACATCATGACCGCCGAGGACCCGGTCGAATTCCAGCTTGCCGGAGTCAACCAGGTTCAGATGAAAGATCAGATCGGGTTGAACTTTGCCGCTGCATTGCGCGCCTTCCTGCGGCAGGACCCCAACATCATTCTCGTCGGAGAAATCCGCGACTTCGAGACCGCGGAAATTGCGGTAAAAGCCGCGCTCACCGGCCACCTGGTTCTTTCCACGCTGCACACCAACGACGCTCCGTCCACCATCAGCCGTTTGATGAACATGGGAATTGAACCTTTCCTGGTCGCGACTTCGGTCAACCTGATCTGCGCGCAACGCCTGGTTCGAAAAATATGCGTGAACTGCAAGGAACCTCTGGAGGTGCCTGAGCAGACGTTGCTCGACGCTGGTTTTACTCAGGAAGAAATGGGGTCAACAAAAATCTACATCGGCAAAGGATGCGGCACCTGCAATAAAACCGGATATAAGGGCCGCGTAGGTCTTTACGAGGTCATGGAAATCAACGACGAATTGCGCGAATTGATTCTGGTCGGCGCATCGGCTTTGGAGCTCAAAAAGAAGGCAATCGATCAGGGAATGCTCACGCTTCGCAAAAGCGGCCTGACGAAAGCCGCTATCGGCGCCACGACGCTTGAGGAAGTCATTCGGGAAACTGTCCTGTAAGAAAGGGATCAATCATGGCTGGGATAACGTTAAGTGAATTGCTGAAAAAAATGATCGAAATGGGCGGCAGCGACCTGCACATTACCACAAACAGCCCACCTAGAGTTCGCGTGCACGGCCACCTTCGTCCGATGGACATGGCGCCGATGACCGCGGCGGATACCAAGGCGCTGGCGTACAGTGTGCTTACCGACGCGCAAAAGCACCGTTTCGAGGAAAACCTTGAACTTGATTTTTCGTTCGGCTTGAAAAATCTGGCGCGCTTCCGCGGCAACCTTTTCCAACAGCGCGGCGCGGTGGCCTCGGTTTTCCGTACAATTCCCTGGGAAATTAAGGGATTTGACGCTCTGAACCTGCCCGCCATCGTAAAGAACTTGTGCGATAAGCCGCGCGGATTGGTCCTGGTCACCGGTCCCACGGGTTCGGGGAAATCGACGACGCTCGCAGCCATGCTGGACAAGATCAACAGCGAGCGCGAAGAGCACATGATTACGATCGAGGACCCAATCGAGTTTCTTCACAATCACAAGAAATGCCTCGTGAATCAGCGCGAAGTGCACTCGGATACGCATTCCTTCGCCAATTCACTTCGAGCGGCGCTGCGCGAAGACCCCGACGTCGTCCTGATCGGGGAAATGCGCGACCTGGAAACCATAGAATCCGCTTTGCGTATCGCCGAGACGGGCCACCTCACATTCGCAACGCTGCACACTAATTCCGCGATTTCCACCATTAACCGTATCGTGGACGTTTTTCCGTCCTACCAGCAGCCGCAAATCCGCGCGCAACTCTCGCTGGTTTTGGAAGGAGTTCTCTGTCAGGCGTTGCTGCCGCGCGTCGACGGCCGTGGCCGCGCGATGGTGATGGAAATTCTCATCCCCAACGCAGCCATCCGCAACCTGATCCGCGAAGACAAGATCCACCAGATTTATTCAGCCATGCAGACCGGCACAGGCCACACGGGCATGCAGACATTTAACCAGAGTCTCGTGAACGCCTATTTTGCCAAGTTAATCACTTTGGAAATTGCGTTGGCGCGGTCATCGAATCCCGAAGAATTGCAGGATATGATCAATCGGGGTGTGACCTCGCCGGCTTCTGGTTCTCGCGCGCCTGTTCCGGCTCGCAAATAACGGGTGCGGGCTCTACTTGGAGCCCGCCGGATAAAGACTGGGGCTCTACTTGGAGCCCACGAAAAGATTAACGAGTCCCCGGACTTCAAGCAACGCGGACGAATTTAGTGCACTAGGAATCACCAGGAGGATTACGACGATGCCGGTCTTTACATATCGCGGCACCAATCGCTCGGGAGCGACCGTGACAGGCGAGCAGTTGGCACCCAATAAAAACGAGTTGGTCAACATGCTGCGCAAGCAGCAGATCAATGTGACCAAGATGTCGGAGAAGGGCAAGGAATTCAATTTGCCCACATTTGGCGGGGGAGTCGATTCCAAGGAACTCGCCGTTTTCACGCGCCAATTCTCCGTCATGATCGATGCCGGGTTGCCTCTGGTCCAGTGCCTGGAAATTCTGGCCGGACAGCAGGAAAACAAGATGTTTCAGAAGGTGTTGACCGGCACGCGGGCCTCTGTCGAGGGCGGTTCGACACTATCAGCGTCCATGCGCCAGTACGAAAAAGTATTTGACGCCCTCTACGTGAACTTGGTGGAAGCCGGCGAAACGGGCGGTATTCTCGATACCATTCTCCAGCGCCTTTCCGCGTATATCGAGAAGAACGTCAAACTGAAGCGCGCCGTCAAGTCCGCCATGGTGTACCCCGTCGCGGTACTTGGAGTCGCAGGCAGCGTTATCACTTTGTTGTTGTGGAAGGTCGTACCCATTTTCGCCACATTGTTCGCGGGCCTCGGCGTAACTCTTCCGCTGCCAACGCGCATCGTCATTGGGATGAGTAATTTTATCGGCAGCATATTTGGATTATTGATGTTCGTGACGCTTGGCGCAGTGATCGTCGGGTTGAAGGTATGGTACGGGACGCCCGTGGGCCGGATGGCAATTGACCGCACGCTTCTCAAATTGCCTGTCCTGGGTATCTTGCTCAGAAAAATCGCCGTCGCGCGTTTTACACGCACGCTGGGCACGCTGATTTCCAGCGGTGTCCCCATCCTGGAAGGTTTGGACATCACCGGCCGGACAGCGGGCAACGCTGTGATTGAGGCGGCGCTGATGCAAGTTCGGAAGGCTCTCGAAGCGGGGCGCAATTTGTCCGATCCGCTGAGGGAATCGAACGTATTTCCAGGTATGGTTACGCAGATGATCGGGGTCGGAGAACAGACGGGCGCGATGGACGCCATGTTGCAAAAGATCGCCGACTTCTATGAAGACGAAGTCGATGCCGCGGTCAAGGACCTTCTGGCGGCCATGGAGCCGCTGATGATCGTATTTCTGGGCGTCGTCGTCGGAGGCATCGTGATCTCGATGTACTTGCCTTTGTTCTCGCTCATCGGTCAGCTCGCCGCCGCCCATTAACGGAGAGCGATCAGCTGTGGATTGAAGAATAGGGAGGGTGATCGTGCCGGATCGCCCTCCGAACTCGCCCTGTTCGGCCTTATTGAGACTTTCAAAACGGAACCGCTGACGTGCCGACAAGTTCGCCTCAAATGGACATGACACAAAATGTCGCTGCCTGGCTCAATTGGCTGTCGCGCGTCCGTTTTTTTCTGATCACTCTTCTTTTGGCACTGGTATTGGTCCTCGGAAAGACAAGCCAGCTCGAGGTGTCCACGCGGTTTTTTCTCCCGCTGATGATTCTGTGGTACACCCTTGCAATCATCTACGCGATTTTGATGCGCTGGATACCGCTGGCCTCCTGGCACGGTCCAATTCAATTGGTTTGTGACCTTCTTCTGGTCACGGGCGTAGTTTATTTGACGGGCACGCAGGATAGTTACTTCATCTGGCTTTACCCCTTGGCGATCATTGTCGCGAGCATTCTATTTTCGCGCGAGGCTACGTTCATTGTCGCCGGATTGAGTTTTGTTTTACTCGGCGGACTCGCGGAACTGATTTACTACAACGTTTTGCCGCGCATGCAAGTTGCCGTCCCCAGCGGCCGGCAGCTCCAAACGTGGATTCTCAGCAATCTGTTCTACTTTCTGGCCGTGGCATACCTTTCGAGCCTTCTGGCGCAAAGTTTGCGTCGTCAAGGCGCCGAACTGGAAGTCAAGCGCGGCGAATTGCAGGACCTTCAAGCATTCAACGAAGACATTATCCACTCGATGCGAGGCGGACTCCTCACCACTGACATGGAAGGCCGCATCCTATTGCTGAACCGCACGGGCGAGGAAATTACGGGGTACCGGTTCGTCGCCGTTCGGGGAATGTCGCTGCCGGAGCTCTGGCCGATTTTTTGGCTTCCGGGAGATGCGACGGAGGACAACAAACTGCCGCAGAGGCGGGAAGTGGCTTTTTTGACTCCAGGCGGACAAAAAAGGTTCATTGGAATATCGGTTTCGCCCTTGCGGACCGGAGAACGCCGCACCACAGGCTACGTCTTTAATTTCCAGGATTTAACCGATTGGAAGCGCCTCGAACAGGAAGTTGCCACCAAGGACCGTATGGCCGCATTGGGACGTCTCTCGGCGGCAATCGCCCACGAAATCCGCCAGCCGTTAACCGCCATGGCGGGCGCAGTGAAGGAACTTGCCCGGCTCGTTCCGCTGCAGGAAGACGAGCAGCACCTGGTCGGAATCGTAAGCCGGGAATCGGAACGCCTGAATAAAATCATCACTGATTTCTTGAATTATTCCCGCGAAAAGACATACGAATTTTCAGAAGACGACGTTGCATGCCTTCTCGATGAGACGCTGACATTGTTTGAACGGAATCCGCAAGTGGACGGAAAATACAAGATCGAGCGCACGTTTGCCGCACCGCAAGTCCGAATCAAGGTGGATCGCAACCGTATTAAACAGGTGTTTTGGAATTTGTCCGACAACGCCCTGCGGGCCATGCCTGAGGGCGGCGTTTTATCTGTTTCCCTCGAACTGTCGCAATTATGGGTTCGCATCCGTTTTCGCGATACGGGCATGGGATTTGACCCCAAGCAGAGCAATAAAATATTCGAGCCCTTGCAGTCCACGTTTGTGGGTGGAACAGGTCTCGGGCTGGCCATCGTGTATCAAATTATTCAAGCGCACAGCGGACGAATCAGCGTTGTTTCGGAAAAAGACCGCGGAGCGGAATTTACCGTGGATCTTCCGCGCATCGCGTGAGTGGCGCGTAGGTCGCCGAATTATCAAGAACCGGAGTTATCAAGAAGAGGTCTGCTATGGCTCACATCCTGGTGGTGGACGACGAACAATCGATTTGCGAATTGCTCGAGATTACCTTCCGAAAGGAAGGGCATCGCGTCGAAGTCGCCAGGAATGGCGAGACGGCGAAGCGCCTGCTTCAATCACAGATTTTTGACATCGTAATTTCCGACATCCGCATGCCCGATGCGACCGGCGTGGACCTTCTGCAATTTTGCAAGGAACTTTCCCCGTCGAGCTATTTCCTGCTGATTACGGGAGTGCCCACCGTGGAAACCGCCATCGCCGCGATTAATTCGGGGGCGGATCGCTACGTCATTAAAGACCACGACCTGGTCGATCAGCTGCGCCGGGCCGTGCGCCAGGTGGATGAGACGCTTCGCCTCAAACACGAAGCCGGCTACCTGCGCCGGGAATTGCGCCGCCTCACCGGTCAGGACAACATCATCGGGCACAGTGCTAAAATGCGGGCCATCTTTGAGATGGTACAGACGGTTGCTCCGCAATCCAGCCGAGTGCTGATCACCGGAGAAACTGGAACGGGCAAGGAATTGATTGCCCGCGCCGTCCACGAGAACAGCCCGCGCGCCAACCAGCCCTTCATTACCATCAATTGCGGAGCCTTCCCGGAAACTTTGCTCGAATCGGAGTTGTTCGGATACATGAAAGGCGCCTTTACGGGCGCGAACGAAAATCGCGAAGGCCTGTTCAAATCTGCAAATGGCGGCACCTTATTCCTGGACGAAATCGGTAACATGAGTTTGCAGATGCAGGTGAAGCTCTTCCGGGTCCTTCAGGAAGGCAAGGTAAGACCGCTCGGATCGAATGAGGAAACCGAAATCGATGTGCGGGTCATCGCCGCGACCAATAAAGATTTGGATAAAGCCATCGCCGCGGGCGAATTCCGCGAGGACCTCTATTACAGGTTGAGCGTGATTCCCATTCAACTTCCTCCACTCAGAGAGCGCCGCGATGACATTCCTTTGCTGGCGCGCGCATTTCTGGAACGATTTCGCACCTCCATGGAAAAACCCATCGAAGGGATATCTCCGGAAGCAATCCACCTTCTCGAAGCCTACGATTGGCCCGGAAACGTTCGCGAACTTGAGAACACCATGGAACGTTCCGTCGCTCTGGAGACAGGTACGATGATTTCAGTTGCTGTCCTGCCGGAGAAAGTAAGCCGCCAGGGCAAGGAACGCCGGGAAAGTCCAGGAGCCGCGGCGAATTCCGAGAATGGCCCGGCACAAATTCCAGAGGGCGGAATCGATCTTGTAAAGCACATGCAGGATACCGAAAGAGCCTATATCGTGGCGGCGCTCGAGGCATGTGGCGGCGTGGGCACTCGTGCGGCGGAACTCCTCAGGATGAGTTACCGCTCCTTCCGGCATTATTCCAAAAAATATAATATCAATTGAATTTGGCAGATTCCGGATCAGCCCGCTGGATAAGGGGAAGAGGCTCGACCGTTTTCGCCTTATGCAACGAACCAAATCGAGCTGATAGCAGATGCGCCGCACTGCTTGCGGCTAAAACGACGATAATCGGATCCATGGGGAAGCGATATCGCGGAGAAGAATGTGTAAGATAAAAAACCATCGGAAAAATGAGCAGCACCAT
>WNFR01005169.1_pt1 | contig 14442 bp, 8 predicted proteins | sample 5400221 | NCBI WGS metagenome assembly WNFR01 (sample SAMN13153357, study PRJNA577476) | soil metagenome | isolation source: 40 cm soil under Madrone tree | place: USA:California | collected 2016-06-14 | reverse complement strand
AACGTCAAACCTCTGACTGGCCCAATTAAATATAAGCAACCGCGAATAATCCGAGGCGGGGTTCTCGGCTGCAGGAGCGGGTTTGTTACCTCAGGCTTTTATGCTTCGCTAGCGGTCTACAAATCTGAAATGCCTACGATTGATGAAGGCTGGACACGCTGGATGTTGGATCAAACGAAGGTACCGTACATGCCCTTGCAAAATGAAGACATTCGGGCAGGTAAGTTTGTTCAGCAAGTGAGTATGTTTCAGGAATCTAGAGTGAAGGTGATCGTCTTTCCTGACCAAAATCCGCGAGGCATATTAAATGGCTACGCACCTGGCACAATGCCACCGGAGTACACGGGTGGCCTTGCTGGCGCCGGTGTGGAGCAGCTACGCAAGTTTGTCGAAGACGGGGGGACGCTGGTCTTTTTAAATCGATCGTCGGATTTCGCTATCGAGCAGTTCAATCTTCCATTGCGGGATGTAACCGAAGGCCTAAAAAAATCGGAATTCTATGTTCCGGGTTCGATTTTACGCACTGAAGTATTTGGGTTTGATAAGAAGGTGGTCGCACAACCGTCGGAGTCGATTGCCTGGGCCGAGGATTCTCCCGCGTTCGAGATTTCGGACCCGTCGCAGGCGTCCCGTGTTCATGTCGTCGCACGCTATCCAACGAAAGGCGATCCGCTTCTATCCGGTTGGCTGCTCGGCGGCGAGCGCCTGAGGGGCAAAGCGGCCTTGGTCGAAGTTACGCTGGGAAAAGGCCGAATCATTCTATTCGGCTTTCGACCCCAATACCGTGGTCAATCTCTGGCAACTTATGGTCTATTTCTAAAAGCAATCGAACCGCTTAGAACCGATTGAAACGCTGATTCGCCTGGCAGGTATTCAGATTATTTTGGCTCGCCCTGTAACACAAATCCCGCCCAGTAGTATGGGCTCTTCCACTTTGTTTCACGCATCAAGGCTAACTGAGCCTCGCGCAATGCGGTAGCAGGCGTCAGGTGCCGTTCCAGCACGCCGGCGTAAAAATGGGTCATTAAGACAGCAGTTGCTTCATCGTTCACATCCCACAAGCTGACCATCACGCGCGCGGCCCCCGCGTACATAAACCCGCGCGTCAATCCCACCATGCCTTCCCCGGTGAAATTCTTGCCGAGCCCGGACTTGCAGGAACTTAAAACGATCAGATCGGCAGGCAGCTTTAAACCGAACACATCATGAGTGGTGAGAAATCCGTTCTGATCCTGCCCATCAGGGCCAACCATCGACAACAATACCCCAGACACTTCGGGGTGATTATTATTTAGAAGCCCATGGGTAGCAAAGTGGATGTATCGATACTTGTTCAACCCGCCGTTAACGGCTGAACCTCTGCTTGCGTTAAAGTCCAGAAACTCCTTTGCAGTACCTTTCGGGGCCATCGCGACAATCGCATTTGCTTCCTGCCGCGTAAAAGGAAGGCGTGGAATGTTTTCGCCATCCGTTGTCTCGGCGACATCCTGATAAGCAGACCGGACTCGTTGTCCAACGGGCATCCCGGCACCAATCTTTAGCTGGGCGCTCCCGGCATAAAGATCATTCTTTTTTACCGCCCCGGCGATTTGAACTCTGGGGTCGTTGCGTTCAAACACCGGGTCAGCAAATACTGCAAGCGAGAGCGGCGCCTGCGGCCTTGCGGCAATATCTCTGCGTATTTCCGCCAACGCTGACGCCGACGGGATGTTCACTATTTCATGATTGGCAATAAGGAGCGATGTCGTCTCGTCTGCCCTGTTTTCACCCGAAGCGCGGCCACGGGGCTTTGGCTTTACCGGCAACGGAAGCGCGGCGAAGGGTACGAAATTCAGTGCGCCGTCGCTGACTACCAACAGCCGTTTCTTTCCCAGGAGATCGGCAACCGGCCCGAGAATCATTTCGCTTAATTCACTCGCAACTTTTCGATATTCGATTTCGGCGTCAGCTAATCTATCGGCTCGCTCCTCCTTCGTCTCAAACTTAATCGTGCGTCCGCGCGCACTTAGAAGCTCACAAAACCGATGTGCGACGGGACCGATCTTGTCACGACTGGCGAGTTCGAATGTCTGAATTGAGTCGTGGGAAACCAAAAACACGTAGCTGTGATCCTCGCCGAGCGAATATTCCAAAAGCAAAGTGTCGGCATCTACCACACGGTCCTGAATCTCCTTCAAGCTCAGCGGCCCTGGCAACGTCAAAGAAGCATAATGCGGACTGGAAAGACGCAGTTTCGATTGAATCTGCCTGTACTTTGCAACCAGGTCATCAATAGCCATATCGACCGAGGCCGTTGCACCCGACTTATCTCCGGAGGTAAATAAGGCGCGTCGATCGGCGAGCTTTGAATCGATACTGCTTCGCAGGCGGCGTTCTTCGGCAATCAATGCAGGGTCGGCGTCACCATTGACATCCACTTTCGCTTCGCTAAGCAAGTCGACCAGCACTCTCGCATGCGCGCGTTCGACCGCCTGTAGTGCAAGTGCATCGTAGCCCTTGCCGGGATTCTGGACGTTCATCTTCATCAAAAGATCTGAGTAAAACGTGTAAAACCCACCCTGCGACGCGAAATAGCTGGTCCGCAAATCCCGCCCGGAGAATTTAGCCCGAGTCGTCTCGATAATCTCAATTGCAGACTCGGTGCTCTTCAACGCGGGTTGCATCTGATTATTCAGAGATTGGCATATGCTTAAATTACCGTAGGCCGTCGCCAGACCTCCGCTGTTCCCCACACCTTTCAGAATAGGGATTGCCTGACCGTAAATCTGGATTGCATGTGCGCAGTCGCCCTGTAGGCGATATACAAGGGCGAGATCGCCAAGAATCAAGCCTTCTCCGATGCGGTCGTGTAGCGTTTGAGCAAGCACCAAAGCCTGTTGGTAGTACTTTTCTGCATTCGCATTGTCGCCCAGTTTCGAATATGAACGGCCGGTGTAGTCCAGAACCTGTGCTTCGAGATTCCTGTCGCCCACCCGGCGGATTATTTCGAGAGCAGCATCAAATTGTTCCAGAGCCTTTCGGAAATCGCCCATTTGCTCATAGATGAGGCCATTTCCTAAAAGAACCACGCCTTCCTCACGGTCGTTTCCAATCGCCTTTGCAAGTTCCAGAGCCCGGCTTTGATAGTCGAGCGATAATTTGTAATCACCGAATTGCGCGTAGGAGTGGGCAAGGTTCTTTAACCCGACCGACTGGCCTTCGATTTCTTCGATTTCTAAGGCAATATTGTATGCCTGCTGGTAATAGGAAATCGCTTCTTCATAATTGCTTTGCGAATAATTCGCGACCCCCAAAACGTTCAAGGTCCACTGTTCTTCAAATCGATCTCCGGCCGCTGTTACCCTCGCCAATCCCTGTTTATAATATTCGATCGCCTGGTCGATATCGCCAAGCTGGTATTTGATCACGCCTATGCGTGTCAAACTGTGTCCCACCATTCGTTCGTCACCAAGTGCCCGCCACATGGGAAGGGATTGGTTGTAAAGTTCAAGGGCTTTTTCATGCTCGCTAACCGTTCTGTATGCAACGGCCATCGCGTCCAACGTGAAGGCTTGATTGAACAAACTGTCTGCCTTACGAAAATGGTCCAGAGATTCCTGGAACCTGGCAACAGAATCCCACGCGGATTTTCCCGTGTTCTTGTTGTAGAGAATTTGCGCATCCCAAAAGGCCTTTTGCCCAAGCCATCGTTCACGATCAGCCTCGGTCGGATCGCGCAAATCGATTAATTCAACCGTTAATTCCTCAGGTTTCCGGGCCTTTGCGGAAGGCGACAGAGAAAGAATGTATTCACCGGGCAAGGTGGCGACGAAAGCATACCAATTAGACCCCTTCTCGGCACCGGGGCAATCCGCATCGACAATTTCTTTTTGATCGGGCCCAAACATCTTTGTGTCAACGTGCGCACCGGCGGGGCTGATCTTTAAGACCAGGAACTGTTCACGGGAGACTGAAATAGAAAGGCGCGGTGCTGAGGTACCGGAGACCTGCAGTTGCAACGGTACACCTTTTACGAGTGAATTCACGGGAGTGTCGTTGGTCGACGGGCTCACCCCGCGACTCAATTCTCGGGCATTAACTTTAGGCGCCAAAAGGCCTATAAAAGCCGAGATGGCCAATATTAGGAATCGTATTCGCATAGTGGTCCGCTATTCCCTGTTCCTATGTCACCGGTTCATTGGGACTCGAGCTGAAACTGCGTTGAGGATGGGCCAAACTGTATCGTGCTGCACGATTTCTCGAGGAGGCTTAGACAATGCGGGTCAGCTATTTAAGCCACCAGCAATCTTACTACTATTTATTATACTGAAACCCGGAAAGAGCCGCTAGCATCGTTGATTTGTGTTTCCGCCATTTCGGCGTTCCTGGAAAACGCCGCGGTTATCAATCCTACAATTTTCCTCAGAAATATCTACCTTTTCCCTCGATCGATGTGCCCGTCATTTCGACAAAATTAAGACGTTCGGAGCTGGCAAAATTGCTCAACCATCAATTTCGGGAAGGAATCTCGCAGTACGAGCGTATCGGATCTCTGAATAAGTGCCATTTCGTCGAGCAATTTGAAACTTCCGCAGGGATCGCGGCTCCCGCCAAAACTGTGCGTTAAATACCGCAAGCAAGGGTTCGAAGTGGCGTCTCAATTTCGGTGTTTCCCCTTCGATTCCTTTGTTTTTGAGAGCGATCCCGAGTCGTTCTGAGAAGTGTCGAATTTGTGAACATTTCAAATCAATATCGCGTATAATGCTGGTACGACAAACGGCAGGCGCACCCTAACTCTTAACCGCGCGGCGCGTTATGTCAGGCCAAAATGGTCACTCTTCTTGTTGGTACATTTCTGCTGATCGCTGCCTTAGCGATATTCGTTTATTTTCAGTTAACTCAACGAAATAAAGACAAAGAGCAAAGCCTGTTTCCGCCGGTTTCTCCGAATTATGAGGGCCTTTTTGCAGAGCAGAGAGATATGGCGCTTTTGGATCAACGGCAGGATCGGATGGGTCTCATGCACCAAAGCATGATTCGGCGAGCAAAAGCCGGGGACGTGGTTGTCCTGCGCGAGGCAGTCGAAAATGAAAGCGGACAGGGTTACGACGAACTAATGAACATGCTGATCGAGTCAGCCGGAACTACGCAAGAGCTTTTCCGCCTGGTGTCGCATGTTGCGCGGGACGAACGTCTGAGGGTCACGCCAGGCCTGGCCCTTAAGTTTTTGGAAACCTGGAAGAATGACCCTGGGCGATTGACGGTCGCTGAGGTGTTGCACGTTACGGCTTTGTCGAATGATCCGTTGCTGTATCGTCAGGCCAGCGAAACCGCGACGGAATACTGGCTGGCGGGCAAGTTACCCCAGGTGAAAGCAGAGGATATTCTTACCCTTATCGAAGGTGAATATTGGATTTTGTCCTCCGCCGCGAGAAGTTCGGGCGCTGGATTTGTGTTAAAACGCAGTATAATGGAGTTTCGTAAACAACTCGTCTCCAGAAACAGCCCTTAAGCCCTGGGCAACGTATGCACCTCGCAGTTGAGTAAAAGTATTCGCGTTTAGTAAGAGCCCCGGGTATCGATCGCCGTGAAGCATGTTGGTGCTTCATGGCAGAGGCTGGAGTGTCGAATGATAGCCAAACATAGAAATCAAGGACGACACGCGACCGCTGGAGAAAACCCTGGAGCGTCGAAAAGTATACGCTCTCAACGAAGTACCTTTCTGAGGATTTCAAAATGCAAATAGACCTTGCGTCGTTCATTCCATTCCTGGTGATCGCAGCTATCGTGTTGATCATCGTATTGATTGTGCTGAGCAAATTACTCGTCAATGTTGGCGCCCGCGAGATTGCGATTAAGGAGCGCAGGTATTTGGGTGCGAAGATGCCGCCCGGACGCGTAGTCGCAACTGAAGGCGAAGTTGGTATTCAGGCCGACGTGTTAAAGCCTGGCCTGCACCTTCTGTTTTGGCCGGTCGAGAAGGTTTACCGTAAGGTGCCACTTATTGAAATACAGGCCGACGAACTCGGGGTGGTTGAGGCAGTGGACGGCGCTCCAATGCCTCCGGGACGAAACTTTGCCCCTGACCGTGCGCAAAACGCCCACAATAACTTTCAGGATCCGATTGCCTTTATCAAGGAAGGTGGCGTAAAGGGTATTCAGCTACGCACGCTTCCTCCCGGATTCTGGCCGATCCATCCTTATTTATTTCGTATTTCGGTTGCAAAAACAACGGTAATTCCGCCGGGCAAGGTCGGAGTTGTAACAGCCTCGGATGGAGCACAATTGGATCCCGGCCGTCTGAATGGCAAGGCTTTCGAGGGTCATCGCAATTACCAGGACGCCGAACAGTTCATCGCAGCCGGAGGTCAAAAGGGCGCGCAGGTCGAGATTCTGACGCCTGGTACGTATCGCATCCTGACTCAATCGGTTCCCATGGATGGAGGCGCTGAAACGAAACCGGGACTGTTTTACGTTCGGCTTTTCGATGCCACTGGAATTCCGGAAAATCAAATTGGACTTGTTGAAGCCCTCGACGGAGCCCAACTGGACCAGCGCGACTATGTCGCAACGCCAATCGAAGGGCATGACAATTTCCAGGACTGCAATCAGTTCATCAAGCAGGGAGGCCAGCGAGGGCCGCAGAAAGACATTCTGTTACCCGGCACCTATTACATCAACCCGCTGGTCTTCAAGGTGATTCCGGAGACGGCGAAAGAAGTTAAGCCGGGCGAAGTTGCCGTCATTGTTTCGAACGTCGGGAAAGACCCTTCCGACGAGATCCGCCGGGCGATGGCCCGCAAGGTTCGCGAGCGTATGGAGCGCCAGGAAAGCGAGCATGCACACGACGCAGTGGCGCGCCTTGATAAATTGAAAGAGAAGGACACCGAGCTTGAACTGATTCAGCAGGAATTGTTGACGCATGACCCTGCTGACAGCCGCCTGGATGAAGGCGCCCATGAGGCGTATGTGGTTCCCGAAGGTTATAGAGGTATTCAGGAAACCGTGGTTGGACCTGGGCGGTACTACGTCAACACGCTGGCAATCTCGCCGATCGTAATTCCGACGACAAACCAGACCGTCGAATGGACGGCGGGCGAGGTGGTGAATACATTCAATCCTTTCGAAGTTATCTCGAAGGACGGATTCACGATGCAGTTGGAGGTTCGTGTCGTGTTTCGCGTCAAACCGGAAGATGCGCCGTTCATGGTCGCCAAGATCGGTGGCATCGAACGACTGATTCAAAACGTGATGCACCCGCTGATCGATTCAATCTTCCGCAATCAGGCGTCCGAGTCATCGGCGATGGCCTATCTGCAAAACCGGCATGAAGAGCAGGAAAGAGCGGAAGCAAGGGTACGCGCTCATCTGCTGAAGTATCACGTGGACGTTGTAAACGTCCTTATTTGTCACATACACCTGCCGGAAGAGTTGATGAAAACGCAGACCGAAAAGATCCTTGCCGAGCAGCGTCAGAACATGTATGACGCACAGCGCGAGGCTGAGGAAAAGCGGATTCAACTTGAACGCACAAGCGCACATGCCAACAACCAGAAGGCATTGATGGCCGAAACAGTCGGCGTGGAAATCGCCGGTAAGCGCGCCGAGCAGCGCAAGGCCGAAGCCGATGGCGAGGCACACTACATCCTTTCCACGGGTCGGGCCGAGGCCGAAAAGGTCCGACTTATGGGTGAAGCGCAGGGTGTCGCTTACCGCGAACAGGTGGGCGCTCTTGGCGCACAGGGCGTGTCGCTGATTGAAACGCTGAAGGTCATCGGCGTGAATAACGTTCGCATCACGCCGGATGTAATGGCATCAGGCGGTGCAGGCGATGGCGGAGGCAACCTGGGAACACTGATGCTTTTGAATCTCTTCCGCGAAAAGCTGGGAGTTGACCAACAAGCTGGGAATGGAAGCAAAGCCCCTGTGAGTTAGTCAGGGCGGTGACCTCAAAATCGGGCCGGAACTCCAAATGGCAGTTCCGGCCCGACTCTTTTGTAACGGCAATTTTATTGTAACTTACCTTGGGTGTATCAATCTCCTGCGGCCTGATTTATGCCTTTTCGAGGTACATCTTTGCCGCCATCTTCGCGAGTTTCCACATCTTTCCCCATTCGATACGACCATCGTTCTCTTTGCCTGTGAGCTTATCGAAAAACAACTTGCGAAACTGGCGCCCCTCGCGTTTTAGCATAAATTCCTTAGCAAACGGGCGCGCGGTGTCGAAAAAGCTGAATTCAGGGTCAGTAACGATTCCGATACCTTCAAGCGTCATCAGCGCCCGGATAATGTAGGTAAAATTCGACGGAAGCCTGAATGGATATTCATACATTACATCGGCAAGGTTATAAGTAAGCTCCTTAAAATTCACTTCCCCCAGCTTCAGATTCAGATAGTGCTCAAAGAGCCCCTCCACCACCGGACGAATCTTTTCACGGTTGGTGCCAGGTTTGAGGAAATCCAGATTGATTAAGTCCTGTGCAAGACCGTGCACATCGCGCGCAACGACATGGAAGAAAGCGTCGATCATCATCGACTGTAACTTTGGACTGATGATTCCAGTCATCCCAAAGTCAAAAAATGCCAAATGTCCGGAGTCCATCACAAGCAGATTCCCAGGATGTGGATCCGCGTGGAAAAAGCCATCTTCGAGCAATTGCTTCAGATAAGTTCGGACAAGCAGCCGGTTCACCTTCACCGGTGAGATTTTGTTCGCGCGGAGTTGTTCAATATCAACGACCTTAGTTCCATTGATAAACTCCATCGTCAATACGCGCGAAGTGGTATGGCTCCAGTAAATCACGGGTACATGAATCACCCGCCAGGTCTTAAAATTCTCGCGGAATCGTTCGGCATTGTGGCCTTCCTGGACATAGTCCATCTCCTGGAAGATCGTTGTGCCGAATTCGTTCAACATTCCCTGCCAATCGGCATTCTCGGTAACTCTCGGAAATCGGGATAGAAACCGCACAAGATGACCAAGGATCGCCAAATCAAGTTTCATCGTCTCAGCAAGGTGGGGACGTTGAACTTTAATCGCCACTTCTTCACCGGTATGTAAACGCCCCCGGTAGACCTGTCCAAGCGACGCCGCGGCGATTGGCTCGATGCCAATTTCGAGGAAAGCGTCCTGCAACGTCATCCCGAGATCGCTTTCGATCCTGGCGTAAGCCTCAGATGTGGGGAACGCAGGCACCTGGTCCTGGAGCAGCACGAGTTGCTTTATGTAAGGAAGCGGAAGGAGATCGGCGCGCGTACCCAGGCTCTGGCCAATTTTTATAAAGGCGGGCCCCAGCTTGATCAGATTTCGGTTAAGCCACAACGCCTGCTTTTCGAGGCGGGCTTCTTTGGATCCGCTACCATCACTTCCGCGAAACATCAGTAGTCGCAAAAATCGAATAAGAAGGTCTACTGCGAAACGATCGACATCCCGACTCCATTCCTGAAAGAGCGCAATGCGGCCTTTTGCGCGAGCTTCTTCGCGCAGTCGAGAAGCCACGCGGCGGTTAAAGTTTGCCCGAGCATCATAACCATCGAGAAAAAGGTATAACGAAAAGAGCCCGAGGACTCGCCCCACGTTTAGGGCTCGGAACCATCCCTGCAGGCCAATACCACCGTTGGGCACTTCCTCGTTGGAAGCGGCGGGGACTGCCTGCAGCGCACGCTGTATCATTTGCGTCTTGAGCTGCTTGCGTTTCGCACCTAATTCTCCCGGAATTCTGTGCGGGCGTTCATAGCCAAGATGGTCAATATAACTTTCATCCAATTCGGCGGATGTAAGCTTTTCTTCGAGTAGTGCCATTCTGTAACTCAAAAATAAAGGGCCTGACGCCCAAATTTACTGCTGTGGTCTGTTTTGTAACACTTACACAATTGCAAGCGACCGTTTAACGTTGCCACGTTCGAAGAACCGTTCCGCCCTTTTTCGATCAAACTCAATCTGCCTCTTTAGATCGTCGACCGAGTCGAATCGGCGTTCGGCTCTTAATCTATGCAAAAAGCGTACCCTCAAAACATCGCCGTAAAGGTCCCCTGTCCAATCCATTACGTATGTTTCGATGGAAGGTTCCGTCTCGCCAGTTTGAAACGTCGGCCTGACTCCGATATTGCTAACGCTACGCCTCCAAATGCCATCTATCAAGCTTGCGGTGACGTAAACACCGCCTCGGGGTATGACGCGGTTATGCGGCCTCAAGTTGGCTGTTGGGAAACCCAGGGCCCGCCCACGTTCGGCGCCGTGTACGACCTGCCCTTCCACACCATACGGCCTTCCGAGCATTCTGCGTGCGAGATTCACTTTACCCTCGGAAAGCAGGTGACGGACCCGGCTGGAGCTTATCCTCTGGCCCCGCAAGGTGACTTCCGGCACTTCGTCGGCGAAGAACCCCAACCGGCTGCTTGCGCTTTTAAGAAACTCGATATTTCCCTCGCGATTATGGCCAAACGCAAAACCGCACCCGAGATAAACCTCACGGGCGTGAAGTCGTTCGCAGACGACATCCCGGAGGAATTGTTCGGCGCTGACCATCGCAAAGTCTTTATCGAATTTGATAACAATCGCCTGTTCAATTCCAAGAACACCGAATGCTTCGATTTTCTGATCAAAGGTCTGTAGTAGCGGCGGCGAAGATTGGGGGTGAAGAACCGCACGTGGATGCGGATCAAACGTGATAACGGTCGGGATCGAGCCAAGCGCGCGTGATCTTTCAACAACGGTTTTGATAATCAGCTGATGTCCAAGATGCAAACCATCAAATACCCCGAGCGTCAATACGCTGGGTCTGATGATCTCGGCATTGTCCGTACCATGGAACAGTTTCATAAGAACAGAGGTTAGAGGCTAGAGGTTAGAGGTTAGAGACGAAGAGGTTGGACCTCTTTCGTTATCCCTCTTCCGTCTTCCTGCTTTATCCCGTTTCTCCTTCCCGCTTTCCCGCCTGATCGTTTACCATTTCCGCGTTTACCAGCTTAGAAATTTAGCTCCAGACCGTCGAATGCGAACTCCACACCCGCGGGGAGGCGCTTTGAATCGCGCGCGTGAAGGATGTCGTGGGTCATGTGGATGAAATACGTTTTGCGGGGTTTTAACTCGGCGACTATTTCAAGCGCTCGTTCAACCCATAAATGTGTTGGGTGCGGCGTCCACCTCAGACAATCCAGGGCCAAAACTTCCAGGCCACGAAGGCGATCCATACTTTTTGTGGGAATCTCGCTTAGATCAGTCACATAACCAAAATCATTCATGCGATATGCCATGACCGGCAGCTGGCCATGAATTACCTCAATCGGAGTAACCAGGAGATCATCGCCAAAACAGAATGGTGCCCCATCGACGACGGTATGAGGTATTACCTGGGGAAGGCCGCCCCCAAAATGGTCCGGTTGAAAGATGTACTGAAAGATTCTTCGAATATCGACCCACGCCCGATCGTTGGCGTAAAGACCAAGCGGACCGTAACGAAAATTTAGAGGGCGAACATCATCCAGGCCGAAAATGTGATCGACATGACAATGAGTTACCAGTATTGCGTCAAGGTGCTTTAGTTTGTAACGAAGGGCCTGCTGCCTGAAGTCGGAAGAAGTATCGATGAGCACGGTCTGGCCGCCATGCTCGATTATGGCCGATACCCGAAGTCTCTTATCCCGCACATCCTGAGAAACGCACGTTTCGCATTCGCAGCCAATTGACGGAACCCCCGTCGATGTGCCTGTGCCAAGAAAGGTGACCTTCATCTGATATTTTCGCTTTGGCCAATTCCCCGCTAAGAAGCAGCAAACGCCGTCCGACAATCACAAGAGGCTTTATTTGCCCCCGAGGATATCGCCGGCAGTAAAGCCGCTCGGCGGCGTTCGCCGGGCTGGACCCGTTAGCGCCACATATTGCATCCGCAAGTCCGACAAAATCCCTTCAAGAATCTGCTGCTCTTCAGGATTCAGGTTTGATCGAGTTTTTCGCTGCAACATGCCCAGCACGTCAATCCAGTGCTTGCCAACCTCAAGTTCGACGCCACGTTCACCAGTGACAGGGTGCTCCATCATCCCGAGTGCAGATGCTGCATTTGAAGCAACGGACATCAGGAAATTAACAAAGCTCGCAGGATCATTTGGATCAGTTTCGTCTTCGACGTGTGAATCAACCCCAGCGGAAGATGCGCGTGGTTCAGAAACTGCTTGAGGAGCAGAAACAGGTGTTGCAGCCGCAGCTGTCCCCGAAGCCGGTCGAGATGCCGTCAAATCTGTGGCGGCGCCGGAAACTGTGGGCGACGAATCCGTCAAAACTGAGGGCGTGGAATCTCTTTCCTCTTCTCGCACAGTTTCTCGGGGTGTGCCGTCCGAATTGAAAAGCCGTCGATCCGTTACTTTAAAGCCACTCTGTTCTTCGCTCATATTTTGTCTTTCATTACGGGTCCATACTGTAAAACACAGCGACCAGTTTACTTGACCTTCATTATTTTCGGCTTAGTTTCGTCTTGACGACCCATAAGCCGACTCAATTGAGACCAAATTGCCGAATTCATAAGCCATAAAATCAATGCCGCGCGTCGGTTTCCGTTGTTTCGAGTTCAACCATCGATGGTAGCACCCACTTTCCTGCCCCGCAAGAACGTCTCAAATACAGGTTTCGGCAGTTTCCCCACGTCGTCAGTTTGGCCGGCCGACCGCTTTGAGTTTAACATCAGGCCATGACAACCGGCTTTTCCGATCTTGTTGCCTTAATGGCGCGCCTTCGTTCACAGGACGGATGCCCATGGGACCGTGAACAGAATTATGAAACCCTGGCGCCTATGCTCCTTGAAGAGGCATACGAAGTCTTTGACGCTGTGGACAAGGCGCGCAAAGGTGCTCCGGCCGAGCTTCGCGACGAATTAGGCGACCTGCTGTTCCTGATCGTCTTTTTCGCTCAACTCGGGGTCGAGCGCGGCGAATTCTCGATTGATGATGTCGCAAATTCTGTCCACACAAAGATGGTCCGCAGGCATCCACATGTTTTTGGAGACGTTACAGCCGACAATTCAACTGAGGTGCTGAAAAACTGGGAAACGATCAAAGCGGACGAAAAACGCGCCCGTGATAATGATTTGCCGGTCCAACATGCATCCCTGCTGGATGACGTTCCGTTCAAAATGCCCGCTTTGATGGAGGCCCGGCAGCTTTCAAAAAAGGCGGCGAATGTTGGCTTTGATTGGGAACGCGTTGTCTTAAAGCACAAGGAAACAGCCACGGACGAGGATCTATCGCTTGTTCGAGGTGAAGTGGGGGATCTGTTGTTTGCGGTTACAAATGTCGCCCGTCATCTGCATGTTGAGCCTGAAGGGGCGCTGAAACTTACAAACCAGAAGTTCCGACGCAGGTTTGCATTCATTGAAAAAAGATTGAATGAACAAGACCTGGAATTCAACAGCCAGAGTCTGGATCAACTTGAATCATTGTGGCAAGAGGCAAAGACTCGAGAGGGGGTTCAGGAGGAGTAGGACGACTTGTAGTATTTTCGGCGTCATTACAATCCTGAAAATCGCATGGGACTTGAGTGACCTTCGTCGGGTCTTATGTCTCAAGTGTCATGACACTGTTTAAACCGGAAAGTGCCACGACATCGTTTACAAGTAATGCTTACAAATAATAACTAAATCACCTCTACCGGCCGCCTACCAAATATCCTCGGGCAAAAAAGAAGGCGATCCCGCTTGGTAATGTGCGGTTGAACCAGCAGTTATAGTTCAGGCGGCACCAGGTAAGCCTATCGATTGTTTGACTTAGGCCTCCATGCATCCCGCCCGGCGGATATAGGTTGTGGTCCATCAAATAGGTGTGGGTCGTAATCGACATTAAATCTGAATTGCAGATTATGCCAGGTGCCAGTCTTGCCTTCATCAAATAGTGCGACGCTCTGTGGCATCTGGATTCCATCCATGGCAAAATAATCCTTGAATTCTTGTTCAAACATGGGTTTCGTCTTGTGCTCGGATAGCTTGCCGTATTCCGAGATCCTGACGACCATGAGCGATTCGGATTCAATATCCACCGCAAAATCAAAACGTTCTCCGTCGAAGGTGGTTTCGATCACGTCGACGCGTTGCTTTCCGAAGTGTTGGCGTGTGACTCGAACTGGCTCCGGTCGAAACCATTTTGTTTCCAGCAGCCAAATAATGCTCTTTTCTTCCAAATGGCGTTGCGGGCTGCCTCCTGATACCACTTCAGTTCGTTCTGAAGTAATGACGTCATGTCGAGTATTATCGCCCGCATACAGTTCCATCATGGGCGACGGAAACGGACCGGCATAACTCCAACGCCAATATTTGTTGGGAAAGACAAAAAGGTGAATGTCTCCGATCTCACCAAATACTTTGTCCCGTTTCTCGGGGCGAAAGTTACTGACGAGCAAGTTGTTAACTTGATGCAAGCGTTCACGTCCACCCTTTGCCCTTATCACGGCATCCCAAAGGCGTCGAGCTTGCTCCCGAT
>WNFR01005294.1_pt1 | contig 14444 bp, 17 predicted proteins | sample 5400221 | NCBI WGS metagenome assembly WNFR01 (sample SAMN13153357, study PRJNA577476) | soil metagenome | isolation source: 40 cm soil under Madrone tree | place: USA:California | collected 2016-06-14 | reverse complement strand
GGTGTCAACTAGTCCCGGCTGCTTTCCACCACCTAATAATGCCGTCCTCACCCCCCGTAACGAATGCACTCGAAGATGTCGCGGCGGAAGAAGGCTGCCATGACACGGCCCAGACCTCTCCATTATCTGCAATCGTTGAGACCGTTGTGCGAGCTGCCAAGTCCCAAACCTTGATAGTTTTGTCGGCAGAACTGTCACAACTAATTAACGGGGACGTGGACGTAATTGTCGATTTACATACCCAGACAGAGCAAGTCGACCGTCTGGGGATATATCTGAGCTCAGGACCCATGAAGAGTGCCCAGATAGAGAGGCTACTGCTCCGGAGCTTGGCCGACCGGTCGATGTCGTGCGTACATCGTACAGAATAAGGCGCTTGTCCTCAGAAGCCGACAGGAGAAGCTTCCGCATAATCAATCATGAGTGTGATATCTCGTTTTGGTGTCACAAACCTGAGAGTCGGGAGACCATGACAAGGAGCGGACAGCCATGGCATGTGACGTATACGTGGAGGTGAGGGTGCCTGAAGCGAGGTCAAATATGAAGATTTGGCCACTCTCAACAGATAAGGCTACCCGAGAACCATCGGGACTCTATAATGAATGCGTGAACCGTTTATCTGTGAATGGACAGAGAAAGACTCCCACATGACTGCACCGCATTCCAAACTTTCCGCGCCCACTCTGCAGAGTAGTGCGTTGCTCACCAAAGGTCTCCGCTTCCGCTGAATGGATGGTTACGTTTCCTGAGCCACCAGTAGCCGCATATGTGCCCCCCTTTGGGTTCAAGGACACTGACCACGCTATGATAAGTTTAATTTAAATGTACCAGTGGATATTAAGATAATGCTGATCAGCGACGTACATGGCTCTACGCCTTGACGTGTATAACTCTCGTGCTTGCCAACAATCGTACCTGTCTCTAAGTCCCACAAGAATGTCGTCCCGTCGACACTGTTATATAAAGCGTATCTTCCATCCCGTGAGACCGACAGGGAGACGAGACCAAGGGTATGGGCGGGTGCTGTACGCATGACTTGACCCGACACAGAATTCCAGCGCTTAATTATTCCGTCGGCCGAAATAGATACTACCGCGTTATCCTTTGCTGTCCAAGAGATGTCCCAAACCGCATCACCATGCGCTTCGATCGAGAGGAGTTCAAAGTCAGGAAGAAGGGATGTCGGGAGTATTCAAGGGCACCATACGTTCTGTACAGTCACGCGCATGCACATAGGCTGAGCTCTATACCGTAGTCAATCCCTCTTCAGATTCGTACGCCGGGGTTTGACAAACCATTATTCAGAGTTTCTGTGAGCAAGCTAAATGCGCTGAGCACAACAGCTACGTTGTTTGCCCTTATCCTTGCTCCTTGCCTTGCCCTAGACGCGTCAAGTTTCGGATGATACCGATCGGCCTTTGAAACTACCTGCATAACTTGTCCACATCCTGAACTTTAATTTGTACTCTTATCAACGAAGGCGGACGAAGACATCACCCGTTGCGATATTCTAATTCTCCATTGAATCGAAAAAAACCCGTTTGCGTTTCACAAAAGTCTGAATGACCATTATCCTAACGACCCAACTTATATTCAGGATGTCTGACGCCGGAGGTAATGTTGAAGTTGAAGTCGAAGCCGCGGAAGTCCCTGAGGTCTCGGAGGCACCCAAGGGAAAGCTGACCGTTGAGGAGGCACTCGAGGTACACATCAGCCATACGATTCGATCTATTTTTCTCATTTCCAACCAAATTAGCAAGTATTGAAGAAGTCTCTTAAACATGACGGTCTCGCTCGTGGCCTTCGCGAATGTGCAAAGGCCCTGGACAGACGTCAGGCTCACCTCTGTGTGCTCGTCGAGACCTGCACTGAAGCGGAGTACATCAAGCTCATTGAAGCACTTTGCGCGACGCACACGATTCCCCTGATCAAGGTCGGAGATGCAAAGGTCCTGGGTAAATGGGCGGGACTATGCAAGATTGACCGCGATGGAAATGCTCGCAAGATCGTGGGTTGCTCGTGTGTTGTGGTTAAAGAATATGGCGAGGATTCAGAGGCTCGCCATGTCCTCGACGAATACTTCAAGGCTCGTTAGGGTATGTCTCTATGTCTTTCTCGGTTTCGCTTCTCTGGCACCTCCTCACGATGACCAAAAGACTCCCTCTACGGAGATTCTCTTTGACGAAAATCGTCCTTCCGGAATCATTATTCATTCTGATACAATCTTTTACTACGGTCCGTTTTGCTCAAACGCTGATCACTTTTGAATCCTGCAGCTCAGGCTTGCCATTGTATGAGTAGATGCTACAAAATTCCGTCGTTGGTGCCATATATCGCATCACTCAGACGGTGCTACCTCACTTCGCCGTCCTGTGAGATGGTAAACAAAGCAGAACTTTGCCCTCGCTTTGTATATCCGAATCCGCCCTAACCGCATGCCGAGAAGTCATGTAAGACTTACACACTAGTGACGACAACTGGACGGGCTGTCACTTGTATTTGTGACCCGAATCATTGCCATTTCGTGCCTATCATAATAACACTACTGGATGACTTGCATTTCGGGGCACCATCTCAACTGCGGAAATAACCTTCGTTTTCGAAATATTTTCGTGCGGCTCACCCACAGAGTAGAACTGCGAACTGCAGTCAATCGGGCCATGAAATTGCGTGAAATGCCGTCCCGCCAAAATAGTTGGTGACAACAGCCACTCCGTGTCCTGCCCTCCTGTTCTGCTCGATGTCAGTACATAAGACATCATCACGACATAGACGGCACGCGCCAGGCTTATACTATACAAACGTAGCGAATGGACAGTCAATAAAATGTACTTCTGTCCCCTCTGAAGTAGTAGCGTACATTTTTGTATCAGGTTATTCTACCGAGAGGCCTTCATGCGGTGACCACCTGTTGTGAAGCGAGTACCATATGTGGAGCCAAATAATATGAGGTGTCACTTCCGAAGATCAGGGATAGAAGGACCAACAGGCAACTCATTGCAAGCCGAGTGCTGATCAGCGCTGACACTTCAAAGAGATGAGAGACACCACCGGATAATGTCGCGTTCCACGGGGAACCACATACCTGATTCAGGCGTTTTTTCATTATCGAGAGGTGTTGTGGCATTAAGTTGACTGATCGTGAACGTGAGCTAGTTATGAATTGCCGCTTGATAGGGTTAGAACTGTCTTCGGTAAGTCGGTATGCTACGTACGGCGCGCAATTGCCTTAGTCATACGAGCTGGGTTAGCAGGTTGAAAAATGCGAAGTCCAGACACCAGACAGGCGAGCACTAGCGCACGGAGTGATATAGGAGCCAGCCACGTCAGTCGACAGAAGAGGAGTAGCACCTATCTTGACAGATCCGGAGAAGAGAGAAGCTAGACTTGTTAGATGAGCACACGATATGCACTCCGACCTAATTAACCGCAACATCGATGTGAGCCTGAGAATGTAGGGGAAAGGTCGCTTTTAGAAAAGCGCACCCTGTATCACCGCTTGAGCGGGCTATGAAATGTGTCCTACACGTTATTCACAACAAACACCGACAGCCCTTACACAGGGATAGTCTCACGCCAGTCCTCGCTTCACTCTGTCCGGGACCACTCTAGCGACTCACACAGTGTCGGACTGTGTCCAACATGGGCCGAGAACTTTCCCCCCGTTCCATGCAGGTCCATACTCCAGTTGGCCCATACACAGAGGGGTCAACATTGGTTCTATCTGTTACGTTCCGCTACACTTCTTGATGAACGTGGTTGCTTCCGTCTACGCGATTGACCGCCACGGCGGCTCCAAAACCCTTGTTCCCCTCGGCCATGCCATCTACTCGTGCAGAGCTATCAGCCAATGACATGGGGAACCAATAACGTTTGGCAGTACGACAACATGGTCAGCGTACCATCAGGCATTGGAAGTAGCATGTGGCGTGTGGCACTATCTGCATCAACGTAAATCCGGAATAGTCGAGCAGAGACTTCTTGTACACCCAGCCCCACACAAGATGAAAAAAGAAAGAAAAAAAAAAAAAGAGGTCACAGTGAAGACCCAGAGAGACATAGCAGAGCAAGTTCTAACCGCGTGGACAAAGGTGCCCCTGACAACTGGCTTGACGCTACAGAGTACGGTGCGCGACAACTTGAACGCACAGGACTCATCAGGAGAACGACTTGCAGAGGAAAAAGGAATTGAAGTCTGAAACTGATCGACCACAAACGCGTGTGGGGATGCATCCAGCTATGCAGGCTCGAACGCACGTCCAGAGTTGAGGTGGGCCAAGGACCAGAAAGATATTTCAGCTTTGCGAGGATCTTGAAACCATGGTGATTACATAAAAGGGGCACGACAGCGGAGCACTTCTTTCGCGGCAAATGCCCATAGCCGAACGTTCGGGCGAAGATGCGGGCCACTGATCTATGACAACCAACTTATTTACACTTTCCAGAGCGCGTTCGGCGCTCGGTTACAATAAAACCTTGGCGCGTGCTTACTTCTTCCTGCGCGCCAAACAAACACTGTTTTCATACTCCCAGGTACTCCACGCCTCTTCATATCGCTTCATACAGGAGTAGGGCTCAAGCTTCCGCTCGCAACTGAGCTTCGACGCGATCCGATGAAGGGCTTGAATCGAAACGCGGCACAGACGTCACAATATTCGTACAATCATAACCTGACCATAAAATCACGGGCAGCAGTAGGCATCCTCATACGGTCCTCGCTTTGTACTCGCCCCGTACAATAACAAGACCAGAGCAGCTGGTATCCAACAGACACATTCTATTCAAAGGTCATGTCGGAGGTACGTCAGGCCCAGAAACGGTATGTCTTTTTGTCGCAAATAAGTAACGTAATTTTTGCCATTGCAGGGAGAGCCGAGGCCACCGACAAACTACGAGGCTTATATACTCGATGTGTTAAACACTATGACGAGAACGTCGTCAACAATTGACCAAAGCGCGCTTCGGACCTGTCTAGAACTTTCGTCCTCATACCTGGTATCTGACACGACGACTAATCCGACTGGCGGGATAAACACATGGAGTGCGGGGCTTAATCGGTTGGTAGATATCCTCACTGCGCTACACGCGCGTGGAGAACTGGAATTGGAAACGGTGAATTCCGCGTCCAGAGCATGTTCAGAGTGCTGGATGGTAGCCGGTAACTGGCGGGGTCTGGATGACTGCCGAGAGTGTGTGCGAAAGGTTGCGGTTCGATTGAAGAAGCTTTTAGATGAGAACGGGAGGACATTTGGGGGAGAAAGTGTGTATGTACCATAACTGATCATCCATCTGTGTGATCTGTGGGCCATCCGGTCCGACGCTTCCGTTGATAATAAACTGATTGTATGCGCTTCCCTATCTGCACTACTGGTACCCGCATGGAGCCCGTCGTCGTCTTTCCTCCTTCTCCTTTTCCTTCGACCACTTCCGATGAAAAAACAGACATTCTCACACCCATAAGAGCACACTATCTCAAGAAATCACTCATTCAACTTCAATTTGCTTGCGAAATTCAGGCCATCATATCCAACCCCGACAGCCCGAACATATCTACTTTATCATATCTTGGTCCTCCATTTGCACCACCACCAAAGGGCGTCCCCGTCATTGACTTGCCCTTCCTGCGATATCTCTTTCGTCAATACGTCCTAACATTTCCCTTCCTAACCTCCGCTCCTAAGAACTTCTTTCCCGACAAAGTCCAGCCGTTCGTTTCATCCCTTCTTTCGCGGAACCTTTATTCTACTTCTATCCTCGACGATGAACCGGCGGATTCTGCCGGTGCAGCTAAAATTGTCGCCAAGGCTGAACGCAGCTTCTCTTTATTCCTTAATTATGCCATAAAGACAGTTGAGAGAGAGGAGACAGTACGATTAAGTCAGTCAGACTTGAACAGGCTAGAAACAATAGCCCGCAGGCGTCGTAACAAGCTGATGAAGAACAAGGACGTTTTCGAGGTTAACGTGGTCTGTGTGAGAACTGTCGTTGAGAGAGGGCGCGTAAGGAGCAAGGTTCACGAGGTGCGCTCCCGTAGTCGACCTCCCCACATTCGTTTCCGATCGTCCTTTTTTTATAGGAGTTTATCATTCGTACTCGGCGCTCCCACTGCAAAGATGTGTATGTCTCACGCCGGTACGGTGACTTCAAGACGTTATATGACGAGGTGGGCTCCCTAGTTCTCAATCCCCCTTTCCGGCTCACAGTCCAACTCAGCTCCGCAAAGCACACTCTGATGAAGATATCCGACCGCCACCGTCAAAAGATCGTACCTTTAGTAGCTCTCGAGCACCCGCTACGGTCAGCAACACATCGATGTTCTTGGAACGTCCCGATTCTGGCAGCAACGATTCACTCCCACTTTCTCCCACATCTACTGCTACCCCTTCCCTCCGATTAGCTCGAGAGAAGAATCGCCTGACGTTAAGGGCATACCTTCATACGTTACTATCATCAATCACGATTGCGTCGTCTCCTGTCATAAGGTCATTCTTACTTTCGGACCCCACCACATTGAGCGAAGAAGAACTGGAAGACGCTCGGCATCGCGAAGAGGCTGACAGAACGCGCGACGAGGGTCGCAAACAATTCGCCAGGGAAATTTCTGCTCGAGTTGATTCACTACGTGGTTTTGTCAAAAGCGTCAAGGGTGATCTCCTCGGCAAAGGTTAAACACCCACCCATGTCAGGCACAAGACTAATCATCTCCTAGATGGTCTGACTCATATGTTTGAGGTCATTAGGACAACCGATAACGTGCGCAACCTTCCACCAGAGTTTCAGGCCGTCATTGAATGGGGACGAATATCGTTGGTGACCTACTGTCGATGAGACTGGTTTCTCCTAATGTATTATTCAAAGACTTGCGTCGACTGTTTTCCACCACTTCATCGCTGCAGACGACGCATCTGAGTCACTCGCTGGATTGAAGCGCATACACGGATACATGCCGTACTTCATGCTCAAGGCTGCTCTGAAAATCAGCAACCCAGTAGCTATGATACGAAGTGCGCTTTTTGGATTTTCTTATAGTGGCGAATGTAATCTCCACTGCAGGCGTTCTCGACCTTTTCCTGGCACAACCGTTCGGTGGCCGAAGTTTACTCCAACGGTGTGTGGAACGCTCGTCTCCCTAGTTGGATCGTTAATCGTGCATAGCATGTTCACGAGTTCCCTTAACGAAGAAGTAAAATCTCTCGAAGAGGACATCGAGGCTGTGAAGGATAAGGTCGACGATCCTGTCATCTGCGAGAAAGTCCGCCAGTTTGTGTATGGGCCTCGAGAAATCCAAGCCATATACAAAAATGACGCGGGTAGGTGATTTCTGGCTGCCGACACATTGCTACTAAAAACCATTATTTAAGCTGAAGAGAAAATACATGTACTTGCTGCAGTCCTCCGTTCGGGGGAAGAGCCAACTCTCTCGCGTGCGCAAATGCAACGAGTCGTTCGATCACACAGAGAACACCGAGAATATCTGAAATATCGCGAATCACTTGCGGATTCAGACGACGATGACGGCCCACAGAATGAGGACGCGTGGCTTTTTGAGGACTTGGCTGTTTTAACCAAACTGTACTCCCGATTGCGGGAAAAAAAGCAACTCATAGCTCTAATTTTCGAGGTAGGCCAGAATGGTTGCTTTAGTCACCGACTCACGTGCAAGCTTTCTTGAAATAGGGAACCACCGCGGACCTCATGAAAGATATTATAACAATATTTTACTCACCTCTTGCGCAAGTTTACAGGGCTGCAAGTATTGCAGAGTCTATAGGCGATCTGCAAAGCTTCGTTAGTGACCTCATCAGAACCGTGGAGACCAGTGAAGAGCGTATGTTGTCCCGGAATTGTAATACGTCGGATTTGTTGACGAATCACTTCTGTGCTAGTTAGCCAGGAAAACCCTCGGCAGACTGTTCAAATATTCATTGACCTAATTGAGCGGCATGAACAGTCCTTCTATTATTTTGTCCACAAGGTTCATTCTAAAGGTGAAGGCCTATTTTCCGGGCTGATGCGCTGGACCGAGCGTTTTCTCGATGTCGTCCGCATTGGCATTGGCGAACCCATCAGTCTTGAGTTTATCCTTCCGCATACTGGGGAAGAACGCGGAGTTATCATGAAGGAAATAGATGAAGTAGCGCTCTATCATTACAAGCTAAAGGTTCAACACGAGAGCAAGGTGCGCCGTCGATTTGGGAGGGCTGGAGGCGCAGACGTTACTGGGGAGGACCCGGTGACCCAGGACGTTGTGAACGGATTTATGCATGATGTCAGCTTTGGTGACCTCATGAGGGAGGACATGGCGGCTGAAGATGATGAATCTGACGGCAGCTATGAGTCAAGCAGCGAGTATGAATCTATGACTGACGACAGCGAAACTGGGTCCGAGGAAAGCAGCGGAAGTCCATCTCCTGGTGCTCGGCTGCGCGCGTCCCCATCAGCACCGCCTATGCAAGTTATTTCTCATCATTCAGCTCAGCAGCCGTTTCCTTCATCGCTCACTTCAAATCCGACCCTCCCACATTGTACCGAGCCATCAGTATCCCCACGTACGCCGTCGGTGGCATCTCCTAGCTCCTCTGGATCTCGCCTTCGCAAGCTATCACAGCCATTGCGCAAATCCCGGTCAACGACCTTCGGCTCTGTGCGTCCGACTTTGTCGAACAGTGCGGACGCTCCCCCACTCCCGCCCCTACCACTGTCCGTCGTGCAGCCGCAATCCAACGTTCCGCTCACTGGGCGGTCGAAGCCGTTACCGCCTCAACCATCATCCCCGTCTTCGTCCCGGGCATCCTCGTCCCGGCAGGCAATTGAAGCCCCGGCGCTGAAACGGTACCCAACGAGCCAAATTTTGCTTCAGACCCCCCCACCACGGGCCAAGAAGCAGATAACGGCCGAAGGATTGAAACCGCCAGAACTCAAGAAGATACCTGAGTTGCTACCCATATTTGTTGAAATGGTGCGTTTTTTTTTCCTGCCTCGCTTTTTGGAAAGCGGTGATATATTCACCTTTTGACTGTGATGGTCTGCAGATGCGACCATCACTATTTCCACGGACGGGGACTTGATGGACCAGCGATGCAGAGTCACGAAGTTTTCACACGTTCACGAATGTACTCTTCAGATACTTGTACGATTTATTTCACCTTTTATTTAATTCTCTTCAACTAGAGACCCTGTAAGCAACGAGGGATCGGGTATCATGGTGCTGTCTAGAAAGTATAGAAAGTATGTATGGCTAGCGACAATCAGTAATCTTAGATGGGCCGATCACACTGTTCTCGCAGACCAGCTGCAGGACGGCCAGGTAAATGACGCATAAACTACGCTCCATTAGAGATGGTGAAGCGCTTGAAGGTATATCTGAAGACACAATGAGTCAACAGGACGAGCAGGGGAGCCTGGAGGGAGGAGAAAGAAGGCGCACCCGAGGAATGCAAGGTCCTTGCTCGAGTCGCTGGCGTCGACTCCGACGGGGTCCTCGGTGCCACCCTGCTCGAGATCCTCCACAGGGAAATACGACGTGTCGGTGATGGACCGTAGCCGCGGCACGAATGGGGCATCAATTTGTCGTATCGCGCCCCAGTCTACACCATAGAAGAAGGGGTGGTTCTTGATCTGCTCAGTGCTCAGTCGCCGATCTGCGCTGGTTATGAGCCTGTAATATGCGAGCGAGAGGAGGGAGGGAAAAGATCTCAGCACAGGGAAGATTTGGCGCGATCACGGACGGACGGTGGGTGATGCTCACCGGCGAATCATGTCTTCGGCTTCGCGGCTCAGATGGACATCGTCAGGAATTACAAGGTGGTATTGCCAGTGGATGATTTTCTGGTAGGTTTCGTGGGTCGTTTCGGAGCAGAAGGGTGGGTAGCCAACGAGGCATTCGAACATGATGGCACCGAGTGACCACCAATCGCATTCATTTCCATAGCCTTGCTGCAGGAAGATCTCAGGGGCGATGTAATCTGGCGTTCCGACTGTCGAGTAAGCCTATCGTTGCGTTGAGTGAAACCTCGTCAAAGATGTAAATACGAGTGACACGAACCAGTTTCCGACGATTCGCCTTCCATGTCGCAATTTGATCTTTACTTGTCATCGTCAAGTTGATGGCATTCACCATAACACTATTCCGTGCGGCCTGCGCCGCAGACGTGGGAGACACTGCGCCGTTGGCTTGATCTAGGAGTCGTTGGTAGTAACTCGAGTCGTGATTTTTGTGGAAGCCCGTTGACAGGCCAAAATCTGACAGCTTGATGTGGCCGTCTTTGTCTATGAGGATGTTGTCCGGTTTTATGTCCCTGATTATGGAACACACGTCAAACGTCGGGAGGGAGAAGGAAGGTGCTTATCTGCTTGCCTGTGAATGAATCCGAGGCTGTGGACTGCCTCGATCGCAAGAACACACTCCGCCATGTAGAAGCGAGTGACATCTTCGGAAAACGTGTCATACTTAATGAGCATGGTCATCAGGTCGCCTCCGGGTAGAAATTCCATGATCAAGTACAAGTATGATGGATCCTGGAAAGAGTAAAAGAGTTGCACCACCCAATGTGAATCGGATTCAGCTAAAACGTCGCGCTCAGCGCGTACATGTGCAAGCTGTCGGGGGACGGATCGGGAAGTGTCCGACTTTGGGAAATCGGGCGGACGTACCTGGTCCTTTTTCAACATCTCCTCCTTCTTCAGCGTTTTCATCGCATAAATTTTACCAGTGTCAGTCTTCTGCACTAATCGGACCTGGTGATGTCGCTTAGGATTGCGAAAAAAAAAAATGAGCGATTCGCGTGCAACTCACCTCCCCAAAAGCACCCTTACCGATCACCTTGACCGTCCGGAAATCATCAAGTCCCAGTTTTGTCCGACGAAGCCTGAGAAAAGTAGACTCCTTTTTGCCATGTTGCAAGAGCTGCCGTTGCTTCCGCTCATCGGACAGCGTTGTGTCGGTTTGCAGCCGTCTCTCGAGCTCTACGCGCCTGGTAAGGGTATGTCAACGTTTCGGCATGAAAGTCGAGAAGGGAGGAGAAGAACCGTGTATTTCGCTCGATAGCAGCATCTACCGCTATCTTGTAGTAGTGCTCGAGTTTAAGTTGGGCTGCTTTAGCGCGAGGTACTGCGTCATCAGAAAACGCAGCAGTTGTTCTGTCAAAGTACACGTAATCTGCCGGTTTGGGAGACTGGGCTGGCGAGGGTTTAGAAGACCTAACGTCTTGCTTTGAGGATGAGCGAGAGAGGGGGAGCGATGAAGTGGTGGCCATGGCCATGGGGAGGAAGAAGAGCTGGTCTGCTACCAGGGTGATGAGATGCGGCAATATGCGAGTTGATTAGTAAACTCTCTGTAGTAAGCTACAGACTGGAAATAATACACAAAACACGTTCGTTCAATCTCACATATCACACCTCATCAACCCAAAATCATCTCAAATATTCAACCATTCCCCCCATAAACATCTTGCATGACGTGTGCTTCACTTCCCGCCCACCGTGGGTGGCCCGCGGGTGCGGGTGGCAGTGCACCTCGAACACCTCCACTCAGCCGCTGCGCATACCCAGTGTCAGGAGGGAGCGTTACCGAAGAAACCATAGGTGGGGCAGACGGCAGCGGCCCAGAAGTACTGAACCGATGGCTGTTTGGATGAGCGGCGCAAGACTAAGTCAAGCCCCAAATCCAAATTATTGGGATGTCTGACATACCTATCAGAATATCCCATCTGCGGTGAGGTGGTCATAGTAGGGCTCGCTCCCAGCTGCGAGGCAACTGCGTGACTATACACGATTTTTAGAACACTTAGTAAGCAATGGGTTGGGCTGACTTGCTTGTAAAACATAGAAGCCCCTCCTTGCATGGGCGTATGATTGCCGTTGCGACCGTATGGCGAGTACGCCATTTGGGGGTCGAATTCCACACGGGTGATCGTTGAAGTGGGAACAGGTCTAGACGTGATATCTGGCGGTCTATATGAATTGTAGTTGTTAGAGAGTATTTGTGTTCGGGCTTGGGTTTGGGGGTCGGAAAACCGATGGGATGATCTTGGGGACTGTCTTGGGGACGGTAATAGTAAAGGCGTATTTGGCTGAGTCACCGGCGAGACTGAAGTTGGTCGGGTTTGGGGTAAAGTCGCTGGCGGGCCAGGGTATGACGACGTCACGACCTCGTCAAACGGTGGGCCATCCAGAGAGGGACCAGTCGCGGTGAAAGGTGGGGGCGGTGTTGCAAGGCGAGGCTCTGGGGAATAATCGGGGTCCGCATGGCGATTCTGTCTGCGCCGTTCGGATCTGGTCTATAATAACGAATGAAGTTCTGGGAGATTGGAAACGAAGGGTAAGTGTGAGGATCGCACCTTCATGGAATCGGTAGCAGGTGAGAGACTCGCGCTAGCGCCTGAAGACTGCCTCTGGTGCCTGGATACGTCGGCACCGGGGACTGCGGAGGACGAACCCTGCTGATAACTTTTCGCAACTGCTTCGAACGCTGCTGCATCATAACTCGGCCAACCATCTTCATCAATGATCGGATGATATATGGAAGAAGAAAGTCCAATTGCATGGGACGTCTTCTGATCAAACTCGTCTTGGGATAGTTGGTAGGAAGGAGGGGGAGGATGAGAGTGAGGGAGAGCAAGGTCCATAGGATTAGTGTCTGCGAAGGGGGACATGGAATGGAGGGAAAAGCCTAGGAGAGGAGGGGTTCGTGCCTGGGTCCTGGGTATTAAGCTGTATAAGCTGCCCTGAAAAACGTGCCGTGCCAAACTCGCTCGATGGCGCTGACTCATTGAATACGTCCCTGGCGATGTCAACAGCGACAGCGACAGCACAGCACTCTGATTAAATTAGTCCATCCGTTCGTAAAGCACCGATGATGAGATACGCTGATCTACGGTCCCTATCAACTCCCGCCCAATCACCTTTCGAATGTGTTGGAACATCGTCTTGAGCCAGAACAAACAGCTCATCATCTCCCGATCCTCCCGATCCTGACTCTCCCGATCCTGACTTTTCCTTCACCGCCGTTGATTTGCTGATCTCATCGCTCTCTCGAACCCACAATACGTCCTCCCATTGGTCGTCACTGATCGTCACGGCCTCCGTCTTTGCATCCGGTAGGTTGGGAAGCACAGACACCAAGAGACTTGAAAGTAACCCTGAGGAACCCCCGCTCTCTTGCGAACTCAGCAACATGCCCTTGACCGCACCACCCGCTAATATGACGTTACCCGCACGGACTATCCAATCGGTCCCTATTGTGTACACGTTTCCTTCAACGGTCAGCTGTGCAGCCGTCTGCTTATATTGCGCTGCGTTTCCGGCTGCCTGTTTTGTGGATATCCAGCGAGCGCGGAGAAGGGTAAGAAGTTGCTCCAGGGCACCAGGTGGACTCAAAGTCAGGAACGTGTTGCGGTAGTGGGTTGGCTCGGCAATCGCAGTTTGAGACTGGTTGGCGAGGTAGGCTAGATCGGCTCGAGTCGGTGCGCAAGGGTCCTCAAGTAAGACGAATACATTCTCGTTCATTGTGAGCAAGCACATTGAACGTTCTATAGATGACGACCCTGTACCACTGAGGGACGCCAAAGTCGAGCGGTACGATCGAGCGGATAATTGCCATTTACTTCGTAGCTGACCCTGAGAACAAGACTGCAGGTTCAGTGGTCGCTTAGGGCAATCTGAAAAGGGAGCAGACATTGTGGTTTTGTCGTATATTATCATCTATAAGCTTTAAACCACTTGTGGGTGCGTTTGTCCACCGCGCAAGCCTGGGGCACATCAGCATATAGCCATTTGGCTTAATGATAAGACGACAACCCAGTGATTCCCATTCGAATTGGTAGGGTAGGGTAGTGAACCGTAACGCGTGACAAGGTGATGTCAAGGATGTGGCCGCCACACGCGTTCTGTCGCGTCCTGACCAAACTAACCAGACACGAGCACCAGACATGCCTGCTAAACGTAAAGCATCCGCCAGTCAAACACTCGATGAGCCCGGCCCAACACGACGTCGCACCCGCTCAAATACTGTTAATCTGTCGTCTCCATCCCGGGAATCCCAACTACAACATCCGAATGTCTCACAGGCCCCCACCACTTCGGTTCCTAACCCCTCCACCAGATCTGTTCCCTCGCCAAGTCCGATAAAGAAAGAAAGACTCTTGACTCGCTCTCAGACTAAAGCGCGTTTTGGTCTTGTTGTTTATTCTGGAACACCTCATGCAGACTTACCTGGTGGTCAGGAAGAGGAAGACGCTAAGTCTGAAGATGAACTGCTTTTGTCGCCTACTAAGAAATCGAAGAAAAAGACACGAGAAACTGTCTTATCAAAGTCCTCTCCGCTACCTCGCGTTTACGTCGAGATTGTATCGCCCATACCTCATCCCTCGAAACGTGCATTAGCGAAGACAACTACTGACCCTTCGTCACCAACCCCCACCCGGTCAAAAGTGGTTCAAAAGGTG
>WNFR01004408.1_pt1 | contig 14444 bp, 11 predicted proteins | sample 5400221 | NCBI WGS metagenome assembly WNFR01 (sample SAMN13153357, study PRJNA577476) | soil metagenome | isolation source: 40 cm soil under Madrone tree | place: USA:California | collected 2016-06-14 | reverse complement strand
GCTGCCAACGGGATCCGCCGCAACGGGGTGCAGCGATGGGATTGGTTGCGCCGCAATCACGAAGTCGGCGCCCAAGTCGCGCACGCGGTCGACCGGCACGGGGTTTACCATTGCGCCATCAACCATCTCGTGCTTCCCGAGCGTGCAGGACGGGAAAATTCCCGGGATGGCGAAGCTCGGCCGGATACCCTCGAGCACCGGCCCCGTGTCGAGCAGCACCTCTTCGCCGGTACGGACGTCCATGGCGATCGCGACGAACGGCAGCATCAGGCTCTCGAACGTCGCGTCGCGCATCTCCTCGAGCTCGCCGAGCACCCGCATGACACCCGTCCCCCTGAGCAGCGCCGGCCCGCGCAGATCGAGGTCACGGATGACAAGGCCTCGGAAACGCGCGCTAACGCTTCCAGCGAACGCGATCAGGCGCTCGACCGAGACCCGCGCGGCCAATGCGGAGCCGACGATCGCCCCCATGCTGGCACCGCCGACGTAGTCGATGGGAATGCCGGCGCGTTCGAGGACGCGGAGCACCCCCAGGTGCGCGAATCCATAGGCGCCGCCCGCGCCGAGCGCAACACCGATCGTACCGCCGGCGACGTGTCGTGCAACGCGGTCGAGCGTCTCCTCCGGAGACCGGCCGCGAATGATCTCGCGGGGCCGCTTGCCGCGCCCCGGCTCGAGCGTCCACTCGCAGGGGCCTCGGCGCTGGAGCCGGCGGTCGGCGAGGCGCTCGGCCTCGGCGCCAGCCAGGAGGATCACCGCCTCTGGGCTGGGGATTCGGGCGAGCGCGCGCTCGAGCGACAGCGCGTCGCTCTGACCTTCTGACCCGAGGACGTGGACTTCGCGGGTCGGAAACTGTCGCGAGAGACTGCGTGCGAGTCCGCCCACCCACGACGCGTCACCGGACGCCCCGTTCCCCAGGTGGATCACGGCGCGCCTCGCAGGCCGGGGCGGCTCGCTCGCCGCACGCAGCTGGCGGCTCAGGCGCTCACAGAGCCGGGCGAAGAGGTTCGGAGCGCGCAGGCTGAGCTCTGTCCAGCCCGCGCGGCTGACGCGCAGCAGCGTGGCATCGACGGTGACCCGGGCGTCGGCCATCCGGGCACCGCTGGTCAAGAGAGCCAGCTCTCCGAACCAGTCCCCGGGAACGCAGAAAGCAAGCACCTCGGCGTTCGGCCCGGAACGGAGTTCGAGGGCGACCTGACCGCTGATGACGACGTACAGGGCATCTCCGAAGTCGCCACGGCGGAAGAGGTAGGTGCCCCGCGGATGCTGCTCCGTTGCGAGGTGCGCCTCCAGGCCGCCGAGCTCTGCGGCAGTGAGGCCCGAGAAGAGCGGGAGGTCGAGGAGCGCCTCGGCATCGAGCGCCGGCCCCCGCGTCATGGCGTATGTCTACTACTCCCGTGCGCCTTGCGTCCAACAACGGCGGTCAGAGAGCTGGTCTGCCACAGGCCTTGATCGGCGTGATCCTCTGGGCCGGGCCTCGGCGCTTGCGACCGGATCGTCTGCGTAACCTCTCGATCGGGGCTTCCTCTCTGCCCATGAGCTCCCCTAGAATCCATCACCGGGCGCGGGGGTGCAGCGCGTCGTAACCGGCGGTTGGCCTCAGGGATCGCAGATCAGCGGGAGCAAGGTATCGTGAAACGGATCGTGATCGTGGGCGGGGGTTTTGGGGGCGTATACGCCGCTCGGGCCCTGGAACGGCAGCTTCGTGGTCTCGAAGACTGGGCGATATCGCTCTTCAGTCGCGAAAACTACTTCGTGTTCCAGCCGATGCTGCCGGAGGTGATCTCGGGGACGGTCGGCCTTACCGATGTGGTCAGCCCCTTGCGCCGGCTCCTCCGCCGGACGCACGTGCACGTGCGAGATGTCGAATCGATCGACGTCTGCAATCAGACCGTCACCGCGGCGCCCGGCTTCCGGCAACGCCCGCACGTGGTCGAGTACGACCATCTGGTGCTCGCTCCGGGAACGGTGACCGACTTTCGCGGGCTGGCGGGGCTCCCCGAGCACGCGCTGCCGTTCAAGAACCTCGCCGACGCGCTCGAGCTGCGCAGCCACGTGATCCGCGCCCTGGAAGAGGCGGATATCGAAGGCGACGATCCGGAGCTGCGCCAGCAGCTGCTGACGTTCGTGGTGGCGGGGGGCGGGTTTTCGGGCGTCGAGGTCGTCGCCGAGCTGAACGATTTCGTTCGTGATGTGGCCCGTCTGTACCGGCGCATCGACCCGCGCGAGATCCGCGTGGTGCTGGTTCACGCGCAGGACCGCATCCTTCCGGAGGTGTCACCCAAGCTGGGGGCGTTCGCGGCGAAGATCTTGCGGCGCCGGGGCGTGGAGCTGGCTCTCGGGCAGCGGCTCAAGGCGGCGACCGGCGAATCGGCGATCCTGGACGACGGGTCGGTGATTCCCACCAAGACCCTGGTGTCGACCATTCCGGCGTCGCCGCACCCGCTGGTCGATGCGCTGGCGCTGCCCAAGACCAAGAACGGGCGCCTGGTGGTGGACGCGAGCCTGCGCGTGCAGGGCTACGCCAACGTCTGGGCGCTGGGCGACTGCGCTTCCGTTCCGACCAGCGACGGCACGCCCTGCCCGCCGACGGCACAGCACGCCACCCGACAGGCGCGCCTGATCGCGGAGAACATCGCGGCGACGCTGGCCGGCAAGAAACTGCGGCCGTTTGATTTCAAGGGGCTCGGCAAAATGGGCTCGCTGGGGCGCCGCAACGCCGTCGCCGAGATCTTCGGCCTCAGCATCTCGGGTTTTCTCGCCTGGTTCCTGTGGCGGACGATCTACCTGGCGAAGCTTCCCGGTTGGGGGCGCCGCCTGAAGGTCGCGAGCTCGTGGGCGCTCGACCTGGTGCTGGCGCCCGAGCTCGTCGAGCTGCGCCTCGATCGTTCCGCCGGCGCCGTCCACGAGCACTTCGAGTCGGGGCAGAACGTCTTCGTCGAGGGGGAGCTCGGCGATCGCGTCTACATCCTGCTCTCCGGCCGCGCCGAGGTCATGCGCCGTCGCCCCAGCGCCGGCGGGGTCGCCGTCGAGCAGGTGTTCGCGACGCTGGGCCCCGGCGAGTGCTTCGGCGAGATGGCGCTGCTGGGGAGCGCCCCGCGGAACGCGACGGTTCGCTGTGTGGAACCGATGACGGTGCTCAGCATCCCCAAGCGCGAGTTCGGGCTGCTGGCCGCCAACGTGCCCGGGCTCCGCGCCAGCTTCGAGCAGGTGATGGCGCGACGCGGACTGCCGCCGTCGTAACGAGCGCCGAGGGACGTAAGGCGTGCGTCCAAGCGGACGCGCGCTCTGGGAGAGGGCCAGCCACGAGGCGGCGGGCGCGGCGCCATGCTTCCTCATGTGAAGCTCCGGAATTGCCGCCGTCCCCGAGCGGTCGGACTCAGGCACCCGCGCACAGTACATAGACGCCTGGTGAGTCAACCGGAAAAGACCGTGATGGAAGCTCCGCTCGAACCCCATTTGGGTCTTGACAGCCCGCCTTAACACAGTTACGGAGCTGCGATCGTGATCGGAGAACCCGAAGATCTCTTGAGATGATGAGCTGAAGGAAGAGGCCCAAGTATCCCGCCGTCAGCCAAACAAATGGGGGGAAGCCATGGCCGCACGGAAGCTCTCGAGCCTTCTGAGACTCTGCGGATCGCTAAGTACCTTGATGTGCTTCGCTCCTCCATTCTTGGGTCTGGGATGGGCACATTCAAGCGTACTACGTCCCGTCGAGCGCATACCACGTGCGCAGTTCGGAGTCGTGGGCCAACTTCCCTTGACGGAGAGCGATCTCGACGCGCTGATCTTTCCCAGTGCGGATGAAGACGAGCGCCGCGCGGTGCTCAAGGGGTTGACGTTCTTCAGCACACCGCACACTGCCGCGGAGGGCGCGGGCCCCGACGCGAACCAGCCGTTCTGCCAGGGCTGCCATCGGAACTCGGAGGAGGTACCCCAGAACGCCGGGCTCATCACGACCTCGTCACCGATCTCGCGAGCCGCCCGGTCGACGCCGACCGATTTCGAGTTCACCGCGTTCGATCCGATGACCATGGGGGGCCACGCACCCGACCAGGACGAGACGATTGATCGCCGCACTGGGGCCATCAGCGGCACCGGGCGGACGGCAGCCTTCACGCAATTTGCGGACTTCAACTCGACCGATCCTGATCCTGCCAAAGCCCTCTTGGATCCTCTGGACGGGAGTGGACCTCATTTCGCGCAACCACACTTCCCCCGCCTCCGCCCCATGGGTACCCCCGGCCTCCTCAATTTCGGCGGTATCGTACAACACGTGCGGCCCTCCCTCGCCGCGTGTCTGCCCGACCCGATCCAGCCCATCGAGATGGACCCGAACCTGGCCGGGGTCAGCGTAGATCCGGTCACGGGACTTCTGGATCCACCTTCGGGGGTGAGCCCGGTCACCGGTTTTCGGCGGACTGTCGGGGAGCGCGCCGCGCCACCGTACGTCGGCCGCGGGCTGATGGAGGCCATTCCCGACGAGGCCATCAAAGCCCTCGAGGACCCGGAGGACACGCACGGTCACAGCTCGTCGCTCAACGACCCGGCGGCCTTCCCCGAGTGTCAGCCGCTCACGACGAGAGACTGCATCGCCGGCCGCCACAACGAAAACGGCTCCTGCCCGTGCGACGGGGGCGTTGTTGGCGGAGACCTTCCTGCAACAACGGAGTGCCCCAGCATGGGAACGGGCTGCGGCATGCCCGTACACGTCGGCCGCTTCGGGTTGCGGGCAGCGGGTCCGACCCTAGTCCAATTCGTCATCGGGGGGATGCAGGGGGAACTCGGCATCACGAGTCCGCTGAGGCCTACCGAGCCGAACCAAGCTCCCGTCAACATCGCCCGGCAGGCGATCGGCTGTAAGGACACGGTGCCTGACCCCGAGTTTGGGGTCGATACGGTTTCAAATGTCCGGACCATGTTGCGCCTGACGCCCCCGCCGGAGTTCGGGCGCACCCTGTTGGAGTTGCTGGAATCAGACGACCCCGAAGAGCAGCGATCTGGGGAAAGCCCCGCAGCAAGGGTCCAACGTGGAGCGATGCTCTTCGGGGTCGACCTGGTGGCGTTTGCGAACCGCACGATCGCGGGCCGCATGCCAAATGCAGGGGACGGCCGCGATGGGCATGCCATCAACCAGACAGACCGCTTGCTCAACTGTGTTGGCTGCCACACGCCGATCCAGGCAACGGGGGAGTCGCCGGCCACCGCCGCCGGAGATCTGGGCGGTCAACATCTCGACTTCGTGTGGGCACCGATCTTCTCGGACCTGCTCCTGCACGAGATGACCATCATCGACGCCGAGCGGCATGCGCCCACGCCTCGGGACCCGCTCCTCATCCGCCGCCTGCGTCGAGTCGTGGGAGGACCCGGCGGCGAGGCCGAAGACAGTGAACACGGCCCGTCCGACGGTCCGGGCGGTGTCGGAGACGGCCCGGTCGGGCCACCGGGCCTCCTGGTCGACACGTTCGATCTTGCCCGCAACCTGGCCGACGATGCGCTGATGGCTCAGGGTGTCGCCGAGGGCTACATGTGGCGGACTCCACCCCTCATGGGCCTGGGGAGGGTCGGGCCGCCATTTTTGCACGACGCGCGGGTGTACCTGAGCCTTCGCACCGTCGAACGCACCCCTGCCGGCACCGTTATGACGAGTAGCAGGTTCACCAATGCCCCACTCGTCGTGCGCACACTCGACGATGCCCTCCGCGCGGCCATCGAGCTGCACGACCGGCCACCGCCTGATGACGCGAAGACGCCAAGCGTTCCGGGTGCGGGATGTCCAGTGCCGCCGAACGGCCACATCGGCGGTGTCGACTATGGGAGCGATTCAGAGAGCGTCATCTGCCCCCAGTACGACAGCGCGATCTCGCAGACCAACCGCAGCGAGGCGCGGGAGGTCATCCGGCGGTATCGGGCGCTCAGCCCCGAGGACCAGCAGGCGTTGATCGAATTCCTGAAGCAGCTCTGAAGGCTTGGGCGTCGGGGAGCCTGTGGCGAGGCTGTGGGGTGGCGCGGTGTCTACTTGAACTGAACGAGGGGTGGAGCCTCGCTAATCTCCCGAGCGAAACTATTCGCGTGCCTGCACGCCTCGTGACGGACCAGTACAGGCACTCGGAACACAGTCCGCTGGACGATCGCTGCGCGGCGGAGCTCATCATTCCCCGCCACTCGTGGCTCACGCGCAGGAATCGCTGTTCAGGCGCTGGACTCCCGGCCCGTCAGGATGTATGCGCCGCCGGCCACCGCTCCAGGTGACCTGCGTGGGACTGCACGTGTAACGCGGATCCGAGTTAAAAAGAGGCGTCTATCCCGGCGCCGTGAGCGTCGAAGTCGCCATGCGCACGTTAGGATTCACGCCGAGCGAGTGGCGCAGCTCCGCGATCGCGCGCTCGACGCTCCCCGCCTCGCTCGGCGCGTAGAAGATTGTGATCACTTTGCCTTCGCGCACACTCGGGAGACCGACCGCGCATCCCTGCGTGAGCAGGCGCTCAGCTTCCTCGAGCGTCTGGAACCGCGCGGCGGGGTCCTTGCGCGTCGCGCGTTCGACGAACTGAACGAGATCTTCGGGGACCCCGGCAACGTGTTCGCGGAGGCGCGGAAGGGGCTTGGTCACGTGCGCGACGAGTACGTCGTAGGGGTTCTCGGCCCGGAAGGGAACATTGCCCGAGAGCATTTCGAAAGCCATGATGCCGAGCGCGTAGATGTCCGTCCGCCGGTCGACGCCGAGGCCTCGGATCTGCTCGGGCGACATGTACTCGACGGTCCCGACGACTTCCTCGTCTTCCGGCTTCGGCGCGGCGGTCTGCACCCGCGCCAGCCCGAAGTCCATCAGCTTCGCGCGTCCATCGGGCGTCACGATGACGTTGCTCGGCTTCACGTCCCGGTGAACGATCCCGCGACCGTGCGCGAAGTCGAGCGCGCGGCACATCTGGATCAGGATGTCACGGGCCTGGCTCTCGGGAAGGCGCCCCGAGGCCTCGATCAGCTTCGAGAGCGAAGTCCCCGCGATGAATTCCATCATGATGAAATATGTCGCGTATGCTTGCTCGGTATCGTAGACCTGCACGATGTTCTCGTGGCTGAGCCGAGCGATGACGCGCGCTTCCTGCTGAAAGGAGGCCCGGAACCGCTCGTCGAAAGCGAGCTCGTGGTTGAGCATTTTCACCGCGACGGGTCGGTTGAGTGAGAGGTGGACAGCGTTGTAGACGACACTCATCCCGCCACGGCCGAGCTCGCCGAGGAGCTGGTATCTTCCGATCGTCTTCGATGCCATGAAGCCGCCTTCGGAGAGACGCTCGGCGAGGATCTGCGTAAGGAAGCGAGCGAGCGAGGGCGTCTCGCGCATGATCTTGTGGAAGCCCTCCTTCTCGATCACGAGCGTGCGCACCGAGCCCTCGGCCAAGACGTCGGCCGCGCGGAGGTCGCCGGTCATGAGCGACATCTCGCCGAAGAACTGCCCCCGCGAGAGCCTAGCGATCATCTTCTCCCGCCCGCTCGCGTCGAGGATCGGGACGCGCACGTCGCCCGAGGCGATGATGTACATCGCGTCGCCGGGATCTCCCTTCGCGATGATCCGCTCGCCCGGAGCGAAATCGCGGAAGCGGACGAGCTTCACGATCCCTGCGAGCGCGGATCTGGTGAGGCTCGAGAAAGGGTCGAGCTCCTTGAGCAACATGGTGTCGTCACGCATGATGGCCTCCGCGCGCTTCGCGTGCACCGTGAGTATAGTTGACCTTTTTGAAGACGCCACCATCCGCATTGGGCGATCCGGGATTGAGCCCGCGATGGGATGGAGGACGGGTAGCGTCTGACACTGGGGTATTGTATTGACCTTGGAGGCCGCGTGCCGCGCGAGATGCCGCACCCGGCCATGGAGCACCCGCACGACTTCGTGGTCGCGACCCCAAAAGACACCGCAGGAATCACGTCCGAACGAGCGAACGAAAGCGTCGGCGTTCAGTTGAACGAGTCGAGCACGTGTTCCGGCGGATGGCGATCGCTCACGCGCAAGGTGTCGGTTCAGGTCCCGTGCTCCTGACCCGTCAGGACGTAAGCCACGCTGGCCACCGCCGTCCCGATCACCGCACCGGTGACTACATTCCGGAATTGTATAATGCCCATAAGCAAGCCAATGCAGAGGCGCGCCGTGTACCAGGCCCACACCGCGACATTCCCGGGAGGCCATGCGGGTTGAACTTGCAGGGGATCGGGCCGTGGAGGACCCGGGGTGCTGCGCGTCGAGCACCTCGACATCGATCGGGCCCGACCTCGACGGCGCGGAAGCGACACTCCGAAGAGCTGGCGATATGGCCGCCCGTTCGCAGCTACCTACGTGTATCACCTGAGCACGTATTACGTCAGTCGGCTGCTGCACGACGTCACGAAGCTGGAGAGAGCGCTGGACGGACGCAGCAGGTCGGCGAGCTGGACGCTCGCCAGGCAGGCGCGGAAGAGGGGGCGCCGGGCGGTCCGCATCGCGGGGAGCGTGGCGCTACAACGACCGGAGGCCTTCCGCCTGGCTGGACGGGTGCAATGGCTGCTCGGTGCTCCCGAACGAGCGCTACGCTGGTGGGCAAAGAGCCTGGCTGAGGCGGAGCGTCTCGGCGCGAGGCCTGCACTCGCCCGGACCTACATGGAGATCGGTGAACGACTCGCGGGCAGCAGGGAGCCTCACATGCTCAATGGCATGGGGCGGCAGGGTGTCTCGAGCGGGCTCGGCAGCTCGGCACGGAGCTCGGGCTGGAACTGGACCCGGCACAGTTCGGAACCACCGGATGTCCAGCGGCGTAGGAAAGTAGTGGAGTGCGCGCGGTGGCTAGCGTGAGCCGTGCGTCTGAAGGGTGAGCGCGCCGGCCTCGAACCCGATGGAATTGATCGCCCCGAGGATTTCCATCACGTCGACGGTCGCGCCCATCCTCGGATAGATGACGAGCGCGTCGTTGACGCCGTCGACGCGGTAGCTGTCGAGCCAGCGGAACCAGCCCTTCGGCTTGCTCGCGCGCACGAGGTCGTCCATCGCTTCGCGCGTGCCTTCCACGCAGGCCGGGGAGCACATGGGCGCCAGGTCCGCCTCGAGCCCATAGTGCGGCAGCCCGGAAAACTCCATCTGCGCGGCGGCGAAGCCGGCCTTGCGCAACACGGCGAGCACGGCGACGAAATCGACATCTCTGAGGTTCTTCTCCGGAACCTCGATCTCCACGACCACCTGCTGCCGGTGTTCGTTGACGGCGCCTGGCGGCTGCTCCGCCTGCTCCACCGTCGGCGGCTTCTCGAGCACCTTCGGCGTTCCGAGCCAGGGCACTGCGGACAGCGCCTTCTCGAGCCCGCTGAGGCACCCACCGCAGCTCAGGTCATTGAGCCACAGGCGGATCGTCGGCTTGCCGGTCCCGACCGACGCTGCCATGGGCTCGCCAGGAACCGCCGCGCGGTGCAGATTCTTCACGCGGTCGATCCCGAACAACAGCCCGGCCGTGAACACGATCAGGATCACGATCTGGCGGAAAGAGGCGAAAGTCACGCACCGGGCCTCGGTCTAGAGCTTCGACCGATCGAGGAAGGTCGTGGCGTACAGCATCGGGAAGACCACGAGGAAAGCGACGACCACGGAGGCTCCCAGGATCGTGAGCGCCTGCTTGAACGACTTGCCGCTGCGCCCGAGCCGCTCCTCGAGGCGCTCGATGCGATCGAACTCGCTCGTGAGCTTGTTGGAGGTCGTCACTGCGAGCATTGCGGCGATTGGATAGATGTGCGGGATCTCGTGCCAGCCGAAGTCCACCAGCATGAGCTTGGTGAACACGAAGGTCATGATGAGCGTCCAGACGCGGCTGAAGACGCCCACCACCACGAAGAAGCCGCTCATCACCTCGGCGAGGCCGAAGGCCGCCACCCAGGTCTCGCGCGGCAAATCGGGGTTCGTGCCCGCCTTCAGGAGGCTCACCATCGGATCGCTCATGACCCTGGGGAAGTTGTCGGCGACTCCCGCGATGAGGTCGTGGTTGTACAGCTTGAGCCAGCCGAGCGCCCAGAAGCCGACGCCGAGCGTGAGCCGCAGCCAGCGCATCTGTTTCTCGTTGATGTCGGTGATGGCGAGCTTGTGCGACTGCCAAGGCGAGGTGACGTAGACGACCGCGACCGTCAGCACCGGCATCGCGTCGATGGCGACCATCCAGCCCCAGCGGAACAGGTAGATCCAGGTGCCGAAGATCATCGCGCCGCACAGCGGCAGCGCCGTCTGGGTGAGGATCAAGATGGCGAGCCCCACCTGGATGAACTTGAAGATCTCGGCAGAGGCCGGATCGAGCGGGTAGCTCGGCATCACGAGCGAGTCGTTGGTGGCCGAGTACATCAGGACCAGGCCGGGGCTGCGCAGGAAGAGGATGACGCACCACTCGCGGAGCACCTGGAACCATTTGGCACGCACCGGCTTGTCGGTGAGGAAGGTGGCGAGCTGGTGCACGATCCGCTGCGCCGGGGCGCCGAGCCGACGCACGATGCGCCGCTGGACGATCTCCTCGATCGGCTGGCGCGAATACCAGAGGAGCATGAACGCCACCAAGATGACGAAGACGGTGGTAGCGATACGCACGAGGTCGGGATGGATGCCCATCGGCCCCGGCCCCTGCAGGAAGAACTCGTCGTGCAACGGCACCTTGAGGCGGTGCTTGATGAAGCGCTCGTGCGCCTCGGCGCCGCTCGGGGCGAGTAACAACGCGAGCAGCAGCGTGGAGGCGAGCGCGACGGCCGGTCGAGCGCGCCACTCGGCCGCCACGCTGGCACCACGCGTTAGAACCATTCGTGCGCGTACTCCAGGGCGCGCTTCAGCGCTCGGGCGTCGGGGATGATGACCTCATCGATGTCGAGCTTGACCAGGCCGCGCTTGCTCAGCATCTTGAGCACCCGGTTGCTCTCCTGGCGGTCCGCCCCCACCATCTTGCCGATGTCGTCGGGGGTCGTCTTGACGACGATGCGGCCGTCGGCTCCGGGCTTGCCGTGCTTTTCGACGAGCTCGTTGAGCAAGTGCACGATGCGGTAGGGGACCTCCTCGAAGGCGAGGTTGAGCGTTTCCTCGTTCAGCCCGCGGATGCGCTCGCACAGCACCTCCATCACCCGCCACAGGATCGCCGGATTCTTCGTGGCGACGGCGTGGAAGTCGCGGTGGGCGATCGACAGCATCTCCGTCGGTTCGATCGTCTCGACCGTCGCCGAGCGCTCGCGGCCGTCGAGCAGGGTGAGCTCGCCGAAGATGTCGCCGGGCCCCAATGTGCCGATGATCTTCTGTTTCCCGTCGTCGGCCTGCCGGTACACCTTCGCCGCGCCGGAGAGGATCACGTAGAGCTTGTCGGCCCGACTTCCCTGAAAGAACACTACCGTGCTCGGCCTGAAGCTCTCTCGCTTTGCAATGCTGCCGAGCTCTTGGAGCTCTCCGGCGCCGGCCCGCCGAAAGATGGGAACTTGCGCGAGTTCCTTCATGTCCGACCCTGACGCTGTGTTCGGCCCGTACCCGATAACGCCGCCACCGAGCGCGGGGCGGGCGGTTCGTTATTGCACGAAGTGCCCGGGAGACGTCAACGGTCACCACGGCTCGCGCCGACGGCTGCCGCGGCGCGCCGCCGTCGGCTCGCTCGATCCGCTGGGGACCGGGCCGCGTCGTCGCCCCCCCGGCGTCGCAGCCAGGGAGCGCCCTGCCGTCGGGGACTGTTCTCTGCCCGCGCCTGATCACCTCCGTCGTCTGCACGGAGGCGGCCAGGGCCCCGGGCGGGGCGGCGGCGTTCGGGCGCCTGCCCGCGAGCACGACCCCCGCAAAGCCCTTCGGGGAAGGGACTGGTCATGCTTGCGAGCATGAGGAAGCCCCCCCTTTGTACGCTAGTGAGAAGGACTTCAGTTGAACATCGAAGCGTGATATGCGGCCCCGGTATTGGTGCGAGATGGGGGTGCGCCGAGGCGTCGTTCTCGTCGGGGCGCTCGCGCTGGCCCTTTCTGAGGCGCAGGCGCGCGCAGGCTGGTGGCCGCCGGCGTCGGTGGAGGGCCCGTGGGACACGCGCTGGACGCTCGAAGCGAGCGACCGGCTGCGCGGCGAGTTCGTCGACTACTTCAGGGCGAAACCAAGCCTGAAGAAGCCGGACTTCCGCTACGACTTCCTCGCCAACCGCTTCTAGGGCGGGATCCGCGTACGGCGGGACCCGTGGGAGGCCTTCTTTCAGTTCCAGCACACGGTGCTCGATGACATCCCGTCGGGGGCCCCCCCGGGCGCGCCAGGCGGCGTCTACTTCGCCAACACGAAGCGCAGCTTCCAGGAGCAGGGCTGGCTGCGCCAGGGCTGGGTGCGCGGGGAGGATATCTTCGGCGTGAAGGGCGCGGGGATCGTGGTAGGCGCCAGCTCTGGCGTGACGGGCTCGAGGCGCCGGCGCGCGACGCGAACCTTCAGTGGCTCAAGCAGCAGCGCATCGCGGAGCGTCTGATCGGGGCCTTCCTCTATTCGGGCGGAGGGGCCACCAAGGACGACTTCTTCGGCTTCGGGGGCGTACCAGCCAACGGCGAGCGCCAAATCGGTTATCTGGCCGATATCGCGTTCACCTGGAAGCCGACCGACCTCCTCACGGTCTACGCCTACTACGGCCACGCCTTTGGCGGCGACGTCATCCGCCAGTCGTTCGCGGGGCGCGACGCGAACTACGCCTACGTTGAGTCGACGGTCGCGTTCTGAGCGCCGGCCTCGGCAGCGCGCGGCGATCGCTGCCAATCGAAGCTCACTGCGGCGCCCAGTGCGGACCGCTGGTGAACAGGCCGTCGACCACCCCGATCTGGTAGACGAGGAAGAGCCCGAAGCCGACGCTCGCCACCCCGGAGGCGAGCACGAGGTGGCGGTTCAGCGCGGCGAAGCGGCTCACCGTGTACGTGAAGGGAAGCGCGCTCGCCGCGGTGACGAGCATCATGCCCGCGATCGTCCCCGCCCCGAACACGACCAGGTACGCGATCCCCCACTGCGGGTCGGGGATGGTGGCGAGGACGAGCAGTGCGACCGCCGCCGAGCCCGCGAGCCCGTGCACCACGCCCACCACGAGCGGGCGGAGCACCTGGTAGAGCCCGAGGCCGCGGAGGCGCCGGTCGAGGCGCGCGAGCGGCGTGTTCTCCTCGGCGTGCCCGTGGGCAGCGCGCATCTCCCCGTGAGCGTGGCTGTGTACGGAGTCGCCGTGCCGGTGCGGATGGACGTGCACCGGCCCCACGGTCTCCGTGATCCAGCGCGTGATCCCAGCCACGTTGACGAGGCCGAGCAGGATCAGCATGAGCGCTACCGAGAGCTCCATGGTGAGGCCCACCCGGGGAGGGATCACCACGCCGAAGACGATGATCGCGCCGCCCACGGCGAGGATGGTGAGCGTGTGGCCGATGCCCCAGAGCGCGCCGATCAGCGCGGCGGCGCCGATCCGTCGCTGCCGGGCGACGATGGTGGTGACGGCGATCACGTGGTCGGGATCGGTCGCGTGCCGCATGCCGAGGAAGAAGCCGAGGAGGACGATCGACACCGGGGTGGCCACGCCCACTCCTCCTCAGGTCCCCTCACCGAGGAGCCCCGTCTGCGACAGGGCGTTCGCGACGATCAGGAGCCCGGCCACCGAGATGACGAGCGCGCTCGCCACCGGCACGTAGCGCGCGCAGCGGTCGTCCACCGGCAGCCGGGCGAACCAGCTCCGCGCGTAGACGAAGACGAGGCCGATGGCGCCGAGCACGCCGGCCAGCCCGGCGGAGAAGGCGACGATGAGCACGAGGCCGAAGCCGATCCGGCCGAGCGAGATGGTGGCCAGCATCACCACCAGCGCTGACGGGCATGGGAGGAGCCCGCCCGACACGCCGAGCGCGAAGAGGCTCCGCCAGCCCGAGCGCGTCCGGCGGGAGGTGCGAGTGGCCGTGGTCATGGCCGGGATCCCCGTGGTCGTGGTCATGGTGGCCCGCGTGATCGCCGAGCGCGACCGCGAGGCGCGAGCGCACGAGCGAGGCGCCGATGCCGACCACGAGGAGCGGCTCGCCGAGGCGCGAGACCTGCACCCAGCTCGCCTCCTGCTGGTCCGTGCCGTCGTCGCGCAGGATGCGCACCCGCTTGCGGCTCGCGCTGGCGTACACGCCGATCACCGCGGTGGGATCGTCGGGGCCGCTCGGCATGCGGTGGCTGCGCGTGAGCTGATCGATCGGGACCTGGATCACGATCGAGTGTGTGTTGAAGCCGCCCACGCCGTCCACCCCGGGTCCCGGGTCGAGCGGGATCAGATGGGCGCCGTTGAAGGGCCGGAGACCGGCCAGGTCGAACACCGAGCCCAGGTCGACGAAGAAGGGATCGTCGCGCTGGCCCGCGAACACCTTGATCCCACCCGGCAGGTCGGTCACCGCGAGAGCCTCGTAGTCGGGAGTGTAGGTCTGCGGCATGTTCCAGTTCGGGTCGTTGAGCGAGGCGA
>WNFR01009037.1_pt1 | contig 14445 bp, 12 predicted proteins | sample 5400221 | NCBI WGS metagenome assembly WNFR01 (sample SAMN13153357, study PRJNA577476) | soil metagenome | isolation source: 40 cm soil under Madrone tree | place: USA:California | collected 2016-06-14 | reverse complement strand
AGAAGGTTGCCGGAATTTATACTTCGCAGAACTCGTTGGCCTTCTGCTCGTATTCGGCGGCCATCAGCGTCAAGGTGTCGACGGTCTGTTGGTCGCCAACCGAGATGGCGAGGCGGCGGCATTTGCGCGCCTGAGATCGAAGAAACTCGGCCTGCCGGCTGTCGGTGACGTCGACCAGTATGTTCACCGCACCGAGAAGATTGCTTTCCGTGTCGAAGATCGGCGTCGGGTAGGGCATGAAGTTCACGCGGCTTCCGTCAGGCCGCTCGGCGACTGCCGATACGCCTCTGACGGACCGCCTCTCGAGGATCGCCACCGCCATGGCGCACCGGTCGTGCGGAAGGAAGGCGCCGTCTTCTGTGTAAAGCTTCCAGGTCACACACCAGCGATCCCTGCCGACCGTCGGTACCCTGCCGGCAAACTCAATGCATGCTGAATTGTAGTAGGTGATGAGGCCATCCGGGTCGGTCACGTAAATGGCTGCGGACAGCTGGTCGAGCGCCGATAGCAGAGCGTTCTCCCCGCTCTGCACCGCCTCGGTGGCCACGTGCAGAATCCGATCCGCCGTTGCTGGTGATGCGTGCATCTCGCTTATCCAGGCCCCCGGCGGACCAAGCCTATCCGGTAATGCACGACTGGCAACCCGTGGGAAAGTTCCATCCGATCAATTATATATCCGAATTGGTAGCATTGAACCGCATCATCCCTTGCAAAGTATTACGCCGGGTCTGTCCCAGAACCATTCACGATGGTTCGTCCAGCACGTCCCGCACCCTGGCGGCGAGATCGGGAAAGTTGAACGGCTTGGTGATCAGTTGCACGCCCTTGTCGAGGCGGCCATGATGGACAATGGCGTTGCGGGCATAGCCGGTGGTGAACAGAACTCTTAATTTCGGACGCAAGGCGCGCGCCTGGGCAGCGACCTGCGCGCCCGTTATGCCGCCGGGGAGCACCACGTCCGTAAACAACAGGTCGACGCGCAGTTTCCGTTCCAGCAGGCGAAGCGCAGACGGGCCATCATGGGCTTCGATCACCCGATAACCCAATTCGCGCAGCGTCTCCACCGAATAGGTTCGCACATCATCGTCGTCTTCGAGGACGAGGATGGTTTCCTCATTCGCCCCTTCCGGCACCGGCGTGTTGGCGAAAGCCTCAGAACCGGCAGGATGGCCCGAGAGTCGCGGAAGATAGATCTTGATCGTCGTTCCTTCGCCCACCTCCGAACAGATTTTCACGTGGCCGCCGGACTGCTTGACGAAGCCATAGACCTGGCTCAGGCCGAGCCCGGTGCCCTTGCCGACCGGCTTGGTGGTGAAGAAGGGTTCGAACGCTTGCGCGATCGTCCCGGCGTCCATTCCGGTTCCGGTGTCGGTGACCGAGATGGCGATGTATTGACCCGGCAACACTTCGGAAGGTGCGGAAACGTGGGCCTCATCGATGTGCGCATTGCTGGTCTCGATCGTTAACCGGCCACCGTCCGGCATCGCATCGCGCGCGTTGACCGCGAGATTGAGGATTGCGGCTTCCAGCTCGTTGGGGTCCGCCTCGACGAGCCACAAACCGGCGCCAAGCACCGTTTCCACCGCAATGGTCTCTCCCAACGTCCGGTGCACCAGTTCGGACAAGTCGTTGACGAGAGCGTTGATGTCGATCGGCTTGGGATCAAGCGGTTGGCGGCGTGAGAATGCGAGCAGCCGTTGCGTCAGGGAAGCGGCACGGCGGGCGCCATTCATGGCATGGTTCGTCGCGCGTAGCAGGCGTCCGGATTCCGGGGAAAGGTTACGCTGCAGCGTGTCCAAATTGCCGATAATAATTTGCAGCAGGTTGTTGAAGTCGTGCGCAACCCCGCCGGTGAGCTGGCCGACCGCCTCCATTTTCTGGGATTGTCGCAATGCATGCTCGTTCTGCCGGAGTTGCTCGGTCCGCTCGATAACCTGCTGCTCGAGGGTTGCATTGAGCTCCTGCAGGGCATCTTGAGCACGTTTGCGCTCCTCGACCTCACGCAGGGTTGCTTGACACAGGCGGACGTTGTCGATCGCGACGGCGGCTTCGGCGGCGAGCCCAGCAAGCACGCGTTCGGACCTCTCGGTAAATACTCCCGTTGCCGCGTGGCCAAAGAACAAACCACCGATCACTTCGCCGCCCCGCGAGACCACGGGAATCGCCAGATAGCTGCGAACCGGCAAATGTCCTTCCGGCATGCCTTTGCGGGGCTGGTTATGGCCGTAGCGCACGTCTTTCGTGATATCGTCGGAACGGACGATGCCCCCTCCGTCGAAGGTCGGGGAGAACACTTGCGTATTTCGCGGCATCGGAAATTTCGAGAAGGCCTCGGCGGGCGCTCCGGACAACGTATAGAGCATGTGACTTTCGCCGCGGCTGTCGAGCACGTTGTAAAAGAATGCTCCGAATTCCGCGCCGATGAGCTCCACGCCTGCGTCGGTGACAGTTTGCACCAGGCGTTGCAGGTCGGTTTCGGCGGCGAGGGCTGAGCCCGCCCGGTTGAGCACTTCGAGCGCCCGGCGTTCCTCGCGGATGTCCTCTTCTGCCTGCCGCTGGGCGGTGCGGTCGCGCAGTATCTTGATAAACCCGACAACGCGTGAGGCCTTATCGCGGATGGGCGTGAGTTCTCCCGCGGCCCAGAAACGGCTGCCGTCCTTTCGAATCCGCCAACCTTCATCGCCGCCGCCGCGGCCGTGGGCGACCGCGTCTGCCATCTCGCGGGCGAGCTGCTCATGCCTGTCCTCTTGCGTGAAGATGCGGCTCAGGGTCTCGCCAATCATCTCCGCTTCGCTCCAGCCGAGGATGCGGGCCGCGCCGCTGTTCCAACTGGTGACGCGACCCCTTTGATCGGTGCTGATGATGGCGGTATCGGTTGCGCCGTTCACGATCTGGCGCCACTGCGAAGCGGTGATCGGAACGGCTTTGCTTTCGACAATAGTTGCTTCGCTCATGAAGTTGCTCAAACGTCTATGACGGCCGATGCTGTGTCGGCCTGGTGCGGCAAACCGGATGCAATTGAACTTCAATATGAATGAACCGGCTTTGTTGCATGTATCAAGCAAGCCCGAATAATCGCTCGTCCAGCGCTTTCCGTTACTTACTAATACCTATCGGCATCCTTGGTTCCGAAATGGATTATTTGGCCTGATATCAATGACCTGACCAACCGGTTCGGCGCTCGCTGTGCGCATAGGCCGGGCGGTTTTCCTGCGGCGGGCGGCTTGCCGAACCGACGCGCGCGTCGCTCATGATCCGAACTGCCGGCTTGAGTTCTTCAAGAAAAATAGCGCAACCCATTTCAACTCCGGGGGATACGGCACTGCATCGTGCAATGAACCCCGGTCTTCAAAAAGGTAATTTCGGTTTTGCCATCGAATGACCTGAGGGCTGATTTCAAGAGCTTGGTCCCAAATCCGGCTTCCCCGATCGCTCCGACCGGCGGACCTTCGGTCTCGTCCCAGGTGATGTTGAGGCGATCGTCTGACACTGACCATGACACCTGCAACAGCCCGTGCGCGGAAGAAAACGCGCCGTATTTTCCGGCGTTGGTGGCAAGCTCGTGAAACATCAATGCAAGACTTACCGCCAATTTGTCGGGAAGAAATAGCGGATTACCGTTCAGGGTAAATCGAACGTGCCCGTAAGGTCCGAGTTCGGAGAGTAAGAGATCCCTGATATCGCTACCGTGGCCATCGACCCGTGCGATCAGATCGTCGGTCGCGGACATTGCCCGCAGCCGGTGATCGATGCTGGCCCAGATCTGCGGTTGATCCTGCAGGACTTGATGGAGAACGGCGTGAACTGTCGACAATTTGTTTTTCAGCCGGTGCTGAAGCTCGTCGATAACGAGCTTCCGATACTCCTCCTCCTGGATCAGGCGTTTTGAGATCTCCCGTTGATGCGAGACGGTCGATCGATAGTGTTCGACGCCCCATATCGTGAGGCCGCACACGACCAGATAGATTGGCAGGAGAGCCAGTCTTGCAAAATCGGCCGGGCCGTCGCTGAAATTTACGGTCGCGCCGAGCGTGCCCCCGACGAGAGCAGTCGCGATCCCGACCCGGTACCCGCCGAACGCGGTGGCAAAAAACACGGCTGGAAAATACGGGGTGAAAAATACGTCCGGCCGGATCAGGGAAAGGCACCACCGCACCGCGGTCGCCAAAACAACGCTGGATGCTGCAAATCCGATACTGAAAAGCGGCGACGGTTGAGATGTTCCTTGCCAGCCCCGCCGAAATTCGTCGATCAATTTCATCATGGGTCACATCAAACCGTTCAGCGAAACCAAATAAGGCCAAGCATAGAGGAAAATACGCGGCTAATGTGGTAGTTCAGAAGTTCTCTTCGTTTTCGCGGCGAGTCCGTCAGGAGAATTCCTGAACCGAGACCACACTGGAATCATGGATTTCGAGTGTCCTTTCGAATCCGAAATTCGTCAAAAGGGCGTCGCAGCGATGTAAGCGAATTTCGGATTCGGGACACTCGGGGCCGCAAAAGCGAATTTCAGATTCTGGGCCCCTGTGGTGGAAAGCAAGCACAGCTTGCGTTGTTCCGTCGGTCCGGAGTTATACTGAAACCAACATCGCAAGAACGGGAGAACGATATGGGACGGCTGGACGGCAAGGTCGCGGTCATTACCGGGGCGACAAGCGGCATCGGGCTGCGCACCGCGGAGATATTCGTCGCGGAAGGCGCGAAGATCGTCATCGCCGGACGTCGCGCGCCGGAGGGCGAGGCGCTGGCCAAGAAACTCGGCGGCGCCTGCATCTTCCGCCAGACCGATGTCACGGTTGAGGAGCAGATGCGCGCGCTGATCGGCGAGGCGGTCGAGAAATTCGGCCGCATCGATTGTCTGTTCAACAACGCCGGCGGCCCGGCGCAGACCGGCGGCATCGAAGGCCTCGACGTTCAGCGTTTCGATGCGGCGATGGCGACGCTGGTGCGCAGCGTGATGCTCGGCATGAAGCACGCGGCACCCCATATGCGCCGGCAGGGCTCCGGCAGCATCATCAACAATGGCAGCATCGCGGGAAGGCTCGCCGGTTTCTCGTCGTCGGTGGTGTATGGCGCGGCCAAGGCCGCCGTCATTCATCTCACCAAATGCGTGGCGATGGAGCTTGGCGAATCGGGCATCCGGGTGAACAGCATTTCGCCGGGCGCGATCGCCACCGGCATTTTCGGCAAAGCGCTCGGCCTTTCGGTCGAGGCGGCGGAGAAAACACCCGATGTGATGCGTGAGGTCTACAAGACCGCGCAGCCGATTCCGCGCGCCGGCCTGCCGGAGGATATCGCCTGTGCCGCGGTGTTTCTCGCCAGCGACGAATCCAGCTTCATCAACGGGCACGATCTGGTGGTCGATGGCGCCATTACCGGCGGCCGCAACTGGACTCAGCAGCAGCAGGGCTATGTCGCCTTACGCAAGGCGTTCGATCAGAGCGCGGGGTGAGCCTCGCACCTACCCGGTCGGCGACAGCGTCACGCGCAATCCGTCGCGCGGCTTCGGAATCGGCCACATCTGCCAATCCGGCGTGTAGCCGGGCTCGAGCGAGACGCTGAGATTCTGCAGGAAATGCCGCGCAAAGCATTTTGCCTGCATATAGGCGAAGTGCAGCCCGAGGCACATATGCGCGCCGCCGCCGAACGGCACCCAGGCGAAGCGATGGCGGCCGCGCTGCGCCTCGTCGGTGAAGCGCATCGGATCGAACGTTTCGGGATCGGGCCAGATTTCCGGCATGTGGTGGGAGAACAGCGGATTGATACCAACCATGGTGCCCGCGGGGATCGCATAGCCCTTGAAGCTGAAATCCCGTATGGCGCGCCGCGGCATCGAGGGCACCGGCGGCTTGAGCCGCAAGGCTTCCTTGAAGGCCATCTCGGACAACGGCATGGCTTCGAGATTGTCGAATGTGGTGGGCTCGCCGGCGGCCACACCCAGCGCCGTCACCTCGTCGCGCAGTCTGTCTTGCCATTGCGGATTGGCGGCAAGCGCAGCCACGAACGACGTCAGCGATGAGGTCAGCGTGTCGTGCGCGGCCATCATCAGGAAGCTCATGTGATCGACGATATCCTGTGTCGAGAGCAGCGCGCCGTCCTCGTGGGTGGCGCGGCACAGCTGCGAGAACAGGTCTTCGCCGCCGTTGGCGCGGCGGATCGGAATCTGTTCCGAGAAGTAAGCCACGATGCGTTGGCGACCTTTGACGCCGCGGGCCATCTTGGTGCCAGGCAGAGGCTTGCGAATCACGGCGACCGAGGCGGCCACCATGTCGACGAAGGCGCGCGTGATCTCATCGACCTCGGGACCGATGCCGGCGCCGAGAAAGGAAGTTGCGGCGAGATCGAGGGTGAGCTGCTTCATCGCCGGATAAAATAGCATCGGTCCCGGCTGCGCCTTCCATTGCGCGACCCGCGCCGCGATCCCGGTATCGAGCTCCGCAAGATAGGATTTCATCGGCCCGGACTTGAATGCGACCGACAACGCGCGCCGGTGCAGGCGATGCTCGTCGAAATCAAGCAGCATCAGCCCGCGCGGAAACAGCAGGCCAAGGATCTGGCCCCAGCCGAGCGTCGAAGAGAACAGCTTGGCCTGGTCGAACAGCACCAGTTCATTGGCCTCGGGTCCAAGCAGGACCAGACTGGTCTCGCCGAATACATGGCTGCGATAGACCGGCCCGTATTTGGCGGCTTGCCGTTCGACCTGTCCTTTGGGATCGGCGAGCACCTCGAGCGTCTTGCCGATCAGCGGCCAGCCTTCGTCGCCGGGAATATGCGTCAGCGAATTGCGCCTTGGCGGCGTGAGGGTAATCCGCGGGAGAGGCCACACTTTGCATCGACATGGCAGTTGCTCCGTTGGTCGCTGGCGTATGGTCGGTTCGACCGCGCCCTTATCGCGATCGCAGATCCGGGCGGACGGTCATCGGCATAACCCCGGCCGGTAAATAACCCCTTGTCTCCTCGGTGCAAAGGCTGATGCAAAATCGGGCAGGGTCTCGGCCGATCCAAACAGTACGACAAAGCTGTACGCTGTGATAGGTTGGCGCAAAATAAAGCCAGGGCAGGGAGAGTCGATATGTCGAGAATTTGCTTAAGGTATTTCGTCGTGCTGATGGCGGCCTGCTGGATGGCGGGCGGGCCGACCGCGGCGCTGGCGCAGACCAAGCCTGTTGTAACCAGCCTCGGTCCCGATTTCCCGAAGACCGGAATCTTCATCGGCAACAGCTTCTTCTATTACAACAACGGCCTGCCCGGCCATCTGTCGCTGATGGAAAAAGCCGCAGACCCCGCTCGCAAGCAGGACTACCGAAACACCATGGTGACGATCGGCGGCTCCGGCTTCGACTGGCATGATGTCGAAAGCTATTTCCGGCCCAACGCGATCGGCAACTACTCCTTCGACGAGCACAACAACGTCGTCTTCAGCAAGCCCGGCAAATTGTTCGATGTAGCCGTCATGATAGACTGCAGCCAGTGCCCGATCCATCCGAGGCTCAAACCGGTATTTACCGAATTTGCGAAGAAGGACAGCGACATCGTGCGCGCGCATGGTGCGAAACCGGCGTTCTTCATGTCCTGGGCCTATGCCGACAAGCCGGAGATGACCGCGCAACTGGCCGAGGCCTATACAGTCGCGGGAAATGAAAACAACGCGCTGGTGATTCCGGCCGGCCTCGCCTTTGCCCGCGCTATCGGCAAGCAGCCGGAGCTCAATCTCTATGCGGCGGACAAGCGCCATCCGAGTCTGGCCGGAACCTATCTCGCGACCTGTACCGTGTTTGCCGCGCTGACCGGCCGCTCGCCGGTCGGCAATTCCTATCTCGCCGGCATCGACGAGCCGACGGCACGGTTCCTGCAGACGGTCGCGTGGGAGACCGTGCAGGATTATTATCAAAAGTGATTTTTGACTTTGTACCGGCTCGTAAACCGCAAGCCCGCCGGCATCGGCATGACGCCGCTTTTATTGCCGGACAATGAATGAAACGACGCCATTTCATCGCGGGACCTGGCACGATGGCGGCAGTCTCGGTTCATTGGCCGTTTCCGCAAACGCTGCTCGCGTTGGCCGACGAGGTGGTGGAATGAAGCGGCGGGTGTTCATCGCGGGACCTGCTAATCGCGGCGCGCTCATTGCGCCCCTTAGCTTGTCGGTTTCTTTTAGCTATCAAGCCCGGCATTTGCTCAACAAGATGCACGGCAATAAATGTTCTGGAATCAATGGGCTGGCTGTTCCGCCGCCCTCGTGACTGGTGCTTATGGTCCCGGCACCCGATCTCAACTTGTCGTTGCAAGGCCGTTATGCCGAAGCTACGTTGTTCCGGGCTTGGGTGTGGGGGCGTTCAGTGGCGCATAGATTTCTATTTAATACGGCGCTCATTTTTTCTTGCGCCATTTGCCTTTCTGGGTGTGCACGTCCGAAGGACGACAACATCAAGGCGTTTGCTAACGCAACCAGCGCACTTACGACATTCGCAAAGAGCACCGGCGACCTCAATGTTGAGGTCGATGGCAAAATCAAGCTGGCGTTGGCGGCGCACGAGGCGATTAAGGGCGAATCTGCAACCATCAAGGTTCAGAAAAGCATTCTGCTGACTGGCAAGTCCGACGCAGATTGGAAAGCCGTAACGGGGTTTCTCGACGCGATCAGCGCTTATGCCACAGCGCTGTCTGCGGCAAACGATCCAGGCCTTGAAACGGGGTTAGGCGACAAAGTCACGAGCATCGGCTCAGCGATCGCGAAAGTCGATACTGCGATCGCTCTTACGGATTCTCCCGATCGCATCACTGCGATCTCGAATGTCGTGGGTCAACTGGTTACAGTGGCGACCAACCTCTATGCCAGCCATCAAATTCACGAAGCCATGGGCCGGGCGCAGAACGCACTCGATAACGGAGCCGCCAGCCTGCAATCGGCAGTCCACTTTGTTTATAACAATACTCAGCGGAAGTTGGACCGTTATCAGAATTTACTTCAGTGCAAGGGTGCGATCGTTGCTTCGGGTCCTGAAGAAAGCGGCCGGCCGGATAAGCTGAAAGACGTCAAGGAATTTTGCAGAGGGAGATTCCCCCGAACTTTCGATGCAGCTATCACGCCGGCATCTTCTCTGGAGCGCTATAATAATTTTGTCGCGTCCGAACAAGAGCTTTCGGGTCTACAGGCCCGTCTGGCGGCATTGCAGAATGTTGGCGAGTCTATCGGCGCGATGATCGAGGCTCACAGGAAGATGATGAACGATCTCGACGATAAGACGGCATTGCTGGATTTTCTAAAGAGCGTCGGGACAATTGCCGACAACCTCGCAAAGGTCGAAGCCGCGAAGTCGAGCTAGACTTCTTAAAGCAGTCTGGGAACAGAGGTATACATGGCAGTCACCACCCGCCGGCGAAAGAAGAAGCAGCGTACAATCGGCGAAATCGATGATCAACTAACCGCACTGCACCAGAGGCTTTCAGATGCGGCCGGCGACCCACCGCCCGGGACGGGCCTGATCATCGCAAACTGCCTCGCAGCCATTGATGCCGTGTTGGACAAAATTGAAGTTCAGGGTCTGCACCAAGATGCCCTTGTGCTCGGCAAGTTGACTGACGAACTGCAGGGCGCCACAAATGAGCTAAACGAGCTTAAGGCGACACTCGAACAGATTGCCGCTGTCGCCGAATTCGGTGCGGCGCTACTCAATACTGTCGCCTCTATCCTGCCCTTGTTGTAGCCGCGTCCGCCGATCGCTTCACGCCTTCCGTTTCGCGGCTTCCTTCTGCAGGTCCGGCGCGTTGATGGTGGGGATCGCGACACGGCCGGGGCCGGTGAGCGGAAGGGCGGCTGCGGCCTTGTCGTTTTCCATGATCTTCGCCATCACGGCTTGCCCGGCACGCTCGAACACCGCGCGATTTTCGATCACGAATTTCTGCGACTTGCGCAAGCCGTCGAATAGCCGTTGATTTCCGGCACCACATAGCGCGCCACCATGTCCCAGCTGCGGCGGGTGTTTTCCGGATTGGCCCAGTCGTGCACGAAGCCGACGATGGTGCCGACGCCGCCAGACACTTCCATCAGGCTCTTGATGGTTTTGACCAGGTCGTCCGGGGTGCCGATGGTGGAGGCGGCGCCTTCGCCGCCGGCGGTCTTCTCCACAGCGTCCTCGGGCGAGGTGAACGGCTGCAGGCCCGGCCGCTGCAGCGTGCCGACATTATATTCGTTGTGCCAGCGCATCAGTCCGGCGCCGGCCTCGCGCCGCGCCTGTTCTCGGGTTTCGGCGATGTGCCAGCTCAACAGCACGCGCCAGTCGGATCGGCTCACGGTGGTGCCGTGCTTCTTGGCGGCATCCTCGGCAAAGCCCCATTGCGTCGGCAGCGCCATCAAGCCCTGTGTCGACATTGAACCGAGCGAAATGATGCCGATGCCGTATTTGCCGGCCAGCGTCATGCCCGACGGCGAGATCTGCGAGGCCACCACGAACGGCATCTCTTCCTGCAACGGTAGAATCTGCAGCGCGGCGTCGTTCATGGTGAACCAATCGCTTTTCGCCGTCACGCGTTCGCCCTTGAACAGCCGGCGAATGATCGCGATCGCCTCGTCCTGACGGTCGCGTTGCGTCATCGGATCGATGCCGAGCGTGTGCGCATCGGAGGCGAGCGCCCCCGGTCCGGAGCCGAAGATGGCGCGGCCCCCTGTCATGTGGTCGAGCTGCACCATGCGCTGCGCGACGTTGAAGGGATGGTGATAGGGCAGCGAGACCACGCCGGTGCCGAGCCTGATGCGTTTGGTGCGCTCGCCGGCGGCGGCCAAAAACATCTCCGGCGATGCGATGGTTTCCCAGCCCGAGGAATGATGCTCGCCGCACCAGAATTCATCGTAGCCGAGTGCATCGAGCTGCTCGACCAGATCGAGGTCGCGGCGAAATTGCAGCATCGGATGCTCGCCAATGGGGTGATGCGGGGCGAGAAAGGCTCCGAATTTCAGGCGCGCCATGGGTTTTCTCTCCGGACTTATTGTTCTTGGTTTGCGGTTGCTCGGCCCCAAACTAGGGGGTGGGGAAGGCCAAGGCAATCGCGGAAAAGCTGCCGCCAAAGCATGGTTGTCGCGCAGACCCGGTTGACATAGCGTCGCCCGGAATTCTCGCACAGCTTTTACCTCTCACCGCGATGGAAACCCATGAACCGCGTTCTCGCCCATACCGGCGCCAGATACCCAATCGTGCAGGCCCCGATGGGCTGGATCGCGCGCACCCAACTCGCCTCCGCGGTGTCACGCGCCGGCGGTCTCGGCATCATCGAGACCTCGTCGGGCGAAACCGAAGCCTGTCAGGCCGAAATCGGCAAGATGAAAGCGTTGAACCTGCCATTCGGCGTCAACCTGCCGATCCGGTTCCTGCGCGACGATGCGATGCTGAAATTTGTTTGCAACTCCGGCGTCAAATTCGTCACCACGTCTGCAGGCAGTCCTGCGAAATTCATCGCGCCGCTAAAGGGGGCCGGCATCACCGTCTATCACGCGGTGCCGACGGTGGAGACCGCGATGAAATGCGTCGAGGCCGGCGTCGATGGCCTCGTGGTAGAGGGCGCCGAGGGCGGCGGCTTCAAGAATCCCGAAGAAGTCTCGACGCTGGTGCTGCTGCAGGGCATTCGCGCGCGCACCGACGTGCCGATGATCGCCGCCGGCGGCATCTGCGACGGGCGCGGCATGGCGGCGGCGTTTGCGCTCGGCGCCGAGGGCATCCAGATGGGCACGCGCTTCGTGAGCTGCACCGAGAGTCCGGTGCATGCCAACTACAAGAGCGCGATCGTCGACGCGAAGGAAACCGGCACGCTGGTGCTCAACAAGAAATCGACGCCGTGCATCCGCGCGCTGAAATCGGAACGCAGCAAGGCGATCCATGACGAGGGTCTGATGGCGCCGGATGCGCTGAAGGGCATTCGAGAGGTCTATTTCCGCGGCGACATGGAAGCCGCCCCGGCGCTCGCCGGACAATCGGCGGGCCTGATCGACGCGGTCAAGTCGGCACAGCAAATTATCGAGGAAACCGTGGCGCAATTTTTCGCCATCACCGGCAGGCTTGGTGGGCTCGCGTCCGGGCAGTCGTTTGGCTGAGCCGCGGTGATAGCTGCCGGGTAGGCTGACCTTCCACGCCTCCTTCGCGGAAGACAGCGCGATCAGCGTTTCCGTGCGCTCGACGCCATCGACGTCTTTCACGGTTTCCATGCGCCGGTGATGTTGCCGCGGCTTTAAGGATCATGCTGTCGATGCCGCGTCGTCCCGGCACGCGGCTGGACATTCCAGGTGTATCGTTCTGTTCGCTGGCTTGTTGTGTCCGATCGGCCCGCTGTTCACGTCGTCGGCGCTGTTTGCGCTGTCGATTGTGGCCGGTGCCGCGTTTTTGTCGTGAATGCGGCGGCGGCTATGTGGATTCAATTAAGATTGACGGTCGCAATTCTGGGGACTGACAGTATACAGTCTTTTTATTTTGCAGTGCAGCAACTATCTGTACTTGATAGCGTTAGACGACGTTCTCTCGCCAAGGAGCTGCCGGTGTCCCTTGCCAAAAATGTCGAATTCCTGCGACTTCTGCCAAAGCTAACCGGAATCAACGGCTTTGGGGATTATGGGCGTAATCTGAGCCCAGGCCTCCGCAGCCCCCTTATTGAGACCACCGGATTCGGGTCCAATCCGGGTGGACTCGGAATGTTCTCGTTTGTACCTGGCAACCTTCAGCAGGAACCTGCCCTGGTTGTAGTTTTGCACGGATGCGGCCAGACCGCCTCCGGCTACGATTTGGGCGCTGGCTGGTCTACGCTAGCGAAACGTTATGGTTTCGCGTTGCTGATGCCCCAGCAGCAGCCGTGCAATAACGCCAACGGGTGCTTCAACTGGTTCAATCCGGAAGACACCGCGCGCGACAGCGGCGAAGCCTGTTCGATCAGGCAGATGATCGCGCGGATGGTTGGCGATTTCGGCATCGATCCACATCGCATATTCGTCACCGGGCTTTCCGCTGGCGGCGCCATGACGTCGGTCATGCTTGCGACCTATCCCGAAGTGTTCGCGGGCGGCGCGATCATCGCTGGCTTGCCGTTCGGCGTTGCGACCAATATGCGGGAAGCGTTGAACGGGATGTTCCAGTCGCCGTCCCGCCCGGCCGACGAATTGGGAGATCTGGTGCGCAACGCTTCAAATCACACAGGCCCTTGGCCGAAACTCTCGGTGTGGCATGGCAGCGCCGATCGCACGGTCAACCCCGCGAACGCCAATGAGATCGTCAAGCAGTGGCTCGACGTGCATCATCTGCCTTCGGCACCGATGTCGGAAGCGACAGTCGACGGCTATCCCCGCCAGATTTGGTGGAATGCGGATGGCGAAACCATCGTCGAATCCTACACCATCACCGATATGGCGCACGGAACCCCGCTGGGTACTGCTGACAACGACGAGCGATATGGCGCGCAAGGCGCGTTCCTGATCGAGGCGGGAATCTCGTCCTCGTATCACATTGCGAATTTCTTCGGGCTGACGGAATGGATTCGTCCGTCCAAGGTGGCTTCAACGAAACCTTCCAGGAAAGTCGCGAACATAATTCCGGTGGTCTCTCCGGCGCCGGATCTCGCCGCGGTGCTCTGGCCGCGGACGACACTCAATCGCCGTCCCGTGCCGCCCCGTCAATCGGGGCGCCGCGAGATCGACGTCGGTGGTGTCATCACGCGTGCGCTCACCGCCGCGGGCCTCATGAAATAGCAGTGCCGACGGCATCAATGTAAGCCGCAAGCATTGCGGCGCGATGGTTAACGGCGGCTGCCGCGCCAGCACCCATTATTTCGTTCCGCCCCACGAAAATATATTGGAACCAAGGGGCCGGGCCGGGAGTTTGAACGGATTGTGACAGGCGGTTAAGTTCCGGCTGCTAATCTTGGGCTGACTGACCACCGATCATCCCCCTGATGTTGAATATCAACAGACCGACTTCTGCGGAGTTTCTCGCCGGCGGCGGGGAGATGGGCGCGTTGACGCGAGCCTACGACTGGTCGGCAAGTCCGCTGGGGAAGCCTGAGACCTGGCCGCAAAGTTTGCGGACCGCGGTGCGCATCTTGCTGAACACCAATCACCCGATGTTCATCTGGTGGGGCGAGGGGCTCATTCAATTCTATAACGACGCCTGTCGCCAGACTATGGGACTCGAGCGCCACCCGAGCGCGCTTGGACAGGGCGGACGGGAGTGCTGGGCTGAAATCTGGGACATCATCGGTCCCCAGATCGAGCAGGTGGTGAGCGGCGGAGGCGCGACCTGGCATGAGAATCAGCTCATTCCGGTCACGCGCCACGGCAGGCTGGAGCAGGTCTACTGGACCTACGGCTTCAGCCCGATAGACGAAGACGACGGCATCGGCGGCGTGCTCGTGGTTTGCCGCGACGTGACCAAGGACTACCTCGCTGCCGTCGCGTTACGGGAGCGCGAGACC
>WNFR01008447.1_pt1 | contig 14447 bp, 2 predicted proteins | sample 5400221 | NCBI WGS metagenome assembly WNFR01 (sample SAMN13153357, study PRJNA577476) | soil metagenome | isolation source: 40 cm soil under Madrone tree | place: USA:California | collected 2016-06-14 | reverse complement strand
ATTTCCCCAAGCTCGATGCGAAATCCCCGTACCTTGACCTGGTTGTCGAGTCGCCCGATAAACTCAATATTCCCGTCCACCAAGTACCGACCCAAATCCCCCGTCCGATACAGCCGCGACGACGGTGCTCCAAACGGATCGGGTATAAACTTCTCTGCCGTCAGCTCGGGACGGTTCAAATACCCACGCGCTAAACCTTCCCCTCCTATGTACAGCTCGCCGGGAACTCCAATGGGAACAGGCCGGCAATTCGAGTCGAGAATGTGAATTTGCGTGTTGTGGATCGGTTTGCCGATACAGATCCTTTCGCAGTTCGGCTCGACCGGCCAGATCGAGGACCAAACCGTGGTCTCCGTCGGCCCATACAGATTCCAGACGGAAGCACTCCGTGCCTTCAACGCCTGCGCCAAACTAAAAGACAAGGCCTCTCCACCGCAGATAACTTTAATATCCCTCCCTGCCTCCCAACCGGCCTCCATCATCATGCGCCATGTGGTCGGCGTCGCTTGCATCACCGACGCGCCGCACGCAACGAGCTGTTCGATGAGCCGTTTCCCGTCTGCGGCGACTTCACGGCTGGCGATCACGACCCGCGCTCCGGTGATCAGCGGCAAGAATAATTCGAGCGCCGCGATATCGAAGGAAACCGTGGTCACCGACAGCAAGATATCTGTCGCGCTCAGGCCTGGGCTCTGCTTCATGGAATGCAGGAAACTCACCAAAGATCGATGCGGAATTTCAACGCCCTTGGGTGTGCCGGTCGAACCCGACGTGTACATAACGTAGGCGAGTTGGTGCGAGCGAGTCAGCGGCTCAAGATTCGCCTTTCCTTCCTGGCGGGCTGCTTCGACCATTTCGTCAAGACACAAAACCGGAAAATGCTTCTCTGGGAATCCTGGCAGTAAAGCCCGCTGCGTGAGCAAAGCGACCATAGAGCTGTCTTCGCAGATAAAAGCGATGCGCTCCGGAGGATAAGCGGGATCCACCGGCACGTAAGCCCCGCCCGCTTTGAGAATTGCTAAAAGTCCGATGACAAGCTCTGGAGAGCGCTCGAGACCGATGCCGACCAGCTTTTCCGGTCCCACGCCGAGCGCTCTTAGCCGGCGCGCAATTTGATTGGATCGCTCATTCAATTCTTTGTAAGTAAGTTGTTGATCCTCGTACGCCACTGCGACAGCGTCGGGCGTTTCACGCGCCTGGAATTCGAAGAGCTCATGAATACAACAGTCCGGATATGAAAGCTTGCGATCATCCTTTTCCATTACATCACGCGTCTCTTCCGCGATCACGAGCGACATTGTCGCAAATGATTGGTCCGCATTCGCGACTGCTGCCTCGAGCAGCCGCGCGTAGTTCGCCAGAATCCTGCTGATCGTCGTGGCGTCGTAGAGATCGGTGTTATAGGAGACAAACACTTTCCGCGTAATTTCCGGATCGACCGTAACGCTAACATCGAATTGCGCGGCCCATTGATCGATTTCAAACGGCGCCCACGACATTCCGTCAAACTCGATTTTCCCGACGGGCGTACTTTGAAAATTAAACAGCACCTGCACCAACGGCGTTCGGCTGGCATCGCGGCCGGGGACGAGCTCCTCAACAAGCTTCTGAAACGGCATCTCCTGATGCGTGAAGCCATCTAGGACAGTCTCTCGGACACGTTGGACAACTTGACGAAGAGATGGATTACCAGACAGATCGGTGCGGAGCACCAAAATATTAATAAAGGTGCCGATGATATTTTCCCATTCGGATCGAGTTCGGTTCGCGACTGGAGATCCAATCGCGACATCATCCTGACCCGAATAGCGGGACAAAAGGACTTTGAACAAAGCGAGAAAAACCATGTAGAGAGTCGCGTTTTCATCAAGGGCGAGTTTTCTCAATTTCTCGACCAAGTTTTTCGACAAGGTGAAGGATTGATGAGCGCCGCGAAAGGTCTGCGTCGCAGGGCGACGGTAGTCGCTGGGAATCGCCGAAGCTTGCATGCCGGCGAGCTGTGTTTTCCAGTAGGTGAGCTCCGCCTGCAATCGGTCTGGAGTGAGCCAGCGATCTTGCCACACTGCAAAGTCGCCGTACTGCGCCGGCAAGGGTTTCATCGCCGGCGACGCTCCGTTGTGAAAGCCGTTATAAAGGAAACTGATTTCGCGCGCGAGAACGCCGAGCGACCATTGGTCCGAGATCACGTGGTGCATGGCCAGCAGTAAGACGTAGTCCTTGTCATGCAATTGAACTAGCAGCAACCGCAGAAGCGGTCCGCGGCTGAGATCAAAGGGTTGCCTCCCGGCTTCTCGGAGGATTCGCTTGGCCTCATCGGTTCGCGACGCCTCTGGAATGATCCTCAAATCGATTTCCGGCAACTCCAGTTGCAGAATCGTATCGATAACCTGTATCGGCTGTCCGCCGACGTTTCGAATGGTCGTCCGCATCGATTCGTGCCTTTCGACAAGCTGGCCCAGGCTGCGCTGAAGCGCGTGCCGATCAAGGGCTCCCGTGAGCCTAATGGCCGCCGTGATGTTGTAAGCACTGCTCTCCGGCGCGAATTGATCCATATACCAGATTCGCGACTGCGAGTCGGATGCTGGTGCTTTGCCGTTGTACGATGCAAGATGAATCGGCGTTGATTCTGCGGAGGTGTGTCCGTGTCGCAGAACCTCTTCAATACGCTCGGCCAGTAGCACGATAGTCGGTGCTTCAAAAATCGCCCGCAGCGGGATGTCCAAGAGATCGCTTGGACGGCCAGCAATGAATGACCACCCAGTTCGAAAAAGTGCTGATCCCTGCCGATCGTTTGCAACGACAATAGCTCGCGCCAAATATCGGCGATACGCCGCTCCGTCAATGTTTGCGGCGGCACGAGCTTTTCCGGTGCACAATTTCTTACGTCGTTCGGCAGCGGCAATGCCCGGCGATCCAGTTTCCCGCGCGGAGTCAACGGCAGGGATTCCAACCAAACCATTGCCCTTGGAACCATATAATCGGGCAATAGCGTTTTGGCAAAATTTTGTACGTCCGTGAGGTTCAACACTCCGGCCGCGTCTGCAACGACATAAGCGATAAGCTGCGCGGAACTGGATGCAGTCTCTTGGACAACCGCGGCGTCGCGAATGAGCGGATGCCGTCGCAACACCGACGCTATACCATCGAGCTCTACGCGAAAGCCGCGTACTTTGACCTGCTCGTCGCTACGGCGCAAAAATTCCAGGTTGCCGTCCTCACGATAGCGCACGATATCACCCGTCTTGTAGATGCGACGACCCGACCCATCGTCGAACGGATCCGGAATGAATTTTTCCGCGGTCAAGTCAGGCTGGCCGATGTAACCACGGGCGAGGCCAAGACCGCCGATGTACAGCTCTCCAGGAATTCCCTCTAGCACCGGCGTTAAGTTTTGGTCCAAAACCAGCGTTTGCACATTGGCAATGGGACGGCCGATCGCGACTTCTGCAGCGACGCCACACTCCACCGGCACATGAGTTAAGTCGCACATCGTTGAGACAACCGTGGTTTCGGTAGGTCCATAGGTATTGAGTAGCCTGACCGAGCCGTCGACACACGCTTGCCAAAGTGCCACCCGTTCCGCAATCACTCTTTCTCCGCCGACAATCACTAGACGGACTGAATTCGGAAGCTGCCGGCGTTCGCCGAACAGAGTCATCGTAAGCTCATGCCAATACGCGGTCGGAAGATCGAGCACAGTAATCTCCCGGTCCCGACATTGCTCCAGAAAAGCGGGAGTGGAGTCGAGCACCGAGTCGGTGCGCAGGACAAGAGTGGCGCCGCCTGTTAGACAAGGGAAGATCTCTTCGATCGAGGTGTCGAAACTAATCGAGGCGAACTGAAGAACCCGATCGGATGACGTGATCTCATAGATCCTAGCGGCCTCGCGGACGAAGTTTGCCAGCGCACGATGTGTGATCTCCACGCCCTTCGGCGCGCCGCTAGAGCCCGAAGTGTAAATAATATACGCGAGATCATCGCTGTCGACCGTGACGCCGAGGTCGTCGTCCGGTTGACCGGCGAACTGTGACGGGTCGTCGAGTATGAACTTGAGCCATTCAGTTGAATACTGGGGATCGATCGGAACGTATGCGGCGCCTGCTTTTAGAACACCCAACATCGCGACGATCACCTCTGGGGAGCGAGAGAGGTAGATGCCTATCGGTGTTTTGGATCCCGCCCCGCGCACGCGTAACATTTGTGCCAGGGCACTGGCGCGGTGATTTAAGTCGCCGTATGTTAAACGCTCTTCGGCTTGAATAACGGCCACTGCATCCGGCAGTATCGTGGCTTGATGTTCAAACAATTGATGGACGCAGGGTGACTCTGCCTGCTCCGCCGCGAACCGATTCCCCTTGATGATCAGACGCTCCGCTTCCTCGGGTGAGGTCAGGCTTAGACGTCGCACAGGCTGGTCAGAGTCGCGCAGAAAGGCATCCAATACGCGGAAAAAATGTGCCACGACTCGCGCGTCGTCCCGTTCGTCAAAAATCCCTTCGTGCAAATCAAAATCCACGACTAGGATGTTCGATGATTCGAAATCGCGTATCTGGATTCCTAGACTCTCGTCCCCGTGGCCGTTATGAATCCATTCGGGCCGGGCGGAGATGCCGGCAAACTCGGAAAAGGAACTAACATGATAGTTCAGCGTGACCTCGTAGAGCCGCTTAAAGATCGGGTTGGTCACGGAATACTGTCCGTAGCGTAGCGTTCTGCGAACCTCGGCGCTGAATTTTTTGCACAAGGAAGCAAAGGTTTCATCTTCAGCCAGAGTCACCCGCACCGGCAGCACTTCGGAAAAAAATCCGATCGTTTGTTTTGCGGATTGAGAGCGCCGGTTATGAAATGGCACCCCAATGGTATAGGTTTCGCTGCCATCGAGGCAGTAGAGATAACTCACCAGCACCGCGGCAAAAACGTCGAAGAGAGCCGACGATTCGGTTCCCCCGGCTATGGCCGCGGCAGCTGCTCTAACCTTCTCCGTGCGCTCCGATCCCAGCTCCCGAGAGATTCGACGAACCCTGGTCGTCTCGCTTGAGGGCAGCCTGCCATAAAAGTTGACGGTCTTGCCGCCCTTTGTCAGCGCTTCGTTCCAGAAAGCTTGTGCTTTTCGATGTCGAACTGACTGGCGATAGGTCCGTTCGTAGACTTGATAATCCGCAAACGCCGGCAATCCGGCACGATGAGGCAAGTGTCCTTCGATCGACGCGCGATATAATTCGGACATTTGGCGATAAATCAACTCGAACGACCAGCCGTCGCAAATTATATGATGCGCGTTCAAATACCAGACCGAGCGTTGCGGCGCGAGTTTAATCAATACTGAATCGTAAAGCGCCCGGCGAAATTCCAGTTGCGCCTGACAACGCTGCGCCATCCATTTTTTCGCTCGCGCCTCGGCATCCGAGTACGGCGAATAGTCCAGCAACTCCAGTGCGAGGGGACCTTGTGGTAGGATTTTTTGCATTGGCACGCCATCACAGTCCTCCAGCAGCGTGCGCAAAGCGTCACTTGAATCAACCAGGACACGGAAAGCTTTGTCGAAATGCTCAGGATCAATCTCGCCCTCGAGGTGTAACCCAACCGCGAGATTATAAATGGGTACTTCCGGCAGAAGGTTCTGCGCGATCCAAACTTGAAGCTGATTGCTCGTTAAATTTGATTGTTGGTCCAGGTCCCGCTCATTTGGACACTCCTCAACCGTTTCATGCGCTCTCATAACATCAATTTCAGATGGTGCGGGACCACTCATAACAGCATGCTGCGAGAATAGGGTGTGGCAGTCATCCGTTTTGGCACGGGGGTCGATTTAGCGGCAGTGAACTGGTGATGAAGGGAATGACGCAGCGCGTTGAGACTAAGCATGCGGCAGCGTCAGACAGCCGTTCGCGCCGCCGCAAAGGAAAGTTACGAAGGAAGGTTGGCTTCGCGGAGATTTCGACAATGATCCGGCAAAATCTGTTCGGGCGCTCAGATTTCTTTCTACGCCTTTTCTAGACACGCGCGTAGCCGGTCAGCGATCAACTGAGTGTGCTTAATAATAATGTAAAAGTCATGGTTTAGAGGAATACTATGGACCTCGACGTCTCCAGCAGCCATCCCGCCTAGCCAAAACTGCGATCAAACCCGTACTATTGTCCATAACGATGACGGCGAGTCGGCCTCCTAAGTTACAGTTTGTGTGTCAGTTGCTACTGTAGTTCGTTAATATTGAGACGTATTCGAACCAACGATAGATCGGGTCGTCCGGTAAAAATCTGAGCCGCAGCGCAAACTTCACGGCGTCGGAGTCAATTGGGTGCCGGAGGAGGAACTTGAACTCTCAGGGGGTTAAGCCCACCGGATTTGGAGTTCTCTCGGTCGGCACTAGCTGCGGTCCACTAATTCTTCCTTCCTAGGAGAGGACGAAGTACAGCGAGTACAACCAGGCAGCAAGTAAGTCGAAACTTGAACGTTTCTGGGGTATGTCTCTAATTCCCGAGTTGGCGACGTCGGTCGCCTGGGCTGCTTCTAGGCAAACCTTTAATTTTTCTGCCCAGCTAGGAATATATGCCTCTTGGCGCAAATCGAGATGATTGCCCGGTACCTCGTAAAGCTGTTTTTCTCCAACTAGGTATTGCTCCCAGTTCCCCTCGTAATCATCAGATTGGCCTTCCCTCTTAAACAAAACGACCCGTCCTGAGTACGGTCGCATCTCATATTTCCGGAGAGCCTGATCATAGATATCCAGAATGTATAGACTCCTCACCGATGGCGGCAGCTCTCTGCCCAGAACCAGGCAAGCCTTGGACAACCCTCTCTTCAAAGTCTTGGTGATTCTGGTTGTGATTCGAGTTCTCACTTCATCAACTTTCGCCACACCTCGCTCCCAAAAATACGCCAATCTTTCTTCATATCCGAGTCTGGCAAGATTAACATAATGTCGGTGAATGCGGTCGTGGAATCGATCGATGATTGTCCGGCCACCCTTCAAAGGAATAGTCGATGATCTGCTCGTACCGCTTAACGGTCCCGGGGGATCAAGCAGGACCAACAGCGATACCTCCTCTGCTTGATCTTTCAGCTGTTGCGCGACTTCGAGGGCGACGACGCTTCCAAAGGAATAGCCTCCCAAATAATAGGGCCCCTGGGCCTGAACCCTCCGCATTTCTCCGAGGTAGTGCGCCGCTATGGTCTCAACCGAAGTGTAGCCTGCGGGTTTGCCGTCTTGGCTCTGATGCTCCAAGCCATATAGAGGCTGATCGGAATCGAGATAGCGTGGCAAAAACGCGTTGCTCAAATCGCCAAGAATCCAGAAAAACGGCGTTCTCGTGCCACCGGGCTGAACCCGCACTAAAGAAGACCACGATTCCGGCCCACGGCGAATAATTTCGGCTAACTCCAAAATTGTGGGAGATTGAAACAGGGTGGCTGGAGCAACACGTTTCGTGAACTTCTTTTCGATTTCAGCAATCAGCTTCACTGCGAGCAGCGAGTGTCCGCCCAGATCAAAGAAGTTGTCCGCTATTCCGATGGGCCTGACACCCAGAACTCTTTCCCAAATCTTTGCCAGCTCACGTTGCAACCCGTCTTGAGGCGCTAAAAAAGCTCTTTCGAGCTCAGGTCTCTCATCGCCGGGTTGTGGTAGTGCGCGGCGGTCGACCTTGCCATTGGGTGTCAGCGGGAGTCTTTCGAGGAACACAAAGGCCGATGGCACCATGTACTCAGGAAGCTTCCCTTTTAAGTAGCTCCTCAGCTCGTGAACGTTGGGACCAGTTGGTTGGCTCGAAACAACATATCCCACTATCCTTTTGTCCCCGAGGGTATCTTCACGTAGGATGACCACTGATTCGCGCACGAAGGGATGTTTACTTAGGACCGCCTCTATTTCCCCAAGCTCGATGCGAGAACCTCTAATCTTGACCTGGTTATCGATACGTCCCAGAAACTCGATGCTTCCATCGGGAAGATACCGGGCAAGGTCTCCGGTCTTATACAGGCGCGCCTCTGGTTCGATACTAAGCGGGTTCCCAATAAATTTCTCAGCCGTAAGCTCAGGTCTATTCAAATAGCCTCGCGCCAATCCATCACCACCTATAAAAAGTTCTCCGGCGATTCCAATTGGCACCGGCTGTAAATGAACATCGAGGAGGTAAAGCTTAATATTGCTGATCGGACGGCCGATGGGTGGTCTCAGTGGCCAGTTTCGCGGTGCAGGCTCCAACGTGCAAGCCGATACAACATGACACTCGGTTGGTCCATATTGGTTTACCAAACGGCAAAACTTTAACCGTTCGAACAGGCTGACAATCCGCGGTGTTGTTTGTAACTGCTCGCCAGCAGTAATGATCTCTCGAAGCTCTTCGGGAAAAACCGTTTCAATCTCAGCCGCGTCTGCCAACTGTTGCAATGCGACAACGGGCAAAAACAATCTTTCAACTTTATTTATCGCGACAAACCGTAGCAGCGCGGTGGGATCACGTCTTACTTCGGTTGGCAGTAACACCAGCGTTCCGCCCGAACACCACGTGCTAAACAGCTCTTGAAACGAAACATCGAAACCCAGCGAGGCAAATTGCAAAGTTCTTGCTGTTTTGCTACTCAAAGTAGTCTCGATCTGCCAAGAGATCAAATTGCACAATGGGCGGTGTTCCATAACGACGCCCTTGGGTTTGCCCGTAGAACCTGACGTGAAGATCACATAAGCCGGGCGGTACGGAGTCGCCAGGTTAGCCAGATTGTCGCTGCTCTCTTGAGTAATGGTCTCCCAGTTTGTATCTAAGCAAATCGTCTGAACTGGAATAGATGCTTCAATTTGCACCCTTACCATTGCTTCCTGTTGCTCAAAAACTTTAACAGCGAGAGCCTGCTGAGTTAACAAAATGGTTGCCTGGGAATCTTCCAACATAAAGCGGCGTCGCTCTGCAGGGTACTCAGGATCGAGCGGTACATAGCCGCCCCCGGCTTTAAGAGTACCCAAAACCGCAATGACCATCTCGACGCTGCGCGCCATACAAATCCCAACAAACTTTTCCGGCTTAACTCCCAACTTCGTCAAATAATGGGCCAATTGGTTTGCCCTCTGATTGAGTTCTCGGTAGGTGAGCTTCGTGCCTTCGAACTCCACCGCCACTAAATCTGGCGTCCGATCAACTTGCATTTCAAACAACTGATGAATGCATTTGTCTTGCGGATAGTCCCGGTCGGTGTCATTCCATTCAACCAATAATTGTCGTCTTTCAATTTCTGTCAGTAGCGGCAACTCTGAAATCCGCTGCTCGGGTTTCGCTAAGATCGCTCCGAACAGGGTCTCAATATGACCGACCATACGGTCAATCGTACTGTCGTCAAATAGATCTGCGCTGTACTCTATGGAGCCTCCGAGCCCGACCTCAAGTTCCTGAAAGGAGAGACTCAGATCAAATTTCGCTACGTCGGGTACGCTATCGAATGGTTGGATCTGAATTCCATCGAGATCCATCTGGCTTTCTTGTGCGCTTTGTAAAGCAAAGAGGACTTGAAACAATGGACTATAGCTCAGGTTTCTTGCGGGATGAAGTTCCTCCACCAATTTCTCGAATGGCAAGTCCCGGTGCGCATAGGCTTCAAGACAAGTTTCCTTCACCCGTTGTAACAGTTCGCGAAAGGTAGGGTTGCCCGAGAGGTTCGTTCTCAGTACTAGCGTATTCACAAAAAAACCGACGAGATCTTTGATCTCCATTCGATTGCGGTTGGCAACGGGCGAGCCCACGACGATGTCATCTTGGCGACTGTATTTTGCCAGTAAGACCTCAAAGGCTGCCAACAATGTCATGAACAACGTGACACCTTCTTGTTGGCTCAGTTTTTTGAGTTCAACTGTCACTTCCTTCGATATAACGAAACGCTTTCGTTGCCCACGATGAGTTTGCACGCCAGGTCGAGGTCGGTCCAACGGCAAGTCTAGCAGCGGAGGGGCGCTTGCCAGCTGCCGCTTCCAGTAGGCTAACTGATCTTCCAATACCTTTCCCTGCAGCCATTCTCTCTGCCATAAGGCAAAGTCCGCGTATTGGATCGGCAACTTAGGCAAACTTGCTTCTGCTTCCCAAGCAAAGCTCTTGTAAAGCGTAGCGACCTCGCGCCACAAAATTCCCATAGACCATTCATCCGAAATGATGTGGTGTTTAGTGATTATTAGGATATACTCCTCAGCTCCCAGCTGAATCAACGAGACTCGCAGTAGAGGACCTTTGCTGAGGTCAAACGGACGTCGGGATTCCGCCACGGCAAGGCGTTTGGCTTCCGCTTCGCGATCATCCTCCGCCAGGTTTTTGAGATCAATTATTTGCAATTCTTGGTCGCGCTCCATGGCGATCAGCTGGACGGGCTCACCGTTAATTTGAGCAAATGTCGTACGGAGAGTTTCATGGCGGGCCACCAAAACATTTAGTGTTTTCCGCAACGCATCGATCTTGATAAAACCCTTCAGCCGAATCGCCCAAGGAAAATTATAGAAGGAACTATCGGGCTCTAACTGATCAAGAAACCATAAGCGCTGTTGCGCGAAGGATAGGGGAGCCTGTTGCCTTTGAATTCTTGGTACAATTCTAGAAACTTGGGAATCGGAATTATCGTCTACCTCCGGCAGATAGTTTAACAACTCTAGCTGATCGGTTGAGCGTGTACTGGTTTTCGTTGTTTTGATGTCGGTACTCATGGTGACGCTTTGCCTTGTCGTTTCTGCTGCGATAACGCTTGGACTTGCGCTTTACGCCGGCTTCGCTGCACCGTTTGATCGGTAATTCTACCGATTTCCGGAGCCGGAAACTTTGGCTGCTTGCGCCTCTTCGAGGCAGGCTTTAAAATTTCTGCCCAGAGATGAATGTACGGCTCTTCGCGCAATTGCATATGATCCCCTGGCAAATCGTGAATCGTTATTTCTCCAAGCAGATATTTCCGCCAGTGACGCAAGTAAATATCAGGACGGCTTTCCCTTTGAACAAGACGACCCGCCCTGTGTATTGTCTCGGTACATAGTTCCGTAGAGCCCGGCGATAAACATTTAAAATATAGGGGCTCCGCACCGAAACGGGCAGCAGGTTCCGCGCGATCCAGACTTGAAGCTGATTGCTCGTCAGGTTTGATTGTTCGTAAGAGTCGACGACGTTCGCAGTCCTCACCGTCGACTGATCCAACTTTGTTGACCTGACGAATGCTCCTCGCGTAAAAGCAACCGGAGTCGATGGCTTGTCTAGAAGGACGTCAATTGCTGACTCGTCGTAGGGGATTTTCGACATGACAGAAGATTACGTACCGACGAACTCAAAAACGGTAAAAAATGAGAGTCTTCGAGTTTCGATTTGACCTAGTTCCTGCCGGTTGCCCCGGAAAAATCGTTGGACCGGTACAACCCTTGGCTAGGCGAAAAAGCGTACCAAACAATGTTTTTGAGTGTCCAGCGAATCGATTGCAATTGAGTGGCAGAAAGTTGCCAGTAGCGAGACGGGTAGTTGGAGAACGTCAGGATAGGCCGGGACTCAGCTGGTTGGTTTGTCGCCCGTCTGTGCCTGCTCCAGGTAAGCTTTCAACCATGGTCCCCACACGCGAATGTTCTCTTCTGTGAGAACACCCGTGTGATCGCCTGGCACCTCATGGATCTCCAAGCCTTGGGCTACAAAATTTTCCCACCTTTCCAGGTGGCGGCGTTCAGATGCGGCCTTAAAAACAATTAGCCGTGCGGGGTGAACCGTGGGAACATAGCTGATGATTGCCTTAAGGTACACGTCCAAAATGTAACGGCTGCGAAGGGAAGCAGGTAGCGGTCGGCCAATACGCACGTATACCTCGCAGGCGAATTTCTCAGCCAGCCTGAGTGCAGGCGCGATGATATTCGATGCGAAGGCTGCAGTTTTCTTCGTCGCTCGCTTTGGAACATAAGTAAGTTTTTCGCGCGGTTCGAGTGTTTTGAGTATTTGTAAGTGGCGAGAGAGCCAACGGAAAGTTGATTCCCTGGCTGAAATGTTAAGAGAATCAACGCGAAAGGGCCCCGCTGATTTATCGATTCTCGGGACGGGGGGATCCAACATGAATAAGAGGAATACTGGCTCGTTTAGTTTTCCGATTAGTTGTTGGGCTATTTCGAAGGCAACCATCCCACCAAAACAATAACCACCGAGGAAATAAGGGCCGCGGGGCTGGACGCTCCGGATCTCACTGAGATAGTGAGCCGCAATGGTTGGTACGGTGGTATACAAGGCGGGTAGTCCGTCGTCACTTTGGTGCCTGAACCCGTATACAGGCTGATCAGGCTCCAGATATCGAGGTAGGAAGGCGTCAGTGTCTTCTCCATGGATCCAAAAGAAAGGCGGTTTGGAACCTTTGGATTGAAGCGGAACTAGGCGCGACCACGATGCTGATGCTACACCGGGTTTAAGCAGCTTCGCTAGCTGCTCGACCGTGGGTGCTTGGAAAATGGCAGCGACAGGAAGTTTCTTTCCCAGGGCTTTCTCGATTTGACTCATTAGCCGAACCGCCAGCAACGAATGCCCTCCGAGATCGAAGAAGTTATCTTTGACGCCTATGGGTCGGACAAGAAGGGTTTTCTCCCAGAGCTCAGCGAGTTCACGTTCCTGATCATCGCGTGGGGCAACAAAAGGTTTTTCTAACGTTAAGCTTGAAACGTCGGGTGCCGGGAGTGCTCGTCGATCTATCTTGCCATTGGGCGTAAGCGGTAGAGAGTCCAGCAATACGAAATAGGACGGAAGCATATACTGGGGGAGCTTTTGTCTCAGAAAGGTCAGCAAATCAGAAACCACCAAGGATTGCTTTGATTTTGGAACGATGTAGGCGACCAAGGATCTCTCGGATTTTGGATTTTGGATTGCCGATTTTGGATTGCCGGTCTCGGACGCAACTTCATCCCGGAGAGCGACGAGACATTCGCGAACGGCGGGAACCTGGCCGAGCGCTGTTTCAATTTCACCGAGCTCGACCCGACAACCACGAATCTTGACTTGGCTATCCAATCGGCCGAGAAACTCGATGTTGCCGTCGGGGCGATAGCGCGCTAAATCGCCCGTCCGGTATAAACGTGACGCAGAATCGCTGTAGAACGGATTGGGAACGAATTTTTCGGCGGTCAACTCCGGACGATTCAGATAGCCGCGCGAGAGATTTTCTCCGCCGACATATAATTCGCCGCGCACTCCGAGGGGGACTGGTTGCAAGTGACTGTCGAGCAAATAAATTTGTGCGTTATGAATGGGCCGTCCGATGGGAACAACGGAATCACCATCCTCATCGCTGATTTCCTTGCAAGTCACATCGGCCGCTACTTCGGATGAACCATAGAGATTGATCAGTCTACAATCGGGCAGAAATCTTCGGAATCGCGCCGCCAACTCGGCCGAAAGAGCTTCGCCGCTGCTGAAGCAGTATTTTAGACAGACCAATTGCTTGCGGAGATCAGGACACTGCTCGATAATCTCGTTTAATAATGAAGGAACCAAAACGATCCGCGTGACATTCCACTCGGCCAGTTCGCGAACCAAGAGTCGCGGGTCTTTCGCAACCGGGTCAGGAATGATTACGGTCGGGACGCCTTGTAGCAGCGCACCGAAAATCTCCCAGACAGAATCGACGAAGCTCAGCGAAGTTTTTTGACACGTCTTTTCGCCCGGACTAAATGGATAAGTCTTCCACATCCAGGAAAAGCGGTTGAGCGCTGCTCGATGCAAACCCAGAACTCCCTTCGGCGCACCCGTCGAGCCTGAAGTGTAGATGACCGACATCGCGCTACCTGCTTTGGCCCCGCTGACGGGACTCTGACCTTTTCTAAATTCCTGCGCTGGAAGCGGATCGACAAAAACAACCTTGCCCTGATAATTCACGATTTCGGAAGCGAATCGCCTTTGCGTCAATAACAGAGCGGCGTTGGAGTCGCTCAACATGAACTGCAAACGCTCTTTCGGATATGCTGGATCCAACGGTACGTAGGCGCCGCCGGCTTTGAGAATGGCCAGCAAACTCACAACCATGTCGACGGAGCGCTCGATCAGGACGCCAACGAATTTCTCCGGGCCGATACTCAACTTCTGCAGATAATAAGCAAGATGGTTCGCTCGCTGATTGAGCTCCCGATACGTGACGCGCTCACCGGCCAATTCCAATGCCGCGAAATCGGGCGTCCGTTCGACCTGGGCTTCGAACAATTGGTGAATCGTCGCATTCTCCGGGAAATCGGCTGCCGTGTCGTTCCATTCGACCAACAGGTGATGCCGCTCCGCCTCCGTAAGAATGGGGAGCGTCGCAATCGGCCGCTCGGGGTTGGCGACGATGCTTTGAAGCAAGGTCTCAAAATGACCCAGCATCCGGCTGATCGTAGCGTCATCGTACAGGTCCGTGTTGTATTCCAATCGTGCTCTGAGTCCTTCTTTCTCCTCCCAGGTGTATAAACTTAGATCGAATTTTGCTGTTTCATTAATAATTTC
>WNFR01007750.1_pt1 | contig 14448 bp, 18 predicted proteins | sample 5400221 | NCBI WGS metagenome assembly WNFR01 (sample SAMN13153357, study PRJNA577476) | soil metagenome | isolation source: 40 cm soil under Madrone tree | place: USA:California | collected 2016-06-14 | reverse complement strand
TGTATTGATGCATCTGCGGCTATTGTTTGTCTCGACGGAACTGTGCAAGTGGAAGCATTGACACCTGCACTGCGAGTTGATTGTGATTACCGCGATGATCGCCAACGAAACTTGCTTGATTGATTTGTCCGAGCATTAAGAAACACCTTTGAGGGACTGAAGGAGTTTTACCGGTCTCCTTCCGGTCCAATACGTGACCCCTGTGGATATCGATCTAACAGACACACCTCAATTGATCGCCCCTTCCCTTATAAAGATTATTATACCAATGAAGGGGGCATCAAGTGCACTTTCAAATACAAGTTGCGCCTGGTGCGAGGTGCCCTTATATTCTTAGCTGAACTTATGGACACCGAAGCAAATGCAAAGCTGATTGTGGTGAAGTTTACACGGACTTATTCGGAGGTCGTGCACAAGCTGTTGGGTAGTAAGGGATTTGCACCGGAACTTTTTGCAGTGGAAGACCTGGCAGGTGGTTGGAAGATGGTGGTCATGGAGTATTTGTTGGGCTGGGTGATGTTGGGAGAGAAGCCTCACCAAGAGCGAGCAAAATACAAAGAAAAGCTCAAGAAGGCCTTATGCATCATTCATGATCGCGACCTTGTGCATGGTGACGTCCGGTGCCCCAATATTCTCGTTTACGAGGACGACATCAAGTTGGTCGACTTTGACCATTGTGGAAAGGAAGGAGTGAAGAAGTATCCACGGGAATGGGACCATACGCAACGCCGAGAGGACGCCAAGGAAGGTGATTTTTTGCAAAAGCTGCATGATGACTGGATGCTTGAACGCATTTTCGATAGTTTCTATTCATAGGTGTTTACTTTTTGAATGACTGTATCTGTGGTGCGGACACAGAGTAAAAAAGAGAAAATCGGAATCACAGTAGCCATCGCTGCTATCATGGTCATTTACATTTGTAATCACTACTACCACCTTCAACCTGACGCTACTGTACTGTAAGTGCACGGGACGTGTTACTCGGTTTCAGGCACATGGGACTGTATAAAACTGGGGCACACCGCCAGCGCTAGCGCACTTGCGCTGTACATGGGCCTTTTGCCCCCTCCCCAGCCCAGACCAACTTGAGGCCAAAGTGTTTTAATTCATGAATTGAATTTTGGAAAGACTCCAAGCCCACTACTTTCCCCATCAAGAAGATGAGGATGAATTGATGAAGACCCGCCGAAGGGCAGCAAACCTCGCCCGCTCCTGCCACCCCCGCTACTTCCACCAACTTGGCCGATCTGGGCCCCTCCAGGCGTTCACCGCCTCGACCTTACAACCTGCACGCCCCGCAAGTGGAACACCTGCAGGCCCTTAAGAGGGCCAGCAAAGAGTTCCCTCCACCTAAGAAGATCCCTAGGAAGAAGAATGTCACCACCGCAGCTTCCACGTCCCCGGAGTCAGTCGACTACGGCACGATGGTCACCGCCACAGTGCCTGTTGCGCGCTTCTTCCACTATCATGGATTGCCACTGATGGGTGTAGGCCTCTCTGAGCTTTTCTCTGAGTGCTCTAAGGGGGCATACTCTGAAGCTGCCTATATGAAGGTAATGACTGACTGGGGCGGACACAAAGCGTCAGCCAGAATTTCCCCCCTGAACTTCTTCAAGAACCACATTGCGTCACTATGGGACTTTAGCTTTAGCGACTACTTCATTAAGTTCCTGGACTCCGAATCCTTCCACCCGGATGAGGCTCTGTCCTGGGACAATATCTGCCCCGTAATGGCTGTGGGACGACCTCCACAATCTCGACAAACACATTGGGGGCACGGGTGACTGCACCACACTGCAGGAACTCGCTGGCCCTGCGCTTATCACTCACTCCGCATTACTAGATAACGTGGACAACTCGATTGCTGTGGTCCAGGGAGATATTGCCAGCGGCCTCAAGACCCTGTGAGACAACTCCGGCGACACAGGCATGCGGGCGGGCGGAAAAGGCACGGTTTAAATGGGGGGACCTCCTGCATGGTGATGAATATTGGGTGACCCGCCGGAAGTTCGTCACCACATACGCACTGTAGAGAGGACACGAGTGCTGAGAGGATTATCGACCCAAGGGAAAGTGGTAGAGAGAGGGTGTGTGGTGGTACGTATGGTCGTTGCGATTTGTTATATACACTATCGGTCATGACGCGTGCTCCAGAGGACATGTTTAGTGCCGACGACGAGGACTGGGCCTATCGCAAGATTGTGTGCGTCCGAGTCATCTCTTGTACCCATATTTGTCACGGCTAAGGCTCTTCCCTCGAATACCGCGGTTGTATCGTTGGACAAAGAGGACAATCAGAGGCCGTTGAGTACTCCTATGCTTCTGGAGGAATCCCACATCCCTCTGGAGGATTTACAGCATTTGTCACTGGATTCACCAGCCGCATTGCTTCGTCAGACGTTATCAAAGAAACCTGTTAGACATCCCCTTCAAATTTCTAACCTTCCTCTTTTTCATACCACCTTCAATGACCAACGCCTTCAATGTACGACGATTCATCAGTCCCTCCTTCCCCATCCAAACCTTGGCACTATGAAATGTGTGGTCTTCAGTACATAGCAAATCGCTGGTCGGCCTCTCACAACACTTTGGAATCCTTGGTTCATCGTCTGAGCTGTGGTATCACCAGCCGGATTTATTTAGAGCACCATTTAATTTCAGGCCCGGAGGCCAAGATAGCCCTCTCTGGTGAGGATAGGATCAGGATCACCTACACTAACTTGAGGAGCCAGCGATATGACGTCTAGCTTGTCAACATACCTGAGGTATGTTGACAAGGTAAACGTCATCGGAGAGGCTCTCCGATGACCCTTCCAGTCGGTGTGGCCTGAAGTGTGAGTCCACCCCTTCACTGCCGTCACGGTTTACACTCCATCGAGGCCGACTGCACCTCACTTTACCAAACGAGACTCTCGGTGTTGCGCACCTGCGCCCACGCCCGTATAATCAGCCGCCAAGGACCTTGGGCCAAATATAGACCAAATCTTTCAGCAAACTCGTGGCTTTGTCCGCTAATTCTCCGATTATCGTGCGAACTATGCCGTGAGCGAGGTAGAACACTGAGCCAGGTTCTAGACAGCCGTCTAGTATTACGATCGCGTCAGCCTCGGATTCCAGTGGGCCATCCCTGTGGCCCCGTCCAATGTTCTCCCCACAGTGTTAGTGACGTTTCCTGGAAGCATCCTGGAAGCGAGGACTGTACGCTGTGTGGTGGATGCTTATCAAGCTTCCACCTGTCGACTTTGTTGTGAACTAGCGTGCAGGTGAGATTGATCCATGCCGGGCACTCGGTTGCCATCGCTGACTCTGACAAAAAGCCAGTACGATGGGCTACGTCACTTTCCAGTATCGCCACCAGAGAGAACATTCCGCATATCCGTTACTCCCACGAGCGGATCCAGCTGGAGCTAAACGCCTGGGCCTGGGGGAGGGATTGGGGGATGACAACGCTTTGGTTTTAACTATCTATTAACAATGAAGAGCGCGGAGCATCTACGTATTGTGTAGATTTTGTGTGATGGGTAGTCAGTCCATCGTGCATGCCAAGAGGCAGAATTGGGCGGCACATTGGGCGGGAAGTTTGACTGGTGGTTTTGGCTGGCAACCCATGTTCATTTGAAAGCCTCAGCTTGCAATTGCCATAGGTTGGCGTAATTGCCTTTAGCTTCCATCAGCTGCTCGTGGGTACCATTCTCGATGATCGTCGTCTCGTTCATATACCTGTCAGCGTAAACGGGGAATTCAGCTGTGGTGACTGGCGGGCCTTAAAACACCGTACAGTATTATATCCGCGTATTTTGTCAAGTTTCCAAAGCGGTGAGTTGAGAAGATCATCGTCCTCTGCCCACGGGATTTGTGAAGCCGAGAGAAAAGGTCTGTAATGTGGTGTCAAGGTTCGTTACCTGTGGAGGTCTGAACGCTGAGTGCGGTCCATACCATGCTCTGCAACGGGGTCAAGAGCGGCGCTCGGCTCGTCAAACAGCAGTAGACAGACTGAAGTGTCTTTCCCCAAGGTATGCATAAAGGTTCGTGCGCTGAATGGAGATTCGTGTTCGTTGCGCCCGCGAAGAAGACTCTATGGACTTACACAGCAATTCTTTGCTCCTGTCCGCCACTGATTCCTTGTGGCAATTGGGTTCCCGTCATTTTGCGAAGTGCACGATCAATAGCACCACCATCGTCATTGTGCTGGATGCGAATCACGTCGTGGACAGAGTCGGGGCGGGTAATATATGTGTCCCAGTTGTCGGGCAGACCCTTTATGACGGAATCTGCGCCTCCGAGCTGTGCTGCTTCGTTTATGAGGTCCAGATCGGTCGCATGATCGGGGTTTCCAAGTGCAATGTTGTCTTTGATCTGGACATAGTCTATTCTGAGGCACCTTTGGGAAGGTCACTGGGAGACGCACTGATACAGGGAAGAGGGAGTAGTCTTGAAACAGAACTGCCATTGAGCGCCGGAGGTCATCCAGTTTGAATTTTCGTACATCGCAACCATTAATGCGGATCGTCCCTTCGGTCACATCGTATACACGTGCCATTAGCTTCAGTATCGTACTTTTGCCAGAGCCGTTAAATCCCACAATAACCTAGTTACTTCAGGGTAGAATATGTTAGTCCCTAAAGCAACTTCTTCTGCTTACACAAAGTTGACCGGGTTGAACCTTGAAAGATACGTGACGCAGTGCATAGCTCTTGCTTCCAGGATACTTGAAGGAAACATCCCTAAAAGGCTATGAGGAACTGCTTGACGGGGTGTAGCAACGACCAACTCGAATTCTAAGCTGACACCATCAAGTTGAGGCTTCAAGTTCTCGGTTCCGTCAACAACCTGGTTCTCTATCTCGCTGATAGCGTATATTGCTCGTAGATTGGACAATTGATGGGAAAAGTCATTGGATTGTTGAAAGATTGAAGTCAAGTTTAAACGAAGGTCCTTGGCGGCTGTGTGGATGAGCGTGAATGCAGCGAGAGCCATCGGAAAGTTGACCAGCTTCCGTGACATTATGAAAACGAATGCGATCTTGAGAAGACTGTGTTAGAAAAACTTGAAAGGGCACATCCTTGGACTTCCTGCCCACCTCTGGTAATTCACCAGCCAACCACTTCATGAGATGAATTGAATGGTTCATCTTGCGTTGGTAAAACAGAAAGTGGGTCCAAAACTCTCCCGCGCGGCTTCCAAGGCGACGGCTAAGTTCAAGGAAATCTGGTGCGGTGGGGGTGAATGAACCCGTCGTGCGCGACGGATTTTCGAAAACGCACGACGTGAAAGATAAGGACCAAGACCATTGACAACTATTTCCTGGCGGTGTTCACGATCGCTGACAAGTTGTTTGAGACCTTCCATCTTGACAAAATCTTGGTTTCTGGTTGTGGCCGCATATGCTAAAGAAAAAAAGAAAGAAAGATGAGAGCCAACCCCTGGTGTTGGATTGACGGACCTAATCCATCTAGGCTACTATTTGAGAGCTCCACTTGTGTCAGGGTGCATACAATCAGATGACATAGGCATGTGAGAAAGCCCAAGGTGGAGCCCATCCCTTGTTCTTGTAAGATCGTGACGAGAACGCTGATTTGTGTGAAAAGCACTATAATGCTACATCCGCTGCGCAAGAGACTATCCAAGGTGCGCCCAACTGTGCAGTAGCCGTATCTCAGGGACACAGCATCCAATCGTTGAGACACCGAAGGGTCCATGAAAGTGGGAACGTCGATGCGTGCGACGTGTTCGAATGCATATTGCGAGTAATGCCGTTTGACAAAGTCGTCGAAGGCAAGGTACAACCATCCGTCTACCCTTTCGAGTAGGCACCGGGCAAGAGAGCATACCACGCGGCCGCATGTGAGTCGGACTAGCGTGCGTTCATCTAATTTCCCGTCATTGATAGTGGTTTGTACCTATGGGCCAGCTCAACAATGCGCACGACGTCACAAAATCCGACTCACCAATCGCAAAAAGTTCCCGGTGAACCTGGCATATGTATTAGTACCACCCAAACATGTTACTGTCAGAAAGTCACCAAAGGGAAACCGCTGGAGAAAGAGCGAGGGCTGCGGATACAGCCAAGCGGGCCAGTAGCAATGGGCTACTGAGATCGTGTACGGCCCTCCACAAGTATCGCAAGTCACCAACAAATTGGGCCTTATCTGCTGCGAAGGGCCACAAGGGAATGTGCCACTTGACAGAAGGCTTTTCTATATACAAGTCCCAAATCCCAAGGACTTGATGGTCGAAGGATGATCTGGCGATCTCGAAAGTGTCTCCGCGCCGGGGCAGGTCCCCAAGAGAGTAGTCGCACTTTTCTGAAGGTGTGTTAGGGACAATGTCTTGCATGGTTTAGTGCCGGTAATGCAGGACCCTATCCCAGTGCAGGAGCTGGTCTTATACGCTGTCCCTGACCGGCCTGACCAATGACAATAGGCGCACGATTCGGAATATGTTTAATACCAGATGTGTTTTGATATATAAAAAATTATGTGCGCTCTTCCAAAAATGCTGTAGTTGGAATGTAAAACAGCAAAAAGTCGTACGTACGACTGCAATGGAACCCTAGGCGCTTCTTTCAATTTACCGTTCCTGTGGGACAAACAATACATGCTCAAGCTCAAGTGTCGGGTCAAGTGTGATCTATGAATCTCCTGACATGAATATAGGATCGTGATGCCGCCATTTGTCTGATGGAGTGGTTCGCTAGTCGATAGATGACACTCGAAGCGGTATGCTGACTTCCAAATATTGTTGCCTTATATCCGATTCCAAATTAAGTTTTTCTGAACCCCCCACACGAACTCGGCATCGCTGAGTGATCGCTCCATGATTCCATCCGACAGAAAGAACCATCCATGCGCCCGAAATTGGGCTCGGAGCTGCCAAATCTTGCCTCCCAAGTGGGTGGAGACTGAAAATTGGTTCAGAGAAACAAATGCTTCCAGTCAAAGAAAACACCAAGACACGGGACAAGTCCGGCAATTTAAGCCCAAAATGAATCATTAACATGCGCTGGCAGGGCCAACACCACGTTCACTAGAGCAGCTTTCAGCAAATCAATGAGGCGATAGTGCCGTTGGGACAAATGATAACGTACTGACAGTCCGCCTCGATGCGCGTGCTCGGTGTAGTAAAGCCTTTCCCATCTTGATTAAACCTGTGCGAGTCGTGGTAGCGTGAGACCGGCCGTACACCCCCTTTCCTAGTCGCCGTGACTCGACTCGTCCACATTGCCCGCCCTGATGAAATTCTCCAATGAATATCGTGGGTTTGCGGAACAAGCGTCGATGTGCTTTGCTCAAAGGATATCCTGTAGACGGGGACTTGACTTGCACTGGGTGAGGCCCAAGATAGAGCTGGGTGTAGGGTGGCGACCGCCGTGTGAAGGGATGGAGACCGCAGGGTTGGTTGCAGGGTTGGTTGAGCCCATGAAGTCACTATTCTGACTTTGCCGTACAATGTGGTGGGATAGTATCTTCGCCTCTGTGCCTGCAAGTGGGAAGGCGTTTGGGTTGGGGGTCATGGGAAGTATGATGTATGATGTGGAGAGCACTCAATTGATGTATTTGGAGGAGCTCGTCAACCTGCTCCTCTTTTATACTGCGAGGCCTTCTCCCTCTCGAGGGTAACTGAGTAATACAACTACTACCAATACTCAGCGGCTCACGTTGAACAGCGCTGAGCGTGATTATTACAAGAGAGTATGATATCTGCCAAAAAATCCATTTATGTACACGCCGGGGCCTGGGGTACAGAACCATATGTACCATGGCACCATGCTATATATGCGGTCAAATTGAACTCTGAATACATCTGGGTTCAAGGTACGACAATAACCGCTGTCACCGTGACTGAAAAAAGGCACTCGTGCCTCGAACCCTCTTCTTCTCCACCACCACAGAATGATACCGGTTATGAACCAAGGTAAACATGAGCAGCTAAACATGAGCAGCGAGGCATAAACGCACCGAGCCCACCTTGGGTTTGACAATCGTCCCTCCCTCAGTCTGCGTATACGGAGGCTTTAGGCTGACAATGACAGTATTTCTAGCGGACCTCAAGGCATGCTTTTTCTTCGTTTCGTATTCGTCAAGTTTGCACTGCCCAGCATAGTCGCGGCTTATTGTTCACCTCTGTCCCTCATTTGATGTTTAAATAGGCGCCGGTCCTCGGCGGGCCGAGAAAAAACTCACCAGGTTTCATATCTTTGTTCCTACCCGGCTACCTTGTTGACATTGACCCACTCTTACCGTGAAATCTTGACCTTGCGGAGCGCTTCGGCGTCGCCTGTACTATTCTCCTGGTTCCCGAACGGCATATTGCGCGATACGACACAGAAACCGCCTTGCGCATGCACCTCCGTCTGCTTTGGCGTGGATATTCTATGTCATTTGTTGAGGCACGCCTAGTGATCTTCCATTTTCCTAGATCGGGAGACACTTCGAGCCTACACCCTTACCTACACCGCTAAGTGAGGTAACTTGCATCCTATCCTCATGGAGTCTTTCAAAAGCCCTAGAGCGATTGACCAGGTCATCAGTCTCGTTCTTCTGTTGTCACCTTTCAGATCTGTTAGCGTTTTTATTGGGCTGTTCGGCACAACAACTTGAACTGCGGAGTCTTTCTAGAACCTTCCAGTCATCTCTTGGCCATCATCTTGCCCAATCTGAGTACTGCCTCGAACTACTGCGGCCGTTATCGATGAATTGGGCGTTTCCAGTCCGGCCTCGCACATAGGCGTCGGGCACTGTGGGCCCGCAGGCTGTGCTTAACTAAAACCTCCTACTTGTTGCGCGTTTCAATTCGCGTTTCACTTATAAGTCGCGCACAGTCAGATACGACACTTTACGGAACTCCCAATGCCTTGCGGACAGAGTGCATTTTAGGGGTGGCTTCGTAGCAATGGAAATCTGAGTCAAGGACAATCCTCGGGAGGATCTAAAAATTGTTCGTTCCACGTTGACTGGATGTCCTCGTTTTTTTCGTTCTCGCCGGTCGCCTTGGACCTCATAGTTCCATTTGGGGCCCAGATACGATTACTCGGCCGATATCGATAACGAAGAAGAACCCAGTAATCTAGCTAGGTCAGCTCCGCCCATTTTGAGGGGAGCGACCGAGATCTCAGAAACATGAAGGTCATCCACAATAATGAATTCTAATTTCCCCCTGTCTGCGAAGATCCGGCCGATCTTAGGCGCTGCCTTGGCAAAGCTCCTGGTTATGCTCGCACCATGGCCGACATACAGCGCTCCATGTTAATGTTGATTTTGATTAATTATCATATTGGCCAAAGTCCGCATGCCGTGTTACCCACCCTTACGCGCTACCAGTCAGTGATTAATTTCGCTCTGAAAGCATCTCTAATTCCAAAAGATAACGACGGGGCGCCAGCACAGTTATTTTCAGCAAAGGAGGTGGATATTAGACCCCCAAATGGTATCTAACGACAAATCGTGTGGATCCCCTTGACCGCTCATCGGTAAGCAACTTCGCCGGAAACCTGAGCAGTCTAAAGAACGCTGCATTGGGTCTGGAAAACGTCGAACCACAATTTATTTTTCAATCACACGACACTGACACCTTCACCGAAAAGAGTTGTGCCCACCTGCAGCACACAAATTTCAAGCTCACACATCATCACATGTATCCATCACGCGGTAGGTGGAGGGACAATGAGTCTAGTTCGCCGTTTCTGTTTTCAAATCCCTAGTGGAGTTTTTACGATGCGGAAACCAGGGGGCGGTGCAGTGTTGGTGGGTCGGTGGCGGTTCCATGAGGTGGGGCCCCTGTCCACAGTCTGAGTCGACAAGAGTTTCAAAAATTTCTCAAGCCTTTTGGTATGTGCCCGAACGACAGTTATAGTAAGGACGTTTTTTTTTAGTGATGGTCAGACTCATTTTGCTTAGTCGATTTGGTTGCCGTTGACGAGGCCTACTCTAGCCGCGTTCTGATTCGAACGATTACTTTTGCTACTTCACCCGAACGCGAGGCGCGATGTGCAGTCCCAAACGATCATCCAACGCCTCCGCTAGCTTCTGCACATCATGTCCCCCGTCTATTCAGAGACACTGATGGACCATCAGCCAGTCCTCTCCAAGTCTGCCGACAGTCGAAGCTGTCTCTGAATTTTTTTCTTGTCACACCCTTCGCAAGATTGATGTGGGATATGGCCTGCTCAGCCTTCTCCCTGCCCCTCTAAGTTTTTTTTCCTGATTGTCGACTCAGCGGCCTGAACCTAAGGACTACCTTGCCGCACCGTGGCGGCCCGTGGCGCATAGAAAATTTAATTTCTTGCCAAGCGCCTGGATTTGACTATGGATCCGACCTGAACGGTGCGTCCTGACGACTCAACATGATCACCTCTTTAGATGGGACATAACTCATGGACTAATCAAAGAGTGAGGACTCATATCGGAAGGAAATCCTTCCGCTACAGTACTGTAATTCGAACTGGCATCAATCGATCGTAGTCATAGTTCATCGGGTATCAAAACGTTGCATTGAGGTTATTCACAAAATGCGGGTATCCAAACGATCTAAGCATACAGTCAGGGGGGACCAAATGCCAAACGGTCGTCACTGAAACTTTTCCTTGTAGATCCAAGCAAGGCCGACGTCACTCGCTCCCTGCGCAACCTTGAAGGGAAAGTGTTAGCGTCCACGATAATTCGGCCATGTAATCCAAGTGGGTCTTACAGCTGCACGGTACCACTTGGCTGCCTCCCTGCGGTCCTTCCTACAACCGCGGCCATTAGCATAGCAGAATGCAAGCTCCTGTTGTGCATCCATATCACCAAGCTTTGCTGCGACTTGAAAATAGGACTGAAGGAGTTGAGCCCACAGCCTATTGCTCGAAGCATCGCGAGGACTAACTCGTCGCGCACCACACTTGTGTCGATTCCTGTGCGCGCATGCTCGAGGTCGCCAACGGCGGCCTCTGCCGCACGACGCAACCAGGAGAACCCAAGGACCTCATCTTTCGGGCAGCCCCATCCATGCCGTAGTGTGAGGCCCCACATTAACATACCAATGCCGCTCCCTCCTGGCACCTTCGCGCATTTCTCAAACGCAGCCGCAGCTTCCTTAAGACGATTAGCTTCATGGTGCTGGATGCCCTCTTGCAATAGTCGATCGGCGAGCACGAGTTGTTCAGGGTCCCCTTTAGGCGCTGGGGTTGGGTTCAACGGGGAAGGGGTACGAGGAGAAGGCGTGTGCGGAGGGGTGGTCTGAGGCGACGGCGGAACTTGAAGCGTATCGGTTGTGGGTGAAGGGCTGTCTAGTTGATAGTAGGAGTATGTGGAGTAGAGACTGTTCAATGAAGATGCAGACGGAGTTTTGTGTAATAGGGGTACAGGTTGACCGCTGCCGGCGGTAGCACGAGGATCGGACGGACTGCGCGTAGGAGGCATGGGGGATGGTGAAGGCGAGGATGAGGATTTAGATGGGCTCACGGGTATCTTCGTCGATGCAGATTGTGTCGCTTCTAACTGGGAAGATTCCTCCGTGCGGTGTGGCGATGAGTAGGGCTGAGGCTGTACTGATGGTTGCAGACTGGAGTGGGTCGATGTCGACCGAAATGCGTTTCGTGCAAGGACCTGGCGCTTGGCATCTTCAGAGGCACCGCCTGGTCTCACTGGCCGAGAAAAGTTTACATTGCTGGGGATGGCAGACGGTGTACGTCCAGCAAACCACAGTGAGCTAGAACCCGGATTTGATAATGCGTTCTCTTTCCCATGCTCGTAGTCATCGGCCGCTTCATTGAATTCCTCCGCTGAAACAACTACCGTGGGGATAGCAGAAGAATTCTGGGTCCAAGAAGGATCATACATAAATGTGTCTGTGGCGCTGTCCGTTGAATGGCGAAGAATGTGTTCGTTTGTGACGTCCAACGTGTCACTTGGAGGGCGGGGAGATGTCCTCTGTATTAAATGTCGGGAATTATCTTTACTACTCGAGCCAGCGATATCTTCATGTTCAGATGTGGGACCAGAATTCGGAAAGGAAATCATATCGACCGAATAAACACTCGTGTCATCGTCATAAGAAGTGTCTTGACTTCTGTTGGCCACGTGTGAACGTCTGAGACCATAAGAGTTGGATGACGACTGTGTCGCTATGGAGGCTCGAAAGCGAGTGTGCAGAAGCGGCGATGAAGGTGGAAGACCAGTGTGAGGCTTTGGCGGTGCGTCAAGTATGGAGGCTGGGGGATAATGATCCATTCCATCCTGGGGTAAGGGTGTTTCGGTGATATTCGGGCGTCGGCGATTGGAAGTCCTGCGAAGGAGGCTTTCAAGTGGAGAGTGTACCGGTAAACTCTCAACGGATGGAACAACAATGTCACTCATGGCTAGCACGAATTGGTAAAAAGCAGCTGAGAAAATACAAGTCACTTCAAGTGTCGGAGGCGAGACGAGGAAAGGAGAAGGAGACGGAAGAGGAGACGGAAGAGGAGACGGAAGTAGAGGCTGTGCCTGCCCTCAAGCTCAGAAGCGGAAGCAGCGAATGCCTTGCCAAGGGACAAGTGACGGAGTGACGGACAGCCCGTCGAGCCCGAAACGTTGCCAGGTGGAGCAGTAGCGGGCCGAGACCATCGCCGAGATTATTACGTGATCGCCTCGAGTGTCCGGCATAGACGCTTTGCGATTTACCGTTTGACTTATTGGAACCATCGATCATCGCCAGCGATGGTCATCGAGATCACCGATGGAAATTATCCGGCGACATAGTGTGTTCCTACAGCGTGTGTTCCTACAGACATACAGTTGCGAGGTGCCATCGAAGCTAGTAAGTACTTGGGGAATCTGGTACGAGACAGCGGTGCGCGAGACATCGCTAACCGCACTTGGGCACGCACGTCCCGCTTGTTTGTCTCCATTGCTGAAGAGAGTCATATTACCAGCACTCCATTTGTTATCGTTAAAGGCGACGGTTATAGTTGGTCGATCGGTGTGCATGTCTACCTCGTTTCGCCTTCAAACCCCCACACTCCAGTCGATCCTGAACATTGATGGCGTTGGCAGTTTCCACGCCTTATCTTCTCTTTGAGAAACATCGGCACTAACCGTACGATGTTGGTACCGTCATGAAAGAAGTTAATACTTTTTCTTGAACGAGATTGGCACCGTAGGCATGTGCCGATCTTGAGGCCTTGAGGCCTTGAAGCTTGAAGCCTTGAAGCCTGCCTCGCGTTACCGCCCCCTGTTTTGGAAATTACCCCACGTTCCCTATATGGTAGGTACGTGCCAGTTGGTAAGTAACGTGGTGGATACGGAAAAGTTCGGTCAGTATTCAAAAGATCGCAGTTGTGAGGAAATTTTCTTTCCAAGTCTCTTCTATGTGTACAGTGTCTGGAACGTCACGTTGGATCTTTTGATCTTACCAGATAAGATTTTAGTCATTCTCAAGTATATATTATTATAGGATTATTATAGTATGATGTGGTATGATGTGGTATTTACTGTAACTATTTTTTGAAGTATATGTAATCGTAAGAGTATATCTTTAGTAGCGTACGACCAGTAGAATGATAATGAAGTTATTTTTATCTGTAAAACTTTTTTGGTATCATTGAGGAGGGTATCGAGCTTAGGCATCGTCTTGGGTTTTCTTTCGATGGGTTTGAAGAAACGGAAGGTATGATGAACGCGTTGAGTCGAAAGTGTCAGCTAGCAAATAAGCAGGTCATGAAGGTGAGTGCCCAGAGTTGGGGAAAGCAAGGAATAACGTACTTCTCAACGGCGACTAACGACGACTTGTCACCACTTTCTTCCCCTTGGATAGGGATGAGGGATGTGCGGGGGTGAGCTGCTCCGCTTCCTTACTCGGCCAAGTATTGGCAACGGGAAGTCTTCGGGGCGCGGATAACTAGTGAGGTGACACGGAGACGCGATGGAGGAGAGAGGAGAGCTTGAGGTGGATGTCAAAACCGGCGACAAAGCGGGAAGAGCTTCTGGAGGAGTCGAGGCCAGCATAAGCGAGAGTGTCGTTTCGGATGTGGCAAGACCATCGAATGCGCGGCTGACGACAGGTGTGGCTGGCGGCTTGGCAGGTAAGGTTGGCCCATTATTCCGGCTCGGTACTGTTGGCGTTGGTGGTCGTGATCCCGGCTTGGTCGCGACGACGAGAGGAACTGGCCTAGACTCAAAGAACGGGCGATCGAGCATACTTTCCCAAGACGACGCCGATGGAAGAGAGGTGTCCAGGAGGTAAGAAATTGACTCGGACACGGCTACGTTCAAACTGATGTCGTCTTCGGGACCTATTCCTATCAAACCATGTCAGCCCACAATGAGCGGAAAGAAGTGCTTCAAACAAACCTTCAGAGGGTGTGCCGGAAACATTAGCTTCCCTCCGTTCAAGGACCTGGACTCGCTCTTGAAGCGCGGCCGACAAGAGCATCGCCTGTGATAATCGCATGTCAAGAGCGCGTCGCTCTTTCTTCACGTCACGGGCTTCCTT
>WNFR01006812.1_pt1 | contig 14449 bp, 12 predicted proteins | sample 5400221 | NCBI WGS metagenome assembly WNFR01 (sample SAMN13153357, study PRJNA577476) | soil metagenome | isolation source: 40 cm soil under Madrone tree | place: USA:California | collected 2016-06-14 | reverse complement strand
GGTTCGGATCCGATTCCGACGCCGCTATATCAGGAGTTCGGTGCTGCTTTAAGAGGTTCAAATGGCCGAAGTGTTCTTTGCTCTCCGCAAGCCAACCGGTTTCGTAACCGCACAAACGCGCAAATCATGCTTTGCCCCGGTCTTTGTTCTGGCTCTTCTGCTATTGCCAACACTGTCTGTTTCGCGTTCCGCTTATGCGCAAGGTTTGACCGGCACGATCAAGGGCACCGTTAGCGCCACCGCGGGTGATCCTTCCGCTCGTCCCGAATTGCTGCCCGGGGCCAGCGTGACACTCGTCAATCGCGATTTGCCTGGGGCGGCTTTCAAGACAGTAACCGATGAAAACGGCAATTTCATTTTCCGGGACCTGCCGGCGGCTGTGTATGCGGCAACTGCCGAAGGCAACGGGCTGCCCCGTGTAACAACCGAGATTCCACTGACGGCCGGCGCCACTCTGGTCGTGGACATTGTTCTCACTGCCAAGGTAACTGAGTCCGTGACCGTGCGCGATGAAGAAGGCCAACTCAGCACGGGTGAAACCACGACGGCGAATACCGTCCGGGCTGAGAAGCTGGAAGAGCTGCCCCTGCGCGCCGACAATTACCAGAGTGCTCTGCCGCTGACCCCTGGCGTCCTGCGCGGAATGGACGGCGCCGATCACATTAAGGGAACTCGCGCCGGGCAAAGCGCCTACACGCTCAACGGCGCGGACATCACCGATCCCGTGAACGGAAATTTGGCTTTTGATATTCCGCTGGAGGCCTCAGCCAGTGTGCACGTTGAAGAGAATCCGTATTCAGCAGACTTTGGGAAAGCAACTGGCGGCTCGAGCAATCTGGAGACAAAGTCCGGAGGAGACAAATTCAAGTTCGGCGCGACGCGGGTCTTTCCCGTGTTTCATGACATCATTGGTGGGAAAGTCGATTCATTCCGGCCTCGCCTGACTTTTCAAGGTCCGGTAATTCGCAACCGTCTTTACTTCCTGCAATCATTTGAGTATCGCTTTTCGCGAATCTATGTGCCCAGCCTGACTGCGCCGCGCGACAACTCAACTGCCGAGGCCTTCAACTCTTTTACCCAACTGGATCTAACCCTGAACAGCAGGAATCGTCTGAAGTTTGTCGGCTCGCTCTTTCCTGAAAAGAAGCGTTTTGTTGGATTGAATACTTTTAATCCTCAGGAAACGACGCCGAACACAAAACAGAACGGCGAACTCTTTTCAGTGTCCGAGCAATCTATTTTCAAGAACCAGTCGTTTCTTTCTTCGCTGTTCGCCTACAAGACTTTCAAGTTCGATGTGTTTGGGCAAGGCGGAAAGCCGCTCACGATTCTTCCCGACGGCAACACGGGAAGCTATTTTGCCGATACTCGGCGTTCGGCGCGTCGTTTTCAGTGGCAGGAACAGTATTTCGCGCGCACGCTCACGCTGGCCGGACAGCATTCACTTAAGCTTGGTGCTGAACTTGACTATACGAGGCTGACCGGCAGTTTCAACTTCCGGTCGATTGTCATCCGCCGTCGTGATCAAACCGTCAGCCAGCGTATTGACTTCGGGGGTCCAACCCTAATTGATCGGCCTTTGACGGAGTTGAGCGCCTTTGCCCAGGACCGCTGGGTTATTAATAAAAGTTTGACGATGGACATTGGCCTGCGGTTTGATCGCAACAGTATTTCCAATCACAAGGATGTTTCGCCCCGGCTCTCGATTCTCTATCTTCCCTTCAAGGACGAACGCACAGTGGTGCGCGGCGGGGTTGGACTCTTCTACGATCGCAGTCCGCTGTCATCCAGGTATTTCGAACTCGAGCAACTGAGTGACGACGACGACCTGGTCGGCAATAGCGCTCTCGTTAACTCTTCGCAGACGCATTTTCCTAAACGTGTAGTGACGAGCTATGCAAACGACGGAGTCACTGTCATTGATGGACCGCGGGAATTCATGAACGTAATCCACGGCCCGATGCGTGACGCCCTCAGCAGGCGTTGGAGCCTGCAGGTCGATCGGAGTCTGACAAAGCATTTGACGTTGCGAGTGGGGTACCTCCGGCGGTCTTCCAAAAATGAACCTATCATTGTTCCCAAAGCCAGCGGAGCCAACCAGGGATTGCTGGTTCTTAAGAGCCGCGGCTTTTCCAAATATGACGAATTCCAGGCAATAGCTCTTTATAGCAGCCGGCGGTTTCACAACTGGAACGCTTCTTACGTCTGGTCCAGAGCCCGCGGCAGCTTAAACACCACAGACAATTTCCTCAGTGATTTTCCCGCCTACGTGGTGCGGCCAAATCAAAATGGTCCGCTGTCATTTGATGCTCCGCATAGATTCCTCGTATATGGAGAGATCAAAGCACCACTCGAGATAACAGTTATGCCGGCCTTTGAAATTCGCTCGGGCTTTCCGTTTTCTTTCGTCAACGATCGTCTGGACTTTGTCGGAGATCGCAACCGGGCCCGCTTTCCCGCATTCCTTTCACTCGACACCACCATTCTTAAGGGTTTCAAGATTCCGTTTCTGGATAAGAAGGCCCGAGCAGGCGTAATACTTTTCAATCTCACCAGTCACTTCAATCCGCGCGATGTTCAGAACAATACCGGCAGCCTGCACGCCGGCCAATTCTTCAACAGCCTGGGTACATCGATGCGAGGCAAGTTTGAATTGGATTTTTGAAGCAAAAACCGCAGAAGCGCTCCACGCAATCACACGAAACAACTCGAAATAGGATTCTTTTAGTTTTGCTTAGTGTGATTTCGTGAATCGCAGGTCGTTCAGGCTTGATCCGGTTTTCCGGATCAAGCGCCTGGGCCATCAACGCGATCAGATCGCTGACTACGCTGGTGTGTTCCAGCAGGGCTTCAATGATCGAGTGCGCCAACTCAAGCTCATTAAGTTCGGGCTCGGCAGTGCCATCGGCGGTGTCTGTTGGCTCGTCAGGCATGATGATTGCTGTTTAGAGGCAGGCTACTGCCCGCCTTACATGAGCAGCTCGGATCACAGGTCGGGCGGTAGCCCGCCTCTAAACCATTCCGGTATGTCACTCTGAATACCAACTACCGCGAATAAATGGAAGGTCGGTGACCATCGCCGGGTATTCATGTGCGGCAGAAACCACTTTCACCTTGGTGCCCGGTTCCAGGTAATCGTACTTCACATACGCAAGGGCGATCGTGTGTTTGAGACTCGGCGAAACGGTGGACGAGGTGATGCCGCCAATTTCCTTATCGTCGGAAGAGAGAATCCTGGCCCCACTCTCGACCGGCACATCCTCCTGTAGCAGCACTCCGGTCAGTTTCTTTGCGACGTGGCCACGATACTTGATCCGCGCGATTATCTCCTGGCCGATGTAACAGCCTTTAGTAAAACTTACCGCATCATCAAGATTCGTTTCCGTCACCACCTTGGTCTCATCCATGTCGATACCAAAGCGCGGGATCCCGGCTTCGATGCGCAACGTTTCGGCAACTTCGGAACCGATTAGTTGCGCGCCGGCATCGAGCAATAAGTTGCGCAGGCCTTCAGCCTCGCTCTCGTCAACGAAGAGATCAAAGCCGTCTTCGCCAGTGTGCGTCGCGCGAATGACGGTTACTTCGCGGCCATTCTTGAGTTGCGTCGTCACGACTTGCCCGCGTGAAGCGTCTGCCGCCGCCTCGCCCAACACCTGATTCATAAAGACCTTGGCCTTCCGGCCCTGGACCGACAGCATGGCGGTCTCGATTGTCACGTCCTGCACGAAAAAGTCGCCCGCAAGTGTGAAACGCCCCAGCAACTTCGCAACCGGCTCCAGAGTCACGCCTTCAGTGTCGATCAGAAAGCCGTCTTCGCGATGAATTATGCGCACCGCGGCGATCAAACGTCCCTGCACGTTCGGAAAAGCCGCCGGCATCCATGAATTCACCGCGAGGGTCTTCATGTCGTTGGTGATCAAGCCGTTGAGAAACATCACGGCTTCTGAACCACTGACAAGCAGACGGCCCCGTGTCGAAAGATGAATCACGCCGGCGCTGTCAGCGCGCACGGCTGCGTACTTGGTTGCTGAGCTAGGTTGGTTCACTCCGGTAAGTCTACTTGATGTTTCGCTTGTTTACCCGCTGGCTATCGCGAGCGGTTCCGTGCCGGTGGCTTGGGCCGCCGACAGCCAGGCGTACCAATTAGCGCATCGCCAGAGCCACAACTTGATAATCGTTCAACTGAGCCCTTTCGTCGCGGCTGGTGATCAAGACCTGTGGACTTGGATGATAAAGCGGCACCAGTAAGCGGCCATTCCAGCGACGAATTCTGGCTGCGTCATTCTTCAAAGTGAACTCATGACAGTAAAGCTGTTTCAGCGCATCAAGCGCCACCGTTCCCAGCGTAACGATGACAGGGGGCTCGACGAGTTCAATAGTCCGCCGCAGAAAAGTCGAACAGTTGCGGGTTTCGGAAGCGCTGGGACGGCGGTTCGCGCCTGAATCTGCGCGGGGATTGCAGAGCGCGGCGCTGGTAATAAAGATCTCTGAGCGCGGCAAATTGATCGACGCCAAAAAGCGTTCGAAATTCTTTCCCGATTGATCGCCTGAGAAGGGGACGCGCGTCCGATCGGCTCCTTTGCGTCCTGGCGCCTCTCCGATGAACATTACCCGTGCATCGACCGGTCCGTTTAGATCGCTCAGCACGGCCGCGCGTTCGCACATTGCGGGACAGTTAACACAGGTTGAGGCTTCGGCGACCAGCCTCGTGAACCGTTCTTGCTTTGCCTCAAGTGAAATCGGACTCACAAACATTGACTTGGCTCTTCCATATGAATTAAAAGTGCTGCGCTCTTCAAGCTTAAGTCTCAGAACGAAGTTCCGAGAGGAGATCCCCCCTATGCGTCGAACATTTTTCCTGACTCTGTTTGTGTTGGCACTTGCAGTACCGTCCGTGCTGGCACAAGATCCAACCAAGGTCGATTCCAAGCATTACAAGGTCGAATTTGAAAACTCAAAGGTCCGGATCCTCAGAGTCCATTACGGCCCGCACGAGAAATCGGTAATGCATCGCCACCCTGACAGCATCGCGATATTTCAGAATGATGGCAAGGTGAAGTTTACTTACCCGGGCGGGAAAACCGAAGAAAGGGAAATGAAAGCCGGCCAGACGCTTTTCACGCCTGCGGTCAGGCACCTGCCGGAGAATGTGACCGACAATGATATGGAAGTAATCCTGGTAGAGCTAAAAACCCCCAAGCGCAAACCAGCCGCAAAGCCTGCGAGTACGAGTGCGCCGACCAACAGCAACAAGCAATAAGGTCCCAACGGCAAGCGGCACAGACTTCAGTCTGTGATTTCTTCAGACCTGAAGTCTGTGCCACTCAACTCCCGCTCCAACTCTCAACGAGTCACAGTGATTTCGCGCGTGGTCGAATTGTATCCGCCGTTGTCGATCAGATTGCCGTCTTTGTCGACGAGTTCCAGTTTGACCTGGTGCTTGCCGGTAATCCATCCGCTTAGCCAAACCGGCTCCCACTTGTCGATGAATCTGGCTTCGCCACCGTCAATCGTGTAACGGACGCGAAAAGTTCCGCCGTCGCCTTGCAGCCTGGCGTTCGACAGCCAGAAATCGATCATGATCGGATCGGCGTCTTCGCCCTTGTATTCACCTTTAGGACGGCTATAGGTAAGTAATGGTTTGGTCGGATCGACGTCGCCGGCTTTGCTCGGAGGAAAGTCCTTTCCTTCGCGCGCAGGTGTCGGGCTGGCACTTGAATTAGCGTCGGCGGTCTTCGGGCTTGCGGCCATAGCCGCAGGGCTCTTGGTCGGAGCCGCCATCGTCTGGCCGTCTTTGGTGGTCGTGGGCTTCGAAGCATCACCGCCGCCTTTCACTGTGAATTCGACCATCTGAAACGCGCCTTCGTTCTTATAACTTTCATGCCACGGCCTCGATGGGAAGACGCGCAAAGTGTGTTTGCCTTCCGTGACGTTGCGCAACTCGAACGGCTGACTGGTGTCGTAGTAAGCCTCGTAAGGTTGATTGTCCAAAATCACGTGGATGTGATTGCCCTTACCGGTCGCCGGGTCCTTGTGCGGCATGTAGCCCTTCAGATCGCCGCTCAGTTCCAGCTTGACGTCAACATTCGAGCCGTTGATGGCCGCGTTCTTCACCGGCGAAATGATCTTCAGCGTGGGCTGGGCCTGGTCCTGTTCGCCGCGCGCTTTCATCATGTCGACGATCTTTTGCGGGCGCGGCACAACCGTAAGGTTCTGCACGCCGGGCGGCGTCACACTACTGGTAGCCGTGGTATTCGAATTGTCGTTTGACTGCTGGCAACCCGTGAAAATCAAGAGCAAAGCGCCGCACATAAGGATGGCAGTCGGAGAGTATTTTGAAAGGTTCATAGTGGTCCTCCAAAAAGACGGCAAGAGATTCGGTTGCTGTTTTCACCTTCTCGGTTATCACAAAAAGCGGGCAGGGAACAAGCCCTGCCCGAGGATTTTGTGGAGTGCGGTGGCAAGCGCGGCGCACATGCTTTGGATTTGCTGAAGCTGGCCTTGAGTCGGAGATAATGAGCGTCCCCGACGGGCGTCCTAACCAAAGCGCCGTCGCCGCCTTCGCTCTGCCGGCGCACTCCAAAACGCCTAAGCCGCGATTGAGCGGGCCGTCGGTTTCTGGGTGCGTTTGTCGACCGCGCTCCAATCGATGTTTGAGAAGAACGCTTCAATATACTTCGGACGGTCGGCCGGTTTGTAATCGAGCAGGTACGCGTGTTCCCAAACGTCCATCACCAGCGCCGGAGTGAATCCGGCGACATTGCCCGTTTCATGCAGAGTGATCCAGTGATTCGAGAGCCGGCCGTTCGCGGGATTCTGATAACAGATCGCCCAACCAACGCCGCGCATCTTGCCGATGCCGACGAACTCGGCTTTCCAGATATCGTAGCTGCCAAAGCTCTGCTCTGCTGCCCGGCGAAACGCCGAATCGTTATTCGGATCGCCGGTACTGCCGGCGGTTTTCAAATTGTCAAAGTAGTACTCGTGCAGCACCATGCCGTTGTATTCGAATCCCAGACGCCGGGTCAGTTCGGAGTATTCCGCGAACTCCTCCTGATCGACCTTAGCGTCTTTCACAAACTCAGCGATTTTCTCGTTCAGCTTGTTCGTCTCTTTGACGTAGCCCTCGTAGAGTTTGAAGTGCATCTCGAGCGTCTCGTCCGAAATGCCTTGCAAATTGCTTAGGTTGAATTGCCTTGCTTTGTAACTATTCACCATTGTCACCTCCCTGGAATAATTGCTTACCTGGTCTTCATGTCACGCGGGGATTAAAGACCGCAGACCCATCAACGATAATCGAAGGATGAACTGAAAGTGTGGCGAAGGGATGGAGAGGATGAGTCAATCCTGTTGCAGCGAAAAAGGGCGGACAAGTCCGCCCTCTTAAAAGGAAAATAGGGAGCTGATCGAGCTAAGCCGCGGGTCTTGTCTCGCGGCTTACTTCCCGCCAAAGATCAACCAATCACCGTGCGACGTTCCCATAAACAAAAGCAGCGGTAGCGACAGCCAGGCGTTGGTGCGCGAGGCGACGAAGGCCTGACGCGCGAGTTCAGGCGCGGCCGGCGGGCCTCCCTGCAGCGCGCCAATCATCCGTTTGTTGTTGGGCCAGATAATTCCCCAAACATTCAACATCATGATGATGCCCAGCGCGCCACCCACGCCGATTGAAAGGCTCTTGTTACTGGCGAAGTGCTGTCCGTGCACAGTAAGTCCCGTATCCAGCCATTTCAAAATGGCGATCGACATTACCGTTACCAGAATCAGGGCCACGATCGCGAAGACGCGGCCGTCTTTAATCAATGCCGGAACCTTTTTGATAATGAGAAACTCAACCAGAAAGGTAATTACCGGGATAAAGAACCAGACGATTAGCAGCACCCATCCGTTCGCATTGGGTCCGGTGGCGTTGGCCAGTCTGACGTCGGGTTTCAGGATGTACATCGCAAAGTAACCCAACCCCGAAAGCACGGTTAAGACTGCGCCCCAGCGAAAATACCAGAGCGCCGGCAACAGCAGATCAGGATTCACTTTCTTCTTCGTATCCGGGTCCAGCTTTTTCTGCAGCGGCACATTCACCAGATTGAAAAAATACAGCAATCCGATCCAGGTGATTCCGGCAACAAAGTGCAGCCAGCGCATAGCGATGTGCGATATCTCATCGGCACTCGGTGCTTTGAAGACGCTGTCGAGTATTGCTAGTCCAAAGGCCAGGTGAGACGTTGATTCGATGAACATAAGATCCTCCCAAATTAGTAAAGGCTAACCTCGAGGTAGACACACGATCGTCCAAACCCAACTGCCAATGCGCGTGCTTGCCATTGTTTCGGGGCGAAGATTACACCCAGAGAGCGTCGCGACGCAACAGTATTACAAGATTGAGTTTGCCGCGAACCCCTTGCAGGTTGCAGTAGCCTTACGGTAAACGTACTGGAAATGAGATGGCGGATTCTTCTTGCCGGCTTGTTGCTCGCGGCCAATGCCACTGTGGCCTGGTCGCAAGTGCGGACCGAACCTGCAGGCGGCAACGCACGCACATTGACTATAGTCAGTGAGCCGCATGCCGTCGTTTGGATTGACGAAATCCGCCGCGGTGCAACCGACAGCGATGGTCGCCTGGTTCAGGTCAGGGTATCATCCGGGACCCACAGCCTGCGCCTGCGCGCGGCCGGCTTTAAAGAAATGACGATGCCATTGGCCGCTGCCGAGCGAGGCGAGGTTAAGTTGCGGCTGGTGCGCACGACTGACGAAGCGGAACTCGCCTTTCAGCAAGCCGAAACTGCGCGCGAGACTGCCCGAGATGACCAGGCGCGTCAGCAGGCTGCCGATCTTTACAGTCAGACACTGAAGCTGCGGCCGGCTTTTCCGGCGGCGCACGTTGGTCTGGCGCGCGTCTTACTGGATCTCAACGATACCAATGGCGCGCTGGCCGAAATAGAATCGGCGCGTCGCTACCGAGCAGTTTACGCGGAAGCCTCGGCGGTCGAGGGCCGCATCTACAGAGAAGCTGCGCAGAGCGACGAAGCGGTCGGATCGTTCAACCGCGCGCTCCGCGAAAGCCATGGCTTTCAACCCGAAGCGCACGTAGGCATCGGACGTGTTTATGAAGACAAAGGCCAGTACGAATTGGCGGCGCGCGAATTTCACATTGCGATCGATCAGCTCTCGGATACCGAACCGATCATCTATCAACTGCTGGGCGCAGCTTACGAAAAAACCGGAAACAATAGAGAAGCAATCACTGCTTATGAAAACTACTTGCGCCTGGCGCCCAACGGCTCGCTCGCGCCGGCGGTGCGCTCGATCCTCGAGCAGCTGAAGACACAACAGCCGAGCGAACAGGATAATTAGCCGCGGATTAACGCGGATGGACACGAATAGGACTAAGTGAAATAATCTTTTCCGTTAGCGGCGTTCATCTACTTAATCTGTAGCTAAGTTTCTATGACTACACCTGCACCTTCGATTATTCATCGCGTATCTCGCAAAGCGAGTTTGTTCACTGAGTCGGTCATTCGTGAGATGACGCGCGAGGCCATGAAGTATGGCGCAGTGAATCTCTCGCAGGGCTTTCCTGATTTCGCAGCGCCGGAAGACATCAAGCGGGTGGCGATGCAGGCCATCGCCGATGATATCAATCAATACGCGATCACCTGGGGCGCGAAAGATTTCCGCGCAGCGATCGCGCGCAAGACCAAATGGTATCTGGATTTGGAAATCGATCCGGAAACTGAAATCACGGTCACCTGCGGCTCAACCGAAGGCATGATTGCCGCGATGATGGCGACGGTCGATCCGGGCGAGGAAGTTGTCGTCTTCGAACCGTTCTATGAAAACTATGCGCCCGACACGATCCTTTCGGATGCGCGGCCGCGGTATGTTCCTTTGCGGGCGCCCGATTGGAGTTTCGACGAGGCGGAGCTGCGCGCCGCCTTCAATCCGAAGACGAAAGCAATCATCATTTGCAACCCGAACAATCCCACCGGGAAAGTCTTTACACGCGCTGAGATGGAGCTTATCGCCGGGCTATGCCAGGAATTTGACGCGCTCTGCTTTACCGACGAAATCTACGAACACATTCTTTACCCGCGAGAGGGAGCTGAGATCGCGCATATCTCAATGGCGCAGATCGCGGGCATGCGCGAACGCACCGTCATCGTCAACTCGATGTCGAAGACTTATTCGGTCACGGGCTGGCGCGTCGGCTACTGCATTGCCGCACCGGAAATCACCAGCGCCATTCGCAAAGTGCACGACTTTCTGACCGTAGGCGCGGCGGCGCCTTTGCAAAGCGCGGGCGCCTACGCGCTATCTCTACCGCCTTCGTATTACGATCAGTTGCAGAGCGACTATCGCGCGCGGCGCGATTTGATCTTGCCCGAGTTGGAACAGGCGGGGTTTAGAACTTTTTCTCCCGACGGCGCTTACTACGTCATGACGGACATCAGCGGCTTTGGTTTTAAAGACGACGTTGAATTTACCCGTCACCTGATTCGCGAAGTTGGTGTGGCCTGCGTGCCCGGATCTAGTTTTTACAGCGATCCCGCGTTGGGATCACAGCAGGTGCGGTTCTGCTTTTGTAAGAAGGACGAGACGTTGCTGCTGGCTGCTGAAAGGTTGAAGAAACTTCGCGGCTGAGAATTCCGTTCTGGTCCCAACGATCACGGAGACGCCCACATGTTTTTAAGAATCGGCCAGTCTAATCCTCTCGGCTGTATCGTCAATCGACAGCTGGCGCTCAACATCGTTCACTGGCGTTCGCGTTTGCTTAGGTAACACGATATGAAGCTGACACTCATCTTAGTGCGGCATGCGGAACGTAGTCATGTTGTCGTTGAAAGTGAGGCTGGTCTCACGCGCAAGGGAAAGCGACAGGCTGCTGAAACCGCTGCGCGACTTCGGGATCAAGGACCGATTTCGGAGGTAGTCCTCTCAAGTGGGCAAACCGCGCCTATGCAAACGGCAAAACTGCTTTGTCCTGACCTTGAACCGAAAGCTTGTCAGATGCTTGACCCGGATGCGGACTTAAATTTCCCGGCCTGGTGTAAGGTCTTCTCTGAGCTACAGAGCGAGAATAAGCACATCATCGCGATTGTCGGGCATCACCCGGGAGTCGCGAATCTTCTGCGCCAGGTCGTTAATTTTGATTGCCGACGGATCGGCTTTGGCGAAGCGATAGTGGTGAGCGGATCGCTGGACGAGATCATTAGAGGCTGCGGCAACGTGGAAAGGGTACTCCCACCCAAAGACACGTCGGAATTACTTCGAAAGAAAATCGAACTCAAGATGACGGTCTGCACTTTCCTGGCAGGGTTCACGATCCCCGTGCTTGTCGAGTTACTGAAGGACTCAACAGACAACGCAGAACTCTGGCGGATAGTGACAACTATCTGCTTTACCTTCTCGCTGGCTTTCTTCGTGGCCGCGATCTTCGCTTTCGATCTATTACTGATGCCGAGCGAATTCTGGGGGCCTATAGCCACGGAATTGAAACCAGAAGAAACCCGCAGAGATGAGTTCGCCGTGAACTACCGGTTGAACGGTGCGATTTATGCTTACATGATCAGAACCTGGAAGTGGTTTTTCATGGGCGGGCTCGCATTTATTCTGCCGGGTTTTGTGGGGTTGATTATGAAAAGCTATCTTAGTGCTCGTCTAAGTCCGGAATTAGGCGCAGCCATTTTGTCCATAGGCACACTGGGGGCACTTGTCATCGTTTTCTTACTGTTTCGGAAGGGTGGGCCAAAGTTAGGTATTGAGGACTAATCTCCAAACCAGCCGGCGACCCCCGATATCTTGACACGTTTAGGATCCTCAGACACGAGTTACCGACTTCAAATCCGGCGCAGCTCGACCTATTAGAAGCCACATCTTGACCTTGGCCTTCATGCGGCCTAGCATGGAGCCACAACATCCCCCAAAACAGATCGCCCCCAGACGTACGAGGAGGTTTGCTCTGATGGTCGAAGAAAGAACTGCAACGTGTGCGCACGGTGCCTGCGACTGTCCGCCCGAAGAAGGAAGCAAGTACTGTAGTGAGTACTGCCGGGAAGCCGAGAAATCGCATGTCATGGAGATCGGATGCGGCTGCGAGCACGCATCGTGTCGCTAGGAAGCCCGAGGTTTCTACTGCCCGATTAAATTGAGGCGCAGCGTCTCTGTCCATCTGGTCCTTTGTAACCAAGGACCGGCACTCTTGCGCTTGCCTTGCTTATTAATGAACCTATTACTGCCCCCTACGCCCCGCCGCTCATCTTCATCAGAACCGAATGACGTCGTCGAGCGCGCTTTCGAGCTCTTCTACTTCGAGCAGCAGTCAACGTGGCGGAGGTGGCTTGCTTGGCGGAGTTGGCAGCACGGTCGGCGGTGTCGTGAACACGAGTAACTTCGACTGTGGGTAGTGTCGCGGGCGGCACAGCCAATGCGGCCGGCAACGCTGTCGGCGCCACTACCAACATCGCCGGGAGCACCGGCACGAACCTCAGCGGGGCTCTTAGAGGATTGCAGATCACACAATCGAGCGATGCTTCGGCCCAGGGTGGATCGACGCTCAGCTTGAGTGGTAGCAACCTTCGTTTAGACAGCGGGACGACTTTCAATCTTGCGGTTAGTAGTTCAACCAGGACCGGCAACAGCCCATAGCCGGCGAAGGAATAGACCGACTCAGCCCGATGGCAATGCAGCGATAGCGGTTAGTCCGTGTCGTCGCATTTGTCTCAGGGCGGATTGCAGGGTGTTTAGCGTCAAATCCGGAAGCGCCAGGTCTAAAGCGAGACTCATCCCGGTTCGCACTCGCGTTGACAACCGCGAAGGTGCTTTGTTAGCGTGAGGCGTCCTAAAAAGGTTTACTTATGAACGTGCCGGCGACCGCCTCAGCGCCGGCCTATTTGATCGTTGATGCTGAATAATATTGCCGGTTCGCCGGCCGCTACCATACGGCTGGCCATCACGCTCGCGCTTGCGATCATTCTTCCCGTGGCGATGGCCTGTCACATCGTTCATAAACCCGTCGAGGTCGAAAAGCTGCTTACTCCGCTCTCGGAAGCTGACACTCCCCAGCTTATTAGGGTGGTCAACAACCTCTCATCTGTGCGCTCGATCCATGGCAAAGTTGACATTCAGTTCGAAGACACTTCTTTTGCCACTTCGGGCATCGCGGAAAAATACCGCACGGCTGACGGCTCGATCACCCTGCAACGGCCGGCCAAAGTTTACCTGGTGGTCCAGGGCCCGCTGGCTATCGGAGACGTCGCCCAAATGACCTCCGATGGCGAGCACTTCCGGATTGCAATTCTCAGGGGCGATGAGAAATACCACCGCTTTGTGCGCGGGACCAACAATGCCGTTTATCCAAAGTTGGACGCGGATGGCACTCCGGCCGCAAGACCCGGCAAACAGGGAAAGCCGACTTCTGAAGCACAGGCGGTTAGCGCGCTTTCGAACCTGCGGCCGCAGCACCTGACTGACGCGCTCTTGATTCGACCGATCGATCTACACGTTCCGGGCGTAATTTACGTACAGAGCGAGTTCTTTCAATCAGAGAAAGATCCGGCCAAGCTCGAGAGCAGCAAGCGAGTTGTGCGCGGCTATTACTTCCTCGAGGAGTTACAAACAGCCGGCGACGGAAACGCACGTCTACTCAGGCGCTTCTGGTTCGATCGAGTTAAGGACATCCGCCTCGCGCGTTTGCAGACTTTCGACGAAAAAGGCGTGTTGGTAACAGATGTGACCTATGGGGAGTTGCGAAAGTTTGGCGCGGGGGGTGAAGCACTCTTGCCGGCCCAGGTTAGTATAACCAGACCGCAGGATCACTATAAGATCACGATTACCTATCAGACTCCTGAATCCGTCAGTCTTGATCACGACTATTCGCCGGACGTGTTTGTGCTGGAAAACAAAGGGGGCTTGCGGGAAGTCGATCTGGATTCAGCGAAGCCGCCTGCTCCGCCCAAGAACTAGCATCCGGCTAGTAGTATTCCACACCAAATTGTAAGGCATCCGGTTAGGCTTTCCTCACGGCATGTATTAATATTTCCCGTTTGAGAGAGAGGCCCCCGCTTCGTGGACAATCTAGTCATATCAAACATTCGCCAGCGTCCCCTTCGTTCAGCGATCAGTGTGCTCGGCGTCGCACTGGGCGTGACCCTGGTGATGCTGTTTACCGGCCTGTCGCGCGGGATGTCCGACGATTTACAGCGCCGTTCATCGAACGTGCGGGCGGAAATAATCTTTACTCGGCCAGGAGGGTTTCAGGGCGTCACCACTGCAAACCTGAGTACGAAATACGTTGACTTGCTCAAGAAGATTGACGGAGTTGAATCTGTGGTGCCGGTCATTCGGCACTTCTATGCGAGTGGAGTATGGGGGGTAGATCAGGTCGAAGGAGTTGACTGGGACAGTTTTGCGAAGATGAGCAATGTTCGGCTGGTTCAGGGTCGCGGCCCAAAGGCCC
>WNFR01004407.1_pt1 | contig 14455 bp, 8 predicted proteins | sample 5400221 | NCBI WGS metagenome assembly WNFR01 (sample SAMN13153357, study PRJNA577476) | soil metagenome | isolation source: 40 cm soil under Madrone tree | place: USA:California | collected 2016-06-14 | reverse complement strand
GACGAACAGATCAAGCGGGCCCTCGCCTTGGCTGATAAGGCCAAGTCGCCGCAGGATCTGCTGACACTCGCAACCACGCAGCCCGCTCGGTCGACGGTCCGCAATAGGTGACGCCACAGCCTTCCCGCGCGATCGGGCTCATTGGGCCCGGTCGCGCGGGAGTCGGACTGGCTCTGGCTCTGGCCCAGGCGGGATACTCCGTCCACCTTCACGGGCGAAACAAGAAAAGCGTACCAGCACCCCTGACGTTGACGACAGGCGGCACAGCGCCCGCTTGGGTCGGTGACGTCGAGGTCGTCATTCTCGCCGTCCGCGACGACGCCATCACGCCGCTGGCAACGTCCCTGGCCGCCGCTCGCGCCATCACCGACCGCCACGTCGTCCTGCATCTTTCGGGTGTCCGGGGACAGGAGGCACTCGGTCCCCTCGTCACTACCCGCGCGGCACTCGGCTCATTTCATCCCCTGCAGACCATCGTCGAACCGGAGTTGGCACCGGCCCGTCTCAAGGGCGCCTGGGCCGCCGTCGAGGGAATGCCGCGCGCGGTAGAGGCCGGCGAGCGGATCGCGCAGGACCTCGGCATGCGCCCGTTCCGGATCGCCACCAAGTCCAAGGCGATCTATCACGCGGGCGCGGTTTTCGCGTCGAACTATCTCGTCGTCGTCGAGGCGATCGCGCAGCGCCTGCTGCGGCATGCGGGGCTCTCGGATGCCGACGCCTGGGCGGCGCTGCGGCCACTGGTCGAAGGGACATTCGAGAATCTGAGCCGGCACGAGCCCCGTGAGGCCCTCACCGGCCCCGTCGTGCGCGCGGATACCGCGACGATCGTGCGTCATCTGGAATCGCTGGCGGTCGATGATGCCACGCTGTACCGAGCCCTCGGGCGCGCGGCGCTCGAGCTGGCGCAGAAGCAGGGGATGGATGATGAGACTGCGGAGAAAGTCGCCGAGGCGCTGGCTACTGATCGACCACCCGTACTCCGGCCGTCGGGGAGAATCTAAACTCCCGCGTTGGGATCGTCCCGTTCACCGCGAGATGCTGGAGCGTAATCGTCCGGTGCTGGCCGGTATTCTCGACGATCTCGATCCGGCGCACCAAGCCATCCTGCTTCGCAATCCACACCGTCGCCGCTTCGTACGGCAGATCCTTCACGCGCGGTGTCAGCGCGACCACATCCACCGGTCCATCCGGCAGCGAATCGGCGCGCACGTAGCGCGCGCTGTACCGCTCGCGCGGATGCTCGACGAATTGCCCGATGAGATTGGGGCCCGTGGTTCCCGTGCCCGGGATCGTCGTGCGAATCACCTGTCCGGGTGTCGTGCTCGGTGTGTAGAGCCAGAGGCGACGGCCGTCGGCGACGATGCGATCGTTCTTGGGGTCGCTGAAGCGCATCGCAAAATAGTTCGGGCGCCGCTGGTAGAGCCGGCCGCGCGTCGTGTCCGGATCGCCGAGCATCGGGTTGTCGACGATTTGCACGAAGTCGGCCGCGAGCGTACGCACCGTATCGAAGGATTGGCTCGCCCGGTCAAGAATGGCCAGCGGATCCTGGGCGGATGGGCGGATTGCCGGATGGGCGGATGGAAGGATCAACATTGGCACGATCAATCCGACGATCCGCCAATCCGCCAATCCGCCGATCACGCCCCCACCGCTGCCGGTTCAGCCACCCGCCGCCCAATCGCCTCCGCGATTATCCGCACCTCGCGCATCAACTGCGCAAACTGATCCGGAAAGAGCGACTGCGCGCCGTCCGACAGCGCTTCTTCGGGATTCGGATGGACTTCCACCATGATTCCGTCGGCGCCTGCGGCGATCGCCGCCCGCGCCATCGGGATCACCTTGTCGCGCAGACCGGTGCCGTGCGATGGGTCCGCGATGATCGGCAAATGCGACAGCTTGTGGACGACCGGAATGGCGGTCAGATCGAAGAGATTGCGCGTCGCGGTGTCGAAGCTTCGCACGCCGCGCTCGCACAGAATGACGTCGTGGTTGCCTTCAGCCAGCAGATACTCCGCCGAGAGCAGCAGCTCCTGCACCGTCGCGCTGATCCCGCGCTTGAGCAGCACCGGCTTGCCGCAGCGTCCCGCGACCTTGAGCAACGAGAAGTTCTGCATGTTGCGCGCGCCGATCTGTACGATGTCGGCCATCTCGGCCACCCAGCCGAGGCCGCTCTCATCCATCGCTTCGGTGCAGATCAGGAGCCCGGTCTCTTCGCGCGCCTTGGCGAGCAGCCTGAGGCCCGGCTTCCCGAGTCCCTGGAATGAGTAGGGCGAGCTGCGGGGCTTCCAGGCGCCGCCGCGCAGGACGACCGCGCCAGCTTCCTTTACTTGTCGCGCGGCCTCGATGATTTGGCGCTCGGTTTCGACCGAGCAGGGACCGGCGATCACGACCACCTCCGTGCCCCCGAAGGCAACGCCGCCGGCCAACCGGACGACGGTGGGCTCGGCTTTCCACTCGCGGCTCACCTGCTTGTAGGGTTGGGAGACGTGAATGACCTCGTGCACGCCCGGCAGCCCTTCGAGCCGCGACGCGTCGACGCGCCCGTCATTGCCGACGAGGCCCACGGCGGTGCGCTGATTGCCGGGCATAGGCTGCGCCTGATAGCCCATCTCCTCGATGACGGAGATGACTTTCTGGACTTCATCGGGCGTCGCTCCATGCCGCATCACGATCAGCACGACTCGCGTCTCCCGTCTCCAATGGTGAAGCGATCCCCGTCCTGTGCCGCGGATACCGGTCCGCTAAAACGGGTGCCGGCAAGTTTTGCCGGGTCAGAAGTCTCTACCGGAGGATAGAAGTGCGTCAAGACTAAGCGCTTGGTCGCCGCTTCTTTTGCCAGCTCGCCAGCTTGCTGCGGAGTCAGATGGATGTCCATCGCCATCGATTCGGGCAGCGAGCACTCCGCCAGCAGCAGGTCGCACCCGCTGGCCCAGCGTGCCAGCTCGCTGCTCGGTCCGGTATCGCCGGTGTAGACGAGACGGCCCTCCGGTGCCACGAGCGAGACGGCCACGCTCTCCGTGGTATGCGGCACCGGGAAGGTCTCGAGACTCACATCGGCGTTCAGCGGAAACGGCTCACCGTCGCGTACATCGAGAATGCCGATCGGGAATCCCGGATCGAGCAGCCACTGGCCGTAGCCTTCGGCCAGCGTGCGGAGCAACTGTACGACTCCCGGCGGGCCGAGGATGACGAACGGCTCACGGCGCGGCGGGTCGGTCGTGTACTTGAGCGCGTACACGAGCATCGGCAGCTCACCCCAATGGTCGGGGTGGAAGTGGGTCAGGATGACGTGCGACACTTGATGCCAGGGTAGCCCGAACTCCGCGAGCCGGTGCAATGCCCCGGCCCCGCAGTCGAGCAGGATCCGAAGGTCGCCGCGCTGGACCCAGTGACAGGCGGCGGTGCGGCGGGCCGATGGTGCGACAGTCCCGGTGCCGACGGTAACGAGTTCCATACTCACTTTCCCCGAAAGACGATCCGCTTGAACACGAGCAAACCCGGCGCCTTGAGCTTGGCGAGATACACGCCGGCCGGCAACGGGTGCCCATCATCGGTGCGGCCATCCCACATCAGCCGCGGGTCACAGATGCCCCCGCTGCCCGATCCACGGCCATAGCGGCCGGGGGCCAAAACGCCCGGAAAATCAGGGCCGGGAACGAAGCGGCGCACGCGGTTACCGCGCAGGTCTAGGATGTCGAGCTGCACATTGCCGGCAAGGGCAAGGTCGAACCATAAGCAGGTCGAGTCGCGGCCTGCGATGGGGAAGGGGTTCGGGAAATTCTGATAGAGGAGGGTCGCCGTCGGCATACCCAGATCTACGACGAGAAACGATCCCTGGCTTCGAATGATGCTGGTATCGGATCCGGCATGCACGACGAGCAGCCAGCGATATGCGGTATTGCGCTCGAGCGGTTGGGGGAGCTGGAACGTGGAGTCGGTCAGATTCGTGAAGGTGGATTCGATCACACTCGTCGCCACCCGCTGCACTTCGAGGTCGAACGTCAGTGGCCCCGGTGGAGCCGATACTTGCGCGGGTTTCCATTTGAACGTCGGCTGCGCCGTGTCGATCACCATGCCCGCGGGATTGCTCAATGCAGTCAGGGTCGCCCAGGCCGGTACGATGATCGGGCCAATCACCCCGCTCGTCGCCATCTCGCCGCTGGCCGCCGTTGCGTCGACCCGCCAGAACAGACTCCCGCTCCTGAGCGCCTGGCCGGGGGCGAACGTCTGTGCCGTGGTGAGCCGGTCGACGATCGGGGCGGACAGCGTGCTGTCGCGGCCGATGCGCAGGCGGTAGGTCACGGGCGTTGCGGATGCCGGTACCGTTCCCACCGTCCACGAGAAGGCCGGCGTGATCGTCGTCAACGGCCCGGCCCCGGGCACCGGCGCGGTCGCCGTCACACCGCCCGGGAAAACCGCCGCCGCCGCGACGTCAGGACGACCCCAGCCGAAGCTCGAGTCGGGTGCTGCCCGCTTCGTGGCGGTGCTCCGAAACCCGGCGCGCAGATCCATCGGGAGCAGCGAGGGATGCATCTGCTTGACGAGCGCCGCGCTCGCCGCGACCAACGGCGTGGCGAACGACGTGCCGTCCCCGCGCCCGACGTGACCGACGCCCGTGAGGACACAGACGGCGACCCCGGGTGCGGTGAAATCCGGTTTGATCCGCCCGTCGGCGGTGGGTCCGCGCGACGAGAAAAACGCGATGGTTCCCAGCGAATCCTCCGCGCCAATCGCGAGCACGGAATCACCATCAGCCGGCGTGGAGAGCGATCGAAAGGAGGGTCCGTCGTTGCCCGCCGCGGTGACGACCAGAATGCCGCGCTGCGCGGCCAGGTCGGCGGCGACGGTGGTGACGGCAACGTCGCCGTTCAACTGTGACGGCGTGTAGCTGAAGCCGTTATCGAAACTCAAGTACCCGAGGCTCGACGAGACGATGTCGACGCCGATCGAATCGGCCCACTCGAGTGCGGCGACGTAGTTGTCTTCCTCGACGCGCGTCTCGCTGCGGATGTCCTCGGTCTTCGCGAGCAGGAACTGCGCGCCGCGTGCGATGCCGTGCAGCCGGCCCGCGACCTCACCCGCGAACAGGGACCAGGTGGCGGTGCCATGGGACTGCGCCCCGAGCACATCCTTGCCCGGCTCGTCTTTCACGACCGAGTCATTGAAGACGAAATCGTGCTGCGCGGCGATCGTGATGCCGTTGAACGCGGGGTTTGCCGTATCGAAGCCCGTGTCGAAGATCCCGACGCGGACGCCCGTCCCGTTGATCCCCTGATCGGTGAGCGGCCGGAGGTGCAGTTGCCGGTAGGGCATCTCCGAGGGACCCAGTACCGGATCGTCGCCGGCCGTGACGCCGCAGGTGTCGCCCGGTCCGGCGCCCGGTGCGGCCATGATACGAGGAGCCGGGAGCGGGCGGCGGAGCTTGAACCGCCCCAGTGGCTGGATGCGCCTGAGGTCCGGGTCCTGGAGAAGTTGCCGAAGCGCGGCCGCGGGCACATCCGCGCTGACCGCATGCAGCCATCTGCTGCGGACGCGGACGTGTGCCCCGGCGGCTGCGGCGCGCTCGCTGATCGCGTCGAGCGAGGCCGTCGGCCGCGCGAGCAGCCAGACCGAAACCGTGGTGTCTCGCACACGACCGAGCAGGCGCGGCAAAACCGGAGAAACGGTGGGCCGCTGCGCCGCCAACCCAGCAGGCAGGAATAGGAGCCAGATGAACCGCCGCATCACTAGGGGCTAGGGGTTAGGGACTGGGGCCTAGGGGGAACCTAGGCGGGTTCCATTTGACCGAGACGGACTCCAACGATCGTGGAGACCCCCGGTTCCTGCATCGTGACGCCATAGGCCGCGTCGGCGGCTTGCATCGTCCGTGGGTTGTGTGTGATCACAATGAATTGCGTCTGATCTTTGAACTCCGCCAGGAGGCGGACGTAGCGGCCGACGTTCGCGTCGTCGAGCGGCGCGTCGACCTCGTCGAGGAGGCAGAACGGGCTCGGCTTGGCGAGGAAGATCGCGAACAGCAGCGACACCGCGACCAGCGTGCGCTCGCCCGAGGAGAGCAGGTGGATCCGCTGCGTGCGCTTGCCGCGGGGCGCGGCGTGGATCTCGATCTCACTCTCGAGCGGCTCGTCCTCATTCGCCAGCCGGACGTCGCATTCGCCGCCGCCGAACAGCGTTTGGAATACGGACCGAAAGTGTTCTCGCACCTTGGAGAATGATTCGAGGAACAGCGTCTTGGCGGTCTGATCGATCTCCCGCGCCGCTTGCTGCAGCGAGTTGCGGGCGGACACCAAATCGTCACGCTGCGTCATCAGGAACTCGAGGCGTTTGTTCTCCTCGGCGTGCTCCTCCACCGCCAGCGCGTTCACCGGCCCGACGGCGTCAATCGCGCCACGCAGCCGGTCGTTTTCCTGCCGCAGCCACTCGAGGTCGCCGGCGACCTCCGGGGCCTCAGCGAGCAGCTTGTCGAGCGGCTTGCGCCACTCGGTTTCCACGCGTTCGACGAGACCGCGCTTCTTGCCGTCCATCTCGGTGCGCTCGAGCTGCAACCGGTGCTCCTCTTCGCCCAGGGCGGCGAGCGCCTTGCGCGCCTGATCGAGCGCGCCCTCCGCCTGGCCGACGTCGGCGTCGGTCATTCCCAGCTGCGCTTCAGCGTCTTTTGCGGCGACGTCGAGCCCCGTCAACGCCAGACGGCGCTCCTGCACCGCGTCCTCCCACTGTGCGCGCTGCGTCATGAGGGTCGCCGTCTCCCGCTCGATGCGCGCGATCTCCTCAGCCCGCGCCCCAGCCTGCGCCCGCGCCGCCTTGGCGTCGGCGTCGGCGCGGCCGGCGCGCTCTGACGCCGCGGCGAGTCGCGCCTCCACCTGGGCGGCCTCGACCTGCCAGCGCACGCGTTGCTCACGCGCAGCTTCCTGCTGCGCCTCGAGGTCGGCCAGCCCGACGCGCTCGGCGCCGAGCTGCTCGGCGAAGCGGACGCGCTCTACCTCCCGTTCCTGCAGCTCGACGTGCAGCGCGCCGAGGCGCGTTTCGACCTCTGCCAGCCGCTTGGTCAAGCGCTCGACCTGTGCGGCAGCCTCTTCAGCCTCGCGCCGAGCGTGGATGAGACCGCGATCCGCTTCTCCCTTTTCGGCGCCGGCGTCGAGCTCGACGCGACGCGCCTGCTCGGCACCGTGTGCCGCCGCGGTCAACGCCGCATCCGCCGCCGCGAGCTCCTTCACCGTAGACTCTTCAGCCGCCCGCGCGCGATCGCGATTCGATTCGGCATCCCGCACGTCCTTGTCCAGCGCTTCGAGCTCGGCACGCCGCTGCAGGGGACCACCGGCAGCCGGTGCCCCGCTGTCGAGGAAAACCGCCCCGTTCGCGCGACGCAGCGCGCCCGCGCCGATCACCTCGTGGCCGGCGAGCAGCGCCCGGACCCACGCCGCGGCGGGACCATCGACGCGCAGCTCGTCCTTGAGGGGATGGCCGTCGGCACCAAGTCGAGGCCCCGGTACGCAGGGCAGGAGCACCAGCGGTCCCGGTTGTGTTTCCCGATGCCAGGTGCTGATCGCCTCGATGACGGACGCATCGCGAACCAGCACGGCATGGAGCCATTCACCGAGCAAACGCTCCGCCAGCTCGGCGTCGCGCTGGCTGGTCCGCACGAAATCGGCGAGCGGGCCAAGCACCATCCCTTCGCCGAAGTGGGTGCGGACTTTGAGCAAGGCTTGCGCGGCGGGGGCCAGACCGACGTGCTCGCGATCGAGGTCGTTGAGCGCGTCTCGCCGTGCCTCGAGCTGTGCCAGCGCGGCCTCTGCTTGCCGGCGCGCCGAGCGCGCACCCATCTCCTGTTCGTGGAGCGTGCCGACCTGCCGACGTGCATGCTGGAGCGCCTCCACCGCACTGACCGCGACTTGCGCGTCGCGATGGACGCGTTGCGCGGCGGCTTCGGCATCGCGCGCGGCGTCGTGCGACGCGGCATCGCGCTCCTGGCGTTCGCCGGCCGCCAGCGCCAGCTGCTCGCGCAGCTCGCTCCGCTCGCGGTCGAGCGCGCCGCCCTCGATTTCGAGCGCTCGTGCGGTCTCGGCACGGTGCTGCAGCGCTTCCTCGAGCTCACGCACCGCGACCCGCTCGGCCGTGAGCCGCCCTCGCACGTTGTCCTCTTCGCCGGTCCGTGCTCCCAGCGCGCAGTGCACGGCGCTGAGATCGCGTTCGGCCGCAGCGCGCTCCGTAGCGGCCGCTTCATGCTCGCGTTCGGCCTGGGCCGCCCGCCGCTCGGCCTGGATGCGCTCATCGGCGGCGGTGTGGCGCCGCTGGCCCGCGTTGCCGAGCCGTTCCGCGGCGAGAGCGAGATCGCTCTCGAGCCGACCGACCTCGAGCTTGGCGTCGCCCAGCCGGCGCTCGACTTCGGTGCGCTGCGCTTCCACCGTGTGCCGGGCCTGGACCCGCGCTTCCCGTTGATGCTCGGCATCGTCGAGGCGCGCGCGTGCGGCGGGGAGGTGCTCGGCCAGCTCGCGCGCGCGGACACCGAGCGCTCCCAGTGACAGATCGAAGTCCTCGATTTCCCGACGCACCAGCGTCATCGCGATGCCAAAACGCTCTTCGATCATCTTGCCGTAGCGCTCGGCACGGCCGCGCTGGCGCGCGAGACTGCGGACCTGGGTCTGTACCTCGGCGATCAGGTCCTCGAGCCGGGCCAGGTCGGCCCCCGTTTCCTCGAGGCGCCGCTCCGTGCTCTTTTTGCGGTCGCGATATAGTCCGATTCCCGCCGCTTCCTCGAACAGCGCACGCCGCTCTTCGGCTTTCTCCGACAACAGGGCCTCGATCATCTTCGCTTCCATGACGACGGCGGCGTCCGCGCCCAGGCCGGTGCCGCGTAACATGTCCTGGATGTCCCGGAGCCGTACCGGCGAACGATTCAGCATGTATTCGCTCTGACCCGAGCGCGACAGGCGCCGCGTCACGACAACTTCCTGGTATGCGATCGGGAGGCTGCCGTCCGAGTTATCGAAGACCAGCGAGACTTCCGCGACGTTCACGGGCCGGCGGCCGGTCGATCCCTGGAAGATGACGTCTTCCATTTTCCCGCCGCGCAACAGGCGCGGCGACTGCTCGCCGAGTACCCAGCGTACCGCGTCCGAGATGTTCGACTTGCCGCAGCCGTTCGGTCCGACGATCGCGGTCACGCCTTGATCGAACGGCAGCTCCACCAATCCGGCGAACGACTTGAATCCAGAGAGCTCGAGCCTGCTCAGTCTCATGGTATTCCCATTCGAGGGAGTAGGTTCGCGCGCACGCCGGCGCGCCTGAGTGCGGCTTGGGTGTACGCCGCCTGTTCGGGTCCTTCGAACGCGCCCAACAGAATCACCCCGGTGGACCAGCGGACCGCGGGAAGACCCCGGCGCCGCAACGAGTCGAGCGACGCGCCCGCGGGAGCATGGTAGGAGTATGGGGCGAGGAGCAGATCGCCGACGCCTTCACCTGCCAAGCCGCGGTGCCACAACGCTGCGCGGCCGGTCCCGGCCGCGGCCCGCGTCGCGTACGAGCCCGCGAGCACCCGATACCAGACGGGGCCATTGCCGCTCTGCGGCACCGGCGTGACGAGCGCTGATACACCCGCGTCCGCCGCGAGCCGATCGGCATGCGCCAGTGCCTTGTCGAGTGACGCGTACGCCGCAAGCTGAATGGTCCAGCCGAGCGTGTCGGCCTTGGGGATCGTTGCGTGTGTTGGAGCAGGGAGCGGGGAGCTGTGAGCGGGAGCAGGCGCGGAAGCAGGAGCTGGTAGGGGCGGCGGGACCAGGAATCCCGACTCGCGCGCTCGCGCGAGCAGTGCCCATCCTCCGACCGCCAGGGCCGCCACCACAAGCGCGGCCAGTGCGATGCGCAAGCCGCGGCGCGGTCGGTCCGTCACCGGCACGGTTATCGACGGTGGTGACACTCGCGGACTCGATGGCAGCCACCGATCGCGGACGACGCCCAGCAACGGCACATCGCGCGGCAGCGCGAATTCGGGACCCACGCCCTCGGGCGCGAGCACCAGCGCACCGTCAGGTGCCGCCGAAAGCTGAGCGAGTCCGGTGAGCGGCAGCAACGCCAGGAGCAGCGCGCCCTCCGACCGAAAGCCCGCCTGCAACTTCGGCCAGCGCGCGTGCGCGTAGACCTCGTCCGGATGTGCAGTCTCCGAGCCGGCGGGAATGATGAACACACCCGTCACTTCATGCGCCGCTTTGTTGAGCGAGACGCCGTATTCGAAGGCGTCGACGATGCCTTCGGTCGCGTGCAGCCCGGCGATCTCGTGGAGTGCCGGGTTTTCGAGGCACAAATCCACGAGGGCGACGCGACGTCCATCGCGTGCGGCGATGCGCGCGATGTCCCAGGCCGCTTTTGCCGCCCACGGAGGATCGCCGGCCAATGTCACGAGGGCGATGAGTGCTGCGTCATCCACCAGCGGCGGGACGAGGTGACCGAGCCGCGAAAGCGGCAACTGACGGACGCTGGTCATTGCCCGGGTTGGTAGATCCAGAAGGGGCGGCCCAGGCGTCGTCCCGTGGCTTCGGCCTGCGCGCGGGTCGCGTAGGGGCCGAGCACGACGCGATAGCCATCGTCGGGGTGCTGTGGCGGCAGGACGCGCGCTGCCAATCCCGCGCGCGTGAGATCGTCCGCGAGATGTCCCGACCACTCCGGGTTCTGGGACGTCGAGACCTGCACGTACAACGGCCCTTCCGCACCGGTGCCCGAGCTGTCGGAGGTTGTGGAGCTCACCGTGCTCGACGGAACACCACGCGGCAGCCATGTGGTCAGCACCCACATATCGGCGGCGCCGTTCGGCACTTTGCCGACGTCGCTCAGTGAATCGGGCCGAGCCGACACCACGTCGTTGCCGCGCCGGTAGATCAGCATCCCGTCCGGCGAGACGGCTGGCAGATCCGACTTCCATGCCGTGGGGACGATGCCGGTGTGACGCTTGATCGGCAGATCGACGATCCAGGCCGAATCGCCCACCGCTGGGCGCGCGAGCAACCAGCGGCCAAGTGGGTCGAGTCGGAGCGCGGCGACGGGACCGGGCAACGCGACGCCGTCGAGCTCCTTGCGCTCGTAGCGATCGACCACGGCGAGTCCCGGCACGTTGCGCCGCGCGACATAAATCCGGTGGCCCGATGGCGAGAACGCGAGCGCCCGCGGTGCGTCCGTCAGTTTGACGAACGCCGGATCACGCCGTCCGAGCGGATCGTAGAACGTCACGCCCGAGTCGCTGGCGACCGCGACGAGGTCGCCCCAGCGTGTCGCGGCGACGTCGCCACCGGCGGCGATGGGCCGCACGGTCGGCGGCTGATCGGCGGCGGCGACGAGCAATCGATCCTGCGGGATCACACCGACGAGATGCTGATCGGCCGCGCCGAACAGATCGCGCGGGAGCGCGGTCAATGGCTGGGGCCATGCAAATCGCGTTCGCCGCGAGAGCGAGACCACGCGACGCGACGAATCCACGGCGTAGAGCGTGCCATCTGGGCCCAGCGCGGCCTGTTTGATGTTCGCCCCGACGGTGTCCACGCGACCGCTGCCGAGATCGAGCGCGAGCAGGTCGTGTTTGGCGGTCGTTACAAAGAGGAATTCAGATTCGGGGTCGAGGCCGATGACCCGCTCGATCGGGGGCAGTTTGCCCTTCAGCACGCCCTCGACGGAGGTGAGCCGCGGCAGCCGGTACAGCTGCGGCGTGCCACCTTTGGCGGGGAGACGGATCGCCACACCGGGCGAGCGCGCGAGGATCTGGAGTTTGCTAACCAGTTGCGGCGACTGTTGTTGTGACGATCCAGCCGCCGGCGCTCGGGGGCCACAGCCCCAAAGCGTGACAAACGCGAATAGAAGGAAGCGGGAGATAGGCAATTGGCCTCGCCGGACAAAATAGACAACCGGCGAGGCCATTGCAACTGTTTTATTGAAGCGGAGTTAGAACGTCGGACCTAAACTGATGGTCCAATACGCGTGCCTGAGCGCCCGGTCCAGCGGCTTCGTGTAATCGAGACGCATGATCAGCAGACCGAAGACGTTCGCCCGAATCGAGCCACCCCAGCTCCGCAGTGGTGTCCGAACCAGCACTGGGTCATCTCCGGCCGTGCGGCTCCATTTGACGGTGCTCGCGTCGTCCCACGCCATCCCGATGTCGTAGAACACCGCGCCTTCGATCGGTGGGAAGCCCAGCGGCAAGAAGCCAAGCACCAGACTGCGTGTCAGCGGGAACCGCAGCTCCACGTTGCCGACCGCGATCTTCGATCCGATCAGCTGGTCGAGCGCGGCGCATCCGGTTTGCGAACTCGACTGCGCGGCGATGCTGCACTCGTGGTTGCGGATCGAACCGGCGGTGTACCCCCGAATCAATTCGGTGCTGCCGACGAAAACCGGGAAACGATCGGCATCGCGTCCGAAGCGTCCGAACATCAGCCCGCGGACGGCGATCGTGAACGGCCGGAAGAAGAGATACCGCCGGTAATCGACCAGCCCTGCCGTAAACTGCCAGCTGCCGAATGCCGGTGCGATGGAAAACCGCGAGCGAGCCCCCGCGAACGGCCCGACGTAGCCGAACAGCGTGTTGTCGTGTACGTGCGCGATCGAGGGCTGCACGAACGTCGCGGACGGACCGCCACCCTGGACGAGCTGCTGGTCGTTGAAGTCGCCCGAGCTCGTGTGGTAGGAGGTCTGCAGCGCCAGTGTGGCCTCCGAGATGTTGACTGCGTGCACGCCCAGCTCGATGCGGTTGAACCGGCTGAACGGATACGACGATTCGGTAAAGAGGTCGCGAATGACGAAGCGCCGAATGCGCGTCGTGTAGACATTGAGGCTGTCGCCGGGGCGGTTCGGATCCGCGATCCGCGTCTGGTCGCTGCCGCCGTAGAAGTAAAGCGGATCCTGCGAGAAGCCGCCCGCCCAGTTCAGTCGATGCGACTGGTTGACGTACAGACCGAGGAACTGGGCCTCGCTGATGCGTCCGTTGATCGACCCCGCGAGCACCACCGAGTGATTGCCCAGGATGTCCGAGAGCGCGATCGCCGTCCCGCCGAACACCCCGCGTCCGAAGTTGTCCCGCTGGTACCCGACGGTCGGTCGCACGACGTAGTCGGCCGTAAAGCGCACCTTATACGGCCGGAACGTGAATTCGTTCGTGTCGGGGAGCGAGAGCGTTGCGGAGTCGAGCAGCGCCCGGACGGTGACCGATGGGCGCGCGGCCGACGATTCGGCGGGCTGGGGCAGCGCGGATGGCCGGAATCCGGTTGCCGAGCGATAGATCGAGACGCCGGTGGAAAACGCCGGTAGGTTCGACGCCGAACCGGTGCCGCCGAGCGCCACCATCGGTGGCCGGACCAGGGGCGCCTGCAGGATGGTATCCCGCGCCTCCGCCTGCATCAGGCTTACGATCGGTTGCGCGCTGGGGCCGTGATAGGGCGCGCGGCGCAGCGACCGCGGATTCTCCAGCGAATACACGCTGTACTGGCCGTCCTCGTAATAGACGAACGCCATCCGGTCGGCTTGCGGCGCCCACGTGAGCACGGGCGACAGCGGCGTGATCCCCTGGACCCCCGTGAACATGTTCGTGAGCTGATAGATCTGCCCGTCGGTCATGTCGTACAGGAAAACGTTCGCGATGCCGGTGCGATCGGAGACGAACGCGAGCGACCGGCCGTCCGGGGCCCACACGGGATTGATGTTCTTCCCGACGTCCATGTTCCCGAGCATATCGATCGCGCCGGTGTCGAGGTGCAGCAGCGCGATGCGCAGATTCCCGAAGCGGAGCAGATCGAAATCCGTTGCGCCGCCCCGGTCCGTCACGAACGCGATCGTCTTGCCGTCGGGCGACCAGGACGGGTGGAGGTCAGCAAACTTGTCGTTGGTGAGCCGGCGCAGGCCGGTGCCGTCCCGATTGATAATGAAGAGATCGGTGAAGCCATTGCTGAAGCCGGTGAAGACGAGCTGTTTTCCGTCGGGCGACCACTGCGGCGTCTGCAGTCCGCTCAGGCCGACGTGGATGCGACGCTCTTCGCGGTCGCGCTTCACGTCGAGAATCACCAGGTCATCGCGGTCTTTGTGCTTAGCCGAGATCGCGAAGGAGCGGCCATCGGGAGAGAACGCCCCCGCCGAGTTGATGAAGCGCAGGCTCTCGTAGTTGTTGTTCTGCGTCGATTTCACCAGCCGCCGCTTGACCCGTCCCGTCTCGGCATCCGCCAGCCAGAGATCGATGAAGAACCCGCCCTGATCGCCGAAGTATGCGATGTCCTTGCCGTCCGGCGTCAGCGCCGGCGCGAGGAAGATGCGCCCGCGCGAGTGGCGCTGGGTCAGCGTCGGCTGCGCGATGCGCCGGGCGCGATAGTGGTCGCCCAGCTGCGGCAGGAACGTCGTCTGGATCGCGTCGCGCCAGTCATTCGAGAGATCCTCGAGCGAGCGGCCCAGCGCGCGCTTGAACGCGGCGTCGAGTCCCGACGTCGCGGAG
>WNFR01004406.1_pt1 | contig 14455 bp, 22 predicted proteins | sample 5400221 | NCBI WGS metagenome assembly WNFR01 (sample SAMN13153357, study PRJNA577476) | soil metagenome | isolation source: 40 cm soil under Madrone tree | place: USA:California | collected 2016-06-14 | reverse complement strand
ATCCGGAATGATGATGCCGCCCTTCTTGACTTCCTTCTCCTCCTCGCGCTTGACGAGGATGCGGTCATGTAACGGACGAATCTTCATGGTTCGCTCGCCTCCCGATGGTAAGGGGTGGAACGTGGTGGGTGATCCCGATTAGCGGGGTGCCTTCTCACCGCAACGTCACGGCCAACGATCTGGCAGGTCCCGATCAACAGCACTTGCAGTACCGCGGGGGATTGACCCCACACGGTCCTGCGGAAGGCCTGTTCAAAACGGGCCCTTCGACTGGCGACGGCCGAGCTCGATTAGGCGGCCTTGACTTCGATCATCCTCCGCGTCGTGGCGCGCGGCGCGGGGACCCGCACCTCGAGCATGCCGTTCGCGCCCTTGGCCTCCACTTGGGCGGCGTCGACGCCCTCGGGCAGCGCGAAGCGCCGCTCGAATGCGCCGTACGCGACCTCGCGGACGAAATAGTCCTTGCCCGCGCTGTCGGGGTCGGCCTTGCGCTCGCCCTTGACGGTGAGGACGTTGTCCATCACGGACACCTCGACGCCCTTCGGATCCACGCCCGGCAGGGCGAGCTGGATGACATAGGTGTCGTTCTCGAGCCGCCCTTCCGCGGCGGGCAGCCACGATGCGGCCGGTTGAACCGCCTCGTCCGCGGGGCCGTCGAAGAACCTCGGGAACAGTCCGTTGACGTCGTGGTGGTGGTGAAAGTGCAATTTCGGCATGTAGGGGGACCAGCGAGTCATGGTGGTCATGGCGTGTTCCTCTCTAGACATCTCCTATGGTCATCTATACCTACGCAGTCTTTATATAAGATATATCGTCATTAGGCCATACGTCAAGCGAAATCGTCTGAACGCAGTAGTGAGGGATGAGTCTGAGTGCGCCCGAATTGGGCACACGTTGGGGCCCGGCTTTCTCAGGGGTGGCGTTGAGAGTGGGGAGCGAAACCGCAGACAACGCCTGTTACGTCAAGCCGAACCGGCAAGGCCATCCCAGACGCCCTCCCACGATGCTGTGCCATCGCGGGTGAGCGGAGATCCGAGGCGCTACTTCGCAGCAGCAGTCTTGAGGAGTGCGGATGCGCAGGCCTCTGCCACCGCACGATTGGGGTCCACTTGCCCCGGGAATGTCACCCATCCACTTTTCATCACGAATTCTGTCTGATCATAGGACGACGTGATGGCCGTGAGCTCGCCGAGCTTCTTGGCCCGGGCCACATCGGCTTTCTCTCCTGCGAGACAGACTGGTACCAGCGCTGTAGTGACCGCGGCATCCGCCTGCTTCAGCGCCACTTCGTGCGCCGTGCTGCTCGTCGTCCAGCCTCCCCAATTGAACCCCACGATCATGGTGAGAATGCTACCGATCACAGCACCCCAAACCCCTGGCTTAACCCACGCGCGGTGCACTTGCATGGAGCACCTCCTGGTACTTCGGAGAATGTGTGAGTAGGACACTCGAAGCGTAGCGGGCGCTGTCCGGCCTGGATAGTGGACCAAGGGCCCACTACGATCTGTTTTGGAGTTGGCGCACCAGAACGGCCACCTAGCCTGGTAGCCTCTGCCTGCCTTCCCCCTAGCTGGAAAACCCGCCGCAACTTAGAGAGCCGCATCCCCGCCAGCGGAAACACAATCTGGCCTCGCTCGTTCAACGAGTAATCCTGCGAGGACGAGGCGATCTCCTCCGTTGGATCCGCCCAACGACGCCGAGCAATGCCTGCTCGTCGAAGGATCCGATACTGGCCCAAAGGCCTATGCCAACCCTGTTGCTTGGGCCGTCTCCTGCGGATCAGTCCCAGCCCCGTGATGATGTTGCCGACATTCACGGGACCCAGATGGCCTCCGCGGAGACGCTCAACCCGGGAGAAGATCCCTTCTCCTTGGAGGGTGCTTGGCTCGCGAAATGGGGTAGATCGAGGGCACCGTCGGCCGGGCGACTCGCCACCGCGCAACCGCTTAGAAACCCCACAACTAGTGTCGCCTGCAGGAATACCACTGCGGCACGCCGGATGCCTTCATTCGGTCTCATCGCACTTCCTCCGCGCTCTCGGTTGCCTCATAGCCCATGCCCACCAGGTCGTGTCATCCCGGACATTCGGCACACGCCTCTGCAGTGCCTCACTGGAAAAGCTGCTAGTCGGACGCGTCACAGTTGCCTGCCGAGGTTCACTCTACTCGGCGTCCGCTGGCGAGCGTACTGGACCTTGGTCCAACCTCATGCTCCTGCTGTCCGTCCAGGACCATGGGAGTGCATTCTCCGGCGCATCGTACAGGGAGCGGGGCGTGAGCAGCGGGGCGACCGGACGAGCGGTGTCTCTGAAAGGAGACCCCGGAATCTCGTCAGGAATCGAGGCGGTGGCCAGGTGAAGAATCAGACTCCGGCTCCCGGTGCTGTCAAGCCCTCTCGTGACAGTCGGCAAACACGGCCGATCTAGTTCTGCGGTCACTGCGCAAACGCGCAGTGACCGGCCTTGACCGGTCCCGGCCCCGACGCTAATCTCGGGCCAGTTGACTCGCGAAAGGCCAATGGCTCCCCCGACAACCACTCGATGAAGAATGCCAGAACCTGGAATTACCGATGACGAGGGCGTCCCGCAAGGTAGCATCCCCCCGTGTCGTTTGCATCGAGGATCTGCGACCTTTGGCGCGTCGCAGGGTGCCGAAAGCCGTGTTTGACTATCTGGACGGCGGCGCGGAAGGCGAGGTAACGCTTCGCGAGAATTGCCGCGCCTTTGAGGATGTGACATTCCGACCGCGCCATGCAGTCGCGATCTCGGAGTGCGATTTGCGTACCCGCGTGTTGGGTTTCGACCTTGCCCTTCCCTTCTTGCTTGGTCCTGTCGGATACAGCCGTCTTATGCACTCGGGCGGCGAAGTGGCGGCGGCTCGGGCCGCCGGCAAGGCTGGCACTGCTTATATTCTCTCCACCATTTCGGGACACAAACTGGAAGACGTGAAAGCTGGTTCGTCCGGGCCTGTGTTCTACCAGCTCTATCTGATGGGCGGGCGGACAGCCGCCGAGGCGGCCATTGAACGAGCACGCGTCGCGGGGTTCGCCGGTTTGGTGGTCACCATCGATACCCCCGTATCCGGGATCCGCGAGCGAGACTATCGGAACGGCATGAAGGAGTTGATCAGCGGCAGCCTGCTCGAGAAGCTTCCATTTCTTCCGCAAATATTCTCCCGTCCAGGTTGGCTCATCAGTTTCTTACTGGACGGCGGTCTGCCGGCGCTCCCCAACGTTGTCATTCCCGGCAAGGGGCCTATGCCGCTCGTCGATATCAATGCCGCACTCTCGCGCTCCGCGGTGACATGGGCCGACCTGCGTTGGATCCGCGATTGCTGGCGCGGTCCGGTCGTGATCAAAGGGGTCCTGACCGGCGACGACGCGCGTCGCGCCATTGATGCCGGCGCTGCAGCAATTTCGGTTTCGAATCATGGCGGCCGTCAGCTCGACGGCGTCCCGGCCTCGTTGCGGGCTTTACCAGAGGTGGTGGCCGCGGTAAACGGTCAGATTGAGGTATGGATGGACGGCGGAATTCGCCGCGGCACCGATATCGTCAAGGCACTGTGCCTCGGGGCTCGCGCGGTCCTCTGTGGACGCGCCTATGCCTACGGTTTGGCAGTATCGGGCGAAGCAGGGATCGCCCGAGCCATTGAGATATTGCGAGCTGATCTGGAGCGCACCCTACGGCTGCTCGGCTGTCCGTCGACGGCCGCCCTGGATCGGTCATCTGTGAATGTCCCAAAGGGTTGGGAGTAGAGCTGATTTGAACTGGCCGCCCCCCCGGCGGCCTACGGGCCGATCTCAGACCCGCGGTGGGATACGGAACCTAGGTTCGTGTTCGGGTACTAAGGCGGCGAGTGGCAACAGTCTTTCGATGATGAGCACCCGAGTGAATCGAAGGATAGTGGCCTGAGTGAGCGTGGTGAGTTGGCGCATGGCGGAATGGTGTCCGCAGGTGCCAGCCGATCGGAGAACCGATCGGCGATCAAAGGACTACTGCGGTGTTCCCAAACGCCTCCCAGATGGCAAGCTCCATCGGTGCCACAAACAGCCGGGGCATAACGGAACCGTTCACGCCTGCTGGTGCGGTCTGAAATTGGAGCTTGCGAGCCCCTGAGCCAAAGGGCAAGTGCCGCGACACTACTGAGCCCGGAGCGAATCCCCGATGTCGATACTACCCCGGCGTACAAAGTGGCGGGATCCTGTGCCACCGTGCCCCAAGGCGGGAGCTCTTCAGTACTGGACCGAGCCACCCCGCTGCCGGCTGCATAGGATTCTCGACGATGGCCACCGCCATCAATGCCATGAGAGTCCCGGACACACTGGCGACTCCCACACCTGCCCGTGCGGGCGGGATTGGAAGTAGAGTTGACGCAGAAGGAGCTGCGCGCGTCCGATTCCCATATTTCCGCGAGATCCCCGAAGATGCGGCCGAGATCCTTCTCGGACCGTCGTGGACGGCCGGAACCTGGGGTCCCGTCCGCCGCCCCGTTGTTCGCCGCGCTGTCTAGTTCAGCGGGGTCGTCCACAACGCCGGGGGAACCCCGGCGAGCTGCGCGAGCAGGGTAGTCAGGCGTCGCTGGTGGTCGTCGGTGAAGAAGAAGGCCAGCCCGTCTCGGTCGACGCGCCACACGATCGCTTCGACATCGAGCGACGACCCGTCGGGCGGGTGGAAGTGCAGCTGAGCGACGCTGCCCTCACCGAGCCGCTCCGTCGGCCCCACCTTGGCCCCCCGGCCACTGACATTGACGGCCTGAAGGAGAAAGACCCGCTTCCCGGCCTCCACCACCACGGGCCACGACACGGTGAATCTCGGGTATCGCCGTGGGCGTCGCTGGGTGGCATATCCCTCTCGAAGTGCCGCATTGGAGTGGACAGGGCGTGTAGCAGGAGAACCATCCGTTCCAGATCCGGGCCGTGCACGCATGTGGGCCTCCTCCGGAATATGGGATGCGCTGCCGTCCAAGCCAACTGCATCCTTGCATAGGACGCTACCAGCGCAGTCGGAACGCCGCATATTGGCCTTTGGTCCAACCCTCATCCCGGCACTAAGCGGCCATGCGCCCAGGCCTCGTCCCGTCCGGTCACCCCGAGCCTGGGACTGTCGAGGACTTTGGGAAGCGACGCAGGCCCGCGGGACTCTACTTAGCCTTCGGTCGCTCGCGCAAGGGCGAGGGCAGTCTGAACGAGTCCGGAGGGGCCGCCCTGATAGACGAGGAAGCGAGATTCCCATGCCGGCTCGAACTTGGTTTTGTAGTGGCGGAGCCCCTTGTAGGAGAAATACCGATTGAGGTGCTCAAAGAGTTGATGGAGCCCGCGTTCCTGGAGCGAGGCTCCCGGACGGTCACCCACCCCGGCGAACGGCGCGAGCCCCAGGTTGAAGGTGTGGTACCCCTCGCCTCTCAAGAGGAGCAGGAGTTCCATCAGCAGGTAGTCCATGCCTCCGTGGGGAATCTCGAGCCGGTGGCGCATGAGATCGATGGTCGCCTCGCCGGGCCGGTACGCCGGGACCTCATTGACGAAGGCGACCAGGCTACCGGTTGCGGTGTGGAGTCCCACCAGGGATGTCTCGCCGATGTAACTGCGCTCGAGGCGCCCAAGCGTGAACCTGCGCTCCCGACGCCCGGGAAGGGCGAGCCACTCGTCCGACACCTGCTGGACGACGTCCAGCAGGGCGGGGGCGTGCGGCGGAAGGTGGCGGATCACCCGGTAGCCGATCTCACGGAACTGACGTCGAGCGCGCCGAAACTCCCGACGCTCGACGGTCTGGGTGGCAAACTGGTCCAGGTCGACCACAGCGACTTCGCCGATCTTAAGCACCGCGAAGCCAAACCGGGCGTAGAGGGGGAGCAGGTCAGGCAGCACCTGATAGAAGGCAACTCGCCACGCGTTGTCCTTACACAAGCGGAGGAAGCTCCGCACCGTGTCCTCCACCTCTTCTCCCGGGCCAACCGGGTCGCCCAGGCAGAGGGCGACGCCCACTGCGGTGTGATAGGCGATAACGCTGCGCCGGGTCTCTGAGAAAAAGTAGGACTTGTCCCGCCACAGCTTGAAGAAGTCCAACGCCGATCGGCCATGGTGGGACACGATGTCCTTGGCCAGGGCACGTTCCGCGGGAAGGGTCCGCAGCTCGTAGGCCACCGGACGGAAGAGGCTCGCGGCGCCGACGAGTGCGGCCAGGAGGCCGAGGAGTCGCAGGGAATCGAGAAACCACTGGGCCTGCCGAGTCTGCGCGACAAGATCCGGATTCCCGAGGAGGGCACCCTCACGGAGGGTGAGGATGAGCGCATGCCCGAAGTGGAATGTGAGACCAAAGCCTGGAGGACCGAGGAGCCAGAGTCCGATTGCCCCGTAGCCTAGGGTGAGCAGCAGGCTCATGACCAGAAGCGTGAGGCCCTGGCGGAGGGTGATCGGCTCACTGCGGACGGTGAACGCATCACGGCCCGCCACCAGGAGGGTCAGGGTGGCTGCCGGCACCAGTGGAGTGTACCAGAGACCACCCCACACGAGCTGGGTGAGTAATGCCAGCGTCGAGATCGTCATAGCGAGCCACCACGCCAAGGCGCGGCGATGGAGCAGATGAAGAGAGAGGTAGGCGAGCAAGAACCCGAACGCGACTGTCAGCGATCGGCTCCAGTGGTAGAGCTCGAATGGGAGCACCAGCGTGATGAGCCGGGGCTCACGGTCAAAGGGAATGAGGAGCGGCTGACCGATGCTGGCGAGCCCGTTGACGAGCGTGGCGCTAGCGACGAGCCTGACGAGCCACTGGCGACGCTCGGATTCCTTGGAGCGGATGGGCCGGAAGACGACAGGCATCGGGCCCCGAGGACTTCTCGTGGTCAGCGACGCCCCTGCGGCCCCAGTGGTGCAGCGGCATGTACTCCACGGAGGGGCTGGTGCGCGTTGGCTGCAGAGAAGGCCGCCCGAACTCGTGGGCAGTGATCGCGTCGTCGCGTGTCTGCACGACAACACATCGCGCTGACTGACAAAGTGGCCTCGGCCTGTCCTAGTACCAGGGTGATCGGCTCGTCGGCAAATCTACCGACCTTCATCGGCAGAAGCGTCGCGCCTGAGGTAGGCCACGCCCTTCTTGCCGATCAGCACCGACCCCAGAAAGAACATCCCCCAGCTCAGCCGACAGCCCCATTTGCCACTTCCTCCTTCCGCCACGCCGAGATCGAAAAGAAGCGCACCGCCGGATACGCAGGATAAATCCCAAAGCTCAACCATCAAAATGACGCCCAGCCAAAACGGAATCCCCCCCAGGGTGGCCTTCGGCTCACACTGTTTCTGGTCGCCTCCCTCCTCCATGGCCCCAACCGCCTCTTCAGCGCACCCCTTTGGCGAACTCGCTCTCTTGGATGAAGCGCCAGCCTGCGCGCTCCGCAGCACCGCGGTCGTCGCTCGCACCGGACATGCCGAGGATGTTGCCGACCATCACGTAGTCATCCCCCGGAATGTACTGCCGCAGCTGGCGCAAAAAGTCGTCCTTCTCGATACCGCATGGCCCCACGAACGAGCAGATATGGTGCCAGTCCGGACAGTGCAGTGTCACCATCGCCCAATTCCCACAGAGGCCGACGATATGGCCGTGCTCGCGCAAGGTGACGAGATCGACCAGCTTCACAGGACCCTTGCTGACCTCCAGTGTCTCATCCACGTCGAACGCGTACACGACCATAGCGGTGTCCTCCAGCCACGGCGTGGGTATCGTAGTCCGTTCCCGAAGCCCAGCCGATCTCGACGAATCCTTCGCGAATCACGCGTGTGCTTTGTGAAAGGCGGCCAGGAACACCACCGCACTCAGGCCAGCGAAGGCGTAGATGAAGGCTGTCAACAATCTAGTGGCCGGAATCAGACCGTGCAGAACATTCAGTACGTCGAAGATGACACCCGTCATCAGCAGAACCGTTAGCCTGACCGTTCCGACCAGTGCCAGACATGCCGCATGTCTTCGGTTCGTGGTAGGAGTATGAATGTTCTCAACGCCCGTCTTCAAGTGACGGATGGGACGGTTCGCTTAGCCGCCCTCCACACCAAACTCGGTCCTGGTGCTGGTGCTCTTCGTCCAGAAATACATCGTGAGCGGGCTCACCTTCGGAGCGATGAAGAGTTGAGCGAGAGTGGGAACGACGGACAGGCCGCCCTTAATCGCGCCCAGGGCTGCGGCGGCGAGCAGGGGCGTCCTCATACCGCCACGAGCCCCGAGAAGGGGACCCGCAAGAACGTCAGGAGGTTGGCGGTATGTTTCACTTTGGTCAGATGAGGTCCACCTCGAAGATCAGGCAGTTCGACTTTGGTGACTACGGACCCTGCAACCATCGAAATCGCGTCGACAACCCCGAGACCGGCGAAGCTGCGTGCGCCAGCAGAATCTTCCGCTGACATATCACCAAGCTCTTATGAGGGCTCGCGTAGCACCCTAGTTGGGATTGGCACTCGGGGCCAGTATTCCCCAGAGATACGGCCGCGCCCTCTCATGTTCGAGTTCCTACTGAACTACTGACCTGTCCAAGCGAAACGGGACTCGAACCTGGAAGGCTCGTCCGCCGGGTCATGACGCGCCTTCGCGGCTCACCGGCAAGCTGAACTGGAACGTGGCCCCGGCGGTCACGTTGTTCGCAGCGCTCAGCCGGCCCCCGTGCGCGTCGACGATGGTGCGCGCGATGGCCAAACCCATGCCAAGCCCCTCGGTCTTGGTCGTGAAGAGCGGGTGGAATAACTGGTCCACGTTCTTCTCATCGATCCCGGTCCCTGCGTCCTGCACTGAGACCGCCACCGCGGCCGCGACGTCCCTGGCCGTCCGGATGATGAGGGTCCGTTGCCCCGCGCCGGACTCGTGCATGGCGTCCAGGCCGTTGAGCACCAGGTTCAGCACCACCTGCTGCAGCTGAACCCGATCGCCTCGCACGGTCGGCAGATCGGCGGCGAGCTCGAGGCCCAGCGATATGCCCCGGCCGATCGCGTCGCTCTGCATGAGCCTCGCCACTTCTCTGACGAGCTCGTTGAGGTCGAGGAGTACGAATTCGAGGCCGCCCTTCTTGACCAGGGCACGCAGCCGCCGGATCACCTCGGTGGCCCGCCTGTCGTCCGTCACGATGTCGCGCAGGATCTCGCGCACCTCTTCGAGATTCGGGGCGGGGGCGGCGAGCAGGCATTCGGCCACCTGCGCGTTGCTGAGGATCGCAGTCAGCGGCTGGTTCAGCTCGTGGGCCAGCGACGCGGTGAGCTCGCCGAGGGCCGACACCCGGCCAATGTGCGTCAGATCCTGGCGAAGTCGCTGCGCCTCGAGCTCCCCCTGCTTGCGTGACAATGCGTTGGCAAAGACTTCTCCGAGGAGGTGCAGCTGCTCGATCAGCTCGTCTGACCTCGCGCGCTCGGCGCCGACGGTGCCGAACACGAGCCCTCCCACGACGATGCCGCTCACCAGCAGAGGCACCGCGACCTGGGGCTTGACGCGGTTGCTGAGGTAGCTCCGCCGGTCCACGGCCGCCTCATCCGGAAGCTCTTCGAGCCGCGCAAAGCGGACGACGTCGCCGCTTCGCAGTCGGGCCGTCATCCACGGGAACTTGCCGACGTCCATCCATTCCTCGATCGCCCACGAACGCGCAAGTGGTGCCGTCCCGGGAGAACTCGATCAAGCTGCCGCGATCGACGCCGAAGAAGTCGACGACCTGGCGCAGCCCGCGCTGGACCTCCCGATCGAAATCGGCAGCGGACAGGTGGCTGAACGCCGTGGACAGGGAGGACAGCAGCCTCTCGAAGCGCAGGCGCTCCGCGAGCGAGAGCTCCATCCGCTTCCGCTCCAGCGCGTTCGAGAAGGCCGCGCTCAGGAGGCGGAGCCGCTCTACCAGATCATCTGACCAGGCGCGTTCAGAACGGACGGCGCCCAAGGAGAGTACGCCGAGCATGGGACCGCTGACGCGCAGGGGCAGGCAGATCTTCGAGCGCGTGCCCGCGCGCCGAAGGTTGGCCCGATCGAGCGCCGCCGCCGCCGGAAGCTCATCGATCCGGGAAAAGCGGACGACCTGTCCGCGCCGCAGGGTTTCCGCCGCCCAGGGGAATTGCTCGTCGTCCATGAGGCGCGGCATGTCCTCGAAACCCGGACGCGCCCAGACGATGCGAACGACCGGCTCACTTCCGGCGTATTCGTCGAGTTGGCCCTGATCCACTCCCAGGAACGTGACGACCTGCTGAAACCCACGCTCGATCGCCGCGTCGACGTCGGCGGCCGCGAGGTGGATCAACCCGGCCGAGAGCTCTGAGAGGAGCGTCTCAAACCGCAAGCGCTCCTCCGGCACGAGCTTCGCCCGTCGGCGCACTACACGGTCAAGCAGGTGTCGCGGCCCCATCTCAGCCGCCCCCGCCCGGCGCCGCGCCCACGATCACGCATCGCTCGGTCGCGAGCGGACCTGAGGAGGATCCTCGCAAGGCGTCTCCCGTCAAGTGTAACAGCCCATTTCCCGGCCGCCACTATGGTAGGTGCACAAGACCGCGAATGTCTGTCGGATACCCGACATAGGAGGTCAGCGGGACTGGGCGGAGCGAAGGGAGCTATCTGCGAGACACGGGAGGCGGGGTACGACGGAGGCTAGGCGCGAAAGAGGCGATCGAACTCGCCTTTCACAATGCGGTAGCACTGACAGGCTGCCGCTTCCAAACCGAACGATTGAGGATGGTGAGCCGCCCACGACGGTAGCGGATCAGCCCCGCCCTCTGCAACGCGCTGGCCGCCTCACTGGCGCTCCCGCGATTCACGCCCAGCATCATCTGCGACAGGAATTCTTGATCGGACCTGATCTCGCGGGACAAGTTGGACGAGTTCACAGACAGCCTCGGTCTCCCACGTGCGCCAGAAGGAACCGCTGACGCCCACTCACTGACAGGAGTCAGCAGACGCGGCGCGCATCACGCCGATCCGACAACCTTCCCGATGACGTCGAGCAACGCTTGTCCGTCGAAGGGTTTCGCCAGATACCCGGCCGGTCTGGATCTCGCGATGCGCTCGCGAGTGTCGGCATCATCGTGTGCCGTGATGAAGATGATCGGGATAGCGACCCGCTCCGCCATCAGGTGCTCTGCGAGGTCGAACCCGCTCATGCCGTTCAGATGAATATCCAAGACCAGGCAGGCGGTCCGGTCCGACGGGGATGAGGCGAGAAACTCGTGGGCCGACGCGAACGTCTCAACGGAGTACCCCGCTACCTTGACCAATCTCCCGAGTGCCCGGCGCACCGAGAGATCATCGTCAACGACGGAGATCAGGCGACCGACGTTGTGCATGGAGTCCTAGGGTTCGAGTGCATCGTACTTCGCGGGGCTGCGCGCGATATGGGACCTTGGTCCAACCCCATCGGTTGCGACGCCCGAGGCCAGAGCCGAGACGCTCAGAACGTGACTGCGATGACACCCGCTTCGTCGGCCAACTGGACGAGTCCGGTAAGTGAGCCGGCCCGAATCTTCCTCCATGACCCGGGTTCGATGCACTGTGACCTCTTCTCGACGATTCCCAACTCTCCCGCCGCCTGCTTGTTCAACATCCTGGGTACCACCGGGCGAAGACTCCGGCCTCCCGCGGAGTCATTCCCGGATCTCTGCGACCGGGCCTCTTCCCGCCGGGCCTGAAGCGAGATCGCCACAGCCCGTTCGACGACATCGAAGACCTACCGGTCGTTCACCGACTGCGTGCATGAGCATCGACGGCCCCGTTCTTCATGGCCTGGCCGTCGGCCGCGCGATGCTGGCAGGCTTCATCGTCGAGAGCGCAGTTGGCCGTTCGAGCGGATGCGCCGCCGCCTCGCGAGTGGCTAGGAGTTGGCCCCGCAGCGCGTCATTGCTTCTCGGATCGCCGTACGGCTTCGTGTGGATCGTGTCCCCGGTCACAGCAGGCTAGTCTCGGCCGCAATCTCCGCATAGCGCTCGGTCCGGCCCTGCGACCAGCGATACTCGATCGCGATGGTACTGCCCTCGATCCAGCCAAGTTCGCGCAGACGTGCCACAAAAGCAGCCGTCCATGGACCAAAGGCCGAAGCATCCGCGCCTAAGAACCCGATGGTCGGCAACTTGCCAGCCTGCTGCGCCTCGGCGGCGAGCGGCGCGGCGAGGAGACCGCCAGCCACGGTGCCGATGAACGCTCGTCGGTCCACTCCTAAGCCCTCACTTGGCCGCCTGGTTTAGGAGGGACGGGGCGGGGCGGCCAGCAGCGACCTTACTACAGCCGAGTCACTTGGGGTGAGCCGTGGAAGTGGCTGGGGGAGGCGCTTTAGCCGGGTGGACGATACGGCCGACGCACGAGCACGCCAGCCAGACACACGCGCCGTCCCTCCCGCCGCCTAGATCGCCGCATCGCTGGTGCTCAGCGACGAAGGCCACCAAGGCGGCGAGGGTGCCTGGCATGGGGCGGCGAGATTACCACGAGACGAGCGCGTGTTGAATAGAATCCGAAGGGGCACCCTCGACTCATCCCCCTCGCCCAGAGGCACTCAACAGACGGCTACCGGCAGAGTTCGAGTACCTGTCCAACCTCGGCCGCGCGGTACTGTTCGACGGAGACCCGGTGCCAGCTGCCCTCGGCGTCTTGTACCCAATAGTCGTGCGCGATCTCGGGCCGGCGAATCTCTTTGAGCCCGCCCGTCTCGGCAGTGTAGCCACGCGGAATCGTATCGAGGCGTCCGCGTTCTTCCTTCTTCGCTACCGTGATCGACGTCTGCTGACACGAGAGGCTGGCGCAGCCGGAAGAGACAAGGACCAGCACAGCGGCGATCACAGGGTTGGCGCCCTTCAGGATCTTGTCCACGTATGTGGCGGCGCCGGAACAGGTCCGGTTATTGGGGCGCTTCGGATACCCAGCCGCTCGCTTCCATGCACCTGCGGTACATATTGCCTTGTCGTTTGGCGTCCGCGCTGGCGCCGACTGGGACTGTCATTAGATTTCCATTGGCGAGCCACGACACCCGAGGCTCCTGTACACAAGAGTCGCTGTCCCGCCTGAAGTCAGCCACGTCCGAGCCAGCCTTGCTGTAGCTGTGGACGGGTCCAGTGCACCCAACGAGCGGCACCAACACCGAGAAGAGCAGCACTGCGAGTCGTAGCATGGGCAAGTCCCCTTCCGGTCAATGGTCCGTCATCGCCTCGCTCGTGGCCATAGGACCTTGGTCTCATGCCCACGAGTCAGAGAAGTATCCACACCGGCTCGCGCCGCGACTCGGTCCGCTTCGCCCGGTAGCGAGCGCGGTTTCGCTTCGGTCGGCGTGGCGCGAGGATTAGAGGGTCCAGGCGCCCTGACCGGTCGACGGCGGCCACGAGCGCGTCTCGCATCGACGCCTGGCGCGCGAGCGCACTAGATCGGGTCGCCATTGTGATCGACGCGGACCGCGCGCCTCTCACCACCTGGGCCCGCGCCTTCTTCGAGCGGCACCCCCTCCTGCGCGATGGCGTCAGCCTCGCGCGGTGAAGCGGTCGAAAGCGGCGTCTGGAATCACTGTCCATACCGGGGCTGGATGATCCCCCCACCCCGTCCATGGCCGCCGCGATGATGCCGCTCGAGCTCGCTCGAAGCCGCCCACGAACAGCAGGCACCGCCTGACCTCGCTGGGGTTGATGGTCAAGCCTCGGAGATAAACGGCATGAACGGGTGCATCGGGCCTTCCGGCCCACATCCCCATACGCCCCGCCTCCTGGCCTTGAATAGGACTCGGCGACGCTCAGTCTCTTAGACGGCCTCTGGGAGGGGCCTTGCATGGACGCAGCCGAGCAGAAACGCAGTGAGGAGTCGTGCCCACACCCGCATTTCCTTCAGGAGCGGAGCTTCCACGGAGCGGGGACCGGGGACTTCTACTGCACCCTCTGCGGGATCGACAAGGCGCTCGTGAAGCCACGCAAGCCGTCTCCTTGACCCGTGAGTGATCTTGCGTGATCCGACGCGCTCGCGGGCGTGTTCTGGACTGCGCGAGCGTCGGAGGAGTGCGCTTCTGTCGCGAAGGCGAGAGAGTGAAGCGCGAGAGGGATCAGCGAGTTACGGCGAAGTGTCGGAAAAGACTGAGGGGCGGCTCGTCACCGCCCCTCGATTCAGGGTCATGTGCCCGCAAGGGTGTGGGGGGTTCGAGTCCCCCCTTCGGCACCAGTAGAATCCAGACGGTAGGGCTTCACCCTCCGAGTGTACCCGCGCCCGGCGCGACGCTCCGGCTATCCTTTCAACGCGCCGAGGGTCAGCCCGCGCACGATGTGCTTCTGCACGAAGAACGCCATCACGAGCACGGGCAGCGTGATGATGGTCGAGGCGGCGGTGAGCCCGCCCCAGTTGAGCGAGTCGTAGGACACGAAGTTGAAGATCGCGACTGGCAGGGTCCGCGTGTGGTTCCCCGCGATCACCAGCGAGAAGATGAAGTTGTTCCAGGACGAGATGATCCCGAGGATGGCGGTGGCCACGAGGCCGGGGCGCGCGAGCGGCAGCGCGATG
>WNFR01004405.1_pt1 | contig 14455 bp, 9 predicted proteins | sample 5400221 | NCBI WGS metagenome assembly WNFR01 (sample SAMN13153357, study PRJNA577476) | soil metagenome | isolation source: 40 cm soil under Madrone tree | place: USA:California | collected 2016-06-14 | reverse complement strand
CCGCGCGCAGAATTATTTACATAGGCTTCGAGATCGGCCACGCGCTGCTCCAGCGATGGCGCCGCGGTGGGTGAGGACGCAGTGGTCTGGGCGCCGGAAAATTGCGCGAACGCCAAAACCAAACAGACAAGCGGAACGCGAATAAGCAGGCCCATCTTCACGCGCAGCGTTTATAAAGCCTTGCATTGAACATCGGCAAGGAAAACTCCGCCGGGCGGCTGGCCAGGCCCGGTTAAGGAGCCCGGCGGAGTCTCTCCCTCAAATTTCTGTAGAGGCGCGTGTCCTCCCGCGCAGCCACGGTCGCTACTGAGGACAGCCTACAATTTCCTGGATCGACATCTACTTTTTCGGAATCGCTCGCAGAATCAGATTGCCCAGCCAATCGGGATTGGCGACGCCTTCACGATAGGCATTCAATGATTCGACCGAAGAATTAACGCGCAGATTGCTGTACGACTGATCGAGATTTTGCCAGCGCTCGTGCCAATAAACCGCAGCTTTAATACGCGGATAACGCGTGCGGAAAAGATTGAGGCCTTGTTTGATCCATTCGGGCTTCCGCATGCCAGGTTCATTAACATCGTACGGGAATTCGCCGGTCGCCCATTCCGCGATCATGACTGGCTTCTTCGGATCGAGCCTGCACATTTCCTCATACGGCCAGTCAACCAGCGAAGGAATGTCCGGATTCGGCTCGTCCTTGTATTGCTGACCGTAAACGCTCAGGCCAAGCCAATCGACGTAATCGGAGCCGGGATAATAAGATGGCGCGGCATTCCACGTGTCGAGCGGATAGGAATAATTGTTGGTGTGAAACATCCACTTTATGTTGGTGGCGCCGCGGGCGCGCGCCCGATCAACGACGTGGCGATACGCCGTCCGGAAAACTTCCGGCCCTTTCCAGTTGTTGTGCTGTTTGTCCCATTCGGCACCGCCGTAATAGCTTCCCGACCACGGGAACCACGTCCCGTTCATTTCGACACCGAATACTACGATTACTGGATGACCAAAATTCCGGGCGGCGGCGGCCCACTTGTCGATGTAATCGTCCCACTTACCAGCGATAATCTCGTTTAAACTGAACTTGTCCGGCCCGCGATCTTCTTCATACGGCTTGTCCCAAGGCGACCAGAAAACGAGCGGTAACGAACCGTGTCGCCAGATGACATTAAGATTGTCGATGGGAAAGTTTTGTTCGCCCCAATAGCTCGACGAAGCGATGATGGCCTGATGTTTACCCACCATCTGCTCGAAATCCTCAATTACCTCAAGGCTGACGTCGTCCTCCTCGTCGCCAAAATCCATAAACGCACCGGTGTATGCTCCGTGTTCGGGTATAACGACCTCGCCTGCACCGGGCTGTTCGACAGCGGCACGTTTATGACATGCGCATAATAAAAAACTGGCCATCATCACCAAACTAATGATGGCAAAAGACTCCCGGGCCCGCATTTGGCTGGCAAACTCTCTGCAGAGGAATTGGTTGTCCAGCACAACCGCGGCTTGCCTCATCCACCTACTGATAGCAACGGAAGCGCGCGGCGATCCCAAGCCTTTTGCAGTCACGGCGACGGTGGATGCCGATCATTGCGTTAACAAGTTTGTCCCCTCTGAAGCGTTGGGCGCAGGCTTGGACGGTCATGAGCGAGGCGAGTGCGCCCGAATGTTCACGGACAAGAACATTGCCGAAATGCGATCAGCCGGACTTGGGCCGCTGACCTATCGGCTGCGCACCGAGCTTGCCGGCGAAGTCTGGCATTGGAATCCACGCGGCCGGTGGACTGATCCGGTTCATCAATGTGGATATTGGACCTCGGACGATTCCATTGCCGAACCGATTAACGTTTCGTATGGCTATCGGTTGCCGCGGCGCGGAAACACCATCGATCAAGCAAATGATGATGGTTACTCGCGCATCACTGACGGCGATAGCGATTCGTTTTGGAAAAGTAATCCATATCTCGATTCGCATTTCACCGGCGACTCCGAAGACGCCCATCTGCAATGGGCAGTGATCGATCTGGGCGCGCGCAAGCCGATAAACGCCATCCGGATTCATTGGGGCACGCCGTACGCGACACGGTACCGCGTCGAATACTGGCCGGGGGACGATCCGATGCACCTGCAAGCCGATGATGATGACAACTGGCAGTCATTCGTGCACGGAGATGTCAACAATGGTCACGGCGGCGATGAACTCCTTCGGCTCTCCCAGCACCCACGTTGGGCCCGATTCGTGCGAATCGTGATGAGCCGGAGTTCGCGAACAAGCGCGCAACCCTCGGACGATATTCGCGACCGCGTTGGATTTGCAGTCCGCGAGATCGACATCGGCAGAATCGACGACAAGGGGCATTTTCAAGATTGCGTCCATCACGCGTCGGATCGACACAAGCAGACGATCGTATATGTGTCATCGACCGATCCCTGGCATCGCACGACGGACATCGACTACGACGTCGAACAGCCGGGCCTGGATTTTATTTTAACGAGTGAACTCAGCAACCACCTGCCAGTGCTCGTTCCGGTCGGCGTTTTGTACGACACACCGGAGAACGCCGCCGCCGAGGTCAACTATCTTTTGAAGCGGGAATACCCTTTGCAAGGAATCGAGCTCGGCGAAGAACCGGATGGCCAGTGGGTTTCACCGGAAGATTATGCGGCGCTTTATGCCGGAGTCACTCACCATCTCTCTGCGCTTTCTCCAAGCTTGAAGCTGGGCGGCCCCAGCCTCCAGAATTTCGAGGATCAATTACTCACCTGGCCTGACGCCTCGGGCAATCGCTCGTGGATGAATCGGTTTCTGAATTACATCCACAGAGCCGGCTCTCGTTTCGATTTTTTTTCGTTCGAATTCTATCCATTCGACGACGTCTGCTCGGACGCAGCACCAAAGCTATTGCAAACCCCAAAGCGCCTGGGCGCGGTGATAGCCAGCTTACGAGCAGACGGTGTTCCTGCTGCGATTCCATGGTTCATGACCGAATATGGTTATTCGGTTTTCGCGGGGCGCCACGAAGTGGACCTTCCGGGAGCGCTTTTCAACGCCGACACAGTCGGAACATTTCTGACACTAGGTGGAAGAAAGGCTTACCAATACGGATACGAACCAAACTACCTAACCGACGAACTCAAATGCTCGTGGGGCAATCTGATGATTCTGCAGTTAGAGCAAAACAGTGGGCGCCTGAACCGTCTGGCCGGTTATTACGGCGCACAATTAGTCACGAAAGAATGGATGCAGCCCACGAATGGACTGCACGAGATATTTCCCGCAACGGTCAAACAGCAAAACTTGACGTCATCACCCTTCGTGTGCGTGTACCCCGTGCATCAGCCGGACAAGCAATGGGCGCTCCTGGCGATTAACAAGCACCCGAGACGTACAGCTCGACTGAATGTCCAATTCAATTTGTCCCGAGCGGAGCGCCCTGTGACATTCGCCGGTCAGGTCGAGCTAATTCAGTTCTCGCCGCAGCAATATGCCTGGCATGACGACGGGCCAAATGGCCATCCCATCCGAAGCCTGCCGCCAAGACATTTTTCACGAGAGGCATCGCAGTTTTACGACTTGCCGCCGTATTCGCTCACCGTATTGCGCGGAAAGCTTCCAGATTGATCCGTGCTAGACGCGAACCGGCACACTGGCAGTGCGCTCGAGTTTGCCCCAGCTCACCCACGCTCCTTTGAACGCGCGCAGAATTGCTTTCCAAATGCAATAGCTGAGCATCGGACGGTAAATCAAACGCATCGGGAGAATCCGCCAGGCGCGCACGATCGGTTCGCGCTCCAAAATGCAGGCAAGGGTCGCGAGAATGACGTCCATTGCCAAGAACGTGATCACGAACGGCATCACCGCGCGCCACATGCCAAAGGGCAGGGTTGCCAGCAAAAATAAATCCACCATCGGCGTGATGGCCACGAGGATGATCTGGAAAAACCAGATGCTGGGCAAACTGAACCAGCCAAGGGCGCGATAGTTCCAGTTGAACAACATGTCGCGGTGTTTCCAAAGACATTGCAGCGTTCCATATGCCCAACGAAAACGCTGCCGAGCAAGTGTCCGCACACTTTCGGGCGCTTCTGTCCAGGCGATGGCGTCGGGCACGTACACGATTCGTTGCCGGTGTTTGTGCAGCGATAGTGTGAGGTCGGTATCTTCGGCGAGTGTCTGCAAGCTCAGGCTGCCCGCTTGGTCGAGCGCTTCTTTGCGAATAGCGCTGATTGCGCCGGGCACCACCGTGATGCAGTTCCACCGATTGTAAGCGCGTCGATCAAGGTTGAAACCGCAGGTGTATTCGAGCGCCTGACAACGCGCGACGAACGTACGCAAGTTTCCTACTTTCGCGTGACCCGACACCGCGCCGACGCCAGTATCGGCAAACGGCTCGAGCAATCGCGGCAGCGTGTCGCGCTGACATTGCGTGTCGCCATCGATAAAAACCACAATGCCGCGACGGACGGCAGAGAGGGCTCGCTGCAAAGCGCGGGCTTTTCCCCGGTTCTCCTGTTGCAACAAACGCACGCGCGGATCGACAGCCGTAATGCGCTTGACTTCGGCGGCGGTCTCGTCGCGCGATCCATCATCGACCACGATCGCTTCAACGTCTCCTTTGTAATCGGTCGCCAATAGCGCGCGCAACGTGTTTGCGATCACTTTCCCTTCGTTGTAAGCGGCAATGACTACGCTTACGGGCTCGGCAAAATCCGCTCGCGGGCGCCGCCGGAATCGATACGCCAGCCACACGACAATCAGCGTTCTGACGACTACCAGGGCGGTCGCAACGATCATAAACGCCCAAAGAAATTCTTCGATCGCATGATAGATGTGGAAGCCCGTGCTGCTGACTAGTCGCGCATACGGTTGACCATTTCCCGCCAATGGCGGCATCACCGCATCGCGGGTCGTGCCGAGCAACGTGCTCAGAGGCACGACGGTGTCGCCGCGAATGTGCAGCCATTCCAAAATGCGTGGGAGCGCCTCGACAGTCTGGGAGCGGTCGCCACCCGCGTCGTGCAGCAGGATAATGCTGCCATCGCGGCGCTGCTGTTTGACGCGCCGCAGAATAATGTCGGCGCCCGGTTTCGCCCAATCCTGCGGATCGATGCTTTCCAGAACGACCAAATAGTTGAGGTCTTCCGCGATTTGCAGCGGAGTCAGTTCGCTTAATTGCGCCGGGCTAGTATCGGCCGCGTACGGCGGGCGGAACAACGTCGTCGCGCGACCGGTTATGGTTTCGAGCAAGAGCTGTGTCGCGTTCAGCTCGAGCCGGATGTGCTCCGGCCAGCACAGCGCCAGGTTTGGATGATAATAAGTGTGGTTTCCGATCTCGTGCCCTTCATCCACGATGCGACGGACAAGCTTCGGATAGCGTTCCGCATTTGCCCCCACGAGGAAAAACGCAGCCTTCACGTTTGCTCCTTTGAGGATGTCCAGGATCTTCGGGGTCCATTGCGGATCGGGGCCATCATCAAAACTGACTGCAACCTGATGCTCGCCGCCGGCCCCTTGATGGTAGAGGGTCGGAAACTTCGGGAATTTTACGTACTTCGCCGTGAGATAGCCCTCCGCGTCGACAGCAAGCTTGCGCATTCCATCTGAACGACTCTCGTCGACAGTGACAATCTCACCGTCACCCACGTCCGTAATCGTGTCCGTGCCCTTTAAAACTTCGAGCGACTCGTGCGTTTGATTGTCGATCTTGAAGCCGCGCGGCACGCTTAAAGCATCCCAAATTGAGGGGTCTTCGCTGCCGAGCCGATAAAGCGCGAACCCGCCCGCCTTTTGATCGCGCACTTCCCGCAGTTCATTGAGAAAGGTCACCGCATCCAGAAACCAGACGGCATGCTCCTTGTCCTCATCCTGAAAATAGAAATACGGGCTATAACTGGGCCCCTTTACCTCCGCGGTCTCCACTTCCGCATCGTTGGCGCGACTCATTACCTCCGGGAAAGTGATCAGGTCCGCTTTTTTTCCGCCGATCATCCAATCATATCCGTAGCTACCGAGCGCAATGATCCAATGTTTGGTGTCCGTGTCTTCGAGTAAGACGCGCAGCCACCCTTCGAACCATGGACGGGACGCGAGCGGGCCAGGCGGATCAATATCGGAAGTCTCGTCGAACAACATTGCCACAAACCGATCGACGTTGTCCGAGAGCTTATCGAAATCGATGTAGTCCAACTCCTGGCCAGGTTGCACGCACAGCCACAGCTCCTTGTCATCGTCGTGCAACGCGTCGGCAAACTTGTCGATGAATGACGCGATATCGTTTCTATAGGCGGGATCGATTTGCTGCCAGTCGATCACCACGCCCGAAGCCTTGGCATTACGCAAGACGGCGAGCACATTTTGAATGAACCGGTTTTGTCGTTCCGCCGGACCATGCGCCAGGTTCTCGACCGCTTCCGGTTGCCAGCTGTCGCCGACGAGGTTGGTCAGCAGCGGCATCAGGGCAATCCCTTTGTTTGCGGCGAGTTTCGGCAAGCGCGGATCCGCGTCGATTTGCAACTCACCCATGCCATTGATCACCGTCATCCATTCCGGGCAAACATGAGTGATCTGCGCTGCATGCTGCTGGAGCGACGCGTAACTGTACGGATCGCCGTTGGTGTAAAATGCGAGCCGTACTTCGCTGTCCGGTGACTTTTTTCGCGGCCGCGCTGGAGGAGCGGGCGTTGGGCCGCCCAGCTTTTTCGCCGCCTGGCGCGCCGCGCCAAATTTCTGCCACAAAAGCGAGCCCGTCGAGACTTGCCCGGCCGGATTCTGTTTTTGTAATGCTTTCAACTGTCCTTTTAACTGCCGCAGTGAAAACGGGACACTCATTTGCGGCGCGACAAATAGCGTTTGAACAAACAGCACGGTCGCGAGAAAAAACAGCATGCCCGCAATGAGCAGAATCAGGCGCAAGCGCGGCCAACGTTTGCCGGCCGGATCCGAAAAAACAAAGGGCGTAACCGTTTCTGGAGGAATCTCGTACATGGGGCGCTTATAATCGCGTACGCGCAGGAATAAGAAAACCCGATTCTATCAGCTCCTCGTGAGAATCAAAAGCGGCGGAGCACCGCCGCAGTCCAAGACGCAAGCGCGCAATGTGCCTCGAATTCACGGCCACGTTTTGGAGTGCGGCGACGCGTCGCCGCTTTTCCCTCAGGTGGCCGCCAATGAAAGAGTTCGGCGGTTGCAAATCAAACATCCAACATCCAACATCCAGTCCAATGCATATCGAGCCAGATTCACTGCCAACTGGACACCCCGGCATTGCGGCGCGTTTAAAAAAAGGCCCCACGATCCATTCCAGCGCGTGGGTCGTCCCTGGTGCTACGGTGCTCGGCGATGTGATTCTCGGAGAGGAATCGAGCGTTTGGTACGGCGCCGTGCTCCGTGGCGACATTAATCGCATCATTATTGGGCCCCGCTCGAACGTTCAGGATAATGCTGTCGTTCACGTCGATACCAACTATCCAACAACCGTGGGCGAGCTCGTCACCATCGGGCACAGCGCCGTCGTGCACGCGTGCAAGATCGACAATGAAGTGCTGGTCGGGATGGGCGCCATCATTCTCGACGATGTGGAGGTAGGCGCACGCTCCATTATCGGCGCAAATGCGCTTGTCACTCTCGGGATGAAAATCCCGCCCGGCTCACTCGTGCTCGGATCGCCCGCGAAAATCCGCCGGCAACTTGCCATCGACGAACAGAAGGACATCGCCCGCTGGGCTTGGAGCTACGTCGAAACAGCCAAAGAGTTCCGCGAACTTTGCTAATGGTAGGGCGCGACCGCCAGGCGCGCTGCTGTAGCGGCGCTCTATCAGCGCCGAACGGATAATCCGACGGTCATAGATCGCCGCTACAGAATTTTTGCCAGCTCGCGTGCATTCTCCCGCAAAAGCTCCGCTGCACGCGACATGTTTTCCGTTTCGCTCATTCCCGGTCGCGCGTTCTGGTAAACGCCGTCAAAAATTTCCCGCACCTGTCGATCTCCATCCGCGCGCCCAACGATCGCGAAAACGCGCTTGCCAAGTTTTCGCGCTAGCCGCGCCACCCCGGCCGGCGTTTTTCCTTCGAGTGTTTGGCGATCCAAGCTCCCCTCGCCCGTGATGACAACATCGACATCTTTCATTTTCGACTCGAGCTCGACGGCTTCGGCGACGACATCGAAACCCGGCCGAATTTGCGCGCCGCAAAAACTCATCAGGCCGAATCCAAGTCCGCCGGCCGCGCCTGCGCCCGGTCTGTCGCGATAATCGAAACCGAATTCATTCGCGACAACGTCAGCGAATTTAGTCAACGCCCGTTCCAAGATGTCGATCTTATCTTTGCCCGCGCCTTTTTGCGGGCCAAACACTCGCGTCGCTCCGTTTTCGCCAAGCAGCGAATTCTGGACATCGACCGCCGCGATGATCTTGGGGAGCGCCAAACCCTTCGGCTTTGTGATTTCTGCGAGGTGAAGCAGCTGACTCACCTCTTGCTCTTGCTCTTGCTCCTGCTCATGCCCATGCTCGCGCCCGGAATCGAATCGAAAACCCAACGCGCGCGCCATTCCAAAACCGCCGTCATTCGTCGCGCTTCCACCGAGACCAATGATGATCTCGTCCGCGCCGTGATCTGCCGCAGCGACAATCATTTCACCAACGCCAAAGGTGTTTGCCCGAAGTGGGTCGCGCTCATTTTTCGAGAGTCGCCACATTCCGGCCGCTTCGCTCATTTCCATCACACCAAGCAGTCGTTTCTCGATCCACGCGTAACGCGCGTCGATCTCACGTCCGAAGGGATCGTGCGCTTTGCATTTTAACCAGGAACCGTTGAGAGCGTTGCAGACGACTTCCGCGGTTCCCTCGCCGCCGTCGGCCATCGGTACGATGTCGATCTTTGCGTCACGCAAAACATGGCGCAATCCGAGCGCTACGTTCTCTGCAACTTCGCGAGCGCTGAGCGACCCTTTAAACTTATCCGGGGCAATCAGAATTCTCATCGCCTTAGTCGGCAGGCGAGACGCCCGCCGGCCTCGCAGGCAGGATGCCTGTGCTACGCTTTCAATTTACGCTCCAAAATTTCGCCAGCTAATTGCGGATTGGCTGTGCTCTTTGACAATTTCATCACTTGACCCTTAAGAAAATTCAGCGACGCGAGATTGCCTGCTTTAAAATCCGCGGCTGGTTTTGGATTCGAGGCAATCACCTGGTCGCAAAGCGCCTCGATCGCGCTCGCGTCGCTTAATTGCTCAATTCCTTTTTCTTTTACAATTATCGCTGCTCCCTTGCCGGTCGCGAACATTTCCGCGAAAACGTCCTTGCCCTGTTTGCCGCTGATTTGCCCGCTGTCGATTAGATTGATCAGCTCATCAAGGGCTTTCGGCGAAATCGGACAATCATTGATAGTTTTGCCACCACTACTCAACGCATTTTGCAAATCATTCAAAATCCAGTTGGCGACGTTCTTCGGTTTCTTTGCGCCTTTCGCGGCTGCTTCAAAATAGCGGGCAACATCGAGATCGTTCGCCAGCACGCCGGCGTCATAGGCGCTCACTTGATATTGCTCGACGAAACGTGCTCGTTTCGCTTTCGGTAATTCCGGCACGCGCGCACGCGCATCCGGTAGCAGAACCTCGGTTCTCACCGGCACGAGATCGGGATCAGGAAAATAGCGGTAATCGTGTGCGAACTCTTTCGTGCGCATCAGAAATGTTTCGCCGGCGACATCATCCCAGCCACGAGTTTCCTGTTCGAGTTTTCCGCCGCTTTCCAGAACGCCGACCTGCCGCTGAATCTCGTAAGCAAGAGCACGTCGCACTCCGCTGATCGAATTCATGTTTTTAATTTCAATCTTTACTCCGAGTCCGGCCTGTTTGTTAGGTCGGACAGAAATATTACAGTCGCAACGGAGCTGGCCTTTCTCCATGTCGGCGTCACTGACGCCGCCATAAATTAAAATTTGCTTGAGTGAAGTTAAAAACGCGAACGCTTCCTCGGGCGAATTGATTTCCGGCTGCGTCACGATCTCCATCAGCGGCGTGCCGGCGCGGTTGAAGTCGATTCCGGTGCTGTTTTCGAAATGGAAACTCTTCGCCACATCTTCCTCGAGATGAATGCGCACCAGACGCACTTCCTTGTCGGCGGTCGCGATATTTTTCTGCGCATCCTTTGGATAAGCCAGGTCGTGCAACGGCACGCTGCCATTGGTGCAAAGCGGCATGTCGTACTGGGAAATCTGATAATTCTTCGGCATATCCGGGTAGAAATAATTTTTCCGGTCGAACTTGCAGACTGGCGCGATGTCGCACCCGAGCATGAGTCCGGTGAGCACGGTCATGCGCAATGCCTCATGATTCATCACCGGCAGCGCACCCGGCAACCCGAGGCAGACCGGGCATGTATGCGTATTCGGCTCGGCCCCAAATTCAACCGGAGAAGCGCAAAACATCTTCGAGCGCGTCTTCAGCTGAACGTGCACTTCAAGGCCGATGGTGGTGATGTACTGCATTGCCACAGAAATTAACCACTAAATAAACACGAATGGACATGAATAACAGAAGCTAGCTGCGACTCTGGTGATTGGAATTCGTATTCATTCGTGCCTATTCGTGGTTCCACTCCCCGCGTAATCGAGCGCGCGCTGGAGATCGAATTTTTTGAAGCGATCGGCGAGTACCGGATCATTGGCTGCGTCGATGACGCGTTGATTTTGGAGAAGATTGAGATAGCGCCCTTGCGCGATCATTTCCGAAATTTCCGGATCATCTCGCAAAGCGGCAATTTTCGGATGCTCGCTCAACTCGTGTACCCCTGGGAATGTGAGAAATTTCTGCGCGCTTTCGGGATTGGAAAATACGTTTCCGACTTTCCCGAGCAGCTCATAAGCTTTCGAGGGAACGGGGTCCGTTCGCGTAATCGCGTTTCCGATAGCCCCAAGCTCGAGCGAATTCTTCAATCGCGTCAGCGATGCCGCCAGCGCCGATTCTTCTTCTCGCTCCGCTAAAGAACGTCGTCGCCCTTCAAGAGAATGTATGCCGGCGGCTGAAGAATTTGCTCGACCGCGGAGCTGCGCATCGGCCAACGCTCCAATGGCGCGAACGCTCACCACGATCATCCAGAACAAAAACGCGCCCAAAAATAATCCGATCGCGGCGCCGGTAATTGCATAAATCAACCGGAACAAGCTTGCGTTCTGTTGGCTGACGCGTCGGAAAAAAATCATTCCGAGAGAGGTGATAGACGCATATACGACGAGCGCGAGCAACGCGCCGCCCAAGATCGACAGCACGATATCCGGCATTTTCAAAAACGGTCGCACCAACGGAACGACCAACCGTCCCCCATAAAATGCGGCCGCGTACGCCGCGGCCAATGCAGCCACCCGCACAAGTTGGCGCACCAAACCGAGTCGCCAGCCACGCGCCACCTCGAACAAGACTAAAATGACGCCAAACGAAATGAAGACTGCCTGCCAAAGCGGCGAACCGGCCACCGTCTGCAGTTCGGGTCTCACTCTGACGAGGGGGGTAAAGTAATCGCTTGCTGCCGCAACGCGTGGTCGCAAAGCACGAGCGACGCCATCGCTTCCACAATTGGCACCGCGCGCGGCAAAACACATGGATCATGGCGTCCACGCGCCGCGAGGCTCGTTTGTTGATGTGATGTGCTAACTGTTTTCTGTTCGCGGCCGATCGTCGCGGTCGGCTTAAAGGCGACTCGAAAGTAAATCTCTTCGCCATTGCTGATTCCGCCCTGCACACCGCCGGAGTTGTTCGTTGTTGTGCGAATTTTACCGCTGCGCATTTCAAATGGATCGTTATGCTTCGAGCCGCGCATGCGCGTGGCCGCAAACCCGGAACCAATCTCAAATCCTTTGGTCGCGGGTATGCTCATCATCGCTTTTGCCAAGTCTGCTTCAAGCTTGTCAAAAACCGGTTCACCGAGTCCGGGCGGGATGCCGCGAACAACGCATTCAATCACGCCCCCAACTGAATCCCCTTCATCGCGAATTTTCTCGATCAGAGACTCCATCTTCTTCGCCGCTGCGGTGTCCGGGCAGCGAACCGCGTTCTTCTCCACGTCCTTCACCTTAACCGAGGAACGATTGATCTTTGCAGTGACCTCGTGGATCTGCGCAACGTAAGCCACGATCTCGAACTCCGAGTACAAGATCGACAATATCTTTTTCGCCACGGCGCCCGCTGCGACCCGGCCGACCGTTTCGCGCGCCGAAGCACGACCGCCACCCTGCCAGTTCCGAATTCCGTATTTGGCCTCATAAGTGAAATCTGCGTGCGACGGCCGAAATGTTGTTTTTATTCGCGTATAATCTTCGGGTCGCGCGTCTTTATTGCGCACCACAATCGCGATGGGCGTGCCGAGGGTTGTCCCTGAAAAAACGCCTGAAAGAATTTCGCAACGGTCTTCCTCTTTGCGTTGCGTCGTGATTTTGCTTTGACCGGGCCGACGACGGTCTAACTCGCGTTGAATTTCCTCTTCGGTGATGTCGATCCTGGGCGGGCAGCCATCGATTACCACGCCGATGCCGCCGCCGTGCGATTCGCCAAAGGTCGTGACGCGAAAAAGCTGGCCGATTGTGTTGCCCATGCTCGTAACAAAGCCTTCTCTGACTGTGAATCCAAATTGATCACAGGCAGGATGCTTGTGCTACGTCAAATCGTCTCGAGCGCGAATTTCAAATCGTCGATCAAATCGCGCACGTCCTCAATCCCGACGGAAAGCCTTACGAGTGAGTCGGTCACGCCGAGCTTCTCGCGTTGTTCTTTCGGCACTGAAGCGTGGGTCATGAGCGCGGGATGATTGATCAGGCTTTCGACGCCGCCCAAACTTTCCGCGAGCGCAAACAGTTCCGTGTTCTCCAGAAAGCGCCTCGTTCCTTCGAGATCGGTTTTCAATGTGATCGTCACCATGCCGCCGAAGCCGCGCATTTGTTGGCGGGCAAGATCGTGTTGCGGATGCGATTTTAGACCGGGATAACTAACCGCTTTTACGTGCGGTTGCTCCTCGAGCCAGCGCGCGATTTCGAGCGCGTTCGCGCAGTGGCGCTCCATCCGCAGCGCCAGCGTCTTCAAACTGCGCATAACCAGAAAACTATCGAAAGCGCCCGCAATCGCACCGACTGAATTCTGCAAAAACGCTATTTGATCGCCGAGCTCCTTATTTTCGCCGACCACCATGACACCGCCCACGAGATCGGAATGCCCGTTCAGATATTTGGTGGCGGAATGGACCACGATATCAAAACCGGTTTCGATCGGGCGTTGAATCCATGGCGTGGCAAATGTGTTATCGCAAACCGAAATGACCTTATGTTGGCGCGCGATTTTTGCGATCGCTTCCAGATCAATCAACTTGAGCAGTGGATTGCTCGGCGTCTCGATCCAAACCATCCGCGTGTTTGACTTGATAGCCTGCTTGAAATCTTCCGCGTCGGTAAGATCGACATAGGTAAAATCGAGATTGGCCGAACGCCTGCGCACTTTGTCGAAAAGACGAAATGTACCGCCATAAAGATCATCGCTCGCAATGATGTGCGACCCGCTGTCGATCAGTTCGAGCGCAGTAGCCATGGCGGCGAGTCCCGATGCGAATGCGAACCCGCGCGTGCCGCTTTCCAAATCGGCGACGCATTTTTCGTAGGCGAGCCGGGTGGGATTAATCGACCGCGCGTAATCGTAACCCTTGTGCTTGCCCGGGCTCTTCTGGACGTAGGTCGATGTCGCATAAATCGGCGTCATGATCGCGCCGGTGGAAGGATCAGGTTCCTGGCCGGCGTGAATGGCACGTGTGGCAAAGCCCTGTTGGTTTTTCATGTCGATCTAAGATCCGCGGATCACTGTTTTGGCATGTGCAACCGCAAATAAGAAAGCAAATCGGTGCGTGTGATCAGACCGAGGAACTTATCGCCATCCATCACCATGGCGACGCGACCGCGATCGAAAACCTCCAGCAGGTCATTGATTTTTGCCGTTGGTGGAAGCGTTTCGAGCTTGTCGGTCATCGCATTTTTCACCGGATCGTTAAAGTGCGAGGGTTCACGGTGGACTTTCACGAGAACATCGGATTCATCAAGAATCCCGACGGAGCGTCCGCTTTGATCGACAACTGGCAATTGCGAAACGTCCGCGTCGCGCATCCGCTTGAATGCCGTCAGCAACGTGTCTGTTGGTCCCACCGAAATTACTTCACCAGCTTCGTAGCGATGTGAAATCAAATCGCTCAAATCTCCCTGCGGCGGTCGATGGATGAATCCTTGCTCCGCCATCCAGAAATTGTCGTACATCTTGGAAAGATATTTGTTACCGGTGTCGACAACGAAGCTGACGACGCGTTTCGGCTTTGTTTGTTGCCTGCAATAACGTAGCGCACCGGCCACGAGAGTGCCGGTGGATGAGCCGCCGAAAATCCCTTCTTTGCGCAACAGCTCGCGAGCGGTTGCGAAGCTTTCCTCGTCGTCGAT
>WNFR01005182.1_pt1 | contig 14457 bp, 19 predicted proteins | sample 5400221 | NCBI WGS metagenome assembly WNFR01 (sample SAMN13153357, study PRJNA577476) | soil metagenome | isolation source: 40 cm soil under Madrone tree | place: USA:California | collected 2016-06-14 | reverse complement strand
GCCAGTGGAAATTCTTGGTCTTCAAGTACAGCGCGAATGCATCGGCTAGCAATCGACGTAGCGCGGTTGTGATCTCGACGACGCCTTCGCGGTTTAGGTCAGTTGGTGTTTCGTGCATTGCATGGTGTTTTTCCTTGGCCTGAGTTGCGGCTTCCTTTGGCATTGTTGGTTTCTCCTTTGTCTTGTTTTAATTCGAGATATGCGCTCGCCCCCACAAAGCGGTTTGTTTATCGCGGATTCGAGCCGCATGCAGGACGTTTTTGATGATGACGGGCCTTGAATCACCTAACTATCCTGCCCTAGCTACAAGATGCTGCCCACGTACACCTGCTCGAACAACTTCGCATTCTGAGAGATCGCTCCAGCCGCCTGAAATGTTCCGACCGTCGGGCTCCAGCGAAGCCTGATAAGCCCGCCGCCACTTCGCCACGCCAAGCGGTTATAAATTTAGATGTTGATCCACGTTATTTTGCCGCATCGATGCCCTGGAAGTGAGAGGATATCCGCCCGGAGGATTCAGGGATATCTTGGCGGCATTGAAACAGGAAGAAGCAAAGTGGGAGAAGGAAGTGAGTGCGGCGCAGCGACAGTTGGACAATGTGCGGGCGGCGATGAAGCTGTTAGGCGGTATGGGTGGCAGTGGTAAAGCGACTGACAGTAGCACTGGCAAACGGACTGGCGGGAAGAAACGAGTAATGTCTGCGGCAGCGAGAGCGAAGATTTCGAAGGCAACAAAAGAGCGGTGGGCAAAGTTTAGAGCAGCGAAGGCGAAGGGGAAACAATAAAACCGCCATTTTGAAGCGCAGTTTCCTCCCGTATCCGAAGACCCGTATATCCAAACGGCTACACGCGGCGCTTCCCGCTACTTTTTCTTTGGGGCGAGGATGGCATCAATCTGTCGGAGATGGTTGATGTCGTGCCCCGCAAACATCTGCGCGATCCTCTCGATACTCTCTTCGCCGCGCTCGGCGTGGATGCCGAACTGTTTCCATTGTTCCGATTTAAGAGATTTCAGAAGGCTCAGATTCACTTCGCGCAGGGTTTGAAAAACTCGCAGCGACATCTGTGGGTCGCGTTTGGCGTAGTTCTGCGCCTCAGCCCACTTGTCCTGGTCGAAGGCGGAGATCGGCGTGCCCGGTGCGCCGAGAATGCTCCGCATCCGATAGCCGCCCACAATCTCTGTGTCGGCGAGGTGGGCGAGAATTTCAGCAACGGACCATTTTCCCGGTGCCGGTCGCATCTTTAGCTTCGCTCGCGGAACATTCTTGACCAGCCGTTCGATCTTGCTTGCTGTCGCAGCCTGTACTTTCAACGGCTTCTGATCACCGAGGTACCCCATGATGCGCTGCTTGTACTGTTCTATGCTTTCCTGCATAGGGCGATACTCCTCCGGAATGGATTCGCTTCGTGGCCAGCCAATTTCTTCACAGGGCGATTATATAAAAGTTCATGCGATGGAAAAAGCGCCACGACGTAGCTCACCATAAACACGTTAAATTTCTGTTTTCCCGCAGAGATTCTGATGTGATTCTGCCTTACGTCCCAACACTCGCTGCCCTCGCGGTTGGCCTCCTGCAACTATGGTAGTCGGTCAGTCTGATAATCGGCGCTCCGGCCAAATGAGCAACACGGCACTAGGCAAATAAAAAAGGCCGATGGAAAAACCAGCGATCACTACGAATGCCGACATCGCAATAGCGGCTGTAATCTTTAAGCGGTCAAAGGCCAAGGAGTGAGCGCAATCACCACTGGAATAGCGAGAGCAGCAAACACCCTGTTTCCGTTGACGTTAAATAATGTCCGACCGTTCTTGTAGACAGGGAAAATTAGTAGCAGGAATGACACCACAGCCGTAACCAGAAAACCTATAAGTCGTCCATGTGGAAGTATCAACCGCGCTGGTAAAGGCATATGTCTGCTCTTGGCCTATCTTTTCGGTATCAAGGACTTGATGTCTATCTCTTCCCACTCGCCGTCTGTCCTGACTTCTGCCTTCTTAACAGAAATGACGCCATTGTAATCAATACCAGTGACGCGCATCTCCTGTCCCACATAAGGTGCGAGCAACAAAGAAGGGGCGTCTAGTATGTGAAATTGCTTTTCTTTGGTTAACAAGCCAGCGGGCTTCCCCTATTTCAAGCACCCGCTACCGCAATCCTTGATTCCCTCCATCTCATTTCCGGTTGATGAGTTGTTCGCAAGATAGCAACTTGCTGAGACGAGAGTGCCTTCGAGAGTAACCTTTTCTTTCTCCTCCGCCGCGTACAGGCAACTTACACCCACTGCAAATGCCATCAGAACAAGCAGTCGCGTTTTCGCCATAGTTAATTCCTCCCTTTTCAAATGACCTAGGCATAGCGAACTTGTGCTGAGAGCATTTAATAGGAATTTCCCGTCACGTCAAGCGTTTACCCTACTTGTAATCGGCCCACATATCCTGTGCTGCCACGATTTGCCAAGTGCCGTTCCGCTTGAGCCACGTATCTGTCCAGATTAGACTTCTGGTGTTCTTCTGGTGGCGGTTTCACGAATAGAGCAGGCAGCAGCAATTCGAAATTCCGGATCAACCGGCGCGCTCGTCGTACAATCTCTCTCTCAAACGTCCGACGGCGAGTAGGATTCCGTGGAGGAGAGCCTGTGGCCGGGGCGGACATCCCGGAATGTAAACGTCAACGGGCAGGACCTTGTCAACGCCTCCAAGAGACGCGTAGTTCTCGCCGAAGATACCGCCGCTGATGCCGCAAGCACCGACCGCGACGACCACCTTCGGCTCTGGCATCGCTCGACACGTCTTCAGCAGGGCCAGCTCCATGTTCCGGGTGACCGGACCGGTTACCAAGAGCATGTCGGCGTGACGAGGAGATGCCACGAACTGAATTCCGAAGCGTTCGATGTCATGGATCGGATTGTTGAGCGCGACAATCTCCACTTCGCATCCGTTGCATGACCCAGCATCCACTTCTCGGATGGCGAGAGAGCGCCTCAGGAGTTTGTAGATTTTTTCACGCGCTTTCTGCCCAACGCTCTCGACGTCCGCTTCGATGTTTCCCGAAACCCGATGCACCGCCGCCAATTGCCGATGCGTGCGGTCGGTATTCAATGTGTATTCTGCCGTGAGGACGAGGCTGCGGCGGTTCTTTGTCGCCAGTTCAAATTCTTGCGTGATTCGGACGGCTTTGTCGGGTGAAGCTTCGGCGCACAAGCCGCAGAAGACACACAGACCGTAATCGACGGTCACTTTGCGAGAATCGTCGCAGTCGCGAAGTGAGATCGCTCCGGTTGGGCACACCTCTGCAGCGGGCCGCGCATCCTTCCATTTTTCGAAGTCGAAGCTCGGCCGGCCGCGAAAGTGTTCGGAGACTTGTGCCAGTTCGGCTGGGTAGGCCCTGGTTACAATGCCGGTCGCGAAGGTCTTCTGGAGGATCTTGAACATGGGCTAGCGATCCGTTCCCGAATAGGAGAGATTGAAACTCTTATTGATGACCGGGAAATCCGCAATGATGTTTCCCTGGACTGCCTCAACCAAAGCCGGCCAGTTGTTGAGGGAGGGATCCTTGATCTTGCAACGTTCGAGGTGATTATCGGGGCCGATACGAATCCAGTGAATGATTTCGCCACGCCATCCCTCGACGGTGCTCAGCGCGTAGCGGTCCGCAGGAATGGGCGGGACCTGCGCACAGAACTCTCCGTGCAGACTCTCCTCCGCGGCGCTCCGGATGATGCCTAGGGATTCGTTCACCTCGTCGACGCGGACCTGCATTCGGTGGCTCACGTCGCCATCTTGATAAACGGGTACGCGGAAGGAGTAGCGCCCGTAGGCCGCATACGGGTGATCGCGCCGAACGTCCAGATCCATCCCTGAGGCGCGTCCGGCGACACCCACGATTCCCAAATCCTTTGCCTTTTCGGGACGGAGGACTCCGGTTTGTTCCAAGCGGTCGCGGGTGGATTCGGAAGAGTCAATCAGTGCGATGAGATCCTGAAATTCGCTGGCGAAAGCATCGATTGCGGCACGGAGCGAGACCAGTTGCACGGCATCCCAACCTCTTCGCACGCCGCCGACGCAGACCATCCCGCGCAAGAGACGATTGCCGGTCAACTTTTCATTTAGGCTGACTAGCATCTCCTTCAAGCGGCTGGCGTGCGCATTCGCGACAACGAAGCCGACATCCGTCGCAATCGCTCCGATATCGGCAACGTGATTGCAAACTCGTTCGAGTTCCAAAAGGATCGTTCGCATGATCAGAGCCCGCAACGGAACTTCGATCTGAGCCGCCCGTTCAATGGCCTGACAGAAGGCTGTGCCATGGGAAAAACTCGAATCCCCGGAGATACTTTCCGCAAGAAACACGGCCTTGTGTATGGGCAATTTCTCGAAGAGTTTTTCCGTGCCCTTGTGGGTATAGAACATGCGAAGTTGCAGATAAAGGATGGGCTCACCTGCCACCGCGAAATTAAAATGACCGGGTTCGATGGTTCCTGCATGAACCGGCCCGACTGGCACTTGAAAGACGCCTTCACCCAAAGCGGGCCGATAGATGTGGCGCTCTCCCTCGAAGGGCGGGAGCACGGTCTCGAGTGGGAAGTCCTTGCGCAAGGGATGAACATCCGGCCAGTTGTCGTGCAGGGCGACCCTGCGAGGATTGGGGTGTCCGACAGCTTTCAAGCCAAACCAATCCTGGATTTCGCGTTCCTGCCAGTTCAGAGCTGGCAGTTGAGCTGAGAGCGATGGAAACTCGGGATCGTCTGAGCGCACCGGAGCCCGCACAATCAGATAGCGGGTGTCGCCCTTGCGTTCGAATACGTAGTAGTTGAAGAAGACGCCTTCCGCGGAACGCCGGTCCTCGGCGAACATGGTAACCAGTCTGGCCTCGAACTCACTTCGCAGGTATTCCGTGAGAGCCCGAACGTTCGGATCACCGACAAGAAGATAGATTTCCTCTTCGTGGTCAGCGGACATCGATTGAATCTGCGCGCCAAACTTCTGTTGAAGGGCCTCAAAGAATGTGGACATGGCTTGCCTCATCGTCCGCTCGTCACAATGTCTGCCGCGTGCTGAATGAGCCGGAACAACGGAGCGGGTATCCAGAAGCCCATGACAATAATCACGAGAGCCAAGCCCACGACAGAGGACTTCTTCCAGCGGCAGGTCTCAGCTGAAGGAAGGCCTGGATTCGGGCCAAGAACAAGGTTGGCGATGTGGATGAGGAATCCGGAGAAAATTGCAACGAGAAAGGTGATGAACAGAATAGTTAGAACAAGATAGCCTCGGCTGAAACCTGCTCGGAGAATCGTGAACTCACTCAGAAACAAACTGAAAGGAGGTGCTCCGGTGACCGCAAGAGTCACCATGAGAAAAGCTGCCCCGGTCAATGGCATGGAATGGATCAGGCCCCCTTTGGCCTCGCGGAATAGGTCGGTCTTCAGTTGTTGCTGGACATTTCCGGCACAAAAGAAAAGCAGTGGCTTGGTAATCGAATGAAATGTCATATGCAGAAGCATTCCCAGGACTCCCAAGGGTCCCCCGAAGCCGAGGGCAAGCACCATGATCCCGCTGTGATCAATGCTGGAATAGGCCAGCATACGCCGGAAGTTCTTCTGAACGAGGATGAAAGGGACGGCTACCCCCATCGAAAGCAGTCCGAAGAGAATCAAGAGATGAGAAGCAAACTCCTGGCCTAGGCATTTGGAACTTAGAATGTAGAATCGCACGAGACCATAGAGAGCGCAGTTCAGGACACCTGCGGCGAGCATGGCCGCCCCCGGGACGGGTGCTTCACTGTAGGCATCGGGCTTCCAGGTATGCATGGGAGCGATGCCGGCCTTCGTTCCATACCCCAGCAGAATCAAAATAAACGCCAGCCGCATAGTCGGCTTATCAAACTGAGAGGCGTTTCCGACAAGGACGGACCAGTTCAGACCCGCTAGTGTGTCCGTTCCGAGGGCCTGATGAGCGGAATAGTAGGTTAGAATTGTCCCGAACAGGGCCATGGAGAGGCCAACGCCCCCGATGATGGCGTACTTCCATGCGGCTTCCAGTGACGTTTCGCGGCCGTAGAACATAACCAAGAACACAGAAGCCAATGTGGTTCCCTCGATTGCCACCCAGAGTATTCCAAGGTTGTTGGCAAGAGCGACGAGAATCATGGAAAAAACAAACAGAGGAGTAAGCGCGTAGTATTCTCGCAGTTTATTAATGGCGCGCCCGCCGCCTAGTTCTTCACCTTCCTTGAAGACTCCGCTACTCTCGTCGTGACGAAAATAGCCAACAGCATAGATCGAACATACCAGGGCCACAAAAGCGGACAGGAGAACGACCAACGCACTCAAAGCGTCCGCGTAAAAGAATCCATCCCAAACTGAAACGGGGCCACTCCGAAGTAGCCGAACGCCCAGCGCGGCCGCCAAACACAGCAGAACGGCGAAGGCCGCGAGATTCACCGCCTCCATGAGGTGCCGTCTTCGGAGGAAGAAGGCCAGAGGACTGGCGGCAAGAGGAACGATCAGGAGCCAGAGCAAAATCATACGTTTGTCTACTCTCGCAACTTCCGAAGCTTGCTGACATCCATCGAATCGAACGCCTCGCGGATTCGGAAGACGAGAATCCCGAGAATCATTACTGCGACAAGAACATCAAAGAAAATACCGAGTTCAACGACCAACGGCATTCCGTAGGTCAACGAGATCGCGGCCAAGAAGAGGCCATTCTCCAGGGAAAGCAGCCCGAGGACCTGCGTCAAGGCCTTGCGGCGATTCAGCATGGTGAAGAAACCGATCAGGAAAAGCGCGATCGCGACAGCCAGTGTGTTGTGGCCAAGCGCCGCTCGCACAGAGGTCTCCTCGGGATGGTAAAAGGACTGCGCGACAACGTAGCCCACCAGAGTTAGGCAACCGGAGATGAGAATCGACAACGGGGCGTTGATCAGCGGTTCAATCTCCCGCCGGATTTCGATTCTTCTTACGAGACGCTCCAGCACCCAAGGAAGGAGGGCCGCTTTCAAGATGAGCGTCAGCAAGGCGGCGACATATATATGACTGGCGTGGTTGAAGTACGCGATGATGCCCGCGATTGCCGCCAAGAGGAACGACTGCACCGCGAAAATGCGGATGCTCGAAACCAGCCAGCGCTGGCCGACCGCGGCGATCTGCAGCACGAGGACCAGTGCCGCCATCAGCGTGATGATTCTGTCGCCGAACTCGGGATCTTGGAGGAAGGTCATGCAAAGCCTCAAAATCAAAATAGGAATGTGGAGATGAGCGCGAGCGCTCCAAAAATGAAAGAAACCATGAGCAGTTCCGGTACTCGAAAGAGCCGCAATTTCGCGTTGGTGGTCTCAACCAGAACGATGAGACACGCCAGCAGAAGCATCTTGATAAGGTAAAAGACTAGACCCAGACCAAGTCCTCGGAGCGTCCAATCGGAACTCAAACCGAACGGGAAGAACGTGTTAACCACCAGCGTCATCAGCACCAGTTGCTTGAGGGAAGCGCCCCATTCAAGTAAAGCGAGGTATGGTCCCGAATATTCAAGGATCATGGCTTCATGAATCATCGTTAATTCGAGGTGGGTCGCCGGGTTGTCAACCGGGATGCGGCCTGTTTCGGCAATCAGCACAATAAACAGTGCCGCAAATGCCAGCATCTGCGATGGCGCCAGAAACTTCCAGCTTTGACTCACGGCGACTTTGGCCATTTCGCTAAGGTTTGTGGAACTCGCCGCCAAGGCTACCGTGAAAATCGCGAGCATCATCGCAGGCTCGGCGATCGCGGAAAGCGTCATTTCGCGACTGCTGCCGAGCCCGCCGAACGAGCTGCCTGTGTCAAGCCCGCCAAGCGCAAGGAAAAAACGTCCGAGCGCTAAAAGATAGACGACCGCGAGAACACCGCCGAAGAGACTGAGAGGGGCGTCTGTCGTGGCCATCGGAATCATAAGTCCGACAAGAGCGGCCGTCACAAAGACGATGTAGGGGGTCGCCGAAAAGATCCACGACGCTGTCTCCGGGATGACCATCCCTTTGCGCAACAACTTGAAGATGTCTCGGTAGGATTGCAGGACGTTCGGCCCGCGACGTGTCTGCAGCCTGGCCTTCAGAGTCTTGATGATGCCGCTGAGGAGCGGCGCAACGAGCAACACCAGCACCAACTGCAGGCCTGCTTTGGCTAACAGGCCGATCACGGGCGCACTCCAAAGAGCAAAAGCAAAACCAGAGTTACAAAAATGTATGCTAAGTAGGCATGAATGCTCCCGGCCTGAATGGCTCGCATCCTGGTGGCGAAACGCAGCAGGAGATCTTTGAGCGGAACGTATAGCCGTTTCTCAAACGTGGGCTCAATCTCACTCTCGAAATGGATCGCTTTCGGAAAATACGGGGATACATCGAAGACGGTTTGAATCTCACGGCGCGGCTGGTACAAAACGGAGAAAATCATCCGCAATGCCTTTGAGAACGCGGTGGCGGTGTACTCGTTGTCTTCGGTGAGGCCGGGCAAGCCGCAATCCCACGCCGGTCCCCGCCTCGACGCGAACCGCCTCGTCCCGATCGATACCAGGAGAACAGCAGGAATCAGCAAGACTAGCAGCCCGATTCCAATGACTGCTGTGGATACTGTACCTCCATGACGCACGCCCGCGGATAGCACCAATCCACTTCCGGTAATGAGATTGGTGCCGACTCTCTGTCCGAGTAGTTGTTCCGTCAGCGCATCGAATACATGGAGAAACCAGGTAGCCCCTAAGCCCAGGGACAGGCAAGCCACCATCAGGCAACCCATGCCAACCAGCATGGATCGGGGCGCCTCACGCACAAGGCTGGATTTGGCACCGCGCGGCAGGGCCAAGAAAGTAATGGCGAATGCCTTCACAAAACAAGCCGCAGCCAAGGCTCCCGTCAACGCGAGCATGGAGCCAGCAAGCGGGAACAGGATTCGCGTCAAGCCTCCGGTCGCGCCAAATCCGGCAAGGAGGCTCTGGTACGTGAGCCACTCGCTGACAAATCCGTTCAGTGGGGGAAGGCCGGAAATGGCGACGGCGCCGATCAGAAAACAGAAGGCTGTAACCGGCATGGGACGGATCAGTCCCCCCAGTTCTTCCATGTTTCTCGTCCCCGTCGAATGCAGCACCGACCCAGCTCCCAGGAACAAAAGACACTTGAAGATGGCGTGATTCAGCGTGTGAAAGAGCGCGGCGATCAGTGCTACACCCGCGAGTTGCGGATGCCCCGCAACGCGGAACACCAACGCGGCGCCGAGGCCGATGAGGATGATCCCGATATTCTCAATACTGTGGTAGGCCAATAATCGTTTGAGGTCATGTTCCATTAAGGCGTACAAGACACCGAGAACGGCGGAGGCCACGCCCACGATGAGCACGAGCAAACCGGCCCAAGACGGCAGGATCCCTAGTCCATCCAGGAAAATGCGGGCCATCCCATAGATGCCTGCCTTGAGCACGACTCCGGAAAGCAGAGACGAGATGTTGCTCGGAGCAACGGGGTGGGCTGCGGGAAGCCAGATATGGAACGGAATAACACCGGCCTTGATGCCGAAGCCGACAAAGAACAGCACAAACGCGACAGCTTGCTGGCTGCTGGATAAATGCACGGCGGCGGTGCGGAAGTTCGCAAAGGCCGCGCTGCCGCTAACCTGCATCAATAGAGCGAAACCAAGGAGCAAGCACCCGGCATCGATATGCGCCATGACGATGTAGAGCAAGCCGGCTCGCCTGGTTTCCCGGTCTTCGTGGTAAAACGTGACCAGACCATAGGCGGCGAGCGCCATCACTTCCCACGCGATCAAGAACAAGAAGGCATTGGCGGCAGTAAAAACGATCGTCAAGCTGAGAAGCAAGAGATGAAATAAGAATCCGAAGAATCCGATGTTCCTCTTGCCCTCGAATTCTTTCAAATAGCTGAAGGAGTAGATGGAAACCGCACCTGCAAGGATCGCGAGGGTTAAGTTGAAGAAGCCAGCGAGAGCATCGTAGTCGAAGCTGTACGCAAACAGTGGGATTCCTGAAGAGATCGACCAGCGAACCGGCGTGCCTTGAAGAATCTCGAATACTGCAGCGAACCCACCGAAGATCGCGCCTGCCAAGGCGCTGCCGCAACAAATGTAACGGCAGAGCGCAGGCTTTCGCCAACTTGCGAGAGAAACAAGCGCGCCGACCAAGTAGAGGGCAACACTCAGCGTAAAGGTTGCACCAACCGGAAGCGTGTTCATGACTTATTTACCATAACCAGATGATAGAACTTCCGCATAACCTCGTCCCAACAGATTGCGGTACGATTTTCCCTTACGATGGCAATCTCTTCGCGCTACATTATCTTCCCTTTGCGATTGCTTGCTGTCTATTCTGCCCGTTGGCGCACAAACTCCAAAAGCTAACCATCCATATCGCTGTTTAACGTACGGAGCGGAACTACACAATTCCGTTAGCTAGTTCCGAGGAGAGGCATACGATTTCGAGACGATTCTGATTCCAGGCGCATCCCGAGTTGGCTTCACGTAGATCACATAGGCGTGCTCTTCCGGAGATTCGCCCGTATCAGGGAATTCGCCGTCAACCCAACCGCCCGGAGGCATTTCAATCAACGTGAGATTCGAGCCCGTAAATTCCTGTACCGCTGAGAGTCGCTGTTTCGAGCTACTTGATAAGCTTACCCACTCCGATGATGGCGACCCCCGCGCGACAAGCTGGCCGATGGGCACACTCGTCGTTGTGTCCATCGGATAAAAGACGGAATGCTTCCCTCTGTTACTTAGATGGAACCGCACGGAGAATCCGGCCCGATTTCCGGATCTCTGCGGAGGTGACAGCGTCAAACTCACAAGCGCCGTGGAATCCGGCCCGAGGTTCGCATCCGTCCGCTCTTGCACACGACCAAGGTGCTCCGCCAGTACAAACAACAACGCGACCACGGAGAAGAAAACGGCAAGCTTGATATTGACCTGTCGTTCTTGCTCATCCTTATTAGGTACAGAATTAGGTACAGAGTGCGGACGTAGGCTGTCGCCATTTGTCTTCCTTGAAGGTGAAGACTGTACCCAAGCTCGAAACACCGAGAACTTGGGTCTTCCAGACATAACTATCTCCTGCCTTGCCCGCGCATTGAGGCGATGCCGTCGTCGGTCTGTGCGAGTCCTGTGCTTCCTTCCCGTCCGGAGGAATCTATGATCTGGCAAACTCAAACAAGCAGTTGACTTAGTAAACTTCGCAGATTACAGTATGCATGTAATCGAGGATGAGCATGCCACAGCAGCTTGCCAACTTCAAGGCCGAGTTCTTTAAAGCGTTAGCACACCCCATCCGCATCCGGATCTTGGACTGTCTTCGGGATGGTGAGAAGGGAGTCAACGAACTCAGCGAAATTCTGCAAATTGAGCCCGCAAACGTTTCTCAGCAGCTTGCGATTCTGCGAGTGCGGAACATAGTGATTGGCCGTAAAGCTGGGAGCAATGTGTATTACTCCGTTTCCGACACCACCCTGTTCCGCCTTCTTGACGTGGCCAAAGACATCTTTAACAACCACTTGGTGGGTGTGCGAGACATGCTCCAGCAGATCGAGGCGGCCTCGTAGGGAGAAAAAAATTTGTCCAACATCTGCAAATGTTCGCATATGCAACAGAGTTTCCAGACTCGGTTCCTCAATGGTCTGGGATAGGAGATCGACAACCGTGCCGGACTACTACACCTCACAGCAACTAGCCCAGACATTGGGAATCGCGGAAGCCACTATCGCGGAACTCCAGACGAAAGGTTTACTCCAGCCCACGGTAAAGGACGGTAGGTCCTTCTTTTCTTCCCGCCAAGCACACTGCTTACGTGCCGCGCTTCGGTGGGCACGCAAAGACAAAACAGATTTGCAAGAGGCCTTCGCGAGAGTAGAAGAACGCTGGCTGGCGCACACGAGCGCGACGAAGGATTAGGTTATGGCAACAAGGAGTTGGCATTCGCGTGGCTTGCCAGCCTGGCGCATTTGGCTCCTGTCCTGCCTCGGTCGTTTGCGAAACATCAAGAACTTAGCCTCAGGGGAGTTCCCGTTTGCTGGTGGATTAGTTCTTCTGTTGTCGGCTTCCATACTTTGGCGAGCGTTCCCGATGGCGGTGACCACCGCAGGACTCGTCCTCATCCTGCAAGAGATTGCCGACCCATCTCCTCTCTTCTTAACGGTCCCTTGGGAAGCTCTGGAATTCGTGTTGAGCCGTAAGGTGCGCGCGAACCACTTCTGGCTCCATCGGACGCAAGGTCTCCTTCGGGAGTCTGGAGACTCGCTTGCCAAAATAGATGGCTGCGCGACGCGTGACGGTTTTTTCATAATAGGAGCCGCCTTTAACGAGGCTCAGATTCAGTGGGCATCACAGTCTGCCTGGCGAGCTACCTGCCAGAAACCCTACGCTAAGGAAGCTGCGACCGGCTGCAAGACGATGCGCTTTCTGCTTGCTTTATGGTTAATCGCTGGAGGGTTTGCCGCCCTAAGCCTTTTCCGAGGAGTTGATCTCGGCAGCGGATTGTTGCTGTGTGCATTGTGTGGCGCTGCTGGCCAGCTCTTAGCCGAACCGGCTGAAAAGCTGTTGGGCCCGTGGGCTGGCCGCGTGGCTCGCTCCACCACGGAAACTTGGCCGAACCGTTTGGAAGTGGAGAGTCTCGCGATCCCGCGGTTCCTGTGGTTCAAGAGGAGTCTGCTTTTCCAAGTGCGGCGAATGCCGGCGCAGGAGTCGAACGGGGGTTAAACCAGATGAGCGTGCGGTCTGACCTCCTATTCGCAGCACAGAAGAAGATTCTGAATCCTTTCCTCCTGTGCGCCGTGACCTCCGCACGCGCTCGTCAACTGATGGTGGCTCGCGACGGACGAACCGCTCTTCCGGAATTGGTTGACTTCGCACTGAACGAAGTCGCAGCAGGTGCACTCAAATTTGAGCGTGTGGGGCCAAGGCGTTTGTCCGCCGCCCTTCCCGCGGAGGCTACATGAGAAGAGGCGTCAAAGTCAGGGAACTCATGCAGAGGGAGGGCTTGAGCGGAGAGGTTGTCACACTCTTTTATTCTGGACGCACTGGGATTATTCACGGGGATGATGGATACGACGTGACTTTCAACGAGGAGTCGCTCGTCGTAGGCCTTGCCTACGGTGACCTCGGCATCGGGTTACGAGCTTCCGGCAGTCGAGCCAAGATAACGCAGGACGCGGAAAATGCAGTTTCGGCAAGAGCAAGAGGAGGTGGATTCGGCGTTGTGTAGCCCCGCGAGTGGTCGCGCGGGCTGGGAAGACTCCTTGGCTTCTGGTTGTCCGCCCGGTCGGCTGTGCGCAGGCCAAGGGGCCATTCCCCCTGACGAAGCAGAGAAATCTGGCCCCAATTTTCGGAAACCAACAGGAGTGGGACGCATGAAGGGAGTGATCTGGCATGTCTATCGAAACCAGGAGAAAGGCATGATTCGTGGCGACGATGGAGAACAAGTTTCCTTCCGAAAGTCTGCGTTGCACGGAGTGGACTTTCGCTCTCTTTCTTCTGGTCAGCGCGTGAGCTATCGGATTCAGGAAGGTTGGCTTGGCAAAGAAGCCGTAGAAGTCCGCCCATTGCCGATAGAGAGAATCGCAGGCGCAGGCTGAGTCGAAAGTTAGGGCAGAACATTTAAGCACGGGAGAAGTTCCGCGGCTTGAAACGAAGGCGCAAAAAATGCGCGGTTCCGTTACGCGACTGAACAAGAAGATTGGTTGTGGTTTCATCCTCAGCGAAGGCGGTTCTGAGGCATATTTCGATCTCTCCTCACTGGAGGAAATCGACATCCGCGTGCTTTCGATAGGGAGAACTGTGGAATATGAGGAACACTTTGGAAACGAGCGGTTGCGGGCTACGAGGGTCAGGGCCACACCGAACCCTCTGGGCAAATCCGCAAGCGGGAATTGACTCTTCCTCCGTCCCCCGCCCCCTTTTGCCCACCGCGGAGAACAGTTTATTCCTCGCCCGCGTCGCGGATGGGCTGAGCGGCCGGCTTGGAATTTCATACGTGAAGTTAGGAGTGAGAAATGAGGGCGAAAGGATCCATCACGCAATTGGTAAGGAAGGCGCGTCCCGGCTATATCCTGGGTGAAGACGGGTGCCTGGTCGCGTTTGACGAATCCGCGCTCGAGGGGCTGGATCCCCACGAGCTCTCCATAGGGGACTGGGTGGAGTACGAGGAGCTAGATCGGATGGAAGGCAGACGAGCATCCAAAATCAAACCTCTCATTCAGAGAGCCGAGGAATAGCAAGGATTCAGGAAAGGACAACTTACCCGAATTGGGAACGGGTGATACAAGAAATAAACTATGAATAACTGGCTGCCCAAATCCGTACTGTGTCTCAAGTCGTACACGAAGCGTTTATTTATGGCGGACCTTCTTTCCGGCATAACCGTTGGTCTTGTCGCGCTTCCTCTGGCGATGGCCTTCGCTATCGCCTCCGGCGTTCCGCCGGAAGCGG